>JAEEGL012603531.1_pt1 | contig 66853 bp, 49 predicted proteins | sample 9134231 | NCBI WGS metagenome assembly JAEEGL01 (sample SAMN16246548, study PRJNA631951) | gut metagenome | biome: gut microbiome; feature: rumen; material: fiber-attached | host: Bos | place: Iran: Karaj | collected 2018-10 | reverse complement strand
GTTTTATAAAAGAGCGGGGGGCGAAGAGGGCGCGTAGTGAATGACAGTCCGGGGGACTGTCAGAGCGCGCCCCGACCGAGCCCGCAGGCGAGACCGACCCCCGCCGCCGGCACCAAGAAAAACGCTGACGCGCCCGAGAGGGCACGGCGGCGTTTTTCTTCGTTTCAGGTTCTTGGGGCGAAGGGGAATGGGAGCGGATCGAGTGTCCCCCGTCTTCTGCGGCAAATATCACGGAGGGTACAAGCGGAGCCGTACCGGCTGCTGTGTTTTTTTCGTGCGGATCTTTCTTTTTTTCCATATGGATTCTTTTTTTCTATTTACACGTGCGGAGAAAAATGGTACAATACAATAAAATTCATCATTTTTACCGCTGAGCCGTATAGGAAGCCGTCCGGACGGATCCGCGAAAACGGAACCGACGCCGGGCACGGACAATGAAGGAGGCCACCATGAAAAGATCCCTGTGCATACTGCTGATCCTCTTGACGACCGTCTCTCTTTTCTCCTGCGGCACGTCCGCGCCGTCCGATCCCGCGGAGTCCGGGCAGGGTACTGCCGAAGTTCCTGCTTCCACGCCCGCCGAGACCGATCCGCCCGAGACCGAAGCCCCCGTCCTTCCCCTGAAGGTGAAGGATATGGACGGCTTCACGCTACGGATCGCCAATTACGAGCCTTCGGCCATGAGCTGGACCAATCTCACGATCCTGACCGAGCCGGACGATACACCGGTAAACGACGCCATCTACCAAAGGAACCTCGAACTGGAAGAAACGTATCAGTGCCGCATAACCGAAACGTTTTGGTATAGTTCGAGCGGCGCCGATTATAATATTAATTTCGCAGTGGCCTCCGGCAGCGACGATTTCGATATCTTCATGCTGTACGACTTAGGGGCAACGGAGATCATACAATCCGTTCTGGACTGGACTCTGATCCCCGAAATCGACCTTGGCCGCCCGTGGTGGAACCCCGACGCGACGGGGTTGTTCATGGTTGACGGCAAGCAGTATTTCACCGCGGGGGACATGACGCTCGGCTATCTGTCCCGCGCCATGTGCTATCTGGTCAACCGCGATCTGTACGACGCGCTCGGTCTGAAGGAGGATCTGTTTGCCGCGGTGCGGGAAGGCAGATGGACGCAGGATCTCTTTCTGACCCTGGCGGCGCAGAGCGTCATGGATACGGACGGCGACGGCGCCTACACCGCCGCGGATACGTACGGTGTTTTCGGGAATCCGCGCGGCTTTCTGAATACGCTCGTGGGCGGCGCCGGGATCCGCTACGTGGAAAGCGACGAGAACGGACATTTTGTCTTCCGGATGAGCAAAAACGAGGACGCGGTGAACGTTCTTACAAAAGCCGTTCAGTTCATGACGTCCCATCCCAATCTGTATTACAACCGCGGCACCGTACCGTACGAGGTGATCCCCGATACGCTGTTTGCCACGGGGCAGGCGCTCTTCCACGTGCAGGGGCTTCCGCACACCATCGTCCAGCTCCGCGACATGGACGACGATTTCAGCATCCTGCCGCTCCCGAAACGGGACGAGAGCCAGTCCGACTACTATGCTCCCGCTTACGGATCCGCGCTGACGAGCATCCCCAAGACCGTGGCCGCGCAGCGGTATGAGAATATCGGACTGCTGCTTGAAGCCATGACCCGCAAGACGTGGGAAGACGTGGTCCCCCAGTACAAGGAGGTCCTGCTCAAGCACAAGATGGCGCGGGACGCGGAGTCCGCCGACATGCTGGACATCATTTTCAATTCCATTACGTTCGATCCGGGCGTACTGCTCTGGTGCGGCGATCTGTCCGACGATATCTGTCAGAAGCTGTTTATGGCAAAAAACGACGCGGTCGTCTCATACCTGGAGGAAAAAACGCCGGTATACCAGCAGCTGATCGACAGCTTCAACAAATCCGTGTCGTGAGGTGTAACCATAGTACAACAGAAACGTTCACGGAACTATCCGGAAACGGAGGAGGTGTTTTTTCATGCGTCTCGGGATCGCCGCCGCTTTTCCTCACAGCGCGCCGGAGGAGTGGGCGAAGCTCCACAAGGAGGCCGGCCTCGACGCCGTCGTCTTCCCCGTGGGATGGACGTCGGAGGTCTCCCTCATCGATCGGTACAGAGAAGCCGCCGAAGCGTACGATCTCACCGTCGCGGAGGTGGGCGCGTGGTGCAATCCGTTCGATCCGGATGAAAAGAAACGGAAAGCGAACCGGGAAAACTGCCTGCGTTCCCTCGAACTCGCGGAATACGTCGGCGCCGCGTGCTGCGTCAACATCAGCGGCGCGGACGGCGAGGTATGGGACGGCAGCTATCCGGGCAATTATTCCCGGAAGATGTACGAGGACCTCGTCCTCTTTCTGCAGGAGCTGCTCGACGCCGTCCGGCCGGTACGGACGAAATACACGCTGGAGCCCATGCCGCATATGCTCCCCGACTCTCCCGTCAGCTACCGGGAACTGCTGCGCGACGTGGACAGGCCGGGCTTCGGAGTCCACGTGGATATCGTGAACATGCTGATCTCCCCGCGCGTATATTTCGACAACCGGCGGCTCGTGCGGGAGACCTTTGAACTCCTGGGGCCGCATATCCGCAGCTGTCACGTCAAGGACGCCGTTCTCGACCACTCTTTGACCGTTTCCATCCGGGAAACGGAGTGCGGGAAGGGCGAGCTGGATCTCGCGTGCTATATCCGGGAGGCGGACCGGCTCGACCCGGAGATGCCGATGATCATCGAGCATCTGTCCGACTTCGCCGGCTACAGGCGCGCGATCGATCACGTCAGGGGCCTTTTGCCATGACTCCGGATACGTACATGCGCGTGAGCCGTACCGGCGCCGGCATCCGTTTTTTCCGCCTGCACTGCCACCCATGCTGGGAAGTGCTGTACTATACGAAAAATGCGGGAGTACTGCGGTTCGGCACGAATGGGGAAAAGACGATCCCCTTCCGGGAGGGCACCGTCATCTGCGTCCCTCCTCTTCTGGAACACGGATCCGCCGGCGAAGGCGTTTTTGAAAATATATGCGTTCAGGAACTCCGTTTCCCGCAGGAACTGGGTCAGGCGGGCGCGGCGCGTTCCGAGGACGGCGGATGCATCGTTTTCCGGGATACGGGGACGGATCTTCTCCATCTGTTCCAAATGGTGTTCCGCGTTTATGCGAAGGATCCCGGCGCCTCCGGCTGTCAGATCGATCATCTCATGACCTGCGTGTACGACGTCCTGATCCAGTTGTGCCGTGCGCCCGCCGCCGATCCTCAGGTGGAGCGGATGAAGAATTCCATTCTTGAGCACTTCACCGATCCCGCCTACCGGATCTCGGACAGCCTGAAGAAATTCCCGTATTCGTCTGCCCATATACGAAACGTTTTTCGGGAGCAATGCGGCATGACGCCCGTGCAGTATCTGCGCCAGACCCGATTGAGGCACGCCGCGGCCGTTCTGGAAACGACCTCTCCGTCGATCACCGTGGCGGAGATCGCATACGGTTCCGGCTTTTCTGATCCGCTCTATTTCTCGAAATGCTTTCGGCGGACGTATTCCCTCTCCCCGCAGGCATACCGCGAAAAACAAACGCGCCGCGCGCTGAAAAAAACGGAGGAAGACAACGTATGAACAAACTCAGGATCGGCATTCTCGGAGCGAGCCGCGGCATGGATTTTGCCATGCGCATCCTGCCGGGGTACGAATTTGCCGAGATCGCCGCCGTCTGCGAATCCTATCCGGATCTGCTGGAGAAGAGTCGGCGGTTCTTTCGGGAGAACGGGCTGTCCGTCCTCTGCTGCGAGAGCTTCGACGAGCTTCTGGACGCGGGGATCGACGCCGTGATCATCGCCAACTACGCGAACGAGCACGCTCCGTACGCCATCCGGGCGCTGGAGCGGGGCATACACGTGTACAGCGAGGTACAGCCGGTGCAGACGCTGGACGAGGCCTGCCGTCTCTGCGACGCGGTAGAGAAGAGCGGCAAGGTGTACGCCTACGGCGAGAATTACTGCTATTTCGACAGCACGTTCGCCATGCGGCGGCACTACGAGGCGGGGGAGATCGGCGAGGCCGTATGCCTTGAGGCGACCTTCTGCAACGACTGCTCCCCGAAATGGCATCTTTTGACGCGCGGGAAGCGGGATCACTGGCGCAACTACGTCCCGTCCTCCTTCTACTGTACGCACAGCATCGGTCCCATCCTGTTCTCGACGGGGCTGCGGCCCGTCCGGGTCAGCGGTCTCGAGGCGCCGCGCCTTTCTCATATGGCGGAAAAGGGCGCGAGATGCGGCGGCGGCGCCGTACTCAGCATGGAGCTGTCAAACGGCGGCATGGCGCACAGCCTGAATACGAACGGATTCCGCCATCCGTATATCGCCTCCTACCGTATGTTCGGGGACCGCGGTACCATCGAGGCCGTCCCGGACGTCATCACGGTCTTCCGGCATACGGAGGGATTCGACTACGACGTCCGCTCGGAGAGGGCTGGTGCTCCGACGTTCCGGTATCGCCCGCCGCTCGAGCTCGGACCGTACTCGAACAGCGACGCCACCGCGTTCGGATACTTCGTCGCGAAGATCCTCGGCGATCCGATCGGGGAAGAGTATTCGATCGACGTGTACCGGGCGCTGGACATGGCGCTGCCGGGTCTGCTCGGATACCGTTCCGTTCTTGAAGGAGGGAAGCCGTATCCCGTTCCGGATATGAGGGATCCGTCCGTGCGGGAGCGGTATCGGGGCGATCTGTACGCCACCGATCCGCGGACGCCGGAGCCGTACAGACTTCCCACGAACAAATCGGGAACGCCCGAGGTGGATGAAAGCGTGTATGAAGCCGTCCGGGAGGAACTTGCGAAGGTGGATCTGACGCCGGGCATGAAATGACGGGAAGCGGGACGGCGGTCCGTGCACGGGAAACGCCGAAAAAAAGCAGACTGACGATCAGTCTGCTTTTTCTTTCGTTTTGCTTTACTTTGAAAGGATCAACTCCGTCGTCAGCCGGTAGCGTTCCGCGCCGCCCCGATACAGGCACAGTCTGTTGACCGCGACGCCTCTCCCGTCCCGCCCGTACGGACCGGCCTCGACTTTGTCCGGACGCCAGTTTCGGGGGATGACCGCCAGTTTCTTGCCGCCGTCCTCGATGACGAAGCCCCCGTCGGTCTCGGTGATCTGTCCGTACGTGTTGAGTACGAAGCAGACCTCGTATTCCGGTGAGATCTCCAGTTCGTCTTCGATGACGTACCGGTGCGGATCGTCGGAAGTGATCCGCCGGACGTTCTTGCCGAACACGCCCTTCCAGGTCGCCGTGACGTCCGTTTCGTAGGTGAACACGCCGTTTTCGTATTCGGATCTCAGAACCGTCGCGCTGCACGCCGGATCCTTCGCGTCTTCCGTCAGATGGATGCCGTCCTTCACCGCCGTGACGACGTTGTGCCGCTCGGACTTCTCGATCGTATTGTTGTCCGCGCCGCTGTACGAGCCGCATCCGCGGTCGATGAGGAGCGGCGTTTCGTCCGCCTCCAGAAGGAAGGAGCCCTTGTCGCCGTGCGCGTGCCCGAAGGTGATGGTCCCGCTGACGGCGTGCAGGCTCACCGTGCCCATGTCCTCGGTCTGCCGTCTCAGCGTCGTGTGTCCCGTGACCGGGAGACTGATGAATTCCCGCAGATCGGCTTTGGATGCCGTCACGCCGTACCGTTCCCCGAAAATGACGTCCGAAAGCCTTCCGCCCGGTTGGTCGAGCAGACGGTCGTTCAGGCTGCGCCAGATATTTCCGGCGTCGGCGGCAGCCAGCAGCCTGACGGCCTGCTTGGAATACACGCCGTTCACGCCCGCGTCGTTTACCGGCTCGTACGTGTACCCGTTGTCCGTGAACAAGGCTTCGCCGTACAGCGCGCTCTTCCGGACGGACGCCGGAAGATACTCCGCGATGCTCATGCCGTGATACCGCGCCAGCAGATACAGCGCGTCGCTCATGCTGTACATCGTGAAGCTCCAGTAGATCGGCCCCTCTCCGGCGCCGCCGTCGGAGAGCACGTACTGATCCCACATGCTGAGCAGATCTCTCTCCGCCTCGTCGATGCGGGGAATATACCGCGGGAAACGTCGGCTCAGCGCGAGCAGCGTGATGATGATGCCGGAGGTGAATACCGGTCCCTGGTTCATCTTCCAGATGTAGTCCATGGTCTTGACGTCCGCGTCCATCCGCGGGAGACCCTTCATGATCATCGCGTCGTGGATGATGTTCTTCCCGTGCCAGCTGAGCAGGCTCCCCGCCCAGTCGAGCACGTGGACCAGACCGAGGCATATCGCTACTTCCCAGAACGCCCTGTGATGCCACGTGGCGCCGGGGAAAACGCCCATGATGCTCTCGCAGAAATACTTGCAGTGCACGGCGGACAGCGCCATGCGGCACGCCATTCTGAGCATGTCCGGGTTTTCGTCCACGATGCCGACGAACGCCAGATCGGACATCATCGAGCTCAGTTCCGGCTTTTTTCTGTCGTCCTCCCGGATCCAGCGGGTGTCCCCGTTGTTCCAGAATTCGCCCACGTATTTTTCGGGCTCGATCGTCAGACCGTTCTGCGCGCGTTCCCGCAGATGGTCCATGGCTTCTTTGAAGCCCGGCGTTTTCACCTTCTCCCGGATGGCTTCCAGCCCCTTCTCGTCAAAGAAGATGCCGAGCTGCGGCTTCATCTCGAGCTCTCCGCTGAAGCAGCCCTCCCAGTCTGGCGTATAGGGGCTTTCCTCGGCGAGGAGCGCCGCCTTTTTCTCTGAATTCTGCAGCCCCATCCAGCTCAGATCGAGGACGCTCTCTTCCGACGCGGTGTTGGTGAACTCCAGCCTGAGTCCCGTCACCCATTCGCCGCTGATCTCGCCCATATACTCGCTCTGTATGCCTTTCCCGGCGCAGGACAGGACCGTCTGCTCCCGCCCGTCGACGACGCAGACGAGGCGGAACTCCACCGACTGCGGGATGCAGGCGAAGAGGATGAGACGGTCGTACCCGGCGACGTGCAGTTTGCAGTCCCGCTCCATGCAGAGGGGAGTACGGTTTTCTTCCTCCTGCGCGGTCAGAGAGACGCGCACGGCGTTCCAGCTGACCTCCGCTTCGCCCGCGCCGGCCGGGCCGACCCGGTACTGCGACAGGCAGGTGTATTTGTGATGGCCCGGATACGACTCGCCGCTGTCCCAGTACGGCTCGAAAATGGTTTCCGCTTCGTTGATCTTTACGTTACGCATTGGACGTACCTCCCAGATTTGTTACGTGCCGCCGCGCCTTCGGCGCCGACGGCGGTATTCCGCGCGAAGAGGGGATCGGCCTGCCGGGAAAGCAAAAGCAGGGGATGGCTTGCTTCTGTTATTATACACCCCAGAACGCGGGAGGTCAAGACGAAATGAGGTTTCGGCGTTGTGAAAAATCGATAAAAAGACGGCGGCGTATTTGTGCCGGAGCCTTTTTCACCTCTGTTGACAAATGCGCGGCGCTCTGTTATAATGAATGTGTCACCGGTTTCCCGGACAGCGGGAAAAGATCCGAGCAAGACGGACCGCGGCGCGCGGGACATCCGATACGCAGGGGAGGCACTATGAAACGCGCATTGAACGCATGGACGGTAGAGTCCTCATTGACGATGGAGGAGACTTTCGCGGCGGTCGCCGCCGCGGGTTTTGAAGGCATTGAGCTGAACGTGGACGGGGAAGGGCATTCTCCGCATGCGCTCACGATGACGACGACGGACGCGGAATACCGCGCGATCCGCGCGCTGTCCCAAAAGTACGGTCTGCCCGTGTGCAGCATCTCCACCTCGCAGTGGGGCGGGAAGATGGGGATCGGCGAACGGCATCCGGACGGCGCCGCGCTGCTGTACAAGCAGATCGAGGCGGCGGCGGCGCTCGGCGCGGACGGCATCCTTACCGTGCCGAGCGGCATGGGCGGCGTCCACACGCTGGAAAGCGTGCGGCGCGCGTCGCTCGCCTTCATGAAGGAGCACCGGGAGGAGATCGAGCGGCTCGGCATCTTCGTGGGGGTGGAAAACGTGTGGAACGGGTTCTTTCTGTCTCCCTACGATATGGTGCGCTTCATCGATGAGATCGGCTCGCCGAAGATCGGCGCGTATCTCGACGTGGGCAATATGATCGCGTTCTCCGTGCCGGAATACTGGATCGAGGTGCTCGGGGGACGGATCGGCAAGGTGCACGTCAAGGACTACAAGCGGAACGGGAGCCTGAACTCCGGCGGGACGTGGGAGGATATCACGCACGGCAGCGCGGACTGGAAGGCGATCATCCCCGCGCTGCGCGCCGCCGGATACGACGGGTATCTGGTCGGCGAGGTCTTCAAGTCGGACGCGGAAATGACCTACGAGGCGTACTACGAAAAGGTCGCCGGAGAGATCGGCGCGATCTGCGCGTACTGATCCCCGGATCTCGGATCCCTCTCAAATCAAATACATAACGGAGGAACGTTTTATGAAAAAACTGGCTGTGATCGGATGCGGCGGCATCGGCGGATACCATCTCGGACACTTTCTGCAGTTTACGGACATCGTGGAGCTCGCAGGCTTCTGCGATCTGATCCCGGAACGGGCGGACAGCTTCTGCAAACAGGCGGAGAGCGGCAAGGCGTATACGGACTACAGAGTGATGCTGGATGAGGTGGAGCCGGATATGGTCTTCGTGTGCATCCCGCCGTACTGCCACGGGGAGATCGAATTCGCGCTCATCGAGCGGGGGATCCCCTTCTTTGTGGAGAAGCCGCTCGCGCTCGAACTCGATCTGGCGCGGAAGATCCGCGACGCCGCGGCGAAGAAGGGGCTCATCACCGCCAGCGGCTTCCAGTGCCGCTACTCGAATCTGGTGGAGCCGAACAGGGCGTTCGTGGAGAACAACCGGATCGTCTTCGTGGAGGCGTCCCGCATGGGCAGTATCCCCGGCGTGGACTGGTGGCGCAGAAAGGATCTCTCCGGCGGACAGATCGTGGAGCAGACGATCCATCAGTTCGATATCATCCGCTATATGATCGGCGAGCCGACGGAGGTCTTCACCTACGGCGCGCGCGGGTACGTCGCCGATGAGGAATGCCCCGGCTACGACACGGACGACGTGTCCACGACGGCGGTGAAGTTCAAGAGCGGCGCCATCGGCGTGATCTCCACCGGCTGCTACGCGAAGAGCGGCAACTGCCTCGATTCGAAGGTCACTTTCTCCGCCCGCGACAAGCGCGCGGAGCTGAAGATCCTCGGCACGCTGAAGGTGTACGGCGAGCAGCCCGCCGAGACGAAGGACGCCGGCGGCTTCGTCGTCAAGGGCGACGGCGCCGTGGCGGCGGCCGGCGACGCCGTAGTCTATCGGCAGGAGGGCGACGCGGGGATCCTCTGCGACCGGACGTTCATCGAGGCGGTGATCTCCGGCGACGGCTCGAAGATCCGCTCTCCCTACGCGGACGCCTTCAAGTCGGTCAGCTTCACGCTTGCCTGCAATCAGTCCATGAAGACCGGGCTTCCGGTGAAGGTAGAACTCGAATAACCGCTGCAAAGCAGAGAAGGACCTCCTCGGGTTACGGGCGGTCCTTTTCGGCAAGGAGGAGAAAGTGGAGCAGATTTCCGCAAAAGACAGAGAACGGCTGCGTCAGCTGGCGTATAAGCAGAGAGAATACGCCGCCTCTCCCCGGAACGAAGAGATCCTGAAGCAGTGGAAGGCGCTGGAGGAGGGGAGGCGTGAATCCCCCACCGTCCGGCTGCTGTTCAGCAATTTCACCCACGAGGTCGTCGCGCCCCGCCTGCAGTGCGAATCAAAGGATGCCCGCGCCCTCGAGGGGGCTCTGCTCAGCACGCTGGTCGGTCGGGAGCTGTTCGACGACGATACGCCGCTCGACGCCACCTTTCCGGTGCGCTGGCGGACGTGGCTTTCGCCGTTCGGCATCTCTCCGAAGACGAGCCGCATCCCCGGAAAGATCACGAGCGGCTACCACATCGATCCGGTGATCGAGGATCTCGAAGAAGAGTGGGAAAAGCTGAAGGGCGGCTATTTCGGCGTCGACCGGGAGGAGACGCGGGAGTACCGGGAATGGGTGGAATCCGTCATCGGCGACATCCTTCCGACGAGGATGGTCATGGTCCCGCTGCCCGGCTCCCTCACGAATCCGCTCGTACACCTGATGGGGATGGAGAATTATTATCTGTCCATGTACGACTGCCCGGAGATATTGCACCGGGTGATGGATATGGCGACCTCGGTGTATGAACGGTACTACGATTTTCTCGAGGCGGAGGGACTGCTTCTGCCCACGGTGGGGATCTCCCCGCTCAATCAGGAGAGCTTCGCCTTCACAAACGAGCTCCCGGCGGATCACGTGACGAAGACTACGGAATGCTGGGGCTTCCTCGAATCGCAGGAGACGACCGCCGTGTCGCCGGAGGTGTTCGGCGAGTTCGTGTATCCGTATCAGGATCGGCTCGTCGCGCGCATGGGGCTGCTTTCCTACGGATGCTGCGAGCGGGTGGACGCCATCTGGCCGGACTACCTCTCGAAATGGAAGAAGCTCCGCAAGCTCTCCGTCTCTCCCTTCAACAACGAGCCGCTAATCGGCGAATACCTGCGCGGGACGAACGTGATCTATTACAGCAAGCCGCGCGCGGAATTCGTCACGAATCCGGGACCGCTCGACGAGGACGCGCTGCGGCAGTATTTCAAGACGGTCTGCGAGGCGGCGAGCGGATGCCTGTTCGAGATGGCGCAGAGAGAGGTGCTGACGATCTTCGGCGACGCCGAGCGGGGCCGCCGCTACGTGCAGATCGCCAAGGAATGCGTCGAGCGGTACTGGCAGCCGTGAGCGCGGCGGGAACAGGAAAAAATGACGGAGGGCGGTCCTCCGTCATTCGCTTTATGAGACGCCGGAGATCACCTTCCTATCCCCTCTTTTTTCGGAAAGCAACAGCCGGTTGCTTGCATTGCGGGCGGTTTTGATGTACAATGGACGTACAGTAATAAAAAACATCGGAGGCGGCGGTATGAACACGAAGGACGTACTGTATGAATTGAGGACGAAGAAGGGTCTGTCGCAGGAGGAGCTGGCGGAGAAGGTATTCGTGACGCGGCAGGCGGTGTCGAGGTGGGAGAACGGGGAGACGGTGCCGAACACGGAGACGCTGAAGCTGTTGTCCGGGCTTTTCGGCGTGTCGATCAACACGCTGCTCGGCTCTCCCCGGCAGCTCGTCTGCCAGTGCTGCGGCATGCCGCTCGAGGACGCGATCCTCGGAAGGGAAAAGGACGGTACGCTCAACGAGGAGTACTGCCAGTGGTGCTACGCCGACGGGACCTACACGTACAGCGACATGGACGATCTGATCCGCGTCTGCATCCCGCACATGGAGAAAGCCGGCTTCACGGAGGAAGAGGCGCGCGCGTACATGAAGGAAAAGCTGCCCCAGCTCGATTACTGGAAACGGTATAAGGAGCTCGGCGACGGCGGAGAGTTCGAGGCGTTCAAGAAACAGCTGATCGAGGAGATCAACGCGCTGCACGTGGAGGGCATGCCGACTCTCACGTGCCTGAACGCGCTCGTGGGCGAGTACGTGAACCTGGAGTACCCGCTCCCGAACGGGATGCGCGTGAAGTTCCTCAATGACAAGACGACGTATCTCGGGAACCAGCTCGAGTCGGAATTCGGCGGAGAACGGTGCTTCGGGGTTTTGGCGAATATGGATTTCATCCTGATCTGCACCTACGGGGAAGGCGGGACGGATCCGGAGCTCGTGTTGTACAAAAAAAGATGACGCCGCGCGCGGCGGCGGAGCCTCCGTCCGAGGTCATTCTTCGGGCGGAGGTCCGTTTTTTCGCAGGAATTTTGAGAAAAGACGTGATCGCGGCGCGATTTCGTTGGGTATATGGGTGAAGGGTCCCTTCAGCAGAAAAAACGGGAAAGGAGAAAGCCGTGGACGACCGTGCGATCGTGGAGAAATTCCTTGCGCGCGACGAGGACGCCGTGCGCGAGGCGCAGCAGCGGTACGGCGCATACTGCCTCTCCGTTGCGGACAACGTGCTCGGAAACAGGCAGGACGCCGAGGAATGCCTGAGCGACGCTTTGCTCGCGGCGTGGAACAGCATCCCGCCGCATGAGCCGGAGAATCTCCGCACCTATCTCGGCAAGCTCGTGCGCGAGACCGCGATCAACCGCCGGAAAAGGAACGCCCGCCAAAAGCGGATACGGGCGGAGGACACCTGCCCGCTCGACGAGCTGGAAGAGCTCGTCGCGGACGGCTCCGTCGGGGACGCGGTCGAGGAGGAGGAGCTCTCGCGGGCGATCTCGCGCTTTCTCTGGTCCGTCGGCGAAACGAAGAGGAACGTCTTTATCCGAAGGTACTGGTACTGCGACTCCGTGCCGAGTATCTGCGCCCGGTACGGCTTCGGGAAAAGCAAGGTCCTCATGATGCTCAAGCGGACGAGGGACGACCTCGCCGCCTACTTGAAGAAAGAGGGGTTTCTCACATGAAGAACGATATTCTGGCGCGCGCCGTCGGCGGCATCGACGACGCGCTCATCGAAGGCGCCGCGGCTCATCCCGCGGCGGGACGCCGCAGATCGCTTTTGCTCCGATGGGGGACGGCCGCCGCAGCGCTCGCGCTCGTGCTCGGCGTCGTACTTGCCGTCCCGGCGGTGCGGAAGAAGATCTTTTCCGCGCCCGCGGCGGAATATGAGTTCGCCGCCGTGCGGGTCTATCAATACACCGTCGATTCCGGACAATTCTCATCCTATGTGCCGGGCAGGGTGATCGCGGACGGGATGGTCGGAGAGAAGATCGCGGACGTGACCGTCAGCGCCGGATGGTTCGGCGCGCAGGGGGAACGGCTGACGGAGGAGCACGCACGCGCGGAGATCTATGAGATCATCGGCGTGCCGACGGGGACGGCGGCCGCGCTGAGATTCCTCGACGAGGTCGAGGCGGAGACGACGACGCGCTTTTACGTGATCCTGAACCCGGAGGCGGATCTCTCCTGTGTGGCGGAATATGTTATCCCGCGCGAGACGCCTGCGGACGGCGGGGAGGTGCCCGAATGACGGGGAAGAAAACAACGAAACGTACAGCACGGCTGCTGGCCGCAGCGGCGCTTCTCGTCTCCCTGTCCGCCTGCGGGCGGACGGAAGTCGCCTGGAACGGGGAGACGGAGTATTTCGCGCATCTCACTATGGTGACCGACGTCAGCGATCCGTACGCCTACGCGGGGATGGTCGATTATATCTTCGCCGGGACGGTGACGGGGATCGAAAAGATCGTCCTCCCGGAGAAGGGAAGACAGCACGAGGACAGTTACAGCGTGTATCGGATCCGCGTGGAGGAGAACCTGAAGGGGACGCTGACGGGAGAGGTCGTTTGCTCAAAGCTCGGCGGGATGAAGAAGGACGGGACGCGGATGCTCGTCATCGCCGAGGTGCCGGGCGGCGCCGAGATCCCGGACACCGGCCTGCCGGAGGTGGGAAAACGGTACGTCTTCATGGCGTACGGACAGCATGACGGCAGCCTGCTGCTCTCAGAGCTTTTCGACAACCGCGAATGCAGCGAGGAACTTCTGGCGGAGTACGCAGACTACGCAGAGCATGAGATACCGTACGAGCGGCAGCGGTTCCCGTCGAAGTACGACGCGGGCGGCGGATCCGCGTGAGGCGCGCCGCGGGGTGGCGATTTCCTGCCGGATCGGGCGTTGTTTTGCCGATCCCTCTTGACAAAAGACGCGATCTGTGCTACAATCTTCATGAAAAAGCGATGACGAAGAGAGTACGCGCGGAATGCGGCGGACAGCGAGCCGGGGACGGTGGGAGCCCGGTGCGTCTCCCCGCGCGGAAGATCACTTCCGAGCTGCCATGGTGAGGCGACGCTTAGCCTGTGCCGGAGTCCGACCGTTATCCCGGACGCATATGGATCGTATGCAGGTGGTCAACGCGGCGAAGCCCCGTCCTGTCGGACGGGGCTTTTTGTTTCCGGCCGCCTCCGGTCCGTGCGGAAAAACGAAGATACTGCACTGCAGCAAAGGAGACATCATGTACAGAAAAGTACCGACGGATCTCGATTTCGTCAGCCGTGAGAAGGAGACGCTCGCCTTCTGGAACCGGGAGCACATTTTTGAAAAATCGTTGGCGCTGCGCGCCGACGGTCCCTCCTATACCTTCTACGACGGCCCGCCGACGGCGAACGGCAAGCCGCATATCGGTCACGTGCTGACCCGCGTCATCAAGGATATGATCCCGCGCTACCGCTGCATGAAGGGATACGACGTGCCGCGCAAGGCCGGCTGGGACACGCACGGTCTGCCGGTGGAGCTCGAGGTCGAGAAGGCGCTCGGGCTGGACGGCAAGGAGCAGATCGAGCAGTACGGCATGGAGCCGTTCATCGAGAAGTGCAAGGAGAGCGTCTGGAAGTACAAGGGGATGTGGGAGCAGTTCTCCGACACCGTCGGCTTCTGGGCGGACATGGAGCATCCGTACGTCACCTATCACAACGAGTATATCGAGTCGGAGTGGTGGGCGCTGAAGAAGATCTGGGAGAAGGGGCTCCTCTACAAGGGCTTCCAGATCGTGCCGTACTGCCCGCGCTGCGGCACGCCGCTCTCGACCCACGAGGTCGCGCAGGGCTACAAGACGGTCAAGGAGCGTTCCGCCGTCGTCCGCTTCCGCGTCAAGGGAGAGGACGCGTGGATCCTCGCGTGGACGACGACGCCGTGGACGCTGCCGTCCAACGTCGCGCTCTGCGTCAATCCGCGCGAGACGTACGTCAAGGTGAAGGCCGCCGACGGGTACACCTATTATCTGGCGAAGGCGCTCGCGGACACGGTGCTCGGTCGCCTGAAGACGGACGACGCGCCGGCGTACGAGATCCTTGAGGAATACCGCGGGACGGATCTGGAGTATAAAGAATACGAGCCGCTGTACGGCGGCGCCGTGCCCGTCTGCGAGAAGCAGAAGAAGAAAGGCTTCTTCGTCGTCTGCGACGACTACGTCACGATGTCCGACGGCACGGGCGTCGTCCATATCGCGCCGGCCTTCGGCGCGGACGACGCGAACGTCGGACGGAAGTACGATCTGCCGTTCGTGCAGTTCGTCGACGCGAAGGGCAACATGACGGACGACACACCCTTCGGCGGGCTCTTCGTCAAGAAGGCGGATCCGAAGATCCTGACCGATCTCGAAGAGCGGGGACTGCTCTTCGACGCGCCGCGCTTCGAGCACGAGTATCCGTTCTGCTGGCGCTGTGACACGCCGCTCATCTACTACGCCCGCGAATCTTGGTTCATCCGCATGACCGCCGTGCGCGACGCGCTCATCCGCAACAACGGGACGATCCACTGGATCCCCGAGTCGATCGGGAAGGGACGCTTCGGCGACTGGCTGGAGAACGTGCAGGACTGGGGCCTTTCCCGCAACCGCTACTGGGGGACGCCGCTGAACATCTGGGAATGCCCGTGCGGCTGCCGGCACGTCGTCGGTTCTATCGCCGAGCTCAAAGAGATGGCGATTTCCTGCCCGGACGACATCGAGCTGCACCGCCCGTTCATTGACGGAGTGAAGCTCCGCTGCCCGGAGTGCGGCGGCGAGATGACGCGCGTGCCGGAGGTCATCGACTGCTGGTTCGACTCCGGTTCCATGCCCTTCGCGCAGCATCACTATCCGTTCGAGAACGAGGACGTCTTCCGCGCGCAGTTCCCGGCGGACTTCATCTCCGAGGCCGTCGACCAGACGCGCGGCTGGTTCTACTCGCTGCTCGCGATCTCCACGCTCCTGTTCGACTGCGCGCCGTTCCGCAACTGCATCGTGCTCGGACACGTGCAGGACGAGAACGGGCAGAAGATGTCCAAATCGAAGGGGAACGCCGTCGATCCGTTCGAGGCGCTCGCCGCCTACGGCGCGGACGCGATCCGCTGGTATTTCTATACGAACTCCGCCCCGTGGCTGCCGAACCGCTTCTACGGCAAGGCCGTCGTCGAGGGACAGCGGAAGTTCATGGGCACGCTGCAGAACACCTACGCCTTCTGGACGCTGTACGCCGACATCGATTCGTTCGATCCGACGAAGTACCGCCTCGCGGACTGCGCGCTCAGCGTGATGGACCGCTTCATCCTTTCCCGGCTGAACACGACCGTCGCCGAGACGGACGGGCATCTGGAGAATTACCGGATCCCGGAGGCGGCAAAGGCATTGTCCACCTTCGTGGACGAGCTGTCCAACTGGTACGTCCGCCGCTGCCGCGAGCGCTTCTGGGGAAAAGGCATGGAGGAGGACAAGGTCGCCGCCTTCATGACGCTCCACACCTGTCTCGTCACGATCGCCAAGGCGGCGGCGCCGATGATCCCCTTCATGGCGGAGGACATCTACCAGAACCTCGTCCGTACCGTCGACCCGTCGGCACCGGAGAGCGTGCATCTGTGCGATTATCCCGTCTGCGACGAGGCGTACGTCGACCGGCAGCTGGAGGATGACATGGAATTCGTCCTTGACGTCGTCGTGCTCGGGCGCTCCGCCCGCGCCGGGGCGAATTTGAAGAACCGCCAGCCGCTTTCCGACATGGTCGTGAAGTCCGACCGCGCGGTGAACGAGTTCTACCGCGCGATCATCGAGGACGAACTGAACGTCAAGACTGTCTCCTTCGTGGAGGATATCTCCGCGCTGTCCTCGTACAGCTTCAAGCCGCAGCTCAAGACGGTCGGCCCGAAGTACGGCAAGCAGCTCGGGAAGATCCGGCAGCTTCTCGCGGAGCTGGACGGCAACGCCGCCATGAAGGAGCTGAAGGAGACCGGCGCGCTCCGCTTCGATATCGACGGGACGGCGGTCGAGCTGACGGAGGACGATCTGCTCATCGAGGTCCAGCAGAAGGCGGGGTACTTCACCGTCGCCGATCACGGGCTCGCCGTCGCACTGAACACGAACCTGACGGAGGAGCTGATCGAGGAGGGCTACGTCCGCGAACTCGTCTCGAAGATCCAGACGATGCGCCGTGACGCCGATTTCAACGTCACCGATCACATCCGCGTCACGATCCGCGGCAGCGAGAAGATCGAGGGGATCGCCGCGCGCGCGAAAGAAGAGATCGGACGCGCGGTCCTCGCCGATTCGTTCGGGGACGCCGAAGGCGAGGGGAAGGAATGGAACATCAACGGCGAGAACGTGACGATCGCCGTGGAGAAGATCTGATACGCAAAAAGAAAACGCCGCCGGGCACTCGCCCGGCGGCGTTTCTGTTTTGCTCTCACGCCGTCGTCTCCACAAAGAAAGAGATGAGCGACATGTTGAAAAAGATCATGGATACGATGGCGCCGATGAGGATCAGCCACATCGCCGCCGTATTCGGGATCTTGCCGCGCAGGATCATCCCGAGCAGCAGAAGCACGAGACCCACGCCGAGCAGCGCCGTGTTCATTGCAAAGCTTCCCATATCGGCCTCCATGCCGCCGTTATCGGCGGCTCAAAAAGTTTGGGCGTGAAACAGAAAAAGGAGCGGTAAGAACAGACACCGTTTCACGCTACGACTCCTCTGACGGCACCTCTTCCCGCGTCAGTTTTTTGATCCACGTGTAGCGGTTCGCCTTGATCGCCGCCGCGGCGCATTTGAAGATCTGGTCGCTGTTCAGGCAGAAGACGACGACGGCGGGGTCCCAATGAAAGACGAACGCGGCGAGGAAAGAGAGCGGCAGAACGATCCCCCAGATGCTCACGAGGTCGTTGACGAAGACGAAGCGCGCGTCCCCGCCGCCGCGGATGATCCCCGTGATGACGGGCATCTCGTACGCCGTGCCGATGCAGGTGACGCACAAAACCCAGATGAAGTGCTCCGCCATCGTCTTCGTCTCCGCGCTCAGCTCGTACAGGCTGAGGATCGGGATCCGGAGTAAAAACAGCGCGGCGCTCGTGCACAGCCCGATCCCCAGAAAGATCCACTGGAAGGTGCGGACGTATTCCTTCAGCTTGTCCATATCGCCCGCGCCGATCGTCTTCCCGACGATGATGGCGGTGGCGGAGGCGGCGCCGACTGAGGCGACCTTGAGTACCTGAAAGAGCGTCGTGGCGATGGAGTTCGCCGCGATGGCGCTGTCGCTCATATGTCCGAGGATCACCGTCTGGAGGGCGGTGGATACGCCGAACATGAGCGCTACGACGATGAAAAAGCGGCAGTGGCGGAAATAGTCGCCCATCAGATCGCGGTCCGCGTGCGCGATATCCGCGCGGCGCACGCAGAGACGGCGGTCGATGAAGGCGAGATAGAGAAGGATCACGACCAGCTCCACGGAGCGGGCGACGAGCGTCCCGATCGCCGCGCCCGTCACGCCGAGCGCCGGCGCGCCGAAGCGCCCGCCGATCAGGACGTAGTTGATGGAACAGTTGATGACGAGCGTCGAGAGCGATACCCAGAGGGAGATGCGGACGGACTCCACGCAGCGGAGCATAGAGAGGAGGACGGAGCTGACGCCGAAGAGCAGATACGTCCAGCGGACGGTGCCGAGATAGACGGCGCCCTCGGAGACGATCTCCCCGGACGTCGTGAAGATCCCGACGATCTGCCGCGGGAAGATCCCGGTCAGAATAAAGAGGAGCACGCCGCCGCCCGCGCCGACGAGGAGCGCGGCGCGTCCGAGCTGCTTGATCGGACCGGTGCGCCCCTGCCCCCAGTACTGGCTGCCGAGCGTGACGAGCGCCTCGCCCGTGCCGAGGACGAACTGCTGGAAGACGAACTGGAGCTGATTGACGGCGGCGACGCCGGAGAGCGACGTCTCGCTGTACGCTCCGATCATGATGTTGTCCGCCAGATTCACGCTCAGGGCGATCACGTTCCGGAGCACGATCATGGAGAACAGGCGGAGGAACGTACGGTAAAAATCCCGGTCTTTCGTCAGATGCATGGAACGCCTCGCTTACGGTTTTCTCGTCCCTTATTATAAATCCGATCGGGGGCGGCTGTCAATCGGAAAACCGAAAAAATCCGCTCCGGGCGAGGCAAAATGCGGCGGCGCCTTGCATTCGGACGCCGGATATGGTACAATATACGCAGTGTGCGGAGAGCGCCGACCGGTGTCGGCGCGGGAAAACAAATGCCGCAGAACGGAAAAGAGAAGCGAAAGACAGTATGACAAGTCAGGAACAGATCGCCCGCCGGCGCACCTTTGCGATCATTTCACACCCGGACGCCGGCAAGACAACGCTGACGGAGAAATTCCTTCTGTACGGCGGCGCCATCCAGTCCGCCGGCTCCGTCAAGGGGAAGGCGTCGGACAGGCACGCCGTCTCCGACTGGATGGATATCGAAAAGAAGCGCGGGATCTCCATCACCTCCTCCGCGATGCAGTTCGAGTACGAGGGGTTCTGCATCAACATCCTCGATACGCCGGGGCATCAGGACTTCTCGGAGGACACCTACCGCACGCTGATGGCGGCGGACAGCGCCGTCATGGTCATCGACGCGGCGAAGGGCATCGAGCCGCAGACGCGCAAGCTTTTCAAGGTCTGCGCGATGCGGCACATCCCCATTTTCACCTTCATCAACAAGATGGACCGCGAGGCGCGCGATCCGTTCGATCTGATGGACGAGCTGGAGGGCGAATTCGGCATCGGCACGTATCCCGTGGACTGGCCGATCGGCTGCGGTCAGCGCTTCCGCGGCGTCTACCACCGCGAACAGAAGAAGATCCTCTCCTACGCCGACGCGCACCGCGGGCGCGAGCGTCTGTCCTCCGTCGACTGTTCTCTTACGGATACGGAGAAACTCGACGCGCTGATCGGCGAGGAGGCGCGCGCGGCCCTTACCGAGCAGATCGAGCTGCTCGACGGCGCCGGGATCGATTTCGATCTGGACGCCGTGCGCAGCGGTCGCCTCTCGCCCGTCTTTTTTGGCTCCGCGCTCAACAATTTCGGCATCGAGACCTTCCTCGAAAGCTTTCTCCGGATGACCACGCCGCCGCTGCCGCGCGAGGCGGAGGGCGACGCCGTCTCTCCGACGGACGACCGTTTTTCCGCCTTCGTCTTCAAGATCCAGGCGAACATGAACCGCGCGCACCGCGACCGCATCGCGTTCTTCCGCATCGTGTCCGGGCGCTTTTCGCGCGGCGAGGAATACTGGCACGTACAGGGAGGACGGAGCATCAAGCTCTCCCAGCCGCAGCAGATGATGGCGCAGGAGCGCTCCGGCATCGAGGAGGCGTTCGCGGGCGACATCATCGGCGTCTTCGATCCGGGGATCTTCTCCATCGGGGATACGGTGTGCGACCCGTCCATGCATATCCGCTTCGAGGGGATCCCGACCTTCGCGCCGGAGATCTTCGTGCAGATCGAGCAGATCGATTCGATGAAGCGCAAGCAGTTCGCCAAGGGCATGGATCAGATCGCGCAGGAGGGCGCGATCCGCATCTTCCACGAGCCGGATTCCGGTCTTGAGCGGGTGATCGTCGGCGTCGTCGGCACGCTGCAGCTCGACGTGCTCGAATCGCGCATGATGAGCGAGTACGGCGTCGGCTACCGCCGCTACGATCTTCCGTACCAGTTCATCCGGCGGCTGCCGGACGGCGTCGATCCGGCGTCGCTGAAGCTGTACGAGGTCAAGTGGGTACAGGATTACCGCGGGCGGAACTATCTTCTGTTCCCGTCCGCATGGCACGTCGCGCATACGAAGGAACACAACGAGGGACTGGAACTCCTCGAATACGGGGAGAAGCAGGAAGAATGAGCTTTTCCCGCGGGGAGGAGCGCTGAAAGAGGAGGACAGAATGGACAGGACATGGGATCTTTCCGTCATTTACCGCGGCTTTGACGATCCGGCGTTTCTCTCGGATCTCGCCGCGCTGGACGAGGCGGTGCGCGCGTGCTGCGCGGACGCCGCCCGCGCCGATTCGATGACGCACGGGGACGCCGTGCGGTGTTATATCCGGAACGGGGAACGTCTCACGACGCTCGTGTCCCGGCTCGCCGGATACGCCATGCTGCGTACCTCCGCCGATACGGGAGACACGGACGCGATGAGCATGCTCGACCGCGTCATGGAAAAGCTCAGCGCCGTATCCGCCGCGGACGCGGGATTCCGTCGGCGCATCGCCTCCTTTGCGGATCTCGACGCGCTGATCGACGCGGATCCGGCGCTGTCGGAATACCGATTCCTTCTCGGAAAGATCCGGGAGGACAGCCGCTATCTGCTCAGCGAAGGGGAGGAGGCGCTTTTCGCGCGCCTCGATCTCTCCGGCGCCTCCGCGTGGAGCAAACTCCAGCAGACGCTGACGAGCACCGTCCGCGCCTCGTACCGCGGGGAGGAGATCCCGCTGTCCGCCGTGCGCAATCTCGCCTACGACCCGGATCCCGCCGTGCGGCGCGACGCCTATGAGGCGGAGCTCGCGTCCTACGCGCCGATCGCCGAGGCCGTCGCATTTTCCCTGAACAGCATCAAGCAGCAGGTGCTGACGGAATGCAGCGTGCGCGGCTTCGACTCTCCGCTCGATCAGGCGCTGCACGCCTCCCGGATGCGCCGGGAGACGCTCGACGCGCTCCTTTGCGCGATGAAGGAATACATGCCCGTTTTCCGGCGGTACCTGCGCGCGAAGGGACGCGCGCTTGGCCATCCGGACGGGCTGCCGTGGTACGATCTTTTCGCTCCGATGGGGAAGAACGATACGAAGTATACCGTCGAGGACGCCGAGCGGTATCTGCTCGACGTGTTCGCACGCTTCGATCCGGCGCTGCACGACATGGTCCGGCGCGCTTTCGGCGAGCGCTGGATCGACTTCTTCCCGCGTCCGGGCAAGGTCGGCGGCGCGTTCGATCACGGGATGCCCGCGATCGGACAGAGCCGCGTGCTGACGAATTTCGACGGCTCGTTCAGCGACGTCATGACGCTGGCGCACGAGCTCGGGCACGCCTTCCACGACCAGCAGGTGTTCCCGAACGCGCCGCTCAATCAGGAATACTCGATGCCCGTCGCGGAGACGGCCTCCAACTTCAACGAGCTGCTCGTCGGGAATACGGCGCTTTCGCTCGCTTCGGACCCGGACGTGAAGCTCGCGCTCCTCGAGAGCCAGGTGTCCGATCTTACCCAGATCATCTGCGACATCTATTCCCGGTATCTCTTCGAGTCCGCCGTCTTCGCGCGCCGCCCGGAGGAGTTCATGAACGCGCAGCGGCTGTGCGAGATGATGCTCGAAGCGCAAAAAGAGGCGTACGGCGACGGCCTCGATCCGGCGGTGCGTCACCCGTATATGTGGGCGTGCAAGAGCCACTACTACAGCGGCGGGCTCAGCTTCTACAACTTCCCCTACGCCTTCGGCGGGCTGTTCGCCCGTGGGCTGTACGCGCGCTATTGCGCCGAGGGCGCTTCGTTCGTGCCCGCCTATAAGGCGCTTTTGCGCGCGACCGCCACGACGACCGTCGAGGGATGCGCCGCGATGGCGGGCATCGATCTGACGGATCCCGCCTTCTGGAGAACGGGGCTGGAGACGGCCGCGAAGGATATCGACACGCTGATCGGGCTGATGGAGCCCTGACGATCGTCCGCCCGCATTCCCGCGGCGCGGGAGGCGCCGCACGCCTCCCGCGCCGCGGCTTTTGCTCTCCCGCCGTTTTTGGTCCGGGCGGCGCAGAAAATCGCGCAGCGGGACGAGAAAGCGCGGATTGTTCAAGATTTATTTATAAATCTGTGCTATACTTATTATGTTTACCCAACTGCGCGCGCCGGATGGCGGTCCCGTGTCGGGATCTCCGCGGGCGCCGCATCAAATCGTGAGGTGGCAGGCTATGATTGAAATCGAGCATCTGGTAAAACGGTACGGCTCGAAGTTCGCCGTGGACGACATCAGCTTCCGCGTCAACCGCGGCGAGATCGTCGGATTCCTCGGTCCGAACGGAGCCGGGAAGAGCACGACCTTGAACATCCTGACCGGGTATCTTTCCTCCACGTCCGGCACCGTCCGCGTGAGCGGGATCGACGTTCTGGACAGTCCCTACGAGGCGAAGCGTCTGATCGGCTTTCTGCCGGAGCAGCCGCCCTTGTACGTGGACATGAAGGTGGACGAGTATCTCGGCTTCATCTATGAACTGAAGCGCTGCACGCTGAATCGGGAGAAGCATCTGAAAGAGGTGTGCGAGGTCACGAAGATCTCCGACGTGCGCGGGCGCATGATCAAGAATCTTTCCAAGGGATACCGCCAGCGCGTCGGCATCGCGCAGTCGCTGATCGGCAACCCGCCCGTGCTCGTCTTCGACGAGCCGACCGTCGGCCTCGACCCGAAGCAGATCATCGAGATCCGCAATCTGGTCCGGAATCTCGGCGCCGATCACACGGTCATCCTCTCCTCCCATATCCTGCCGGAGGTACAGGCCGTCGCCGACCGGATCGTCGTCATCAACCAGGGGCGGATCATCGCCGACGAGAAGACGGAAAACCTCAACCGCGTCGTCGAGGAGGATCGGCTGTACAGCGTCAAGATCTGCGGTCCGCAGCGCGAGGTGCTCGCCGCGCTCTCGAAGATCCCGGGCGTCGTCCGCGCGGACGCCGTCGGGGAGAGAGAACTCGACAGCTTTACGTATCACATCCAGAGCGAGCAGGGCGTCGATATCCGCAAGCCGCTCTTCTTTGCGCTTTCCGAGCGCGGCTGGCCGATCCTCGGACTCGAGGCGGTCGGCATGTCGCTGGAGGACGTGTTCATCAAACTGATGGACGCCGATGCGAATAAAAAGCGCCCCGGGGACGCGAAAGCCGCCCGGGCGGGACGCTGAGCGATACGAAAGGATGACATACGATGTTCGCCATTTATAAACGGGAAGTGTATTCCTATTTCACCACGCCGATCGGCTACGTGTTCATGGCGGTGTTCCTCGCCGCCTCCGGCTTCCTGTTCTCGCTGTCGACGCTCCAGTCGCAGACGACGGACGTGTCGGGATACTTTCAGTTCCTGATGTTTGCCTATATCATCGTGATCCCGCTCCTCACGATGAAGACGTTCGCGGAGGAACGCCGCACGCGCACGGAACAGGTGCTCCTGACCGCGCCCGTGTCGCTGACCGGCATCGTCCTTGCGAAATTCCTCGCCGCTCTGACGATGTTCGTAACGACCCTGCTCCTCTCCTGCCTGTATTTCTATCCGCTCTCGCTCTACGGCGAGGTCAACTGGGCGCGCGTGTGGGGGTCGCTTATCGCGATGCTCCTCATCGGCATGACCTTCATTGCCATCGGGATCTTCGTGTCCAGCCTGACGGAGAATCAGTTCACCGCCGCGCTCGGCACGATCGGGATCCTGCTCGCGCTCGTCATCGTGGCGATGGTCAACAGCCTGATCGATTCCTACGTCGTCCGCTCCGTGCTCAACTGGATCTCCATCTACAGCCGGTATGCGAACTTCACCTACGGCATCTTCGATTTCGGCGCGATCGTATACTACGTGTCCGTGTGCGCCGTGTTCTTGTTCCTTTCCGTCCGCGTCTTTGAGAAAAGACGCTGGTCGTGAGAGCGCGGAAAGGAGAATGAGCGATGAGTAAAAACAGCTTTTATTCCTCCAAGCGTTTCCGCTACGGCACGGCGGCCGGCGCCTTCACCTGCGCGTTCATCGCGGTCGTGATCATCTTCAACATCATCTTCACCGCGCTGGCGACGAAGTACCTGTGGTACATCGACATGACGAAGGAATCCGTCTTCACGCTTTCCGACGCCGCGAAGGAGATCCTCTCCGACATCGACGACGAGGTGAACATCTACTTCTGCAGCGAGCCGGACGCGCTGATGAACGGCACGAACGGGACCTGGGCAAAGTACGTCTACAACACCGCCATGCAGCTGGAGGCGGCGTTCCCGAACATCCACGTCACCTGCAAGGACATCGTCAAGCACCGCGCGTTCTTCGAGCGCTTCCGCTCGACGAGCGCGACGAACATCTACACGACCTCCGTCATCGTCGAATCCGGGACGGAGATCCGCGTGTTCGCGCTCCAGGCGTTCTTCGTACAGAACGAGGACGGCACGATCTGGGCGTATCAGGGCGAGAAGAAGATGATCTCCGGCATCCTCCAGGTCACGAGCGCGGAGCTTCCCATCGTGTACTTCACGAGCGAGCACGGTGAGAATCTCGGCGAAGGCGCCGGCGCGCTCGCCACGCTCTTCGCGGACAACGGCTTCGAGGTGCGCGTCATCAATCTGGCGGCGGAAGAGATCGACGAGGACGCGCGCATCATCATTATAAACGATCCCGTCTACGACTTCATCGGAGCGGAGGCGGACGACGCGGGCGCGAACGAGATCGCCAAGCTCGACCGCTTCCTCGACAACTTCGGCTGTCTGTACGTCTTCGCCGATCCGGATCACGCCGCGCGTCTGACGAATCTGAGCGAATTCCTCGAGGAGTGGGGCGTCGCCTTCACGCCGGACACGTACATCGTGGACGCGGAGCACTCCATCTCGACGGACGGGCTCTCCGTGGTCGCGCAGTACGACGCGGACACGCTCGGCAGCTCCATCTACAAGGATCTGACGGATAACCTCTCCACGCTCCCGAAGACGATCTCCCGCTACACGATGCCGATCGAGATCCTCTGGGAGGAGGGCGGCAATCTTTCCGGCTCACGCTCCGTGTCGCCGGTCATCACCTCTTACGATACCTCCCGCGCGATGCGCAACAACGAAACGGTCGACCGCGGCTCCTTCAATCTCATGACGCTCTCGTGCGAGACGCGGATCATCAACAACGAGTATTATTACTCCTACGTCATCGTCAGCGGTTCCTCGAATTTCGCCAACAGCAATTACCTTCTGTCCAACGCTTACGCGAACAGCGATATCCTCTCTGCCGCCATGCGGGCGACCGGCCGGGACAAGATCCTCGCCGATATCGATTTCAAGGTCTTTGACAAGACGAAGCTGGACATCACGACCGCGCAGTCCAATCACTGGTCCGTCGCCATCGTGACGGTGCTGCCGCTTTTGTCCGCCGCCGTCGGTCTTGTGATCTGGGTAAGGAGAAAGAACTCATGAACGCGCGGCTGAAAAAAACGGCGCTGATCCTCGGCGGCGTGTTCGTCGTCCTTCTCATCCTGTATTTCGCCGTGATCCGTCCGATCGTGAACGCCGTGGAGGAGGCTCCGGAGACGGAGCCGCTCGAGACGGTCGCGGGCGAGGTGGTCGGTATCAACGACCGCTATATGATGTATCCGCAGATCGAGCGGAAGGGGATGCAGTCGATCGCCGTCGAGAACGAATACGGCTCGTATGAGTTCTACCGCGACGCGAACGGCGACTTCCAGATCCGGGACTTCGAGGGGACGGCGTACGATCTGACGCTCTTCTCCAATCTCGTGACGAGCACGGGCTATACGCTCTCGAAGGTCAAGGTCGTGGACAACGCGACGGACGCGGAGCTGGAGGAGTACGGGCTCGACCATCCGAAGGCGAAGTGGACGCTGACGACGATCACGGGCGAAAAATATACCGTGGACGTCGGATACGATCTTCTGACGGGCGGCGGCTATTACTGCATGCTCGAAGGACGCCGCTCCGTGTACGTCCTCGACACGGTGCTGGAGGACACGATCCTCGCGCCGATCGAGGCGCTCCTGACGCCGGTGCTGCTCGCGGGGATCGACCGCAACGACTATTTCCTGATCGACAACTTCACCGTGATCCACGGCGACGAGGTCCTCTGCTCGATCACCATCGTCGATCCGGAGGATCAGAACAATCCGAACGCGCTCGTCGAGAACATCATGCAGTATCCGACGAGCTACTACCCGAACTCGGACGTGTATCTGAACATCCTTTACGATTACATGGCGCTGACCGGTACCTCCGTCGTCAAGCTCGGCGCGGAGGAGGCGGATTACGAGAAGTACGGGCTTCTCGAGCCGGCGCACACGATCCTCTTCGACTACAACGGCGTCCGTTTCATGCTCCTGTTCAGCGAACTGCAGCCGGGGGACTTCTACTACGTCGTGTCCAATCTCTTCCCGTATGAGATCATCACGATCGACCGCTCCTCCGTCAAGTACCTTGAATACGGGCTGATCGACTGGATCGCCGAGTATCCGTTCCAGCAGTGGATCACCTCCGTTTCCTCCATGACGATCCGCGGCTCCGGCGCCGACGTGACCTTCACGCTCCACCACGGCACCGACGAGAACGAAAACGCGACGCTGGACGTCTCGGCGAGCACGGGCAAGGAGATCCCGAACGCGGAGGTGTACAATTTCCGCCAGCTCTACAAGACGCTGTTGTCCATCGAGATCTACGACTACGTCCCGCTGACGGAGGAGGAGATCGCGGCGCTGACCGCCGACGAGAGCAACTGCATCCTGACGTTTTCCTTCAAGAACCTCTCCGGCGACGAGACGGTCTACAAGTTCTATCCCTATTCGAGCACCGGACGGCGCAGCCTGATGACGATCAACGGCAGCGGGGAATTCTACGTGCAGACCGATCTGATCGAGAAGATCGCGTCGGACGCGAGCCGTGTTCTGAACGATCTCGACGTCGATTCCTACGGCAAGAATTGAGCCGACCACACTGTTACGGGGAGAAAACGATGCTGAAGAAAGAAGAACTCGCGCGGTATCTGGGTCTCTGCATGGCGTCGGAGGCGGACCTCGCGGAGATTTACGAGGAAGAAGAGACCTCTGAGACGATCGCGTCCCTGAACGAAGAGGTCGATCGGGTGAACCGCACCGTCAAATCCGGCGTCGGCATCCGCCTCTTCAAGGGCGTGCAGACCGTCTACGGCTACTCGAACGGCGCGGACGACGCGCATCTTCTGCCGATCATCACCGATCTGACGAGGGCGCTCGGCGGGACGGAAGGCAAGACTCCGTCCGACGCGGCGCTGACCGGGACGGCGTCCGCGAACGGCGATCCGGCGCGCATCGATTTCGACGCGGTCTCTCTTGCCGCGCGGACGGAGCTCGCACGGCGCGCCGAGCGCGCGGCAAAGGCATACGATCCGCGCATCGTCAAGACGCAGGCGACCCTGCTCAACGTGCGCCAGCGCGTGCAGATCGCCAATACGGAAGGGCGGCTGGCGGAGGACGTGCGCGTCCGCACCCGGCTGTCCGTCGTCGCCTACGCCGCCGAGAACGGGAATTTCCAGAGCGGGAGCTGCAACTCCGGTGCGGGCCGCGGATTCGAATATTGGGAAGAAAAGACGCCGGAGTCGCTCGGCGCGGAGGCGGCGCGCGCCGCCGTGGTCATGCTTTCCGCCGTGGACTGCCCGTCCGGGCGGATGCCGGTCGTCATCGACAACGGATTCGGCGGCGTGATCTTCCACGAGGCGTGCGGGCATTCGCTGGAAGCGACCTCCGTCTCGAAGAATCGGAGCGTCTTCGCGGGCAAGCTCGGACAGCGGATCGCTTCTCCCTGCGTCAGCGCGGTGGACGACGGCACGATCCCCGGCGCGTGGGGGAGCGAAAGCGTGGACGACGAGGGGACACCGCAGAAGCGGCGCGTCCTCATCGAGAACGGCATCCTCAAATCGTATATGATCGACCGGCTCGGCGGACGGCGCATGGGCATGGAACCGACCGGCTCCTCCCGCCGCCAGTCGTATGAATTCGAGCCGACCTCCCGCATGTCGAACACATTCATCTGCGCGGGGACGGATCCGTTCGAGTCCCTCTTCGAGGGGATCGAGCGCGGCCTGTACGCGAAGTCGATGGGCGGCGGATCCGTCAATCCGCTGACGGGAGAATTCAACTTCTCCGTCCTCGAGGGGTATCTGATCGAGAACGGGAAGATCACCGTGCCCGTCAAGGGCGCCGCCCTCATCGGCAGCGGCGCGGAGATCCTCATGAACATCGATAAAGTGAGCGACAATCTGGCGCGCGGGCAGGGCATGTGCGGCTCGGCGAGCGGCTCCATCCCCACCGACGTGGGACAGCCCGCCATCCGCGTCTCTTCCATCACGGTGGGGGGTACGGCAAACGGATAAGCGGGGCTTCGTCGCGGTCGGGTGTATCGTACGGCTGATAAGAGGAGAAGCAAAATGAGATCGATCAGGATCCTGAAAATACGGGGAGTGGAGATCTCCGGCAAAGAAGAGACGGGGAAAGACACTGCAAACGGTGTGCCGCTCGACGATGATAAGCTCCTTCAGGTGGCAGCGGCATAAGGGACTGGGACTATGATCCGGGGGACCCGGGCAAAGGCCAGAAATGTCCGAGTTGCCCCGGCAGTGAGGAAAACGGGGCCGTTACCTTTACCGGAACGGATGACACGGGAAGCACCCGCCTCTATCAGTGTGTGTGCGGATGTGTGTTCGGCGTTAGTGTTTGTTCATGAACCCGGTCTGTATTCCGGTCAAAGAGGAAGAGTGAACGGCGACGCGGGCACAGCCGGAAAAACCATACGGAAAAACGAGTGATCCGGGATCGACTTCGGGATAGACCGGCTCGGCGAGCGGCAGCATCCCCACCGGCGTGGGACGGTCTGCCATTCGCGTATCTTTCATTACGACGGCAGGGGGGTACGGCAAATGAATAAGCAGGCGTGGCTGGACAGAGCGCGCGAGAGGGGCTTCGACGGCCTCGAGATCTACGTGGGACGGAGCGCCGAGCGCAAGGTGACGTGGTTCGAAGGGCAGACGGATTCCTTTGTGACGAGCGACGTCACGGGATATTCTCTGCGCGCGATCATCGGCGGGAAGACCGCGAATCTCGCGCTGGAGACGGTCGACGACGCAAAGATCGACGAGACGCTCGATCTGCTCGCCGCGCAGGCGGAGATCGTCGCGGCAAAGGAGCCGGACACGCTCCGCATGCCGGAGGCGGCGGACGACGTGAAGTGCGCGACGGAATGGGTCGTTCCCCCGGCGGATCAGATCCTGTCGGTGCTGGCGGAGACGGAGCGCGCCCTGCGCGCGTCGGACCCGCGCGTGAAGCAGGTGATGGAGATCGAATGGCAGGACGCGGTCACCGGGCGCGAGATCACGAACACGAACGGCGTCCGCGTGGCGGACGAGAACCGGACGCAGGTTTTGTACGCGAGCGTGGCGGTCGAAGAGAACGGAAAGGTGAAGGACGGCTTCCGCGTGGAGGTCGTGCCGGATCTCTCCCGCCTTGATCCGGCGGATATCGCGCGCAAGGCGCTGGACGACGCGCTGGACGAGCTGGGCGGCACGCCGATCCCGTCCGGGAATTATCCGGTGATCTTCGAGCGGCGCGCCATGACCGCGATTTTCGGCGCGCTGACCGACATGTATTCCGGCGATCTGATCGGCAAGGGGATCTCTCCGCTGAAGGACAAGCTCGGCGAGCCGATCTTCTCCGACAAGATCACGGTCGCGGACGATCCGCGCAACACGGATGCGCTCCGCGTCTTCGCCTACGACGACGAGGGATGCCCGACGCGCAAAAAGATCCTCGTGGACCGCGGCGTCTTCCGGGAGGCGCTCCACAATACGAAGTCCGCGGCGCGGATGGGTACGGCATCCACCGGCAACGGCTTCAAGAACGGATACGCGGGCACGGTGTCCGTCAGCCCGATGAACTGCTGCATCCTGCCGGGGGATCGGGATCTCGCCGGACTGATGGAGGATATGGGCGACGGGCTCGTCGTCACGCGGTTCGCCGGGCTGCACGCCGGACTCAATCACGTGACGACGGATTTCTCGCTCCAGTGCTTCGGTTATCTGGTGAAGAACGGGAAACGGGACCGGAACGCGGCGCTGATCACCGCCGCGGGGAATTTCCTCGATCTGATGAAGAAGGTCGTCGCGGTCGGCTCCGATCTGGAGTGGGAATACCGCACGATCGCCTGTCCGAGCGTGGCGTTCGAGAACTGTGCGATCGCGGGCGAATAAGGAACGGCGATATCCGGGCGCGAAAGAACAAATCCGATAAGAGGAGCGGCCGCTCCTCTTTTTCGAGGAGGCTGCTGGGATGGGATCGGCGACACGGATCCTGTACGAGGACGAGTGCCTTGTCGCGTGCGTCAAGGACGCGGGGGAGGACTGTGAGCATGAGCTGCCCGCGCGGCTGCGCGCGGAGGGGCGGGAGATTTATGCGGTGCATCGGTTGGACAGAGATACGTCCGGCGTCATGATCTTCGCAAAGGACGCCGCGTCCGCCGCCGCCGTCTCCGCCTCCGTCGCCGCACGGCGGATGGAGAAGGAATATCTCGCCGTCGTGAACGGGACGCCCGGGGCGGAGGGCGAGATGGAGGATCTTTTGTACCACGACCGGACGCGCAACAAGACCTTCGTCGCGTCGCGGATGCGGCGCGGCGTCCGCGCGGCGTCGCTTTCTTACCGCACGCTCGGCACGTCCGGCGCGCGGTCGCTTGTGCGGATCCGCCCGCATACGGGGCGGACGCACCAGATCCGCGTACAGTTTGCGTCGCGGGGGATGCCGCTCGTCGGGGACGGAAAGTACGGCGGACGCGCGCCGGACGCGCGGGGGCTCGCGCTGTGGTCGTGCGCGCTGACGCTGCCGCATCCGCGTACCGGGGAGACGGTCTCTTTTCGGGCGCTGCCGCCGCGCGAGGGATGCTGGGCCGATTTCCCGGAGGCGCTCTATGACCTCTCCGCGCGGGACGGTCCGGGACGAACGTGAAAGATCTTTATTTTACATATGCCGAAAAACATCAAATTTTAGACAGATGCGGAATAGTAACGGATATCGCTTGACATTTCGTCGAAATAAGATATAATATGTACATGATCGGCGTCACAGCCTGAAAGGGACGGGGGAAAAAACGATGACGGGAAAATGGATCTGGGAAAATACCGCTCCGCAGCGCGACGAATACGCGCAGTTTTGCGAGAAGTTTCGCGCGGGCGGCGGCGCGACGTATCTGCGCATCTCCGCGGATTCCAACTACGCCGCGTACGTGAACGGCGAGCTGGCCGCCTTCGGGCAGTACGCGGATTATCCGTACTATAAGGTGGCAGACACCGTGGAGATCACGCGGTATCTGCGGCAGGGCGAAAACGAGCTGACCGTCGACGTGTGGTACTACGGCTCGGAACGGTCGAGTACGTATATCCTCGGCGAGGCGGGGCTCTTTTATGAGATCGCACGGGACAACGAGGTGATCGCCGCTTCCGGCGAGGAAACGCTCTGCCGTCCGCACCCGCATTACGTCAGCCACGTCTGCCGGGAGATCTCCGGACAGCTCGGTTTCGGATATGACTACGACGCTTGTGCCGAGGGGACGGCGTTCCATCCCGCTATCGCGTCGGAGAGGGCGGTCGTCCTCCACGAGCGTCCGATCCTGCCGCTCTTGCTCGAGCCGCCGGTCCTCGGCAGGATATTGAAGAATGAAAACGGCGTCCATTTCCTGCTCGATCTCGGACGGGAGGAGGTCGGGTTCCTGTATCTCGACTTCACGACGGAGGAGAAGCAGACGCTGACGGTCGCCTACGGCGAGCATATCAAGGACGGATGCGTCCGCAGAATACTCGGCGGACGGAAGTTTTATACCGAATACACCGCCGCACCGGGCGAGAATCGCTTCCGGGCGGAATTCCGCCGCTTCGGCGGACGGTATCTGGAGATCTTCGCCGAGAGACCGATCCGGCTGCGCGGCGCGGGACTTTGCCCGACGCCGTATCCGGTGCGCACCGTGCCGTTCGACGCGGGCACACCGCGCCGTCAGGCGATCTACGACGTCTCCGTGCGGACGCTGCGGCTCTGCATGCACGAGCACTACGAGGACTGCCCGTGGCGCGAGCAGGCGCTGTACGTCATGGACAGCCGCAATCAGATGCTCGCCGGGTATTACGCCTTCGGCGAGACGCGCTTTGCGCGCGCGTGCCTGTACCTGATGTCCCGCTCCCGCCGCGACGACGGTCTGCTCGCCATCACGTATCCGTGCGGCGCGGAGCAGGCGATCCCGTCCTTCTCGCTCCATTACTTCACGGCAGTGCTCGAATATACGGAACACGCGGGGGATCCGTCGCTCGCGCGGGAGATCTGGCCGACGCTGACATCGCTGCTCGGCGTCTTCGCCGACCGGATGCGGGACGGGCTCATCGCGCCCTTCTCCCGCAGGGATCATTGGAATTTCTACGAATGGTCGTCCGAAAAGCTCGCCGGGAAGATCGGGCGGGCGGAAGTATTGCCGCCGGATCTGCCGCTCAACTGTCTCTTCATCCGCGCCTGCGCGGCGATGGAAAAGCTCGCGGCGCTGACGGGGATGCCTCTGGCGCCGCAGACGGAACGCATCGCGCGGATGCGGCGTGCGGTCCGCGCGGCGTTCCTCGCCCCGGAGGACGGCACGCCGTGTTTTGCGGACGCACTGGACGCGCTCACCGATCACAGTGAACTCGGGAACGCGCTCGCGATCCTGGCGGGCGTCCCGACGGAGGAGGAGACGGCGGCGATCGCCGAACGGCTGGCGGCACGGATGCGGGACGGGACGGAAAACGGACTGATCCCCGTCACGCTGTCGATGAAATGCTTTGTGTACGACGCGCTCCTTACGACCGACCGGACGCGCTTCGCGCCGGACGTGCTGACGGACATCGAGCGCGTGTACGGGCGGATGCTCGACGCGGACGCGACCTCCTTCTGGGAAACGGAGGACGGCGCCGACGCCTTCGGCGGCGCGGGGAGCCTCTGCCACGGCTGGAGCGCCATGCCCGCTTATTACTATCCCGTTCTGAAAGACTTTCTGCAGTAATCAGTGTCCACATCCCTCACGGAGGTACGTATGCCCGATTCTATCCGCACCGCGGTCGGCATCGACATCGGCTCGACGACCGCCAAGCTCGTCGTACTGCGCGGCGGCAAGCTCCTTTATAAAAAATACGAACGCCATTTTTCCTACGTCCGGCGCAAGGCGTGTGAGATGCTGCGCGAGGCGGCGGCCGTCATCGGTCCCGGTCCGATCGCGGCGGCTGTCTCCGGTTCCGCCGGACTCGGACTTGCCGAGCGCGCCGGGATCCCGTTCGTGCAGGAGGTCTTCGCTACCGGAGAGACGGTACGCGCGCTGGAGCCGGATACCTCCGCCGTCATCGAGCTCGGCGGGGAGGACGCGAAGATCCTGTTTTTGCGCGGCGGAACGGACGAGCGCATGAACGGAACCTGCGCCGGCGGCACGGGCGCGTTCATCGACCAGATGGCGACGCTGCTCGACATGACGCCGGACGAGCTGGACGAGGCGTCGCTGCGCCATACGCGGATCTATCCGATCGCGTCGCGGTGCGGCGTGTTCGCCAAGTCCGACGTCCAGCCGCTGCTCAATCAGGGCGCGTCGAAGGACGACATCGCGGCGAGCATCTACCAGGCCGTCGTGAATCAGACGATCACCGGGCTGGCGCAGGGCAGGCGGATCGAGGGGAAGGTCATGTTCCTCGGCGGGCCGCTCACCTACGACCGCGGACTGCGCGAGCGCTTCAAGGAAACGCTCGGACTGAGCGACGAGAACGCGGTCTTCCCGTCCTACGGGCTGTATCCGGTCGCCATCGGCGCGGCGCTGTACGCCGCCCGCGCGCTCGAGGACATGACGCTCGACGGGCTGCTCGCCCGGCTGGATGCGGTGTCGGAAGGCGCGTCGGAGCTGTCCCATCTGCCGCCGCTCTTCTCCTCCGAGGAGGAATACGCGGCGTTCGCCGCGCGGCACGCGAAAGCGTCCGTGCCGACGCGCCCGATCGGGGAGGCGGAGGGCGACGCGTACCTCGGCGTGGACTGCGGCTCCACGACGACGAAGCTCGTGCTCATCGACACGGACGGCGCGCTGCTCTATACGTATTACGATTCGAACCGCGGCGATCCCGTGGGGATCGTCCGCGCGCAGCTTGCTGAGATCTACGCGCTCTGCGGAGACCGCATACGCATCCGCGCCTGCGCCGTGACCGGCTACGGCGAGGAGCTGATCCGCCACGCGTTCTCCATGGACTGCGGGCTCGTTGAGACCGTCGCCCATTTCACCGCCGCGCGGTTCTTCCAGCCCAAGGTCGATTTCATCCTCGACATCGGCGGGCAGGACATCAAATGCTTCAAGGTGCGCGGCGGCGCCATCGACTCCATCATGCTCAACGAGGCGTGCTCCTCCGGCTGCGGCTCTTTCATCGAGACCTTCGCACGGGCGATGGGATATTCCATCGAGGAATTCGCCCGGCTCGGACTGTTCGCCCGCCGGCCCGTCGATCTCGGCTCCCGCTGCACGGTCTTCATGAATTCTTCCGTGAAGCAGGCGCAGAAGGACGGCGCGTCCGTCGAGGACATTTCCGCCGGACTGTCGATGAGCGTCGTGAAGAACGCGGTCTACAAGGTAATCCGTGCCGCGTCCGCCGCGGAACTCGGCGAACATATCGTCGTGCAGGGAGGCACCTTCCAGAACGACGCGGTCCTGCGCAGCTTCGAGCGGGAGCTCGGACGCGACGTCGTCCGTCCCGCCGTCGCGGGGCTGATGGGCGCATACGGCGCGGCGCTGTACGTCCGCGATCGCGCGCCGGCCGTCTCGTCGCTGATCGGACCGGAGGCGCTCGCTTCCTTTACGCATACCTCCCGTTCCGTCATCTGCCAGAAATGCACGAACCACTGCCACCTGACCGTCAATACCTTCTCCGGCGGCGCGCGCTATATCTCCGGGAACAAGTGCGAGCGCGGCGCGATGACGGGGGCGGAGAAGGCGGCGGCGGACGCCGTCCCGGACATGCACGTCTTCAAGCGGGCGCTGCTCGACGAATGGCGCGCGCGCGGGAGCGCCGCCGAGGCGGTGCGCGGCACGATCGGGATCCCGCTCTCGCTCGGTATGTACGAGCTCGCGCCGCTGTGGATCACGCTCTTTACGCGCCTCGGATACCGTGTGCTGCTGAGCGATTTTTCCACGCGCGCCACGTATCTGGCGGGGCAGGGGAGCATCCCCTCCGACACGGCGTGCTACCCCGCCAAGATCATGCACGGACACATCGAGACGCTCCTGCACAGCGGCGCGGACGCCGTGTTTTATCCGTGCCTGACGTACAACGTAGACGAACACCGCGGACAGAACCACTACAACTGCCCGCTCGTCGCGTATTATTCGGAACTCCTCGTATCGAACATGGAATCGCTGTCGGCGGCGAAGTTCCTTTATCCGTATCTGGACGTCAACAGTCCCGCCCTCCTGACGCGGCAGCTTTGCGCGATGTGTGAGGAGAAGCTGTCCGTGCGCGTCTCCCGGCGGGAGATGCGGGCGGCGGTGGATGCGGGATTCGCCGCGTACGCGGAGCACATGGCGCGCATCCGCGCAGAGGGCGCGCGGGCGCTCGCGTGGGCGCGGGAGAACGGCCGCCGCACGATGCTGCTCGTCGGACGCCCGTACCACGTCGACCCGGAAATCAGCCACGGCATCGACCGTCTCGCCGCGTCGCTCGGCTTCGTCATCCTCACGGAGGACGCGCTGGACGCGCCGGTGCCGGACGACGTGCGCGTGCTCAATCAGTGGACGTACCATTCGCGGTTGTACGCCGCCGCGGAATACGCCGCGGAGCACGAGAACACGTCGCTCGTGCAGCTCGTCTCGTTCGGCTGCGGGATCGACGCGATCACGACGGACGAGGTGCGGCGGATCCTCGAAGCGAAGGGAAAACTGTATACGCAGATCAAGATCGACGAGATCACGAATCTCGGCGCGGTCGCCATCCGCCTGCGCAGCCTGCTCGGCGCGCTGGAGATGCGGGAGCGCGCGGCGGCCGCCGGCGGGGAGGAGAAATGATGGAACAGAACGACGGACGCGCCGTATTCACGAAGGAGATGCGCCCGACTCACACGATCCTCGTCCCGAACATGCTCCCGATGCACTTCAAGATGATCTGCCGCATCCTCGGTCAGTACGGGTACCGGTGCGAGCTGCTTGAAACGACGGGACACGAGATCGTCGAGTGCGGACTGAAATACGTACATAACGACACCTGTTATCCGGCGCTGCTCGTCATCGGGCAGTTCATCGACGCGCTCCAGTCCGGAAAATACGACACGCACAAAACGGCGCTGATGCTGACGCAGACGGGCGGCGGCTGCCGCGCCTCCAACTACATCTATCTGCTCCGCAAGGCGCTCGTCAAGGCGGGCTTCGGCTACGTGCCGGTGATCTCTCTGAATTTCTCCGGGCTGAAGGACAATCCGGGGCTCGATTTCACCGCGCCGATGGTGCTGCGGCTGGCGTACGCCGTGCTGTACGGCGATCTGCTCATGATGCTGCGCAACCAGTGCCGTCCCTATGAGACCGAGGCGGGCGCGTCGGAGAGGCTCGCCGTGGAATGGACGGAGCGGCTGACCGACGATATGCGGCGCGGGCGGGGGATGAACGCCGCCGCCGCGCGGCGCAACTACCGCCGGATCCTCGCCGATTTCGAGGCGATCCCGCGAACGGCGGAGAAGAAGGTCAAGGTCGGCATCGTGGGGGAGATCTTCGTGAAATTCTCCCCGCTCGGCAACAACCATCTCGAGGATTTTCTCGTTTCCGAGGGCGCGGAACCGCGTATGCCCGGACTGCTCGATTTCTGCCTGTACAGCTGCTACGACGGGATCATGGACTATACACTGTACGATACGGGGCTCGCGTCCTATTTGCTCTACCGCATCGCGTTCGCCGTACTGATCGCCAAGCAGAAGGAAATGATCCGCATCGTGAAGAAGTACAGCACCTTCGACCCGCCTACGCCGTTCCGCCACGCGATCAAGCGCGCCGAGGAGTATATCGGGCTCGGCGCGAAGATGGGCGAGGGCTGGCTCCTTCCGGCGGAGATGCTGGAGCTGATCGACGCGGGCGTGCCGAACATCGTCTGTACGCAGCCGTTCGGATGTTTGCCGAACCACGTCTTCGGCAAGGGGATGATGAAGCCGCTCAAGTCGAAGAACGGAGACGTGAACATCGTGGCGATCGACTACGATCCGGGCGCGACGCGCATCAATCAGGAGAACCGCATCAAGCTGATGCTCGCCAACGCCCGCCGCGCCGAGGAGGCTCCGTCGGAGCCGATCTCGCTGACGGACGAGACGGAAAAATGAAAAACAGCGGAGCCGCGGGGAAGATCCCCGGCGGCTCCGCCTTTATTTTTCCGTCCGGCGGGGAGGCTCCAGCCCGAAGCTGACGCCGATGGCGGCGTTGACGGCGCCCATCATCGTCTCGTCCAGATGCCCCATTTTTTCCCGCAGACGCTTTTTGTCGATCGTGCGGATCTGTTCGAGGAGGATCACGGAATCGCGCGACAGACCGACCTCATCCGCGTGGATATCGATGTGCGTCGGGAGTTTCGTCTTGGTGACCCGGCTCGTAATCGCGGCGGCGATCACCGTCGGGCTGTACCGGTTCCCGACGTCGTTCTGTACGATCAGCACCGGGCGGAGCCCGCCCTGCTCGCTCCCGACCACGGGACTGAGATCCGCATAATAGATGTCTCCGCGTTTGATACTCACGACTATCACACTCCGTTCGGCACGCCCCCGGCGGGACGGGGGCGCGCCTGACTTCCTTTGTACGGATAGTATGCTCCGCCCGGCCGTGCTTTAGTCACGGCGGGAGAAGAATCCGTACAGAGACAGTATATTCGGCGGCGACGGATCCCGACAAAAGGCGCGCCGCCGTCACGGGACCGTGCGCGCTTGTGCCTTCGCTTCTGCCGCTGCGCCCCGGCGCGCCGACTGGAGACCGGTGAACGCCGCGCGTCCCGCGGCGAGGAGCAGCGGGGCGACGAGCGCGCCGCCGATGCCGCACAGCCGCAGCCCGGCGTATACGGCGATCAGCGTGAAGAGCGGGTGGATGCCGAGCGTCGTTCCGAGCAGGCGCGGCTCCAGCCACTGCCGCACCAGATACATGACGAGGAAGAGCGCCGCCATGCCCGCGCCGCGCCATATCTCGCCGGTCAGGATCAAGAACAGCGCCCACGGCACGAGCACCGTGCCCACGCCGAGGACGGGCAGAAAATCCACGAGCGCCGTCCAGGCGGCGGCGCGCGCCGGGTGCGCGACCCGCAGAAGAAGGAATCCGACGAGCAGCTCGCCGAAGGTGACGGCGAGGAGGAGGAGATACGCGCGCAGGCAGGCGCCGAGCGTGCGCCGGACGCCGTCTGCCGCCGCCCGGATGCGGCGCATCCGCGCCCTGCCGAACAGCGCGCCGAGCCGTTCCGTCAGCGGCGCCCAGTCGAAAAGGAGATAGAACAGCGCGATCACCCCGACGGCGGCGGCGAGCAGCGCGCGGGGGAGCTCCATGAGCAGCGTGCCCGCGAGGGAAGTCAGCGCGGAGGAGACGGATGCCGCCGCCTCGCGCAGCATCTGCGTGAGCAGCTCGGCGAGCCGCTCGCGCTGCGGGGAGGCGAGAAAGAGCGAATCGGTGCGGAAGAAGCGGGCAAGCGGCGATCCGGGATCGTCCAGCTCCGCCGTCAGCTCCGCGGCGGCGGCGACGGCACCGTCGTACAGCTGTCTTCCGGCGCTCAGGCAGAGCCAGGAGAGGAGGATTGCCGCGGCGACGATCAGCACGGCGCCGCACGCCTTCTCCGGCAGGCGCGTCCGCTTTTGCAGGCGGAGCGCGGCGGGGCGGAGCATCGCGGCGGTCAGCGCCGCCGCGGCAAAGGGCAAAAGGATCCCGGTGAGGACCCGGATCGCCGCGTAGCCGACGAGCGCCGCCGCGAGGACGGCGACGCCGATCGCCGCCAGACGGATCCACGTTTCAGTGCGCAACGCATCGTTCCCCCTTGTACAAGACTGATGCAGTATATGCGCGCGGCGGAGAATTCAAACAAAGAAACGGAAAAATCATTGACTTGCCCGCCGGAGTCTGCTACAATAATATCATGTCGACCCACGGTCGGCAAATGAAAGAAAAGAAAGGACGTTTCCGCATGAAGAGAACGTGGACGATCGTCCTGGCGGCGATACTGCTGCTCTCCCTTTCCGCATGTTCCGGTTCGGCGGACGGCGGAAACGACGGGGACACGGTCATGGTGGAGATCGTAATGGAAAACGGAGGCGTGATCCGGCTGGAGCTGTATCCGGACGTCGCGCCGATCACGGTGGCGCACTTTACGGAGCTGGCGGATTCCGGCTTCTATGACGGGCTTATCTTTCATCGGGTCATCGAGGGCTTCATGATCCAGGGCGGGGACCCGACGGGCACCGGCTTCGGCGATCCGTCGCAGGAGACGATCAAGGGCGAGTTCCTCGCCAACGGTGTGAAAAACGATCTTTCACACGAACGCGGCGTGATCTCCATGGCGCGCAAAAGCAGACCGTACGATTCCGCGACCTCGCAGTTTTTTATCATGCATAGGAACAAACCTTCTCTGGACGGGCAGTACGCGGCGTTCGGCCGCGTCGTGAGCGGGATGGAGGTCGTCGACGCGATCGCCGAAACTCCTACGGACGCGAGCGACCGCCCGCTGACGCCGCAGGTCATCAAATCGATCCGCACGGTGCCGCAAGCGTAAAACGGTCGTAATTGCCATCACAACCCGGTGTAAATCGGTCGGTTCGACGGGAACCGACCGATTCGTTTTTCGGCGATTTTGCCGAAAGTGACGCAAAATTTTCTGTAAATAAGAAAAAGAATTGATTTTTTGGAAAAAAAGGTGTATAATAACTCTGCATGTAACGGTATACACGGATCATGACAAAAACGAACGAACGACAGGAGGTCGGCATGAGAATACAGCTGCGGATGCTGTTTTGCGCCGTCCTGGCATTGCTTATGACCGTACCGTCCGTCGCCGCGCCGTCCCTGTTCGACGATCAGGCGCTCGTATTGGGGACGGAAACGGAGGATCAGTTCCCGGCGCCGCCCGAGACCGTACGGTACGAGGTGCGCGCGAACGCGATGATCCCGCAGCAGTCCGCCGCGGAGCGGCTTTACTATCTCGGACTGATGAACGGCGTCGGCACGGTGAACGGCTTTGTGGATTTCGCGCTCGACGAGCCGATGACACGGCTCGCCGCGCTCGTTGTGACCGCCCGTATGCTCGGCGCGGAACGCGAGGCGCTGGAGGCGGAGGACACGGCGCATCCGTTCTCGGACGTCCCCGCGTGGGGCGCGCCGTACGTCGCGTATTTCTGGCGCACGGGCTTTCTCGGCGAGGGAGGCGGACAGTTCCGCCCGAACGATCCCGTTTCCGCGGACTTTTTCCTCAAATGCATGTTTTATCTGCTCGGTGAGAACGTGCGTGCATTTCAGCCCGGCGACGCCGTGAAGCTCGGCGCGGAGGCGGGGCTGTACATGACGAGCAAAAAGGAGCTGAACCGCGGCGACGCGGTGAAGATCATGTTCCGCACGCTCAACACGGGCGCCGCGGGCTCAGGGACGGTATATGCGCACAAGCTCATCGGCCGCGGTCTCATTTCCTATCAGGACGCCCAGTTCCTTCTGTGGGAGGAGGATGCGGAGAAGACCGCCGCCTACGTCGCGCAGCAGGGCTATACGACGCAGATGCGTCTGCGCGAAGGCAGGTACCGGATCACGGCGCCGGACAGCGGCCGCTGTCTGAACGTCGCCGTGGACGGCGCGAACCGGGACTACGACGGCGTATGGGTCACCGTGTGGGAGGATACGGGCGACGTGACGCAGGCGTTCCGCCTCGATAGGACGGAGAAGGGCACCGTCCGTCTCTTCTCCAGTGCTTCGAGCGGCGGATACAACCGCTGCATCGGCTTTTACCTCGACCGCGCCTGCCTCTTCGGTTCGAAGTCGTGGTGGGCGGCGGAGTTCATCCCGCAGTACAGCGACGCGGACGGCTGCTGGCGGCTTCTGTACGCCGCCGATCCGACGAAGGCGCTCTCCGCTTTGGATACGGGGAACGGCGCCGCCGTGACGCTCGCTCCGCTCGGTGCGGAGGGGCTCGTACAGACCTGGCGGTTTACGGCGGATGCGTCGGCGGCGGAGACCCCGACAGGGTATGAATACGCGCTGTTCCCGTCGTACACCGTGACGGTCACGCAGGGCGCCTATGACGATTTCTCTCATCAGAACCAGAACGCGCTCGATATCTCGCCGTCCACGGGTTCCATCTTCGCGCCCTTCACGGGGGAGATCGTCCGTATCGACGACGGATGGTACCGCTGCAACACGGTATGGCTCCAGAGCACGGCGCCCGTGCTGTACGCGGACGGGACCGTCGATTACATGACGGTGGTCTTCATGCACGACAACGACGTCTCCGATCTCTTCGTCGGGCAGATCATCGCGCAGGGCGAGTATTTCTACGATATGGGCGTCGCGGGCGGCGCGACCGGCGCGCACGTGCACATCGCCTGCATCCGGGGCAAATACAATTCCACCATGGGGCTGACGGGGAGCGGCGACGTCTTCGTGCAGAACGCGCTGTTTCTGGCAAAGGGTACGTATATCCTGATCGGCTACGGTCTCCTTTGGGTGTACGTGCCGTAATGATCTCGGAGATCCACCGCCGCCTCCCGCGGGAGCGGCGGTGTTTTGATATGGCGGGAAGACCGCGCGCGGAGCGCGGATAGATCGCGGGCAGATCGCAGAAGGAAGGGGGCGGCAGGATGATGCGGCCGGACGACAGGCAAAGCGCGGCGGAGCGGATCGAAGAACTCCGCCGTCAGATCGAATATCACAGGAAGCTGTACTATGAAAACGACGCGCCGGAGATCAGCGACTTCGCGTTCGACGCGCTGTTCGAGGAGCTGAAGGCGCTGGAGCGGGAGTATCCGGAGCTCGATTCCCCCGATTCGCCGACGCACCGCGTCGGCGGCGCGCCTTCCGGCAAATTCGGCAAGGTGACGCACACGGTGCGCATGGGCAGCCTGACGGACGTTTTCACGCGGGAGGCGCTGCGCGCCTTCGTCGAGTCCGTGAAGGCGCAGCTCGCCGCGGCGGGAGAGGAGGACGTCCTCTTTACCGTGGAGCCGAAGATCGACGGGCTCTCCGTCGCGCTGACGTATGAGGGCGGACGGCTGGCGCTCGGCGCGACGCGCGGCGACGGCGCCGTCGGCGAGAACGTGACGGAGAACCTGCGCACGATCCGCTCCCTGCCGGAGAAGACGGAAGGGACGCCGCAGCCGTTCACCGTCCGCGGCGAGGTCTATATGCCGCACGACAGCTTCGAGGCGCTGAACCGGAGAAGTGAGGCGGAGGGCGGACGGCTGTGGGCGAATCCGCGCAACGCGGCGGCGGGCTCGCTGCGGCAGCTCGACGCCGCCGTCACCGCGGAACGCGGTCTGTCGGTGTTTATATTCAATCTGCAGAGCGGCAGTCTGTACCCGGACGGTCGGGCGTGCACGTCGCACAGCGAATCGATCCGCCGCATCGCCGATCTCGGCTTTCCCGCGATCCGGCTGCTCGCCGTCACGGGGGACGCGGACGAGATCGACGCCGCCGTGCAGGCGCTCGGGCGGGAGCGGGAGACGCTGCCGTATGACATCGACGGCGCGGTCGTCAAGGTCGACTCACTCGCGCAGCGCCGCCTGCTCGGCGAAGGTACGAGCACGCCGAAGTGGGCGGTCGCCTACAAGTATCCGCCGGAGCAGAAGGAAACGAAGCTCCTCGACGTCGTATTCCGGATCGGGCGCACGGGCGTCCTGACGCCGACGGCGGAACTGGAGCCGGTGCGGCTCGCGGGGACGACCGTATCCCGCGCGACGCTCCACAATCTGGATATCATCCGCGCGCGGGATCTGCGGATCGGAGATACGGTCACCGTACAGAAGGCGGGCGACATCATCCCGGAGATCGTCGGGAGCGTCGCCGTGCGGCGGGACGGGAGCGAGGTACCGATCACGGTGCCGGACCGCTGTCCCTCCTGCGGCGAGAAGCTGATCTTCGACGGCTTCGATCCCGCCGAGGACGCCGACCCCGCCGAGGAGGCACAGGAGGCGGCGTACTCCGCCGGGGCGCTCCGGTGCATCAATCCGGCGTGCCCGGCACAGCTGGAGCGGAGACTGATCCATTTCGCCTCCCGCGGCGCGATGGGGATCGACGGACTCGGTCCGCGCGTCGTCGCGCAGCTGCTCGCCCAAGGGCTCGTGCACCGCGCGTCCGATATATATTCTCTGACGCGGGAGCAGCTCGCCGCGCTGCCGCGGTGGGGCGAGCGCTCGGCGGAGAATCTGCTCGAGGCGATCGGACGCTCGAAGGAGGCCGGGGCGGCGCGGCTGCTCTACGCCTTCGGCATCCGCCACACCGGCGAGGCGGCGTCCGCCGCGATCGCCGCCCGCTTCGGCGGGATCCGTCCGCTTTTTAACGCGTCGGAAGAGGAGCTGTGTGCGATCGAGGACATCGGAGAGATCACTGCCGCCGCGGTGCGCGCGTTCTTCGATCTGCCGGAAACGGCAGAGCTCGTGGACGCGCTGGAGGCGGCGGGCGTGCGGCTCGACGTGCCCGGCGCGCAGAGCGCGCCGCAGGCGCCGATCTTTGAGGGGATCACCTTCGTTCTGACCGGAACGCTGCCGTCGATGACGCGGGAGGAGGCCTCGCAGAGGATCCGTGAGCGCGGCGGGAAGACGGCGTCGTCCGTCTCGAAGAAGACGGGGATCGTGCTTGCCGGCGAGAACGCCGGCTCCAAACTGGACCGGGCGGTCGAACTCGGGATCCGCGTGATCGGGGAAGAGGAATTCGTCCGGATGATGAAGGAGGGAACGCTGTGATTTGGCAGTGGGTTTGCGGGATCCTCGGCGGTATCGCCGTGCTCGTCCTCTTGTTCGTATTTCTCGGAGCGGCGTATATGTATCGCTATGCGCACGCGCGTAAACCCTTTCCGTGGAGCACGGTGAAGCCGGATTGCTGGGAAACGGAGCCGACGCCGCGCGTCGACGGCGATGGGAAGCCGTTCGATCCGTGCGGGTGCGGCGCGCTGATCCGGGAGGCGGATCAGTGGCTGTACAGGCAGAACAGAGAGAGGGGCGTGCGGTATACGCTCCGCTCCTGCGACGGGCTGACGCTCGCCGCGCATTATATACCCGCCGATACGCCGCAGCCGCGCGCGATTATTCTGATGGTGCACGGTTACCGGTCGTCCGCTCTGTGGGATTTCGCGGTGGCGTCGCACGATCTGCACGATGCGGGCTTCGGCTGTTTTCTGATCGATCAGCGCGCGCACGGTGAAAGCGGCGGAAAGACGATCTGCTACGGCGCGAAGGAGCGGTATGACGTGCGCGACTGGGCGCGGTTCATCGAGAAGGAATTCCCCGGCGTGCCGGTGATCCTCGACGGCGTCTCCATGGGCGCGGCGACGGTGATGGCGGCGTGCGGACTGGAGCTTCCGGAGAACGTGCGCGGCGTCGTCGCGGACTGCGGCTTTACGACGATGGAGGCGATGTTCAACAAATCCATCGTCGAGTGGTTCCACCTGCCGACGTGGCCGCTCGTGCCGCTCTCCGGACTGTATTCGAGAGTACTGAACGGCTTCGGCTACCATGACGTGAACAGCGCCGAGATGCTGACGCACGCCCGCGTACCGGTGCTCCTCGTCCACGGCGAGGCGGATTCCTTCGTGCCGTTCTGGATGGGAGAAGAGATCTGGGACGCCGTAAAGGAGCAGGGAAACGTGACCTTTTTCCCGGTGCCGGAGGCGGATCACGCGCTCTCCTATCTTCAGGACGCGGACGGTTACCGTGCACGGCTGAACGAATTATTCGCGCGCTGCGGCGTATGATGCGTCCTGCATCTTGACAAGAGCGGGTCGATCCGCTATAATGGTACGTACATATCCCGGACGCCGCGTGCATCCGGCTTGAAAAGGAGACGGAGGATGGATGAATTCCTTTCCTATCTGACCACCATCGGCGTCGAGATCGCCTTCCGCGTAATCGGGATCGTTTTGGTCGTCATCCTCGGCATGAAGCTCTCGCGCGTCTTCTCAAAGCGGTTCGCCGCCTCGAAGCGCGGCGCGGAGCTCGATCCGTCGGTGCGCAATCTTGTCTCCAATCTGATCCTGTGGGGCGTCCGCGTCATCATGGCGGTGACGGTCTGCGCGATGCTCAACATCCCGACGGCGTCGGTGATCGCGGTGCTCAGCTCCGCCGGACTGGCGATCGGACTCGCGCTGCAGGGCGGCCTTTCCAACATTGCCGGGGGCATCATGATCATCATAATGCGCCCGTTCCGGGTCGGCGAATGCATCGAGACCGGTGGGCATCTCGGCACGGTCAAGGAGATCGGGCTCTTTTATACGACGATCGTCACGCTGGCGAACAGCGACGTGATCCTGCCGAACGGCTCGCTCATGAACGCGACGGTCATCAATCATTCGCGGGAGGAAAAGCGCCGGCTGCTGCTCGAGTTCACCGTCGCCTACGGATCGGATATCGATCTGGTGCGCCGGGTACTGCTCGCCTGCGCGGCGAATCACGCGCTCGTGCTCGACGATCCCGCGCCGGACGTGCTTCTTGTGGCGCACGCCGAATCCGCTCTGAAATTCCGGCTGCGTGCCTGGACGCTGAACGCGGATTACTGGCCCGCGTATTTCGGACTGATCGAGGACGTGAAGCGCGCGTTCGACCAGTTCCATATCGAGATCCCGTTCAATCAGCTCGACGTCCATCTCATCGACAAAAAATAAGTCTTTCTCAAACGGAAACCGGGCTGCCCCACAAGGGCAGCCCGGTTCGTTTTATTCGGCAGGCGTTTATTCGAGCGACTCGAATTCGCGCAGCGCGTTCTCGAAGGATTTCATGCAGGCGGTGAACGCGTCCTTTTTCATGAGATCGACGCCGGCGAGACGGAGCAGGGAAACGGGATCGCTGCTTCCGCCGGAGGAGAGGAAGCGGAAATAATCCTGAACGGCACGCTCGCCTTCGGTGAGGATCCGCTCGGCGATGGAGACGGCGGAGATGATGCCCGTCGCGTACTTGTAGACGTAGAAGCTGCGGTAGAAATGCGGGATCCGCGACCACTCGTAGCTGATCTCCTCGTCGGAGACGACGGCGGGGCCGTAATATTTGCGGTTCAATTCCCCGTACACGCGGCAGAGCGATTCCTTCGTCAGCGGTTCGCCCTTTTCCGCCATGTCGTGCGCGATGAACTCGAATTCCGCGAACTGCGTCTGGCGGAAGAGCGTCCCTTTGAGCATGTCCATATAGTAGGAGAGCAGATACTTCTTGAGCCGGACGTCCTTCGTTTCGGCGAGCAGATGACGGAAGAGGAGCACCTCGTTCACCGTGCTGGCCACCTCGGCGACGAAGATCGTGTAATCCGCCTTCGCCTGCGGCTGCGAGCGCTCGGAGAAGTAGGAGTGCATGGCGTGGCCGAGCTCGTGCGCGATCGTGAAGACGTCGCTCGTCATCTTCTGGTAGTTGAGCAGTACGTACGGATGCTTCAGCCCGTAGACGCTGTTGCTGTACGCGCCGCTGCGCTTGCCGTCCGTCTCCTCCACGTCGATCCAACCGCCCTCGTGCGCCTCGTCGAGCAGTTTCTGGTATTCCTTGCCGAGCGGGGCGAGCCCTTTTTTCACGACGCGGAACGCATCCTCATACTCGAGCTTCATCTCCGCATCCTCGACGAGGGAGGTGTAGACGTCGTACATGTGCAGCTCGCGCACGCCGAGGATCTTCTTGCGGTCGGCGAAATACCGGTGCATGAGCGGCAGACCGTCGGAGACGGCGTCGAGCAGGTTTTTGTACACCTGCACGTCCACGTCCTCGCCGTCCATCGCCATGGCGAGCGCATTTTCGTAGCCGCGGGCGCGGGCGAGGAAGACGTCCTTCTCCACGTTGCCGCCGTAGGCGGCGGTCAGCGTGTTGCTCAGCCCGATATACGCCTTGTAATACGCCCGGAAGGCGGCGCGGCGGACGCGGCGGTCGGGGGAATGGAGGAGCAGACCGTACGTGCCGTGCGTCAGGCGGACGTCCTTTCCGTCCACGCGGATCGTCGGGAAGGGAAAGTCGGCGTTGTCGATCATCGTGAAGATCTGCTGGAAGCCGCCGAGTACCTTGCCCTCCTGCGCGAGGAGCATCTCGCACTCTTTGGAGAGGACGTGAGGCTTGTTGCGCAGGATCGTTTTCAGCATGTAGTCGTAATCCGCGAAGCGCGGATCGGCGATGAACGCGCGCAGCGTCTTCGCGGGCAGCGCGGTCAGCTCCGGCGTCGCGAAGGAGGTGTTGACGGAGAACCGCATCGCCAGCGTGCGGATCCGGGAAAGCAGGGCGTTGAAGGTGTCGTCGCGGGTATCCTCATCATGGCGCATGGCGGCGTAGATGTAGAGGCGGCTGAGCCGCAGCCCGGCGTCTTCGAGTTTCTTCTGAAAGGCGAGCAGCGTGTCCGGATCGCGGAGCTTCCCCTCGAATGCGGAGAAATCGAGCGCGCTCTCCAGCGCTTTGTAGGTGGCCTCCCATTCGTCCTGGGAAGCGAAGATGTCCTCGACGCGCCATTTCAGATGCTGCGGCACGTCCTTGCGGTCTTTTGCCATAAGAACCTCCTGATCGGATAGGATGGGCGCCTGCCTGCGGCAGGCAATGTTTCCATTATTACGATACCATGCCGCCCCGCCGCCTGTCAATGGGAATAATGTGAACAATCTGTTAAACCGTTCCCGCGTCTGTGCATCGTCGGCGGATCAGCGGGATACGGTGACGCCTTCGTCGCAGTCGACCCGGATCGACTTGCCGCACGCGGATACGTCGATCACGGTCAGACGGTTCCCGCGGCACGTCAGCGCGTCCAGCGCGGGGCAGCGGCTCACGTCGAGTTCGGCGAGCATGTTTTCTTCGCATCTGAGTTCGGCGAGTGCGGGCAGATCGAGCGTCAGCGACGTGAACGCGTTGTACCCGCAGTCCAAATAGCGGAGCGCCCGGCAGTCGGACAACTCGACGGCGGTCAGGGCGTTTTTTCTGCAATCCATATATTCGAGCGCGGAGCAGCCGGTGAGATCGATCGACGAGATCCGGTTGTACTCGCAGCGCAGCGTCGTAAGCGACGAAAGCCCGGTGAGATCGAGGATCGCGAGGTCGTTGTATTCGCAGTGGAGCGCGGCGAGCGCACGGCAGCCGGTGAGCGTGAGGGACGTGAGCCGATTGTTCGAACAATCCACGCCGGTCAGCGACGTGCATCCGGAAAGATCCAGACTCTTCAGACCCCCGACGCTGATCAGCATCGTCAGCGCGGTGCATCCGGAAAGATCGAGATCGCCCTCCGTGCCGCTTACGTCGGCCCGGTATACGCGCTTGCCTTCGGGGGTATCCGTCCATTCGACGCCCTGCCAGGAGGACGGATCGTTCACCGAGTAGTCTCGGCAGATCTTCTCTCCGTTTTTGACGCCGTCGTCGCCCTTTTGCTCCAGAAACGCCGCGAGTGCATCGTAATCATGCTCGTTGTATCCGCCGTGCACGGTCCCGGACGCGCCTGCGTTCTGTTTGCCGCCGAGCCATCCGCATCCGACGAAAGAGCCCGCGATCCAAAGAACGAGCAGCAGCATAAGGACCGTTCTGGGGCGCTTTGTATGATCCTTCATTCCGTTCATTTTTCCACTTTCCTCCCGCTCCCGGTATGTATTCCGTATTATGTCTATATTATACTACTTTATGCCGTAAAATCAAGTCCGAAATAACGGGCGTCCGTCCACCGCCGGTGACAAAAAGCGGTCGCGTTCCGTAAAACAGCGCGAGGGACAAGCGCCGATCGGCGCTTGTCCCTCGCGTTTGAGCGGATGCGTCAGGTATGAAGCAGATTCCCGAGCCGTTGTGCCGCGGTTTTCGTATCTTGGGGACTGCCGAAGGTGGAGAAACGGAAGTATCCCTCGCCGCACGCGCCGAAGCCGGCGCCCGGCGTCCCGATCACCTGCGCTTCCTCGAGCAGCCAGTCGAAGAAACGCCAGCTGTCCATACCATTCGGGCATTCCATCCAGATGTACGGCGCGTTCACGCCGCCGCAGTACCACACGCCGAGCGCGTCGAGCGCGCGCATGAGCAGCCGGGCGTTCGATTTGTACACGCCGATGTTCTCCCGGATCTGCCGCTGTCCTTCCTCGGTGAAGACGGCCGCGCCGCCGCGCTGGAGGATATAGGAGACGCCGTTCGTCTTCGTCGTGCGGTTCCGCACCCACATCTCGTTCAGGTTCATCCCGTCCCGCTCAAGCGCGTGCGGGATGACGGTGTAGCCGAGCCGCGTGCCGGTGAAGCCTGCCGTCTTGGAGAGGGAGCAGATCTCGACGGCGCACGTCTCGGCGCCTTCCAGCTCGAAGATGCTGCGCGGGAGATGCGGCTGTTCGATGAACGCTTCGTAGGCGGCGTCGAAGAGGATGACGGAGCCGTGCGCGTTCGCAAAGTCGATCCATTTTTTCAGTCCTTCGCGGTCGAAGACCGCGCCGGTCGGGTTGTTCGGGGAGCAGATATACAGAATGTCCGCCGCGGCGGCCTCCGTCGGCTCGGGCAGAAAGCCGTTCTCACGGCCGGCAGGGAGGCGGCGGATGCGCCGTCCCGCCATGACGTTCGCGTCGACATAGGCGGGGTACGCGGGCTCGATCACGAGCGCGTCGCTTGCGCGGTCGAAGAGATCGAGGATATCGCCGAGCTCGTCGCTCGCGCCGCTGGAGACGAAGATCTCGTCCGAAGAGAGCGAGACGCCGCGCGATGCGTAGTGCGCCGCGATCGCTTCCCGCAGAAAGGGCGCGCCGCACTCCGGCATGTATCCGTGGAAGGTGTCCTTCCGTGCCTGATCGTCGACGGCGCCGTGCAGCGCTTCAATGACGGCGGGGCAGAGCGGCAGCGACACGTCGCCGATCCCCATGCGGTACAGCGGCGTCCCCGGATGCGCTTCGGAATACGCCTTCACCTTCTGGGCGATGTGAAAGAAGAGATAGGAATCCTTCAGTTCTGCGTAATGGCGGTTCGGAGTCAGCATGACACAGTCTCCCCTTCGTATACGAATTCCGCCGGACCGGTCATCTGGATCTGCCCGTCCTCGCCGACGGTGATCTCCAGCGTGCCGCCGTCGAGCGCGACGGAGAGCGGGACGCTGCGGTCGCACAGCGATCCGGCGACGGCGGCGGCGGCCGATGCGCAGGCTCCCGTGCCGCACGCCATCGTCACGCCGCTGCCGCGTTCCCAGACGCGCATGCGGAGCGCGCGGCGGGAGAGGACTTCGACGAATTCGACGTTGACGCCGCCCGGAAAGGCGGGATGATGCTCGATACGCGGTCCGAGCGTCGTGAGCGGCGCCGCCTCCGCGTCCTTTGTGAAGAGGACGGCGTGCGGATTCCCGACGGAGACCGGCGTGACGCGGACCGTCTGTCCGTCAACGGAAAGCTCCTTCTCCCCGCCGACCTCCGCCGTACCCATATCGACGGTGACGGAACGCACCCGATCGCCGAGCACGTGGAGACGGAGCGTGCGGGGACCGGAGTTCGTCTCGATCCGCAGCTGCGTTTTGTCCGTGTATCCCTTGTCATAGACGTATTTGCCGACGCATCGGATCCCGTTGCCGCACATGGCGGCCTCGCTGCCGTCCGCGTTGAAGATCCGCATCCTGAAGTCGGCGGAGGCGGAGGGGGAGATGAAGATCATCCCGTCCGCGCCCGCGCCGAGATGGCGGTCGGACAGCTTAACGCAGAGCGGGGCGACGTCGGCGGGCGCCTCGCCGTACACGTATAGATAATCATTGCCGAGTCCCTGCATTTTCGTAAAGCGCATCGTTCTCTCCTTTCGGTCCTTTCGGTCATTCCGCGTCAATGGTGGAGACGCCGATCGTCATCTCCTCCAGCACGTCGAGCAGCATCCGCACCGTATCGAGCGAGGTCAGCGTCGTGATGTTGTTCTGCGCCGCGCAGCGGCGGATCGCCGCGCCGTCTCCGTAATGGATGCCGGACAGGATCGCCCTCGTGTTGATGACGTAGCTCGTGTAGCCGGCACGGATGGAGTCGAGCACCTCCTCGCTCCCCTCGCTCGGCTTGTGACGGATCCGGGTGCGGATCCCGTGTTCGCGGAGCACCTCGCCCGTCAGCGTCGTCGCCTCGATGTTGAAGCCCATATTGTAGAAGCGGCGGATCAGCGGGACCGTTTCTTCTTTATCCTCGTCCGCGACGCTGACGAGGACGGTCCCGTAGTTGCGCAGCGTGAGCCCGGAGGCGATGAGCGCTTTGTACGCCGCGCGGTGGAGTTTCCTGTCGTAGCCGATCGCCTCGCCGGTCGATTTCATCTCCGGGGACAGATACGCGTCCATGCCGCGCAGTTTGGAGAAGGAGAACGCCGGTACCTTGACGTAATAGCGGCTCTTCTCGCGCGGATACCGTTCGGTGATCCCTTGTTCCTTCAGGGAGACGCCGAGCATCGTCAGCGTCCCGATGTCCGCGAGACTGTATCCCGTCGCTTTCGAGAGGAAGGGCACCGTCCGGGACGAACGGGGATTCACCTCGATGATGTAGACCTTCTCCGACGGATCCACGATGAACTGGATATTGAAGAGTCCGCGGATCCCGATGCCGAGACCGAGTTTTTCCGTATCGTCGAGGATCGTCTGCTTCACCGCGTCGGAGAGGCTGTAGGAGGGATAGACGCTGACGGAGTCGCCGGAGTGGACGCCCGTCCGCTCCACGAGCTCCATGATGCCGGGGACGAAGACCTGCGTACCGTCGCAGACGGCGTCTACCTCCACTTCCTTGCCGCGGATGTACTTGTCGACGAGGACCGGCTTGTCCTCGTCGATGGCGACCGCCGTCTTCAGATAGTCCCACATGGAGGCTTCCTTGGCGACGATCTGCATGGCGCGTCCGCCGAGGACGAAGCTCGGGCGGACGAGGACGGGATAGCCGATCTCCCGCGCCGCCCGGATCCCTTCCTCAAGGCCGGTGACCGCGCGTCCCTCCGGCTGCGGGATCCCGAGCGAGAGCAGCAGTTTCTCGAAGGAATCGCGGTTTTCGGCGCGATCGATCGCGTCGCAGTCCGTGCCGATGATCGTCACGCCGCGTTCCCGCAGCGGTTCGGCGAGATTGATCGCCGTCTGCCCGCCGAGCGTGACGATCACGCCCTCAGGCTTCTCGAGCAGGAGGATGTTCATCACGTCCTCCGCGCAGAGCGGCTCGAAATAGAGCTTGTCGGAGCAGGTGTAATCCGTGGACACCGTTTCCGGGTTGTTGTTGATGATGATCGCTTCGTATCCGGCCTTGCGGATCGTCTGCACGGCGTGGACGGTGGAGTAATCGAATTCCACACCCTGACCGATCCGGATCGGACCGGAGCCGAGGACGACGATCTTTTTTCTGTCGGAGACGCGGGACTCGTTTTCCTCCTCGTAGGTGGAGTAGAAATAGGGGATGTAGCTCTCGAACTCCGACGCGCACGTGTCGATCATCTTGTATACGGGAAGGATGCCGTTCTCCGTCCGCAGGCGGTAGACCTCCGTCTCCCTCATTCCCCAGAGCCGGGCGATCTCCCGATCGGAGAAGCCGCGCTTCTTCGCGGCGGCGAGCTCGGCGAGATCCCCCGGATGCGTCCGCAGGACCTCTTCTTCCTCGACGATATGGAGCAGCTTCTGGATGAAGAAGCGGTCGATGGTGCTCGCCGCGGCGATCTCGCCGACGGAGCAGCCGAGACGGAGCAGCGCGCCGATCGCGTAGATGCGGTCGTCCGTGCCGACGCGGACGTAGTCGAGGAGCTTCTCACGGTCCCAGTCGTCGAATTTGGGCAGGCGCAGGTGATACGCGCCGATCTCGAGGGAACGGATCCCCTTGAGCAGGCTTTCCTCAAAGGTGCGGCCGATGCTCATCACCTCGCCCGTCGCTTTCATCTGCGTGGAGAGCGTGTTGTTCGCGTCGGCGAATTTGTCGAAGGGGAAGCGGGGCAGCTTCGTCACGACGTAGTCGAGCGACGGCTCGAACGCCGCCGGCGTGTTGGCGATCCGGATCTCGTCGAGCGTCATGCCGACGCCGATCTTCGCCGATACGCGGGCGATGGGATAGCCGCTCGCCTTGGAGGCGAGCGCGGAGGAGCGGGAAACGCGCGGATTGACCTCGATGACGTAATACCGGAACGAGTGCGGATCGAGCGCGAACTGCACGTTGCAGCCGCCCTCGATCTCCAGCGCCCGGATGATCCGCAGCGCGCTGTCGCGGAGCATGTGGTACTCCTTGTTCGAGAGCGTCTGCGACGGGCAGACGACGATGGAGTCGCCCGTGTGGATCCCGACGGGATCGACGTTTTCCATATTGCAGATCGCGATGGCACAGTCGTTCTTGTCGCGCATGACCTCGTATTCGATCTCTTTGTAGCCGCGGACGCTCCGTTCGATGAGCACCTGCCTCACCGGGGAGAGCTTCAGCGCGTTCTTCATGAGAAAGGCGCATTCGTCCGGGCCTTCCGCAAAGCCGCCTCCCGTCCCGCCGAGCGTGAACGCCGGGCGCAAAACGACGGGATAGCCGATCTCCTCGGCGACGGCGAGCCCCTCCTCGACGGAGGAGGCGGTCTTCGAGGGAAGCACCGGCTCGCCGAGCTCCTCGCAGAGGCGCTTGAACTGCTCGCGGTCCTCCGCGCGTTCGATGGACGTGCTTTTCGTCCCGAGGAGCTCCACGCGGCATTCGGCGAGAATGTTTTTCTTTTCGAGCTGCATCGCCAGATTCAGCCCGGTCTGTCCGCCGATCCCCGGAAGGATCGCGTCCGGCCGTTCGTAGCGGATAATCTTGGCGACGTATTCGAGCGTCAGCGGCTCCATGTATACCTTGTCGGCGACGGAGGTGTCCGTCATGATCGTCGCCGGATTGGAGTTGCACAGGATGACCTCGTACCCCTCTTCTTTCAGAGCGAGGCACGCCTGCGTCCCGGCGTAGTCGAATTCCGCCGCCTGTCCGATCACGATGGGACCGGAGCCGATCACCAGCACTTTTTTGATGTCCGTTCTTTTCGGCATGATCCCACTCACCCCTCCATGTTCCGGATAAAGCGGTCGAAGAGATACGCGCTGTCCTGCGGACCGGGCGCGCTCTCCGGATGATACTGCACGCTGAAGATGCGTTCCGCCTCGCAGCGGACGCCCTCCACCGTCCCGTCGAGCAGATTCACGTGGGTCACGGAGAGCGGCGTCTTTGCGACGCTCTCGGCGTCCACCGCGTAGGAATGGTTCTGGGAGGTGACCTCGATCCGCCCCGTTTCGAGATCCCGGACGGGATGGTTCCCGCCGCGGTGACCGAATTTGAGCTTGTACGTCGACGCGCCGCAGGCGAGCGAGAGGATCTGATGCCCGAGGCAGATGCCGAAGATCGGGACGCGCCCGATCAGCGCGCGGACGGTGCGGATCGTATCGGGGACGTCCTGCGGGTCGCCGGGGCCGTTCGAGAGAAAGACGCCGTCCGGGCGGAGAGAGAGGATCTCCTCTGCCGGCGTGTTCCACGGCACGACGGTCACGCGGCAGCCGCGCCGCACGAGCGAACGGACGATGTTTTCCTTCATGCCGCAGTCGATCGCCGCGACGTGAAAGCGGGCGGACGCGTCTCCCGCCTCGCGGATCGAGGTACAGCTCACCCGCGATACGGCGTCGTGCGGGAGGGAGGCGGCGCGCAGACGGGCGAGCCCGTCCTCAAGCGTCGTCGAAATATCGGTGACGAGCGCTTTGCGGCTGCCGAAATCGCGGATCGACCGGTTGAGCCGCCGCGTATCGATCCCCGATACGCCGGGGATCCCATACCGCTCCATCACGCTGCCGAGCGTTTCGACGCTTCGGAAATTGGAGGGCTCGTCACAGTATTCGCGCACGATGAGCGCGCCGATGGCGGGACGAGCCGATTCGTAATCGCCGTCCGCCATGCCGTAGTTGCCGATGAGCGGGTACGTCATCACGACGGCCTGATCCGTATAGGATGGGTCGGAGAGGATCTCCTGATACCCGACCATCGAAGTATTGAAGACGATCTCGAGCACGCGCTCGCCGTCTGCGCCGAAGGAGAAGCCGCGGTATTCCTGCCCGTCCTCCAGGACGATCTTTCTGTCAGGTTCTTGTCTCATGCGTATTCCTCATTGTGTGATCTCCGAAAGCCGCCGCTCGAAGCGGTCCCGGCGTGTGTCGGCGGGAACGGCGGTCGGGTAGGAGCCGCTGAAGCAGGCGTCGCAGAAGCCCTCGCTTCCGGCGAGATCCCGCAGGCGTTCCACGGGCAGATACCCGAGCGAATCCGCCCCGATCATCCGTGCGATCTCCGGGACGGTATGGTGACAGGCGATCAGGCTGCTCTTCGAGTCGATGTCCGTGCCGTAGTAGCAGGGGCAGAGGAAGGGCGGCGCGGATACGCGCATGTGCACCTCTTTCGCGCCCGCCTCGCGGAGCAGTCCCACGATCCGCCCGCTCGTCGTGCCGCGGACGATGGAGTCGTCGATCAGAACGATCCGCTTCCCGTCCACGACCTCCCGGATAGCCGAGAGCTTGAGCTTGACCTGATCGAGCCGATTGTTCGGGGCGATGAACGTGCGGCCGACGTATTTGTTCTTGATGAGTCCGATCCCGTAGGGAATGCCGGACTCGCGGCTGTAGCCGAGCGCGGCGTCGAGCCCGGAATCCGGCACGCCGATCACGACGTCCGCCGCTGCGGGATGGATCATGGCGAGCGCCCGTCCCGCGCGGACGCGCGCGGAGTGGACGGAGACACCGTCGATGACGGAGTCCGGCCGGGCGAAGTAGATGTACTCGAAAACGCACAGGCGCTTTTCCGCCGTGCCGCAGTGCTCCCGGCGGGAGACGACGCCGTCCCGCGTGAAGACGAGGATCTCCCCCGGCTCCACGTCCCGGATGAACGAGGCGCCGACCGCGCGGATCGCGCAGCTCTCCGAGGCGACGATATACGTCCCGTCCTCCATCCTGCCGTAGCAGAGCGGGCGGAAGCCGTGCGGGTCCCGTGCGCAGAGGAGCTTCTGCGGCGACATGAGGACGAGAGAATATGCGCCCTCCAGCGTGTCCATGGCGCGGCTGAGCGCTTCCTCGATGGAGGACGCCTTCAGCCGTTCCCGCGTCACGATATAGGCGATCGTTTCCGTGTCGCTCGTCGTGTGGAAGATCGCGCCGGCGAGCTCCAGCTCCGAGCGGAGCTGCGCGGCGTTGGAAAGATTGCCGTTGTGGGCGATCGCCATGCGCCCCTTCTGGTGGTTGACGACGATCGGCTGGCAGTTGACGCGGTTCGAGGCGCCCGTCGTGCCGTAGCGCGTGTGTCCGACGGCCATCGTGCCGCGGGGGAAGGAGGCAAGCACCGGCGGCGTGAACACCTCGCCGACGAGCCCGACGTCGCGGTGCTCGGCGAAGAGACCGTCGTCGCAGACGATGATCCCGCAGCTTTCCTGACCGCGGTGCTGCAGGGCGTACAGCCCGCAGTAGGCGATATTCGCCGCGTCGGTCGGTTCTTTGGAGATGACGCCGAATACGCCGCATTCCTCGTGGATGCTCATGGCGTCACCGTCCGGCGCGCGCCGCCGCCGCGCCGACGAAGCCGGAGAATAGCGGATGCGGCTTGTTCGGGCGGCTCTTGAATTCCGGATGGTACTGGACGCCGACGAAGAAGGGACGGTCCGTGAGCTCGACGGTCTCGACGAGCTTGCCGTCCGGAGAGATCCCGCTCAGCGTCAGTCCGCACGACTGCAGCGCTTCCCGGTAGTCGTTGTTGAACTCGTAGCGGTGGCGGTGCCGTTCGCTGATCGACAGCGTGCCGTAGCAGCGTTCCATCGTCGTTCCGGGGGCGATCACGCACGGATACGCGCCGAGGCGCAGCGTGCCGCCCTTGTCGATGTCCTCGCTCTGTCCGGGCATGAAGTCGATGACCTTGTGCGCGCACTGCTCGTTGAACTCGCCGGAGTCCGCGTCGCGGATCCCCGCGACGTTCCGCGCGTATTCGATGACGGCGATCTGCATGCCGAGGCAGATCCCGAAATAGGGAAGCTCCCGCTCGCGCGCGTACCGCGCCGCGACGATCATCCCTTCGATCCCGCGGCTGCCGAAGCCGCCCGGGACGATGATCCCGTCGAGCCCGGAGAGCATCGTATCCGCCGTCTCCGGCGTGATCTCCTCCGAGTCGATCCAGCGGATATCGACGTGGACGTTGTGCGCGAAGCCCGCGTGGCGGAGCGCCTCCGCGACGGAGAGGTAGGCGTCGTGCAGCCCGACGTACTTGCCGACGAGCCCGATCACGACGCTGTGGGTGCGCGCGCCGTTTATTCGGTCGACCATCTCCCGCCATTCGCCGAGATCCGGCGCGGGCGCGTCGATCTTCAATTCCCGGCAGACGACCTCGGAGAAGCCGGATTTTTCCAGCATCAGCGGCGCCTCATAGAGATCCGGCAGCGTGATGTTCTCGATCACGCAGTCCGGCTTGACGTTGCAGAACAGGGCGATCTTGTGGAAGATCGATTCCTCCAGCGGCTCGTCGCAGCGGAGGACGATGATGTTCGGGTTGACGCCCATCCCCTGCAGTTCCTTGACGGAGTGCTGCGTCGGCTTGGATTTGTGTTCCTCGGAGCCGTGCAGATACGGCACGAGCGTCACGTGGATGAAGAGGCTGTTTTCCCGGCCGACCTCAAGGGAGATCTGGCGGACCGCTTCGATGAAGGGCTGAGATTCGATGTCGCCGATCGTGCCGCCGATCTCCGTGATGACGACGTCGGCGTTCGTCTTTTTGCCGAGGCTGTAGACGAATTCTTTGATCTCGTTCGTGATGTGCGGGATCACCTGGACGGTGGAGCCGAGGTATTCGCCGCGGCGCTCCTTGTTGAGCACGTTCCAGTAGACCTTGCCGGTCGTCAGGTTCGAGTATTTGTTCAGATCCTCGTCGATGAAGCGCTCGTAGTGACCGAGATCGAGATCCGTTTCCGCGCCGTCCTCCGTCACGTAGACCTCCCCGTGCTGATAGGGACTCATCGTGCCGGGATCGACGTTGATGTACGGATCGAGCTTCTGCGCGGCGACCTTCAGTCCGCGCGCCTTGAGCAGCCGTCCGAGGGACGCCGCCGTGATCCCCTTGCCGAGACCGGAGACGACGCCGCCGGTCACAAAGATGTACTTCGTCATAGGTTTTCTCCTTTATATCAGACTTGAAGGCTGCCGCAGGCGGCGCTTCGGCGCTCTCTTGCGGTACCCGGGATTTGCTTCGCTGCCGCTTGCAAATCCCGACCGCTGCGCAATAAACGCCTCGCTGCATCCGCCGCAGGCGGCGCTTCGGCGCTCTCTTGCGGTACCCGGGATTTGCTTCGCCGCCGCTTGCAAATCCCGACCGCTGCGCAATAAACGCCTCGCTGCATCCGCCGCAGGCGGCGCTTCGGCGTTTATTCCCATTCCACCGTTGCCGGGGGCTTGGAGGAAATATCGTACACGACGCGCGAGACGCCGGAGACTTCGTTCGTGATCCGACCGCTCGCCTCCTCAAGGACCTCGTAGGGCAGACGCGCCCATTCCGCCGTCATGAAATCGTCCGTTGTGACGGCGCGGAGCGCGACGGTGTAGCCGTACGTCCGCGCGTCGCCCATGACGCCGACGCTGCGCGATTCCGTCAGGACGGCGAAATACTGATCCGGGAGCGGATCGACGGCGCCCTCCTCGAGCACTTCGCGGAAGATCGCGTCGGCGTCCTGCAGGATCCCGATCTTCTCCCGCGTGATCTCGCCGAGGATCCGCACGGCGAGCCCCGGCCCGGGGAACGGCTGCCGCCGCACGAGCTTCTCCGGAAGCCCGAGCAGCACGCCCACGCGCCGTACCTCGTCCTTGAAGAGCTCCCGCAGCGGCTCCGCGATCTCGTCAAAGGAAATGACGGACGGAAGTCCGCCGACGTTGTGGTGGCTCTTGATGACCGCCGAGTCACCCTTTCCGCTCTCGATCACGTCCGGGTAGATCGTACCCTGCGCGAGCGCGTGGACGTGGCCGATCTTTTTCGCCTCTTCCTCGAAGACGCGGATGAATTCCTCGCCGATGATGCGGCGCTTCGTTTCCGGGTCGCGGACGCCGGCGAGCTTTGTGAGGAAGCGGTCCGCGGCGTTCACGCGGATCAGATTGACGTCCGCTTCCTCCCGGAAGGTCTTCTCCACGAGGTCACCCTCGCCCTTCCGGAGCAGACCGTGATCCACGAATACGCAGCGGAGATCCCGTCCGATCGCGCGGTGGAGGAGCATCGCCGCGACGGAGGAATCGACGCCGCCGGAGAGCGCGAGGAGCACCTTCTTCCCGGCGTACCGCTCCCGGTACGCCGCGACGGTGCGGGCGGCGTAGTCCTCCATTTTCCAGTTCCCGGTGCAGCCGCAGACGGAGAAGAGGAAGTTTTTCAGTATCTGTTTCCCGAAGACGGTATGCGTCACCTCCGGATGAAACTGCACGCCGTACAGCCGCCGCGCGTCGTCCGCCAGCGCCGCGCACGGGCATTTCTCCGTGTGCGCGATCACCGTAAAGCCGGACGGCACGGCGCGGACGGAGTCCGTGTGGCTCATCCAGCAGACGCTTTCCTGCGGCACGCCCTCGAACAGCGTGTTGTTTTCCGCGTGCAGCACGGTCTTTCCGTATTCGCTCGCGTGCTCCGCCGCGGCGACGGTGCCGCCCGCCAGATACGCGAGGAGCTGCGCGCCGTAGCAGATTCCGAGTACGGGGATCCCGAGTCCGAGCACTGCAGGATCGCAGTGCGGGGATGCCGGATCGTAGACGCTGTTCGGTCCGCCCGTGAAGATGATGCCGCGGTATCCCTCCCGCCGCATCTCCTCCGGCGTGATCCGGTCGTAGGGGCGGATCTCCGCGTACACGCTCTGCTCCCTTACGCGGCGGGCGATCAGCTGGTTGTACTGCCCGCCGAAATCCAGTACGAGGATCTTTTCCGTCGTATCCATGACGCGCCTCCTTACAGCCGGATGTCGGCGGAGCCGGCACCGACTCCTTCGAGAAGCGGCGCGATCGAGGAGAGGAACGACGCGACCTGCTCCGGACAGCGGCCGACGTAGAGCGCGGGATCGAGGATCCCGTTCATGTCGTCGGCGGTGAGCCCGAATTCTTTTTGCGCGGCGAGGCGCGCGAGAAGATCGCACTCCCCGCCGTCCTTCATCTTTGCCGTCGCCTCCATGGAGCAGCGGCGGATGATCTCATGGAGCTTCTGGCGGTCGCCGCCGCGCTTGACCGCCTCCATGAGCAGATTTTCCGTGGCGAGGAAGGGAAGATACTCCCGCAGTTCCCGGTCGATGATCTTTTCGTTGACCCGCAGACCGTCCGTCACGTTCTGCGCGAGGCGCAGGATCGCGTCGGCGCAGAGGAAGCCCTCCGGCATGGAAATGCGCCGGTTCGCCGAGTCGTCGAGCGTCCGCTCGAGCCACTGGACGGAAGCCGTCAGCGGCGCGTTCATCGCGTCCGTCATCAGGTACCGGGAGAGGGAGCAGATGCGCTCGCAGCGCATGGGGTTTCGCTTGTACGCCATGGCGGAGGAACCGATCTGGTCCTTCTCGAACGGCTCCTCGAGCTGCCGGTCGTGCTGCAGGAGGCGGATATCGTTCGCCATGCGGCAGCAGCTCTGCGCGATGGCGGAGAGCGCGCCGAGGATCCGGCTGTCCGTCTTGCGCGGATACGTCTGGCCGCAGACCGCGAAGCATTTCTCGAAGCCGAACTGCGCGGCGAGCATGCGGTTCATCTCGTCGATCTTGGCGCTGTCGCCGCCGAAGAGATCGAGAAAGCTCGCTTCCGTCCCCGTCGTGCCGCGGCATCCGAGGAAGCGCAGAGAGCCGCGCACGAAGTCGAGCTCCTCCAGATCGGACAGGAGATCCTGGATCCAGAGCGCCGCGCGCTTGCCGACGGTGACGGGCTGGGCGGGCTGATAATGCGTATAGCCGAGCGTCGGCGTCGCCTTGTAGCGATCCGCGAAATCCGCGAGATTGCGTATCACGGAGAGCAGCTCCCCGCGCAGATAGGTGAGCGCGTCCCGGTAAAGGATCAGGTCCGCGTTGTCCGTCACGTAGCAGCTCGTCGCGCCGAGGTGGATGATCCCCGCCGCACCCGGCGCCGCCTTGCCGTAGGCGTACACGTGCGCCATCACGTCGTGGCGGACCTCCGCTTCCCTCTGCCGGACGCAGTCGTAGTCGATATCCGTGATGTGTTCTCTCAGTTCGGCGACCTGTTCTTCGGTGATCGGGAGTCCGAGCGCGCGCTCCGCTTCGGCGAGCGCCGTCCAGAGCCTGCGCCAGGTCTGATACCGCGTATCCGCCGAGAACAGCTCGAGCATATAGTCCGAGGCGTACCGCGAGGACAGCGGGGATTCGTAGCGGTTTGTCATGACGTCTATTCTCCTGAATGATGATTGTGCGGGGGGCGCCGTTACAGTTTCGGATCGAACGACGGCATCAGCCGGAGCTTGAAGAGGTTGGCGGCGTGGAGCCGGTCGATGCGTTCCTTTTTCGCCGGATCGTCGATCACGCCGGTGCGGATGTAACGGTCCAGTTCCTCATAGGTGAAGCCGAGGTTCTCCTCGTCTGTTTTTCCGGACAGGCCGTCGGTCGGCACCTTTTCCACCAGCGTCTCCGGCAGCCCCAGCACGCGCGCGACCGCCTTGACCTCCTGCACCGTCAGGTGGGAGCAGGGGCTGAAATCGCCCGCCGCGTCGCCGTAGCGCGTCGAGTAACCGACCCAGTCTTCGGAGAGGTTGCAGGTGTTCGCCACTCTGCCGTTGTGGCTCTGGGAGACGGCGTACAGCGTCGCCATGCGGATCCTCGCCGGGAGATTGACGGTGCTCTGCTTTGTGAGCGGGAAGGGGATGCCGTTCTTCACGCCGTCCACGGCGTCCTTGATGTTCACGACGTAATGCGGGATCCCGAGGTGGCTGACAAGGAGCTCGGCGGCGGCGATATCGCTCTGCACGCCGTTCGGCATGAGCACGCCGATCACGCGATCCTTTCCGAGCGCCTCGGCGCAGAGCGCGGCGACGGTGGAACTGTCCTTGCCGCCGGAGATTCCGACGACCACGTTGCACCCCCGTCCGTTGTCCCGGAAGAAATCCCGGATCCACTGTACGCATTCGTCCTTTACCTTCCGTGCGTCGAACATAACTTTTCCCTCCGATGACTCTGAATTATCTTACGATGATGCTGTCGCGCTCCGGTCCGACGGAAACGTAGCGGACGGGACAGCCGACGGCATCCTCGATCTTCTGCACGTATTCCCGGGCGGCGCGGGGAAGATCCTCCCACCGGCGCGCGCCGGAGACGTCGCATCCCCAGCCTTCCCAGTATTCGACGACGGGCTTCGCGTTCGCAAGCTCCGTCGGGAACGGGAAGCGGTCCGTTTCTTTCCCGTCCACGAGATACCGGACGCAGACGGGGATCGTTTCCATATAGCTGAGGACGTCGAGCTTCGTCAGCGCGATCTCCGTCGCGCCCTGCATCTCGACGCCGTAGCGCGTGGCGACGAGATCGAGCGGTCCGACGCGCCGCGGGCGCCCGGTCTTCGCGCCGTATTCGGAGCCTGCCTCGCGGAGCCGTTCCGCTTCCGCGCCGAACATCTCGCAGACGAACGGGCCCTCGCCGACGCAGGTGGAGTACGCTTTGACGACGCCGATCACGTCCGTCAGCTTCATCGACGGCAGTCCCGCGCCGATGGGGGCGTACGCCGCCGTCGTATTGGAGGAGGTCGTGTAGGGATAGATGCCGCAGTCGAGATCGCGGAGCGCGCCGAGCTGCGCTTCCATGAGGATCCGCTTGCCCTCGCGCTGCGCTTCGCGCAGATACTCGCCGGTGTCACAAAGGAAGGGAAGGATCTTCTCGCAGTACGCGTTCAGCCACTCCTCCAGCCGCTCCATCGTGTACGGCGCGGCGCCGTAGACTCCGGTCAGCGTCAGGTTTTTCCATTCCATCAGCTCGCTGAGATGCTCCCGCACCGCTGTTTTATTGCGGAGTTCGCCCGCGAGGACCGTCTTCTTCTGGGACCTGTCCGAGTAGAACGGCGCGATGCCCTGCTTGGTGGAGCCGTATTTCTTGTCCGCGAGGCGCTTCTCCTCCAGCTCGTCCAGATCCCGGTGCCACGGAAGGAGCAGCGACGCGCGGTCGCTGATCTTCAGATTCTCCGGCGTCACGGGGACGCCCTTCGCCCTTACGTTTTCGATCTCGATCCAGAGATTTTCGGGGTCGAGCGCCACGCCGCTGCCGAGGATATTGACGACGCCCTCGCGGAAAATACCGGAGGGGAGCAGATGGAGCGCGAATTTCCCCTTTTCGTTTACGACGGTGTGTCCTGCGTTCCCGCCGCCCTGATAGCGGACGACGACGTCGTAGCTTTGTGTGAGCAGATCGACCATCCGCCCTTTGCCTTCGTCTCCCCAGTTGATGCCGACGATCGCACTGTTTTTCATGTCATTTCTCCTCGCTTGTCATCTGCCGGCGGAGCCGCCGCATGATCTCCTGATAGGCCTCTTCCACGCCGCCGAGATCGCGGCGGAAACGGTCCTTGTCGAGCTTCTCGCCCGTTTCGCTGTCCCAGAGGCGGCAGGTGTCCGGGCTGATCTCGTCGGCGAGGACGATCGTCCCGTCCGCAAGCCGCCCGAATTCCAGCTTGAAATCGACGAGCGTGACGCCGCATTCCGCCCAGAACGCCTTGAGCAGATCGTTTATGCGGAAGGAGTACTCCTTGATCGTTTCGATCTCCGCTTCGGTGGCGAGACCGAGCGCGACGGCGTGATAGGAGTTGATGAGCGGGTCCTCGAGCGCGTCGTTCTTGTAGGAGAACTCGATCGTCGGGGAGGAGAAAACGATCCCCTCTTCAACGCCGTAACGCCGGGCGAAAGACCCGGCGGAACGGTTTCTCACTATTACTTCAAGAGGTACGATGGTCACCTTCTTCACGAGCGTTTCCCGTTCGTTCAGTTCCCGCACGAAATGCGTGGGGATACCGGCTTCTTCGAGCCGCCGCATCAGCGCGTTGCTCATCTGATTGTTGATGACGCCCTTGCCGCGGATCGTGCCGCGCTTCTGCCCGTTGAAGGCGGTGGCGTCGTCCTTATAGGAGACGATCAGCAGCGCCGGATCCTCCGTTGCGAATACTTTTTTTGCCTTGCCCTCGTAAAGCTGTTCGCCCTTGACCATCGTTGTCCCTCCAAAATGAAATCGTATTTATTTTCCGCTGTCGCCGTAGTTGGCAAGCACGCGTGCGGACGGATCGTTCACGTTGCAGCCTTCCCATTCCTTGTTGGGCATCCAGAAGTCCGCGATCATCTCCGACTGACCGGGGTAATACTTCTCGAAGATCTCCCGGTACAAAAGCGACTCCTTCGTGAACGGCGCGGCGTGCGTATACTTTTTGCGCCGCGACTCGAATTCTTCATCGGAATACTGCCCCTCGGCGTATTCCTTCAGGTAATCCACCATCGAATGCCCGACCGCGTCCGAGAAGGCGGCCTTCTCGCGCCACAAAATCCCGTCCGGCAGGTATCCGAGCCCCTCGAAAGCGTGGCGGAGCAGGTACTTGCCCTTGCCGTACCGGTTCAGCTTCATCTCCGGATCGAGGCTCATCACGTACCTGACGAAATCCAGATCCCCGAAGGGGACGCGCGCCTCGAGAGAGTTGACGGAGATGCACCGGTCCGCGCGGAGCACGTCGTACATGTGGAGCTCGCGCACCCGCTTCTCCGCTTCCTTCTGGAACGCCTCGGCGGACGGGGCGAAATCGGTGTATTTGTAGCCGAAGAGCTCGTCGGAGATCTCGCCGGTGAGGATCACGCGGACGTCCGTCTTCTCGTGGATCGCGCGGCAGACGAGATACATGCCCATGCTCGCGCGGATCGTCGTGATGTCGTACGTGCCGAGCAGCTCGATGACGCGCTCGAGGGAAGAGATGACTTCCTCCGGCGTCATGTACACCTCCGTGTGATCGGAACCGATGAAATCGGCGACCTGCTTCGCGTACTTGAGGTCGATGGCGTCCTCGCTCATGCCGATGGCGAAGGTACGGATCGGCTCTTCGCTTTCCCGCGCCGCGATGGCGCAGACGAGGGAGGAGTCGAGCCCGCCGGAGAGGAGGAAACCGACCTTCGCGTCGGAAACGAGGCGCTTCTTCACCCCGGCGATCAGTTTCTCGCGGATGAGGCGGCACGCCGTCTCCCGGTCGTCGTGACAGACGGCGTCGACGCGCGCGATATCGCAGTAACGGATGAACTCTCCGCCCTTGTAGTAATGTCCGGGCGGGAAGGGCAGGATCTTCTTCGCCAGCCCCACGAGGTTCTTCGCCTCGCTGGCGAAAAGGATCGTGCCGCCGTCGTCATAGCCGTAGTACAGCGGGCGGATCCCGATCGGATCGCGCGCCGCGACGTACTCGCCTTTCTCGCCGTCGTAGATCACGCAGGCGAATTCGGCGTCGAGCATGGCGAACATGTCCGTGCCGTACTCGCGGTACATGGGGAGCAGGATCTCGCAGTCGCTGTCGCTTTGGAAGGTATAGCCCTTCTGCTTCAGTTTTTCCCGCTGCGCCGCGAAGCCGTACAGCTCGCCGTTGCAGACGACGAAGTCCTCACCAAGGGAGAAGGGCTGCATGCCGGACGGCGTCAGCCCCATGATCGAAAGCCTGTGAAAACCGAGAAGGCCCCGTCCGATATCGATGATCCGGCTGTCGTCAGGGCCCCGGGAAACGGTGCGGGAAAATCCTTGTTTGAATTTTTCGATATCGGCACAGGCGCCGCAGTATCCCATAATAGAACACATGGTCACGTGACCTCCCAAATCAGATTCAGCATTCTATAGGGCGAGTGCTGCGCTCGCGGTGCCACCTATATTTGTTCTCATTCAGCCTCAGACAAGGCTCAGCCGACTGACGCGCGGCGGGACGGCGCGCCTACTGGGGGATCACCCGTTCAGCTTGCAGCTCGAAAAGTGTTCTTCGCGCAGACCCTGCCGTGCGGCTCCCACCGTCCCGCACTCGCTGCGGGCAGGGGATCTGCGTTACTTTTCTTTTCTCAGACGCTTTTCCGTTTGATTTTGTTCCGGAGATTATTCGACGTCCTGGAGGGCGTCGTAGCCCTCCTCGCCGGTGCGGACCTTCACGACGTTCTCCACGTCGTAGACGAAGATCTTGCCGTCGCCGATGTGACCGGTATACAGTACCTTCTTCGCGGTCTC
>JAEEGL012557998.1_pt1 | contig 66859 bp, 62 predicted proteins | sample 9134231 | NCBI WGS metagenome assembly JAEEGL01 (sample SAMN16246548, study PRJNA631951) | gut metagenome | biome: gut microbiome; feature: rumen; material: fiber-attached | host: Bos | place: Iran: Karaj | collected 2018-10 | reverse complement strand
TTATTAATCTTCTACTTTTTATCTTGTATTTTTTTTTTATTTCTTCAAACATGCTACTGATCCTGTTTCTTCTACTTTCTGGTTCTTAGCTCTTCTTACCATCTCTTTTTTAAGTAGTAATAGCTTTCTAGTTAAATCTACATAGTATTGATGTGGATTTTCTTCTCTTAATACCTCTGGATATAAAGTTTCTATTTCTTTAGCACAATATTCTTTCTTTTCATATATAGTTGGTTCTTGGTAAACTAATTTACCGTTTTCAAAAATTGGTACTTGTAAATTACGAATACTATAATCCTTTACTGTTTTTCTATTTGCTTCATTATATGGATCAACTAATTCAAATTCATCTTTAGGTAATACTTCATCATGTAAGGCAATTACATCTGCTAACGCATAATGCGTTTTATTATCATATAAACGATATAACTTTTTATAACCTGGATTAATAGTTTTAATCTCATCATTACTTGCTTTAATCTTAGATTCAAATGTTTTACCTTTATTTTTACTTAAAGCTACTTGTTTATATACGCAACCTACTCTAGCACGATCTGGTAGTACAATGTTGTCTCCAAGTCCAATTGAATCAATTACAGCACCTTGTTCTTTTAATGATCTAATAGTTCTCTCATTTAAACCGTTAGATAAACAAATTTTTACGTTAGGAAATCCAGCTTCAATAAACATCTTTTTAGCTTCTTTAGATAAATAAGCTAAGTCGCCTGAATCAATTCTTATACCTTTTAATTCATGGCCTTTACTTCTTAAATACCTAGCTGTTTTAATTGCATTTGGTACACCACTTCTTAATGTGTCATAAGTATCTACTAACAATATAGTATTATCAGGATAAGTATCTGCATAAGCTTTAAATGCTTCATATTCCGTTTCAAAAGAGGTTACAAAGCTATGGGCAAATGTTCCACTTATAGGTATATCATTCTCTTCTCCTGCTAAGACATTTGATGTAGCAATACATCCACCAATAATTGAATAAGTACTTGCCATTACTGCTGTATCTGGTCCTAAAGCTCTACGAGCTCCAAATTCCATTACTGGAATATCTCCAGCTGCTAAAGTAACTCTTTTAGATGCCGTAGTATATAAAATACCAGCATTTAAATAACTAAGTAGTATTGTTTCAATTATTTGTGCTTCTATAATAGGAGCTTTAACAGTAAGTATTGGTGTATTTGCAAATATAGGAGTACCATCTTTAATTGCATAAATATTACCAGTAAATTTAAAATTCTTTAGATATTCCAAAAATTCTTTACTAAATATCTTTTTAGTTTGTAAGTATTTGATATCTTCTTCACTAAAGTGAACATTTTTAATAAATTCAATTATTTCATGTAAACCTCCCATTATGCCATATCCCTTATTAAAAGGATTAGTTCTATAAAAAGCATCAAATACTGCTATCTCATCTTTTTTACCTTGTCTTAAATAAGCATCTGCCATTGTTAATTCATATAAATCTGTCATCATTGTTAAATTTTTCATATTATCTTCCTTCTTTCATTGTTTTTACTAACTTAATACCAGTATTTTCCATAACTGTATAAGCTCTTTCATTATTTTCTTTTCTATCATGTACTCCTTCGATATGGAATGTTTCTACTGCATCTTTTGGTACTACTATTTCGGCACTAATATTCATTTCATCAAAGAAGTTCCTTAATGCTATAGCAAAATTTTGAATACAAATATCTGTACAACAACCAACTATTATTACTTCTTTTAAATTTCCCATTTCTAAGAATGTATCTATTACTCCAGGTGCAAATAATGCACAAGTTGAATTCTTATAAAACGTTCTATTTGCATATGGTTCATAAATTGCTAACTCTTTTATTGTTCTTGATTCTTGACCTCCCATACAATGTTCGGGATATCTTTTAAGCTCTACACTATCTTTAGTATGTCTATCATTTACTACGAAGAATGCTTCACCATCTTCTAATGCCTTTCTTATAATTGGTGCGATATTTGGTACAATATGATTTATAGTTGGATCAGCAAGATTCCCTTCTTTACAAAATCCATTATTCATATCTATTAAAAATACAGCCCTTTCTACGTCTTTTAATTTTTTTCTTTCTTTCATTTTTCTCTTCCTTCTTTCTTGTTTTTAACATTTTGTTAAAAACATAGTCTAAATTTTTTAGAGGTTTTCTCCTCTTGTTATTAACATTTTATTAAAAACAAAATAATTTGTCAAGTACTTTTTAACAAAAAATTAAAAAGACTTAATTTTTATTAAGTCTTACTCTACTATTTCTATAAATCTAATTGATTTTATTTTCTGTTCTTTTAATGGTTTATCATTGCTATCTGTTTCTACTTTAGCTATTTTATCTACAGCATCCATACCAGCAAATACTTTACCAAATGCTGCATAATTACCATCTAAGTAAGTAGAATCAGCTTGTACTATAAAAAACTGACTAGAAGCTGAATTATAAGTTTCAGATGTTTCTACTTTAGCACCACGTCTTGCCATAGAAACTACTCCTCTTACATGAGATAGTTCGTTATCTACACCATTATTACTAAATTCACCTTTTATTAATTCGTCGCTTCCTCCAGCTCCAGTACCAGTTGGATCTCCAGTTTGAATCATAAAATTATCTATTACTCTATGGAATATTAAACCATCATAGAACTTTTCACTTACTAATCTTTTAAAGTTTTTAATAGTTATAGGTGTCTTACTATTAGATAGAACAATAAGTATTATATCTCCATTTTCCATCTGAATTTTAACCCTATCAGTTTCCTTATCTACTACCTTAAACTTATAACCTTCTACTTCCCCTTCATTTATTTCTTCTTTAACAACATTATTCACTTTTTTCTCTTTTACCTTTTCTTCTTTTTTACTGCATCCTGTAAGTACTAATACTATTAATAATATAAGTACTAATATTTTTTTATTCATCCTGTAATTCTATTCCTTTCTTTTTACAAATATTATTAAATATTAATCTTTCTCTCTCTTCATCATTCGCTTTTACATCATAAGAAGGTAATTGTTGGAAATCCTTAGCTGTATATGGGGTACTTTTCTTTTTAAAGAAAACTACTTCAACAGTAGAATTTTCTGTTCCATCAAATCCTATTCCTTCTGCTACTTCTATAAATCCTAAACTGTGAAATAAGTTTTTAGCACGTAAATTATGCATTAAACAATCCAATTCTATATCATCAAAACCGGCTTCATGCATCTGCTCAATAAAATATCTAAGTAATCTAGACCCTATCTTATTACTACGATATCTACCATCAATACAGACATTAAGTATATACATATATTTATTTTCTTGTACTTCATGTATTATTTCTTTAAAATAATTCTTTATTGTAAAATTATATCTACTATTTATTAATTCATCATCTGTATAATCATATTCTAAATCAGTAGTTTGATCTATTGCACATATAAGTCCTACTATTCTATTTTGCTCTGCTTCATATGCAACATAACAATTCTCATAATAATATATATATCCTGGCTTTTGTATTCTTGGTACTAAATAATCTATCGCTTCATCTATATCATCATTAAACCAATATGGATATATATATGGATCAGTCTGATATATAAGCATTGCTATCTCTTCCATATTATCAGTACTTCTAGCTCTTCTAAGCACGATATCTTCTAAATCAATTTCATAACTTTTCTTTTCATCCATAAAATCACCTTCCCTAATTATTATATCTTGAAATTATAATTAAGTATAGTATAATAAATGTGAACACATGTTCGTAGGAGGTGTAGAAATGAATATATTAAGTATTGATTTAAAAAGCTTTTTCGCTTCCTGTGAATGTGTTGCTAGAAAGTTAGATCCTTTCACTACTCCTTTAGTTGTTGCTAACCCCGACCAAGGAGGAGGCGCTATAACTCTAGCTGTTACACCATACTTAAAAAAACTAGGTGTTCCTTCTCGTGGCAGAATATATGAAATACCAAAAAATATTAAATATATTATTGCTCCACCTCGTATGAACTATTATGTTTCTATGAGTAAAAAAGTAATATCCATTTATCTTGATTATGTAGCTAAAGAAGACTTACATGTTTATTCAATTGATGAATGTTTCTTAGATGTAACTCATTATTTAAAATTATATAAGAAAACTGATTATGAACTAGCTGAAGAAATATTAAATGAAATAACTAAAAGAACTGGTCTTACTGCAACCTGTGGTATTGGATCAAACATTTTATTAGCTAAGATAGCTATGGATACGGAAGCTAAAAAGTTCAAAAATGGTATAGCTAAATGGGAAGAAAAAGATATAAAAGAAAAATTATGGCAGATTAAACCTTTATCTAAAATGTGGAGTATTGGTCCTAGAATGGAAAGAAGATTAAATAAATTAGGTATTTATTCTGTAGGTGATTTAGCTAATTTTAACAAAAACTATCTTCAAGATAAATTTGGTGTAATCGGTATTGAACTATGGGAACATGCCAATGGTATAGATAATACCATTATTTCTAAAATAGATAAGAACCCCAAAGAAAAATCCTACTCTAATAGTCAAATACTATTTAAAGATTATTATGGTGATAATATAAAAATTATTATCGAAGAAACCTGTGATGTTGTAATTAAAAGATTAAGAGAAACTAATAAACAAGCCCAAATAATTGGCTTAGCTATCGGCTACTCTAAGAATTCTGGTGGCGGTTTTTACCGAACAATAAAACTTACTAATCCAACCGATGATGTAAATGAAATAATAGAAACATGTTATCTTCTATTTGATAAATATTATAATGGCTCCCCAATTAGAAGAGTTGGTATAAGTTGTGGGGGCTTAAAAAATAAAGAATCCATTCAATTAGATATCTTTTCTAATTATGAAATAAAAGAAAAAGATAATAAAAAGAACAAAGCAATAGATTCCATTACAAAAAGATTTGGTAAGAATAGTATCTTAAGAGCATCTTCTCTACTTCCAAATTCAACTATAAAAGATAGAAATAAAAAAAGAGGTGGTCATAATGAATAGATGGATGCCATTTAATGCCGTTTGTGACGGAAACATCTTAACAGATATGATTGAAAAAGAAAAACAATATACTAAAAAACCAACTCTATCAAATGATCAATTAGAAAATTTACAAAAAAAAATAGTTGATAGCATTGATACTAACACAACTATTAATTTAAAATACTATAACAATGGCTATTTCTACTTTATTAACGAAAAGATTAAAAAGCTAGATATAGCCAATCAAAAGGTTTTATTTAAAAATGGAAAGTCTTTACCATTCTCCTCAATTATAGATGCCTTTTAAAAGTATCTTCTATCGAATAAAATTCTTTTTTCTTTATAGGCATACCAAATGATAATCTTGATTCTAATGGTATTGAATAATCTTCAAAGTCTTCAATTCTTACTTTATCCAAAGTAAGAATTTTATTTCTTCTTTTAATATATTCAGCTAAAGGAAATACTAAATGATTGTGTTTATCAGTATAATAATCTTCAACATAATTAGTAAATATTCTAATCCATTCTTTCTTTAATTTTACACTTTGATCAAAAGAACAAACAGCATCTATTGCTCTATATTCAGCTTCAATCTCCGAAGGATCAAAATCATACACTCTTTTAAAGCTCCTATCTAAAGCAGCAACTTGACCAACAAATTTCTTATAATCTTCACCATAATATTCTTCTATAGGTTTTCCATAATAACTAGTAATATGTTCATCACCATATAATGTTCTCATATCATGAATATAATTATATATATTAGACATCCTTAATAATTCATATTTATAATCATGATCTGTACTTTCAACTAAATATTTAGTTTGTTTAACATGCTCTAATTCATGTAAAAGAAGATAAACCAGACATTCATCTAAGAATAAAGATAAATCTAAACCTTTAAACTTAGAACCATCTCCCATACCTTTTCTAAAAGTTTCCATCAATTGCTTGTTCATAATTATAGTTCTATCTTGAACACTAAACATAGCTGTAGAATCTTCCTTAGAATTAAACTTATCAACAAACATCAAAAAATTAACATATCTTCTTAAATTTTCTTTTTCTACAACTAAATAGAAAACTTCTGTAAGGTGTTTAGGACTTATAACTTTATTAGCTTTAGTATTTCTTTCTAGTATTCGATAAATAGTATCATAATATAATTCCATAAAATCACCTAAAAATTATACTACCATAAAAAAAGAGATAAATAAATATCTCTTAACCATGTCTTCCTCCACCAGAATGGCCTCCACCAGAGTGCCCTCCAAATGACGAATGTCCACCGCCACCACCTGATGAACTATCATGTGATATATAATGACTTGTTGTTACTGTATTAATAAAATTATCTTGTTTAACAGCATATTTAATACTATTTCTATCAGCATATCCCGTTGCTTTCGTAGCAACTCTAATCATCTTGTTTTTACTAACCATTGTTCCAACAGATATAGCTGAAACTATTATTCCCACAATAACGCCACTGCCAATAGGAATAGCCCAATTAACTTTTTTAACTAAGTTACCATTCTTATCATATTCATATTCATCCTTGTTTCTTAAATAACCATCATTATCTACAAAATAATTATCTAACTTACCAGAATCATAATCCTCATATAATAATTCTATTAATTGGTTTATTCCTTCAACATATTCTTTATCATGAATATTATCATATATTTCATCCAATATACTATCTATTCTAGTATCATAATAATATAATTGAGCATCTCCAGATGAAACTAAAGAGTAATATGGATCTTCTTCATATGTATTACGATAGAAGATTATCCCATCTTTTAAGAAATCATTAAAATCATAAAAGTCAGCAGCATACATTTCATTATCATTATCACTACTATAATACTTATTATCAGTTAATATAACTAAGTCAAAACCGGTTTTTTCTCTAAAATCTTCTATTTTTTCTATAAAGCTTTGTTCCTCTTCATCTGTCAAAATATCTGAAAAATCATATATTTTTTCTGAAGCATCAACATAAGGAGTAGATAAAATATATTGCTTATTTTCATTAGTTACCTTAAACTTAGTAACACCATAATTATCAACACTATTTCTATCTTTAGTATTAGTACTAGCTAATACTGGAAAAGTAATAATTAATAGTAGAATTATTAACAATATTTTCTTCTTCATACGCTACCTCACAAAAAGCCATACAATACCAATTACTATAAAACACGTTATAGCAAATATTAGTATTGCATACCTAAACGCTTTCTTTTTATCTAAAGGTATATTACCTATAAATTTACCTGTTTGGGCATTCATCGCAAATATATAACTCTTATCTCCATATTTAACATTAACCATCCATACAGGTAGTAAAGCATATTCCGTACTATTCTCCGTAGGTTTTAATGTATTATTTGTAACAGTCTTAGAAGAATATGCTCCAACTCCTTCATAGAATATATCCTTAGTAGATTCTAATGCTCTATTACTTGCTTCACTAATAGTGTCTTCTGTAGGTACATCATACTTTTCAGCAAAGAAACCTGATAAATACGCATGATTATATTTAATTAATTCACTATAATCAAATGGTTCAATAGAATTCATAATATCATTATCAAAATTAGTAGATCCATCTACTGGTACTCTAATATATGATACTTCGCCATTTCTTAATAATTCATAATAATCTGTTTTAGTAAAAGCATAATCCCCAGACACCCAAGTAGTTACTTTAGTAGCTTTAGAATCATATGAACCACTAACTGTAATATTATGTAACCAAAAAGGTATATAAACTCCTTTTATTTTTTCTATATTTTTTTTATCAGTAAAATCTTTAGGACACAATGGTCTTCCTTTAGCTAAACTTTCAAATGCTTTAATTGCTTCTTCTCTAGTCTTCTTAAAAGGAATTATTGAATCAGGAGCAAATTTACCACTCAATTTACTTTTAAGTATTGCAACACTTCCACAATATACACAGAATGTCGCCGCTGTATTCTCATCAGCTACAATCTCTGCTCCACAGTTTTGACACTTATAAGATACCAAATCTAAATCTTCAGTGTCTTCTCCCTTTTCATTTACTTTTTCACTACTAGCATTATTATACTTTTGCATTTCTTCTAAAGTAAATTCACTAGAACAATATTCACATTTCCACTTATTTAACTTCGGATTAAACATTATTGGAGCACTACAAGCTGGACATTTGTTGTTGATAGCTCCTTCTTTTTCCATAGCTTTCTTTAAAGCTTTAGTCTCTCTATCTTCTTTAACTTCAGTAGTAGATTCATCTGTTTTTGGAGTATTTTCTTTTGTCTTTTCAACAGTTTCTACTTCTTTTTCTTCTGTTTTTTTATTCTTTTTCTTACCTGCCACTATATCACCTACTTACTATTAAAATTATACCATATCTATTCTACTTTGCTAATCTCTTTTTAAAGTTTCCAATAACTGCTACACCATCATCTCTAACCATAAAAGCATCTTTATCCAATTCTTTAATATGACTTTCTAAAACAGATTCTTCATACTTAGATAATACTACATAACATATATATGTCTTAGAATCTGTTCCTGTTCCAATTGCTTCCCAAGTAGTAACATCTCTATCTAATTCATGTAAAACAAAATCTACTATCTTCTTAGGATCTTTCTTAGTAAATATAGTTATAGTAGAACTAATATTTTGAATATGAAATTTATCAACCATCATAGAACCAAATACTGTATAAATAATAGAATATATCATTGTTTTAACACCATATAATATTCCACATATACTAAATATTACTACATTTATAGAAGCACCTATCATACCTACTGATAGTTTTCTATTCTTACTACTTACAGCAATACTAACTATATCAGTACCACCCATAGTAGAACTAGTAGATAATACTAATCCCGAACCAATTCCAGCTAAAACACCACCAATTAATACACTAGTAATTACTTCATCAACCAATCTTTTCTCTGGTATAGGTATAAAAGTTAAAAAGATAGTTTGAAATATAACACATATAATAGTTCTAAAAAAGAACGTCTTACTTATCTTTCTATAAGCTATAATAAATAAAGGTAAATTAATTAAAAAGTTAACCATACCTACTATATTAATCTTAAACTTAAATATTGAATTAACAAGGTTAGACACTAATTGCGAAATACCTAATACACCACCATTATATAAATTATTAGGCATTATAAATATATTAACAGCAATACTAAATATACAAGCCCCAATAATTGCTGTAAACAATTCTTTAAAATTCCATTTTAACTTCTCATACATTTTCTTTTCTATATTACTCATATTAGAATTCCTCCTCATCATTAGTTATTAAACCTACATCAACACCATTAATCGAATCAAATCTCTTAGTAATCTTTTCAGTAGTAATATTAATATCTTTTATATCTTTAGATACTGTATCCATAGTACGAGATAACTTATCCCATCTTTCTCTATACTTACCAAATTCTTTACTTAATTTATTTAATTCTAAATGAATAATATGAGCGTATTTATCTCTTTCTACATTCTTAATAATCATTTGAATAATAGTTAATGTACTCATTAATGTTGTTGGTCCAGTTAACCATACTCTTTTTTCATAAGAATATTTAAGTAGTTCTGGATGATAAGCATTTATTTCAGCGAATATCGCCTCAGCTGGTAAAAACATTATTGCTTCATCAGCTGTCTCCCCAGGTATTATATACTTACTAGCTATCGCATCTATATGTCTTTTAACATCATTTTTAAACATCTTTTCAGCTATACTTCTCTCACTATTAGACAAACTCTTATCAGTCATCTTCTGATAGTTTTCTAAAGGAAACTTACTATCTATACATATAGTACCAAGTGGATCTGGAGCAAATATTATAGAATCTGCAATCGAACCATTACTTAAGGTATATTGTATATCATATACTCTACCCTTACTCTCTCCAAATATACTAGTTAATATATAGTTAAGATTTACTTCTCCAAATATTCCTCTTGTCTTCTTATCTGTCAATACACTTTGTAAATTAACAATTTCTAATGACAAACTATCTATCTTCTTCTGCGCTTCATCTATCTTACTAAGCCTTTCTAACACATTATTAAATGTCTTATTAGTCTTTTCAAAATTCTGATCAATTCTTTCATTAACTTGATTATTAATAATTAGTAACTTTTTCTCTATCTTTTCATTTAACTTATCTATATCAGTAGTTAAATTCTTACTTATATCAAACTTAAAACTATTTAATTCACTATTAACATTCTTCTCTAACTTACCTAATCTTTCTATTAAATCATTATCATTATTACTCTTAAATATGTTTATAACCTCTAAGATAATAACAATAACTAACAAACCCATTAATATATACTCTATCATCCTAATCACCCTTATAACTATATACTATCACTCGAATATATGTATGTAAATAATACTTTGCTATCTTAACAATTAATTGACTAAAAAAAACAGTATTTCTACTGTTATTATTCAACTACCCAAGGACTTTCTTCACTTCCACTTCCTGAAGATATTATAGTGCCTGAGGAAAGAGAAACTACTGGGCGAGCACCGACAACGTCGTTGACATTGTAGCTGAGGCCACCACCACCATCATGCACGCCACGCACGCCAGCACTGTTGGTGCCGAAGTAGCCAGAGGAAAGGCCCCAATAATGAGCCCCAGTTACCATTAATGAACTTGTATTTATATTATACCTTTCTTCATCTTGTAATAAACCAACTGGATATGTAAGCTTTGCTTTATTATTAGATACAGCGAATTGATCTGTTACATTTGAACAAGCTAAATTTGTTGTTTGACCATTATAGTTTTTAAATTCTAATATACATCCTGAAGCAGTACTTCCTCCTTCTGGATTCCAACCACCTAAAAAAGTTATATTACGTGCATTACAATATACTGCATCTTCTAACATATTTGTGTAACCACTTAAATTTTGAGCATACCATGCATCTACGATTCCTTTAATTGAAGAATTATATCTATTTACATCATTATTGGATAACATTTCTCCTAATATATCACTTACACTCTTTCCTTCATTCATATTAAAGTAATATGCAAAAGATGATGTAGTATAATTTATATATGATATTGTTGTACAAGTTCCTTCAGCATTCCAACATGTATAATGGGTACTATTTATTGTATTATATCCTGTATACCAATCACTTATTGTTTGTGTTGTTCCTGATAATGTATATGTTCCATTTGCATATGTAAACGATGAACCAAATTTATATGTCCCATTTATTATTGAAGAACCTGTTTTACTTTTATAGTTATATACTTTATTAAACATATAGCCAACCATTGCTGGACTTCTATAATTAATATTAAATGGGATTGTTCCTATCTGAGCAAAATTAGTATTTCCTATTGTATATGATGATGTATAAGCTTCAGTATTGGAAACATATCCATTTACATTATATAATGTTGTACACGTATCACTTGCACTCTTACATGTAAACTTACCTAATAAATTTTCATATGTTGAGTCACTCCATGTTGCTGTAGTTGTATCAGTAAGTGTAAATTCATTAGTTGATGTATCATATGTAAATGATGAACCATATAGATAACTTGAATCTAGATTTGGAACACCAAAACCTGATTGATCAATTCCTTTATGGTATTCTCTAGTATTTAGGCATTTACCATCCTCTACGTCCCCATTATATATCATCTTTATTCCACCGGTTTCGGTAGTACGTATCATTTGCCAACACATATTGTTAAATATGATATTTCTTTTATCTGCACATTTATTAAAATATACGTTAGATGCTTGTACTGTCTCTCCTACCTGATCTGTTACCTCTCCTTCATATTTAGTAAAACATGATGTGTTTTCTGTTTTTAGCTTATTTATTAAAGTTTCTGTATCTACTAAGTCTTTTTCTGATTGGACATATTCTAAAGTAAATGTAAGTGTTAGATTTAGATTTGTATCTGGTAAGTCTTCAGCTGTTATATCATCGTTATAGAATACTCTTACCTTTATAGATTTAGTTGCGCCTGCATTTAAGATATCGCCAACTTGAACTGGGGTATCGTTTGTATAGTTAACAGAGTAATCTACTATATCTTCTGCTTCTGCTATTATACCAGAAATAGTAGATATATCTACTTTACCTGGTAAAGATCCAGCATTTACTACATCTACTGTAAATTCATAAAAATCTTTTGGTCTATTAAGTTTAACTCCATAAGTTATAGAGGTATCATCATTTGTATCTATTGCTGCTGGAGTTGTTGCGGTAACTGAATCAGGATTAATTACAAGGTTAGCGAAATGTATATCCCAAGTATTAGATGCTATTTCTGTATTACCAGCTATAGATAAATTACTAGATAAAGCCGCATAACCTATTCCAATAAATAATAATAGTAAAGCAACTAAACTAATCATTAATCTTTTTCTATCACCAAATGTCATCATGGTAATCATTCCTATTCTATATAAATTATATAATAAAAAAACACTATATACTAGTGTAAACAAGTGTTAATTTTATAATTATTTATCGTAGTTTATTTTAATTAATAATCTCATTTCAAATAAAGATTTTAACTATAGTAGAAAACAAAATATATAATTAAATAATTTAATAAAATAATAAATACATTCTGTTAAATAATTCAAATCTATTTTTTATTAATTAAAATAATTATTGCTATTATTAATTCATTATTATAGATTAGGACAAGTGCATTTGGAAAGATGTCTGCCTTTTGTTTTTATTTGATAAAACTACCTAGGGGTTTTGGAAAAATAATTACAAAAGGAGATGATGCTTATGACAAAGAGAGAAACTTTCTTATCTTTTGTTATATCATTGTTATTATTTATAATAATTTTGCTTATAGTAATATAAACTTAATTTTTATCAAATAAAAAGCATCTCTATAAGTAAATAATTACTTATAGCAGATGTCCAACCGAAAGGCGAGACATTTGACACAACCAAATGCACTTTTTAAGTGCTCGTCTCTACCCAACTAATATATATCACAAAAAAAGAATTAAGTAAATACTATAATTCTTCTCCTAAGAATTCATTTTCACAAGTAAGATTTATTTTTAATTCTTTTAATGTTGTCTTATCACTACCAGTAACAATATAAGTAGCATGCGCTTCAGTATTTTTAAGTTTTGTTAAACAAGCCATTGCTTTAGCTGCTATTGGATTAGTAACAGAACAGATACTTAATGCCGTTAATACTTCTGATAGAGTTAATCTATTTCCACTACCCATTTCTTTTTTTAAATTAAGCATTGGTTCTAATACCGTTGGTGATAGTAAGAAAATATCATCAGGTATCTTACTTAAATATTTTATAGCATTTAATATAACTGAACCTGGTGCTGTGAGTAAATCTGTCTGCTTACCAGTCAATATCTTTCTATTTACTTTTAACGCTATTACTGGTGTACCTTTTTCTTTATCTTTTTTCTCTAAAGCTGGTTTAATAACATCCAAATAAGATTCATCTATACCTATTTCATTCATCAACAATTTAATTTTCTTATAAGTATCTTCATCACATAAACCCATCTTATAATTATTTTGTTCATTATAATAACGTCTTACGATCTCTTTTTTAGATGCTTCTTCTACTACATCATTATTAGTAATACAAAAACCAACCATATTAACACCCATATCTGTAGGTGAATTATATATATCTTTTTTAGACACTTTACTCAATATATTTTTAAGTATTGGAAAAGTCTCAATATCTCTATTATAATTAACAGCTGTTTTACCATACTTTTCTAAATGAAATGGATCAATCATATTAACATCCTTTAAATCAGCTGTAGCAGCTTCATAAGCCAAGTTAACTGGATGCTTAAGCGGTAAATTCCATACTTGAAATGTTTCAAATTTAGCATAACCAGCATTAACTCCTCTTCTATTTTCATGATATATCTGTGATAAACAAGTTGCTAATTTACCAGAACCTGGTCCAGGAGCATTAACAAGTATTAATTTTTTAGTTGTTTCAACGTACGGATTAGCTCCATATCCTTCTTCACTAACTATCATATCTACATTTGTTGGATATCCTTTAGTAAAAGTATGTATATATGTTTTTATACCATTCCTATTTAGTTTCTTTATAAACTTATCAACACTTACCTGATTGTTATATAAAGTAATTACAACACTATTAACAGAAAAGCCCATATTTCTAGAATTATTAATTAGTTTAAGTATTTCTTGATCATAAGTAATACCATATTCTCCTCTAGTTTTATTTTTTTCTATATCTCCAGCATTTATGCAAAATATTATTTCCAAATCATCTTTTAACTCTTTAAACATACTTATTTTTACATCACTTTTAAATCCCGGTAATATTCTAGCTGCATGTGAATCATCAAATAGCTTTCCTCCCACTTCAAGATATAATTTATCAAATAATTTAAATCTTTCTTTAATCTTCTCACTTTGTATTTTTACATATTTATTATTATCAAATCCTACCTTCATATTCCTCTACCTTCCATATTATTAATTATATATTTTTTATAATTCATTTTAAATAATTATTGTGTATTTTTTACACATCAAATAAAAAGAAGTCCGTTATTAATGGACTTAATAATATTTTAGTTTACAAAAAAACTATGTATAAAACATAGTTATTCGTCTGTAAAGAAATCATCAAAGAATTCATCGTCTGAAACATTATTCTTAACTTCAACACTATCAGCATCAATATTTACTTTAGCTTTGTCTTCGTTTTCAATTGCTTCTTGACTCATCTTTTCTAAATTAGCTTGAATCTTCTTTTTCAATTCATCTACTTCATTACTTGTATCATTTATTGGTGTATCATTATATACTGGTTTAATAACATCAGCATTTACAACACTAGGATATTCGTAAGCATTAGATAATTCTTCTTCATCAATTGGACTCTTAGTAGCAACTGGAATATTAGGTACCCTACTAGTATAAGAAATCTTTTCACCTATAGGTTCCACATCTTTAATCTGCGGTTCCTCTTTTCTTTCTACAACAGGTACATCAAAATCTAATACTTCAATCTCTGGTTCTTCTTCTACTACAGCTTTTTCTTCTCTAACAGGTTCTTCTTCTAAATCATCTATGTCTTCAATTATACTTTCTCTAGTACTTTGTGATTCATCTTTAGTATCTGTTGTAATTTCATTAATAAGATCCTTAGTTTCATTAGCTGTATTAGTAATAACTTCTTTAGTTTCATCAACCTTATCAGAGACTTTTTCTTCTAAGCTATCAATCTTATCACTAATACTATCCAATTTATCTACAAGTGAATCCTTAATATCAGTTTCTTTATCATAATCAGGTTCATCATCTAAACCAGGAATATCATCTTCTTCTTCAAGTATCTTAGGTAGATTATCTTTAACTGTATCAACAACTTGCGATTTTTTCTTAGCTTCTTCCTCTTTTTGTCTAGCTTCTTCAGCATCTAATTCAGCAATCTTTTTATCGATATCTCTCATCATTGCTTCATAATCTATCTTGCCACCACCCAAACTTGAGAATGGATCATCATCTTCAAACATTGATGGCGAAGATGAAAATGGTGAATCACCAGCGAAAGGACTAGAGCTAGCAAAAGGACTTGACCCTCCAAATGGACTAGAACCAGCGAATGGACTTGACCCAGCGAAAGGACTTGATCCTCCAAATGGACTTGATCCAGCAAATGTATTATTAGTTTTTCCATCTCCTGACTCTAAGTTCTTAAGCATATTTTCTTTTTTCTTCTCTTTAACAAAAGTCTTAATATCAAATAATTCAATAGGTTTTTCTTCTCTTTGAGGGAAGGCACTATTGCTCTTTTCATGTCCCCAGTTCATCTCAAAGTTAGGTGTATACTTAACTTTTAATGGTGACAATCTCCACCTGATAATAATTGCTTCAAATAACTTCAATTTCTGTAAGTCAGTAACCGTAACAAGTGGTGTTGAAGTGGTCTTTTCATCATCTTTAGATTTTACCTCACCACACATCTTACTAATTTCTTCCAAAGCGGATAATTCTGTACTAATTAAGTATACTAAGTTACCACAGTTACCTTTAATTGTTTCAGCTATCTCTGCTCCATAAACGCCTTTTAACTGAGCAAAGTTCTGAATGATAAATGTAAATCTAATACTACGAGAACGAGCTGCTGTAACCATTGTACCAACGTCTTTTAAAGGTGGCATGTTAGCAAACTCATCTAATATAAAATTAGTTCTATAAGGTAACTTTCCACCATGGTTCTGAGCTACATCAATTAAAGTTTCATATACTTGTTTAATAAATATTGTAGCCAAACTATGATATGTTGTCTTTTCATCATGAATACAAATAAATACTGCTGTCTTTTCTTTACCAATATCTCTAATATCAAAATCACTATGAGATAACATCTCTGATAAATTCTCACGAGATGCAAAACCTCTTATCTTCTGTCTAAATACTGATAAAATACTTCCTTTTGTATCTTGAGGAGCATTAACTGTATTAGATGCGAATACGTATGCACTAGAAGCTTCACCCTTCATAGTAAAGTATTCTTTTACATATGTAGAACCTCCACCAAACTTTTCTTCTCCAACAGTAGACATATAGTTTATGGAGTTAATATTCATTTCATCTCCCTTGGCATCTTCAAATAAACCAAGTGCTAAACCTGAGAAATAGTCAGCTGCTGACTTTTCCCAGAAAGGTTCACCCTTATTGTTAGGGTCATATAATATATTTAAAGCAACGTCATCTAACAACTCTGTAGCTTTATCTCTATTACCATCTTTATAATATTGATAAGGTAATTGTAGTGGATTCCACGCATTACCTCTTTGTGGTTCACGGAAGTTAAGTATTATTACTTTATATCCCTGTTGTTTTAAATAATCTCCAGCAGTAACATATAATTCACCTTTAGGGTCAGTAATAATCATACTCTCACCTTTTTTAATAAGTAATTCTACCATTGGTTCAACAATCGTTTGTGATTTACCTGAACCAGTAGCACCTATTACTAGGTTATGATATTCACCATTATCTACCCATAATCTTTTACCATCATTAATTAAAGGAATACCAGCTGCTTTAACTTCATGATCTAAAGGGTTTACCATTTCTACCCCTTTATCTTCTTTGTATTCTCTTTCCTTTGCCCATCTGTTATATCCTTTTTCTTCTTTATCTTTTATCTCAAAACCAATTCCACCACTTTTTTTCTCAAATATTGAACTTTTTACACTAGTAAAAATAATTATTAAAGCTAATACAAAAAATACTATCGTAACACTAAAGTGTTGGAATATACCAACAAATGGGTTTAATCCAGCAGAAAAGCCTTCGCCGTCTTGAACAGTAAAAAAATTACCTACTGCTATTGCACATAAATAATAAAGCAATAAGCAAAATAACAAAAAAGTAACTAAATCTTTTTTTGATACACGGAACTTCACATTAATCACCCCATTCCTATCTATTATACTATAACAATATCACTAATTCTATATCAAGAACTAGCAACTTTAATCAAAAATGTTGAAAAAAGTGCAACAATTAAACCAAAAGCTAACAAAACTAATGTTAAATATAATGTCTGCAAGTTTCCATCCATTAATTCTCTTTCTGGTCTATTAACTGTAATAACACCACCATTGCTATTATTCTTTTTCATCTTAATATAAATATTTCTCTGATTGTCATTTTTAGAAAAATGCCATATATAGCTACCATCTTTAACATCATCAGCATTATTATCTATAACTGTTAAATCAGTTTTAATAGCAACTTTTATATCACCCAAATCAGAATAAGTATTATATAACATTAATCCATTTTTGTCAGTAGAAATTTCAATATAATCTATTCCATCTACAATACTAGCTTCTTTAAAAACTTTTAAAGTACGAGAATAATTATAATCACTAAGTTTATATTCTGAAGAATAGGTATTTTTAATAAATGTATTATATACCTCTTGCTCCCTATCATAATATGAAACCCCACTTGCTTTTTCTTCATAATCTACTATTTTAGATAAATCATTAATATTATTGGGTTCATATTTTTTAAATGATTTAAGAATACTTTCTTCCGTATGTTCTTCATCAATATAATTTATAAACTGTACTTTTTCACTAATACTATTTGATGAAACTTTTAATTCTACGTCTACCGTACACCCAGTCAAAAAAGAAACTAATAACACAAATATTAATATTTTAATTTTCATATTATTCCTCCTTTTTAAACATAAAAGTGTTTTTCTATATTTTCATAATTATAAGCCGTATCATCATCTTCATTTATTTTTTCTGCTTCTGTAATTACTTCTTTTATATCAGTATCATTACCTAGGTCAGCTTCATTAACAAAGTCACTATCACCTATTATCGATGAAACAAATATTGCGAGCAAAGCTAGAAGGAAAAACATCACCACAAAGAATGATATAAATGGTATTAAACGAATTAAAATTCTTAATAATCTTTTCCTTCTTTGTCTAGTTATTCTAGCATTTTCCATTTTAGCTTTTTCTCTGGATTCTTGATCACTATCTTGCATTCTTGAACCAGATCTAGCTCTTCCCCCAGTATTGTTATTAATTGGTGGTTTTTTAGCTACTTTTCTAGGTGTACTTCCAGCTTTATTTTTATTAAATCTCTTTTTAATACCACCTTTTTCGCCACCGCCACCACTCTTATCTATTTGACGACGAGAATTTTGAACAGGTCTTTCTGGTGGCTTACTTCCGCCTCCACCAGATGAATTAGGCATACCATTGTGTGGTCCAGTAGTTCCAGGCTTCCCAGCTGTAGCCGTAGCTTGAGCTGGTCTATTAGGTCTACCTTCACCTCTAGCTGTAGGAGATAGCTCACCCTTAGCTGCTCCAGCACCTACTGCTGCTCCTGCACCTGCTGATGCTACCGCATTACGAATTCTTTGCCCAGGCTTTCTTCTTCCACCAGAGACATCCATTGTAGCAGGTACTACTCTATTACCTTCTTCATCAACCATATCAGCTTCTTCGTCTTCTGGTGTTTCATCTAAAACTTCTGGTTGCTCTTCTTCTTCACCTTCTGGTTCTTCTTCAGTTTCTTCTCCATCAGTTTCTTCATCTGGAGATTCTTCATCTGGAGATTCTGAATCATTTTTATCTTCACCAGCTTCTTCTTCGGGAGATTCAGCTTCCTCTTCAGGAGCTTCAGCCTCTTCCTCAGGAGTTTCGTCTTCATAATCTGGCTCTTCCGGAAGCATTTCTTCGTCAGCATCCATTGTTGCTGGAATCGGCTCATCATCTTGAGCAGGACTTGGTTCATTCAAACCAGATGGTCTATTTATATTAGGTAAAGGATTATTTCTTTGTGGAAGATTATTATGTGGTAAATTGCCAGCGCCTACCATAGCTGGTTTTCTAATTACTAAATCATCTGCTTCTTTCTTTTTAGGCAACTCATCTGAAATCATAGTTCGATAATTATTTCTAGGTGTATTAATAACATCATCAACATCAGTTATTCCTCTATGAGTCCTTTCAACATCTTCCATTAACATTTGATTATTATTTGCACCAGGTGCTTCACCAGGAGCTAATGACCTTCTTGAGTCATTATTAGGTGATGTCATATGGTTTGGTATTTTAGCCATATTAGGATATCCATCTGAATTTGCAAATTTATTAATATTTTTTAATTTATCTAAAGATGCACTAGGATTTATTCTAACAGTTCCTCTAATGGGAGTTCTAGCAAGAGCTCTATTTACTTTATCTTGTATTCCCTTTTTAATTGCTTCATTAACTGCTTTTTCCTTCTGCTCAGGAGTCAAATTAGAAACATCAACTCTAATAGTATTATTATTAATACCATCATCGCTTCCATCAATAGCCATATGCTTCACCTCCTCACCATCTATTATATTAATTATTCATTTACTTCTTCTATTTCTTCTATTTCTTCTTCAATAACTGGTTCTTCTTGAACCTCTATTATTGATGGTTCTTCCTCGATTACTTCTTCTTTTTTCTCTTCTTTAACTTCCTTTTTTTCTACTACTTTATTCTTTTCATTATCTTCTTTATTAATTCTAAACAATCTATAATTAGCATATATACCTAAAGATAAATTTAAAATGCAAAAACCAAGTATTATGATAACTAACCCTTTATCAGTATGACTTTCTTTCATGCTATTGCTCTCCTTACACTTCTAAAATAATATCTTTCTCCATTTTTAACAAAATGAACCATATATAAACTAAAATCCTTATAATTCTTATCATCGAATGAAAAGAATAATTCACTATCTGTATTTAATACAATATTATTAACTTTTCCTATATAATCATCATATCTATATACATCATATGATCTATTACTATAAGCTAGTACACCTAAAGCTAAATATATATCCAGACTATTTTTACCTACTACTTTTTTATATATATAGCTAATCATTTTATTCTTACTAGCTTTTCCACAAGTATCATCAATATAAAATCTATTTTCATTTAATTGAAATAGCGGGCACATTTCTTCTTCTAAACTATAATCATCTATAGTATCATTAAATAACTTTTTATATAATTCATTCACCTTATCTAAATCTATATACTTAGTAACAATTGTTTCTCCATTTTCATTATCATAGCTTTCTTCACTATAATTTTCATTTAAATACAAATTATATATTACACTATACAACTTACTAGGTTTACTTATATCTTCTATATTTATTTCTTTAACAAATATATCTGTAATACTATTTTTATTGTTAGTATTAATTAAACTAACATTTGAAATAATATCTTTAAATTCTGCATTCTCATCTACTTTTTCTTCAACGACCACTTCTTTAGGTTTCTCTTTTACTACTATTTTTTTAGAAAAATAAGTACCAAAAGCAAACACCAAAGCTATAAACGCAAAAATCATTATACCTATTTCAATTGTAATTATACTATTTTTATCTTTCATACTATATTCTTTCTATACTATAAAAATAAATATTATATCCATCTTTTTCATATGTTACTTTATACTTATTAAATTCTTCATAATTATCACTATTTATTTCTCTAAAAATATCTTCTTCATAAGTATTATCTCTATTAGTAAAAGCTAAATAAACATAGTAATAATCCTTATCTTCTAAGAATTCATAAATATATGAACTATATTCTTGTTGATAACTAGGACACTTATTAACAACTTTACTCTTTTCTATTTGATAACACTTATTCTCATCTAAATCCAAATCAAGATTAAATAAAGAATTATATTCACTATTCAAATCACCTAGACCTAAATAATCATCCCTATAAGTACCTTCTAATACTATTTCTATTCTTTCTTTATCATTTAATCTACTAATATTATTTCTAAATAAGAAATCATTTCCACCTTTTAATAGAATATTTGTCTTATATATCAATTTATTTTTAATACTGTTATCACTAACTACTAAAATATTACTAGTTTCCTCTTCTTTTTCTATTGTAGGAACTTTTTCACACTCTAAATCATTATGTATTGTACCAGCATAAATAATACCTGAAATGAAGCATACACAACCGATAAAAATACCACCTACTATAAAGAATAGAACTAATAAAAATTTATTGCTAATGTCATCACTATTTTTACCCATATAAAGACACCTCTTTATTATCTATATTATAACAGATTTTTACTCTTTTTATTTATTTTTCTTTTGATCTTGATTACGACTATTTAATTCTTCTTCCAATGTTCTATTAGTACTCTTCAAATTATCTTCTATTAACTGTGTAATACTTTCTCTTAATACCTCATTAGCTGCCTCATAATCATGATTTTCTACCTTAAATGGTGTCCCAAATCTAACCATTAAATTCTTACTTCTAAACTTATAATCTCCAGTTACTGCACAAGGAACTATATATGCTCCTGTTTTATATGACATAGATACTACACCATATTTTAAAGGTAATAATAAATCTGTATATGTCTTATTTCTAGTTCCTTCCGGAAATATACCTATAGCTCCTTTATCTTCTAAAACTTCAATAGCTACTTTTTTAGAAGTATCTTCACTACTACCTCTATCTACTGGTATACATCCAACAAACTTAAAAAACCAAGCTAATTTGCCATCAAAATATTCTTTTTTAGCCATCCAATGTATTACTCTTTTAGAAGCAATAATAGTTGGACACTGATCATAAACATGTTTATGATTAGAAGCTATAATAATAGGTCCCTCACTAGGTATATTCTCCTTACCTACTATTTTAGGATTATAATATAATCTAAATACCAAACCTAATATAGGAGATAATAATTTATAACCAAAACTATTCAACTTTGTTTTCTTGTTCACTTTCCCTCATCCTTTTATTTTCTTCTTGTAACTGTCTGAAATCTACTTTACCTACCATAGTTTTAGGTAAACTCTTCCTATACTCAAATTCTTTTGGTATAGCATAATAAGATAGATTCTTTTTACATAATTCTTTTATTTCTTCCTTTAAAGAATCTGTTTCATAATATCCTTTCTTTAGTACTATATATGCTTTAGCAACCTCTACTTTATATGGATGAGGTATACCTATAACACTACAATTAAGTACTGCTTCATGACTTTCTATTACTTCTTCTATTTGTGATGGATATACATTATATCCAGATGTAACTATCATTCTTTTAAGTCTCTGTTTATAAGTAATAAAACCATCTTTATCCATAGAACCTATATCACCAGAATGTAACCATACATTGCCATCACTATGAATATGCAAAGCTTCATTAGTTTCTTTTTCATTATTGTAATAACCTAACATAACTGTTGAACCACAAATACATATTTCTCCATCTTCTCCATATGGAACTTCTTCATCTGTACCAGGTTTTACTATTTGAACATAAGTACCAGGCCATGGAATACCAATAGTACCAGGTCTTGTTTTATCCTTTCTATCAAAAGATACAGCTGCAACAGCTTCTGTCATCCCATAACCTTGTGTTAATACTGTTTTTGCTCCTCTTTCCTTTAAGAAATCATTTATCTTTTCTACTCTCTTTTTATTTAAAGTATCTCCACCACTAATTACATATTTTAAATTAGATAAATCAGCATCTTGCATACCAGCATTATTAGTCATTGCTTCAAATAGTGTTGGAACACCTACTAATACACTAGGATTATTCTTCTTAACTAACTTATCAAACTCTTTAGCATTAAACTGAGGAATAAGTACCAATCTAGCTCCAACAGCTAAAGCATCAGTAATAGAAACTGACAAACCAAAACCATGGAATATTGGCATTATTCCAAGTATTACATCATTACTATCTAAATCTGGTAAAGCAATTTGTGATTGAATAGTCTGGGTATTAACATTACCATTAGATAATACTATTCCTTTAGGAGTACCAGTACTACCACCACTATGAAGAATTAATGCTGGGGTATCTCTTCTAATACTAACTTCTTCACTCTTAAAATACTCTCCTCCAGCTTTAATAAAATCTTTATAGTAAATATAATAATCACTCTTCTTCGGCTTCTCTACTTTTCTACCTTGCGTAAGTTGATAACCTATTTTATATAAAGTATTCATAGAATCTTTAGCAGATAAAATAACTACTTTATATACTTCTGTATCTCTAATAAAATTCTTGATTTTACTATAACAGATATCCATAGCCACTAACATAACACTAGAATATCTTTCTAAAGCTTCTTTTATTTCATTTTCAGCAGATAAAGGATGAACAATATTAACTACTGCTCCTATCTTATTTAAACCATATATTACGTATAATGCCTCAGGTATATTAGCAGATAATAGTGTTACAATATCTCCTTTTCTTATACCATAACTTTCAAAAGCTCTAGCACATTTATCAATACTATCAAAAAAATCACTATAACTCTGTTTTAAACCATAATAATCTATTGCAATATTATCTTTATGTTCTAAATGCTTATTATATAAATACTCATATATAGATTCATTAGGCACTTCAAAAATAGTATTTTTAAGTCCATAATACTTCGCCCAAGGTGCCTTAGGTCTTTTCTTAAATCCAATCAATCTAAAAAAGTCATTATTTAATATTGCCATTTTTCTCCTCCAATCTCTCCCCTATTATTTTTCTTAATTTATCATTTCCTTTAGTTAAATCATCACCTATTTTAATAGGCTCTAAGAATTCTATTTCTAAATCATTTATAAACATCTTATATTTACCAGTAATAACAAATGGTACTAATACTGAATCAGTATCATGAGCCATCTTAACACTGCCTATTTTAAAAGGTAACGTAGCTTCTTTCTTTTCTCTATTTATTGTTCCCTCAGGGAATATACCTATTACCTTACCTTTATTTAATTCTTCTATAGCACTATTTAAAGCTTCTTTATCATGTATCTTCCTATTAACAAATATAATACCTACTCTTCTTAAAAAAGTTCCCAACAAGCCTTTATTTAAACTATCTTTACATAAAAAATGAACTGTTCTTCTAGTAGAAGCAATAAGTAATAACCAGTCTAAATTACTAGTATGATTACCACTTAATACCGTTCCACCTTTCTTAGGAATATTGTTCTTTCCAACTATTTTTGGATGATATATAAGTAAAAAAAGTAAGTTAACAAATGGTCTTAAAATCCTATATAATATTACATCCATATTTTTATTCCTTTCTAAATATTATTTTATCATATTTATGATATAATTGAATTAGAAATAGAGTTGATTATATGAAAAAAATAGATAAAGATCCATTACTAAAAGCAAGAATCGTAATATCTTCTATAGTATTATCAATCTTTATTATAGGTTGGATAATATATGGTATAAATATTACACGTTCTAATCCTAATTTAGTTCTTAGAAAATATCTTACTACTCAAGAAGAAAATATATCTGATTATTTAGAAAAGAATAAATACGATTTATCATCTCCCTTAATTTTTTTATTAGATAAAGATGATAATCCAGTTCATTTTTACATCGATTTAAAAAATCAAGAATTATACATTTATAACAACGAAAATTACTTTGATGTTAGTAATTATTTAAATACTAAAGGTATGACAATTAACTATAAAGAATTAACTAATAATAATTTATTAACACTTATTAAATGTATTAAAAACGCTATAATTAATAACTATAAAATACTTGATACAACTACTCTAAAAGATAAAAATAATAATTATTATATATATCATTACACGTTAAACGAATTATCTCCTTTATTAAGTACTTTAAAAACAGATGATTTATTTAAAAAAACTATAAATAAAATACTAGGAACAAATAATGAAGACTTAAATAGTATTTTAGATAGAATAGCTGATAAAGCTTTTGGTATAAGTATTGGTACTAAAGGTAGCAAAAGAAAAGTAGTAGATCATTCTATTAGAATAAACGGAATACTTACTGTAAAAGCTAAAGATAATAGTATATCTGGTTTTTTAGGAAACTATGGTTTTATCTATAATAAAGATTTAATAATAAGTAATGAGAAAGGCGATTATAAAATTATAAAAGACAATACTTCATTTAATAAAGACGAATTGGTAGAAGGTAAATTAGATAATATATTAAATTAAAATCCGAAAGATAATTAATCTTTCGGATTATTTATTTTAATTCGTATTTTCCCTTAGCTATATCACCAATAACTTCTACTAGAAATTCATGTTCCCTTATTAACACTCTATCTCTTAATGTCTCCGGTGTATCACCTTTTTTAACAGATACTTTAGTTTGAGCTATTATTTCTCCTCTATCATATTCATCATTAACTCTATGAATAGTAACACCTGTTTCTTTTTCTTTATTTTCTAATACTGCTATATGAACATTAATACCATACATTCCCTTCCCACCATACTTAGGAAGTAAAGCAGGGTGAATATTAAATACTCTATTATGATATTTCTTTAATATAGAACTATGCAACAATTTCATATATCCCGCTAAGAAGATTATATCTATATTATATTCTTTTAAAACCTTTAATATCTCCTTAGCTAGTTTTGCTTCTGTACCATAATCTTTAACACTTAAATGAATAGCTGGAATATTATCCTTCCTCGCCCTATTTAAGACATTAGCATCACTATTATTACTAATTACTACTGCTACCTTAGCATCTATTTTTTTACTTTTACACCCATCAATTATTGCCTGAGCATCACTACCATCATGTGAAGCAAATATAGCTATATTCATTTTATCACTCCAATATACTTTTTATTCTTAAACTCATTATTTACCATCTTATATTGGAAGTCAATACTATTTATTACTATCTTTAGTATTCTTTAAATCATATACTTTATCACAACGTTTAGATACGTTATCAGAATGTGTTACTATTATTACACATTTATCTTCTTCATGAGCTAATTTTTCAAATATTTCTAATATTTCACTTTCTGTTTCTTTATCTAAATTACCAGTTGGTTCATCTGCTATTATTATCTTAGGATTATAAGATAAACTTCTAGCTATAGCTACTCTTTGTTGCTCTCCTCCTGATAATCTTAATACTTTTCTATTTCCATGTTCCTTAGTTAAACCAACACTTTCTAGTAATTCTTCTGCTCTTTTTTTCTTATTACCTTTATAATGATTTATATCCATAGAAAGTATTATATTTTCTGATGCTTTTAAATAAGGAAGTAGATTATAACTTTGAAATACTATACCTATATCACTATTACGATACTTATCTAGATTTATCTTGGCTATATCTTTATCTTCGTAATATATCTTACCTAAATATTTCTTCTCTAATCCGCATATTAATGATAATAATGTTGTTTTACCACTACCACTTTTACCCTTTATTGCATACATCTTACCTTTTTCAAAGTTAAAAGAAACATCTTTAAATACATATTCATCTTTTTTAGCATCGCTATATCTATATCCAACATTTTCTATTCTCAATACTTCTTTCATTAGCTTCTCTCCTTTAATATAGTAAGTGGTGAAAATCTAGCTATAGCAACACAAGCAGATATACTACTAACTAGAGTTAATCCTAAACCTATAGCTAATAATTCTAATAATACTTTAAAATCAACTATAGCATTTATAGAATCAACTTGATTAATACTTGTTGTACCATTTATACGATCAGGATTCCTATTCTTACTTGTTTTAGTTTCTTCTTCCTTTACCTCTTCTTCAGTTTCTTTAGTATCTTCAGTGGTTCCTTCACTTTTTTCACTATCTTCTTTTTCTTCTGTTTCTTCTTTAACAGGCGTTTCTTCCATTCCCGGTGGCATACTAGGTCTTTCTCCACCAAATGATCTACCAAAATTACTCTTAATACTTTCTTGTTCTTCTTCGGCATTCTTTATTTCTGTAGCAAGTAAATTATTAGCTATCTTAACTGATGACAATGAACCAAGTCCTGCTCCTAGTAATAAACCTACTAATGCAACAACTAATAGTTCTACAATAAATTGACCAACAACAGTTATTCTTTTCATACCTATTGTTCTTAATGCACCAATTTCATATTTTCTTTCTCTAATATTAATCATATTGATAACAAGTAATACTACTGCTCCAATTATTAAAGTTATTATTAAGAAAGTAGTTGCAAATGTTTTAACATTTACTATTGATTTAGTAGCTGATGTAACTGTTTCTACGTTATCAGATACAGTATAATAATCAGCTAAACCTTTTTCTTTTACTTCTTCACTAAATTTTTCTGCTACGTCTTTATTTACTAATATATAAGTAGGATCAATAGTAACATTCAAATCTTCATCATCTGATAATATAGATTTAATTACATTAGTATTAGTTATTATTGTATTAGCAGAATCAGAAAACATACGATTTGTTTCATCAGATTCACTTGTATTTTCTTCATATATACCAGTTATTTCTACTTCATATGTTTTTTTACTATTATTAGGATTAACTAATGTAATCTTATCCCCAACACTTAATTCATTTAAAGTAGCTAATTCTTTACTTATTACACAATAAGACCCTTCAAAATCACTAAATACTTCTCCATCAGATATTGTATATGTTCCATCTACGAAATCCTTCATAGCTTCTGAAGAACTATAACCAATTACAGTAAATGCTCCATTATCTGCTTTAGCATTAAATATTTTTTCTGTTTTAGTAGTTGTTGTCTTCTTAGTTGAACCACCTCTATATCCTCCTGGAGGCCCACCTGGGAATGCCCCTTCCATAGGTCTTTGCCAAGATGATGTTTCTGTCTTAGTTGTTGTAGTTTCTTTCATCAAAGTATCTGTTGCTTCTGTTAAATCTTTAGCATCCATAGAAATATTATAAGTATAATAATAACTTTTTACATAATCACTATCTCCATACTTATCTATTTCTTCTTGCGTTAAACCATCCATCTTATTAAAAGCTTCTATCATATCTTCCTGTGATTTTTGTTCACTCAAAGCACTCATCAAAGCTTTTCTATCCATTGAAATGGTTGCTTCAACATCATACTTTTCTTCATAAGCTTTTACTATTTTATTAGCAGAATTACGAATTGATAATGTAATTGCACAAGAAGCTGCAATAACCATTATAATAATTGCTATTAAAATATTTCTTCCCTTATTCCTTGTAATATTAACAAACGCATTTTTAAAAATATACATGTTTCTCCTTCTTTCTGATGAATATAATAATTAAGAATTGTGAAAAAAAAAAGAAATAGTCATGTATTTTTCATGAAATATTTCTTTTAAGCCGCTTTTAACTTAGGTAGATCTAGATCCTTATTAGTAAAATCAGTTCTATAATAACAATCTACTTTATCATCTTTTAATACTATTAACATACTAATATAATTAGGATCTATTACTTGATATTTAACATTAATAAATAGTTCTTTCTCATATTCAGGTAATACATTATCATCTTCATCAAAGAAATAACCAGGTAAATCTAATAAGAAGAAACCATTATAATCTTCTGTATTATCTTTTAACTCTTTTAATAATTCCAATTTATTTTTTATTATAATTGTCGTATTACTAGGAGATAATACATTACCAGCATTTACTAATCCTTCTTCAAAAATACTATTTAAATAATCATTATCTATAACATTAGTATAAGGAACATTTCTAAGTTTAATAATTCTCAAACTATCTGCTCTTGTACCATCACTATTTCTTTTACGTAAGGTATTAGTTAGTTTATCAACTAATTCTTTACTTACTTTTCTACTATTATCAATAAATTTCACTTGCATAAAAATATTTTGTGTTTTAGCTAAATCTCCAAAAGCTTTAGTTAACTTCATTTTAACATCTTGGCTATTAACATAATAATAATATTTGTCATCTTTTAAAGTATCTTTTTTAAGTACATTAAACTCTCCATATATTTCTTCTAATTCTTCTATCTGACTATCAGGAATCTGATTTTTCAGAATCAATTTCAAATTCTTAGGTAGATAAGAATTACTATCCCAAGACTTAACAAAATTAAATATTTTTAATGTTACTCCATAATTGCCAATATTACTCTTAATAGCTTCTAAGATATAATTATCATTTATAAGGGATGGACTATTATTCTTTTTAACTTCTATCAAATAATCAAATATTTCTTTATATAAATCTTTTATGGCTTCTTTTTCATTTTCATCTTCTAATACACTTTTAACTCCATTACTAATATTAGCATTTATATTACTTAGTAAATTAGTAATATCAGAATCTTTTTCTTCATTCTGTTTCCATTTAAACCACTTTGCAACTCTAAAAGCCATAACGATTCATCCCTATTCTGAACAAAATTATATCAAAAAGTAATACAAAAGAAAAGAGAGTATTACTCTCTAGAATGAATCTATATTAATCTTAATTTTTCCAAGTCCAAGCATGTAAGCTCTAGCTTGTACCAAAGTACGAATTGAATTAACCATTTTTCCGCCTCGTCCAACAACAACACCTTTGTCATCTTCATGAACTATAACTTCTAAAATAGTAGATTCATCTTCTCCACCAAATTGTGACACTTTAACCATATCAGGTTCTTTAGCTATTGATCTAACTAAAAATTCAGTAAATTCTTTTAATTCCATAACTATTTACCCTCTTTTTTAGATGCAGCGTACTTAGCCATTATTCCTTGTTTACTAAGTATACTTCTTACAGTATCAGTAGGTTGTGCACCATTTCTTAGCCACTTTAAAGCTTTTTCTTCATCTACTTTAATTTCATTCTCTGCTGGAATTGGATTATAAGTACCAATCGTTTCAATAAATCTTCCATCTCTTGGACTACGAGCATCAGCAGCAACTATTCTATAGAATGGTCTTTGTTTAGCTCCGCCTCTTTTAAGTCTTAATTTAACTGCCATTTCTTTTCCCTCCTTCAAATCGCAAATATATTATAATAAACAAAAGAAAAACTGTCAACCTTTTTTGGTTGACACTATTCTACTATCCAAGGATCTGTTTCACTTCCTGTACCTGATGATATTATCGTACCAGATGCAAGAGAAACTACCAAACGAACCCCACCAGGGGTGTTGACGGAGTAGTTATAATCCGTAATGCCAACAGCGAGCACGTAACGCACATGAGCATAGTAGCTGTCGAAGTTGCGAGGGGAAAGGCCCCACCACAAGTCATCGGTATTTATAAGTACACTATAATATGTGATGTCATTATTATTTGTTAATGTATATAATTCTTCATGACTTGCTAAAGAAACTGGATATATTAGTTTTGCTGATGTGTTTCCTACGGCAAACTGATTAGTCACACTAGCACATGATAGATTATTATTTAATGTATAGTTTTTAAACTGTAAATAATAATCTGATGTTGTACTTCCACCTTCTGGATTCCATCCTCCATAGTTTGTTATATTTCTGGCATTACAATACACGGTATCTTCTAACATATTCGTTTTACTTGATAAGTTTTGAGCATACCAGGCATCTATTATTCCTTTTATACTTGAGTTATATCTATTTACATCGTTACTTGATAACATCTCTGTTAATATATCATTTACATTTTTACCTTCACTTATTTCAAAATAACGGGCATACGTTGCATTTGTAAAATTTATGTAAGATATTGTTGTACATGTTCCTGTGTCATTCCAACATGTATAATGAGTGTTGTTTATTTGATTATATCCTGTACTCCAGTCACTTATATCTTGTGTTGTTCCTGATAAGGTATAGGTTCCATTATTATAGGTAAAGGTTGTTCCAAACTTGTATGTATTTGTTCCTGGCGATTTGCCTTTATGATTATATACTTTATTAAACATGTAGCCTACCATAGCTGGACTTTCGTAATTTGCATTAAAGGAACTTGTCCCAATTTGGGCATAGTTCGTATCACCTATTGTATATGATGATGCATAAGCTTGTGTGTTAGATTTATATCCATTTACTTGATATATAGTAGAACATGTATCACTTATAGATTTACAAGTAAACTTACCTATTAATCCATCATATGTTAAATCTGACCAAGTTGCTGTTTCAGTATTAACTAAAATAAAACTATTATTTGATGTATCATAAGTAAATGATGAACCATATAAGTAACTAGTACTTAATGTTTGATCTGTATAATTAGATTGAACTATGCCTTTATGTGTACCTCTTGTACTTTCACACTTGCCATCTACCACTTCCCCATTGTAAACCATTTTAATTCCACCAGTCTCAGTAGTACGTATTATCTGCCAACAGAATTCACCAAAAATTACATTCCTTTTTTGCTCACATCTGTCAAAATAAACATTAGTTGCAGTTGTTGTTACTCCTACTTCATCTGTTACTTGACCTGTATATTGATATATACAAGTATTATCAGCAGCTAAGTTTTGTATTAAGTTACCTGCATTAGTTTCTATATCTCTTGTTTGGATATAAGTAATACTGAATATTAATTCTATATCTGCGGCTGTATCTGGTAAATCTTCTGATGTTAAATCTTCTATATAATATACTCTTACTTTTACCGTTTTGCTTTGACTAGGATTTAATAAGTCATTAACTGCTACCTCATGACCATTTGTATATGTTACTGAATAGCTAACTGTATTTTCTAAAGAACTATCTATTCCAGTATTACTTACTAGGTTTATCTTCCCTGGTATAGAACCAGCATTAACTATATCAACAGTAAATTCATAGAAGTCTCCTGGTCTTTGTAATGTTATAGCATAATTTACTTGAGTATTATCATTAGTATCTATTGCTGCAGGAGTAGTTGCTGTAACACTACCAGGTGATTCTACTACATTAGCAAAATGAATATCCCAGGTATTTGAAGCTATATGAGTAGAACCAGTAATAGATAAATTACTAGTTAAATAAGCATAAACTATACCTATAGCTAATAGCAATAATACAAATAAACTTGTAGTAAGTTTTTGTTTATTCTTTCTCATAAGACCATCTCTATTCTCTATCATTATACTAAAAATATCATCATGTTACTACTATTATATAACTCTACGAAGAGTTTATTGTTATAAAAGTAAAATAATGTTATTCTTATTTTAGGTGATAATATGAACTACGATAAGATAGGAAATTTTATAAAAAAACTTAGATCTGAAAAAGGCCTAACTCAAAAAGATTTAGCTAAGAAAATCGGCGTTACTGATAAAGCTATTAGTAAATGGGAAAGAGGTCTAGGTTGTCCTGATGTATCATTATTAGAAGATTTATCTAAAGAACTTGATGTATCTATCTTAGAATTATTAAAAGGAGAAAAAATAGATAATATCGATATAGAAAAATCTAATAAATATATAAAAGAAGGAGCAATATATTCTAAAAACATAACTAAAGATAAAATAAGAAATGCTATTAGTTATACTATACTTGGTATTGTAATATGTATAGTATTATATATTGGCTATTTAAATGTTATACATTATATTAATTCAAATAAAACTTATACTTATGAAGCTATCGAATACGAAAATGATCTTAGAAGTATAATTGATAAAATTGACAATAAAATAGAAATACTTAAGAATAATCAAGGTATATATAGTGATGAAGATTATAATGAAATAAAGAATAACATATTTGAATACTATAATCTTTTGAAACAAAACAAATTATATGATGTTTTATATAATCATAAAACAATTAAATATAAAACAAAAGATATTAGTTTATTTACATTAGATTATAGACTAAAATATCTTATTAATACTAGAGACATAATTGAAATAATAATAAAATATAATAATAAAGAAATATATTCTAATATTTTCCATAATTATAAATTACTTCCTTATATAGCTAGTAATCTCAATAATGGTTTATATTATTCTTATAAATATTCACTTACTTTAGATAATACATTTATAGATATGTATTACATAGATAATAAAGAATTAGAACAATATCGCTATATACTAGATAGTGATGCTTCTAACCTATTATTATTAATAAATATTATTATGGAAGCAGGTGAAATACATGAATAAATTATTAACAATTATTAGGTATATATTATTTATTATAGTTATTGCTTTATATACTAAACTAGTAATAAATCTAGGTAGTTTCGCTCATATTTTTTACCTGCTAAGTGTTCTACTGTTAATAATAATATTAATATTAACAATTAAGGATATAATAAAAAAAGATAAGATAAATAATAATGTTATTTACAATATTATATGTATATTAACATTTATTTCTATGATATTTATTTTCTATAGAACATATATAGATAAGAATTTAATATCTAATGATACTAAATTTATAGAAAAATATAAAAAAGAATTTAATAAAATAATAGACATAAAAGATAATAGCTATATAGAACCATTTGATTTACAAGAATATAGAATAGATTTCTTTTTACAAAATACCCATTATTTCTTTGTATTAGAGGGACTAATAATAATATATAGAAGAATAAACATAAAAAAACATCTAAGTAATTAGATGTTTTTAATTCTCTTTTCTATTCTATCTTTACCTAATAATTGCAATATTACATATAAATCAGGTGTTTGACTCTTACTAGTTACACCTACTCTTATTATGTTAGATATATCAGCTACACTACCTTTATATTTATCTGGATTTGCTTTATATTCTTTCATATCTGATGAATAACCTAACTTATCAGTCATTTCTTTCATTTTATTAAACCAAGTATCTTTATCATCATTTTCATCATAATATTCTTTAAAATATATATCTAATACTTTCTTTATTTCTTTCTTATCTAAGTTTTCTGCAAATTCGTATTCTGGAGTCTTATATAGTTCATCATACATATACCATATTTGATTTTTTATTTCTGAAAAACATGCATAATCTTTACGAGGTTTCTTTTGCTCTCTTTCGATATTTAGTACATTAATAGAATAATCTTTATATTTATTAATTAATTCATTAAAGTCTTTATCATATTCTTTAGACCATTCATCTAACATAGCAAATACTTCAGTAGCTTTTAATCTAGATAAATAATTCTTAGAGATATTGTCTAGTTTATCTAAATCAAATAATGCTCCAGATGCACTCATCTTCTTTGGAGAAAATTCAAACTCAGTAAAATCTTTATCTGGATTATTATCTCTCCACGCTTCATAGTTAGAATTTGCTATTGTCATTATTGCTTCAATAACAGAATATATTGGATATCCCTTCTCCTCATAATATGTCATACGAGCTTCTGGATCTAATCTCTTAGATATCTTTCTTATCTTATCTCCATCTTTTTTAAGTATTAATGGTGTATGAACATATTTAGGCATTTTAAAGCCAAAAGTTTTAAACAACTCATAATGTGTAGGAATACTAGATACCCATTCTTGTCCTCTTACTACATGAGTTGTATGCATTAGATGATCATCTACTAAATGTGCAAAGTGATATGTAGGAAGTAAATTAGAAGATTTCATAATTACTACATCTATATCATTTTCTGGAAATTCCATTGTACCAAAAGCTAAATCATCAAATTTAAACTTTCTATTAAAATCACCTTGTGATTTTAATCTAATAACATAAGGTTCTCCAGCTTTAATACGTTCAGCTGCTTCGTCTGGACTTAAATTACGATACTTAGCATATCTTCCATATATACCTATTCTTCTTTTATCTTTAGTTTGAGCTTCTCTAATAACATCCATTTCTTCTTGAGTTAAGAAACATGGATATGCTTTACCTTCACTAATTAAATACTTAATAAATGCATGATATATTTCTTTTCTTTCACTTTGAATATATGGTCCATAATTACCCTTTGTCTCATTAATATCTCTATATTCATACTCATCTGGATAAAGTTTATAATGATCAAGTACATGTCTTATATATTCTACAGCACCTTCTATTTCTCTAGCTCCATCTGTATCTTCATTTCTTAGATAAAATACCCCATTACTTCTTTTAGCAATAACATAATCTACAATTACTGAATAGAAATTACCTATATGCATAAAACCAGTTGGACTTGGGGCATATCTAGTTACTCTTGCTCCCTCTGGTAATTCTCTTTCTGGATATTCTTTCTCATAATCCTCTATTGTCTTTGTAATATTAGGAAATATTAAATCTGCTAAATCTTTATTTGTCATACCAATCATCCTTTCTAAATAAAAAGAACCATTCACCCAAAGGACGAATAGTTCGTGGTACCACCTTAATTACTTCTTATTATCTTAACGCGATCAACGATATAGCTTGTATACACTATATAACTCCAAAGTTTCTTCATATACTCTATATATTCTTTCCCACCTACCAAGAACTCTCTTTAATATAGTTTATATATTACTACTCTTTTTCTTCGTTTGTACTCAAATTATAACATAAGTATTTTTAATGTCAATTACTACTTATTGTAGTATCAACTTTAAATAAATCATTATCTAATTCAAGTAAATCAACAAGTTTCATAACTGTTTTTATATCTCTATAGCAACTATCAACAAATTTATGAACATTTATAAATAGTGACGGAGTAAAAGTTTGTTTGTTGTTTTTAATTCCTATATGTAATTGATTATTATTAAATACCAATAATAATCCCCCTTTTAATTCTCTTTCTATCTCTTTAATTTTTCCAATCATATTGGGAGTTAGAATATAAAAAGCTTCCACTTCATTATTTGAATAAACTTGAAATTTATTATTAAACTCAATATCTTCTAAATCTACATCCACAAAATTATCTATATTTTCTCTATATCTAGTAAGATTTTTCTCCCATACCTGAACATTTGATTTGAAAGTTTTATTAAAACTAAAAATCATCCATTGACCAGAAAAAATAGTTATATCACTTGATCTTCCATCAGAATCAGTTGTTATTTCATAAATATATACATCACTCATTCTAACATCAATATTCTTATATTTTCCTTCTACTAAGTTTGAACCATTATAATGATACTTATGTGAAAGAATAGAATTTGTATCTCTAATAACCTCTCCTCTTATTCCATCATTTGCAAAATAAACCGCATTATCTAATAGTTCATCTAAAATACCTTTTAACAAACTTTTTCTAACAGCATTTTTATATTCATAGTTAAAACGAAACACAAGAAAAATAGTTACCAGTAATACAATAAAAATGATAAATGCCTTTAAAAAAATCCCGCTCCCTGGCATTGTAAATGATGATGCAAAGAAAGGTGTAAGAAGATATATCAAATACCAAGTAAAAAAACCTCCTGCAATTACTTCTACAATTATTGTCTTAATTAATGATTTAATCCTTAATTTTTCTAATTCTTCTATACTCATATTAATCTCCTATAATACTTATAAAATCAAATATTGGTTTCAATTTATTTTGTATACTAGTAATAATTTCATTTATATTTAGTTGTTCTTTATCATTAATTTTAATATCAAAATCAAATACTAAATGAACCTGATTATTAGATATTAAAATAATTTTTTCATAACTTCCCTCAATTTTCATTATGTCTTCCAAAGCTTTAACAAATTCAGGAGTTAATATTTTTATTGCTTCTTCTCTATTACTTGTATATAGTTGAACAGAATCATTATAAGCACTATTTTCCAACGCAACTCTAACATAATTAGAATCAATATTTAACGAATTATATAACATATACTTACCAATTATTTCTAAATCACAATTATAATTTTTATTAATGTTAAAAGTCATCCACAATCCCTTTATAACCTCAATTCCACCATTTCTTTGACTAAAAATACCAGACCTTACTTTTACATCACTCATTATCACTGGATTACCATTATAAACACCTGTAATAACATTTTTTTGTTCTAAAGTACAACTTCCTCCCTCTAAGAACACTTTATTTATATATTCTAAAGGAATATTAGTACCTTCAGCTAACCTCCCATTACCCACAATGTAATTAGGATAATTTTTTAAAACAAATTCTACAATTGCATCATGATATTCTTTTTTATTACCAGATTGATTAGATAATATAAAAGGTGAAAAAATTAAAATAATCACTAATAAACCAATAGTTTGATAGATAGCCAAATTAACAACAAAATCCGGTAAACCTTGTTTTTTTAGTTGAAAAAAAGCAAAGATTCCCACACTCAAAATAACACTCACTAAAACTCCTAGAATAATAAAAGACTTTTTTCTTTTCTTCTTATTATTACTTCTGATTTTTTCTAATTCTTCATAATTCATATGCTCACACCTACTTTTTTATAAATAAACTTAATTATTTCTTCATATCATATTCTCTTATCGTAAAAATTATAACATAAAAAAAGGATTTTTATTCGCTAAAATCCATTTTTACGTCTTCCTTTTTAGATTCTTCTACTTCAAAGAAGTCTTTCTTGCCTACACCCATCATAGATGCAACCATACTAGTAGGAAAAGCTACAACCATTTGATTTAATTTAGAAATATTAGCATTATACATTCTTCTAGCAGCTTGTAGATGTTCTTCTGTATCAGCTATAGCTTGTTGTAATGTTTTGTAGTTTTCAGAACTTCTTAGTTCTGGATAAGCTTCAGCTACAACATTGATTTTAGAAAATCCTTCATCAATCTTTTTAGTTGCCTCTGCTTTCTCACTCATATTCATTCCTTTTCTTAAATTTATAACCTCTAATATTGTTTCTTTTTCATGTTTTGTATAAGCTTTAACAACATCTAACATCTTAGTTAATACATCATATCTCTTTTGCAAAGCAACATCTATTCCAGCTGAAGCTTCATCAATTTTAATTTCTGTTCTTCTAATACTATTTTGCATTGAAACATAAACAATTATAAGTATTAATAGAATACCACCTACTATTCCAATTATAACTACAGGATTCATACTATACCTCCTTCCTACAATCAATTTAATTATATCATATTTTATTACCATTATTATTAATATTATTAAAATAATCTACTACATTTGCATCATCTGGTATACCATCATTATTAGAATCACCATTATTAACAGGTTCACTAGCAACTACTTCCTGTTCAACAGGAGCAGTAGTTGTAGTTTCTTGTTGATTAATAATAGGTACTGTTTCACTACTTTCATAAGATACTTTAAATAAAGAATTATCTAATTCTAATATATCAACAAACTTAATAATAGCATCTAAATCACTTAAAGCCTCTTTAGAAAATTTATCAAAGTCTATTTTTTTTCTAATATTTACATTAAAAGTAGTTCTATTATTATATACTGCAACATGTAACTGATTGTTTAAAAATACCATCATTAAAGTACCCTTAATAGATGCTTCTACTTGTTTTATTCTCTCCATTAATTTAGGAGTTAATATATAAAAAGCCTCTAAATCATTCTCTGATAGTACCTTAAACTTTTTATTAAAATCAATATCTTCCAATTCTATCTTTTTTAAAGACTTATTCCAATTACGAGAAATACCTCCAAAAACGCTTTTCTCCCACACTTGAATATTTGACTTAAACTGCTTATTAAAATCAAATATCAACCACTGGCCTCTAAATATTGTATAGTAAGTCGTATGACCTTCACTATCAGTACTTTCTGTTTGAATATGAACATCACTCATTTGAACATTTATATCTTTATATTTACCAGCAACATAATTAGAACTACTATATATATCCCCCGTAGACATCGAATGAGTAGATGCCACTAAAGCCCTTGATATTCCACTATTACCATCAAAATGAACATCAGTTAAAATAGAATTAACTGCTACTGGTAATAAACTATTCATAAACTTATTTTTATATTCTGAAGCATGTTTACCATTTATTATAGAAAAAGGTAAACGCAAAATAAATAAAATAAATATAAAAAAAGGAAGTATTGTTTTAAAAACACCTATCATTACTAATATACCTATAATTATTAAGACAATATATATGATATTATTTCTCCTACATTTACTTAATTTTTCTTCTCTATATTTTTCCAATTGTTCTAAATTCATTACTACACCATCTCTACTATACTAGTATACCATAAAAAAGAAACTATAAATACCATAGTTTCTCGTTATTTTTTCTTACTTCTTTTATTATTCCTCCACCAAGGCATTCTTCACCATTATATAGTACACATGCTTGACCAGGAGTAACTCTTTTAACCCCTTGTGGATACTTAACAAGTATTTCATTATTATCTAGATATTCTAACTCAACTGGTACATCTTTTTGACGATATCTAAATTTAGCTGTACAACTAGTAACTTTTTCATCACCTAAATAATTAACTTCATCAATAATACAAGAATCAGAAATTAAATAATCATTATCTTCACCAATACATATATAAAGAACATTCTTACTCAGGTCTTTACCTACAACAAACATTCTCTCCTTTGTACCACCAATATCTAATCCTCTTCTTTGACCAATTGTATAATACATTAAACCAATATGTTCCCCTACTTTTTCATTAGTATCAATATTGATTATATCTCCTGGTTTATTAGGTAAATAATTTTTCAAAAAATTATTAAAATTTCTTTCTCCTATAAAACAAATACCCGTTGAATCTTTCTTATCAGCTGTAATCAAATCATATTCTTCAGCTATCTTTCTAACATCTGGTTTTAACATATCTCCAATAGGAAATAAAACATTTTTCAATTGTTCCTTAGACACCTGCGAAAGAAAATATGTCTGATCTTTATTGTCATCTACTGCTCTAAGCAATTTACCATCTTTAATACGAGCGTAATGGCCTGTTGCTATATAATCTGCACCAAGCTTTTCAGCTTCTTTAGCAAACATATCAAATTTAATATATTTATTACACATTATATCTGGATTAGGAGTTCTTCCCTTTTTTAGTTCATCTAAAAAATAAGTAAACACATAATCCCAATATTCTTTTACAAAATCTTTTCTATATAACGGAATACCTATCTTATCACATACTTTTTTAGCATCATTATAATCTAATTCCTGTGGACATATACCTATATCAGTAGTTGGAGCTCCTTCTAATTCTCCATCAGCATAAGAATCCCAGTTACGCATAAATAAACCTATTACTTCATAACCTTGTTCCTTTAACTTTATAGCAGCAACAGAAGAATCAACTCCTCCACTCATACCTATTACTACTTTTTTCACATTATTCCTCTATAGATTCTCCATATTTATATACTAAAGATAAGAAATAGAATACTATAGCACTAATAATACTAGCAAAATTAATATTAATAGATGCACTTGTAGAAGCTACAATATCACATATAATAGATCCTACTAATGTAACAACTAATATAGCAATATATAGTTTCATAACAGCTAATAACTCTAAATGTCCATTTTCTACAAACACTTTCTCTTCGTCACGAATACGTTTTAATAAATTACCCATCTTCTTTAATGATATAGCAGACAATACCATAACTATAATAGCAATCATTAAAGCTATAACTATAAGTCTTTTAATTCCTATTAAATTTTCTTCAGTAATACTATCTTTACTTATCTTGATTATATCTTTTCCCTTTAAATTGTATTCTTTACCATCAACAGTAATACTAGCCAAATTATCTTCACTAATCTTATACTCTATCTTTTTATCCATTACCATGATATTGCCATCTTCTATTTTAATAGCTTTCATAACCATAGATAAAGCCACAAGACCTATTACTGTACAAAATATTCCTAAATATAAGAATATTCTTAATACTAAACACAAAGTACTAAGTCCTTTTGCCAAGCCTCCTATTTTAATTTTTAATTCTGCATGTTCTTCATTTACAGCACTTTTCTTTACCATACTACACTCTCCTAACAATAAAAGACGATTAAAATCGTCTCATCTTTTTTATGGTGATCCGTATGGGATTCGGACCCATGTATGTAACCTTGAGAGGGTTATGTGTTAAACCACTTCACCAACGGACCAGGAAAACGATTTTATTTTAACATAAAATCTAAAATGCTACAACTTTTTATAATAAAAAATCACTAGCATTTTTATATAATAAATCTTTCACATACTCTTTATCTTTAGTAATTTTATATAATGCTTTCTCTAATTCTTTACCATATAACTTTTCCATATGATGCATATCAGTTCCTAAAAAATCTATATACTTTCTTTTTAGCATTACCTTTAGCTGTTTCTTTGCTTCTTTTCCATACTTATCAAAAAGACTTAAATAATTACCTTGAAAGAATACCCCCATCTCCCTTAATTCTTTTATTAATTGCATATTTCTATCTATGTATATATATCTTTCTGGATGAGCAATTATTATGTTATATCCCTTTGTTAATAAGTTATGAATTATCAACTTATAATTAGGATTATATTGAAATAATGAAAACTCTAATAATATATAACTAGTATCATCATTCATAGTCATTATTTCTTCATTATCTATATACTTAGATATCTTATCATCAATATAAACTTCATTACCTAAATGTAAATTAATATTAATTTTTTCTTTCTTACATGCATCTACTAATAAACTATATATTGTCCTTTTAACTTCATTATTAGCATTATAATCCGTACCTATTACATAATGAGGAGTTAAGAATAAATCTGTTATTCCCTCTTCACTCATTACTTTTAATAATTCTATACTCTCTTCTATACTTTTAGAACCATCATCTATCCCAAAGCATATATGGGAATGAATATCTATCATTTCTTAGTACTTTCTCCTGTATAATAATCATTTGTATAGTAAGAATAATAGCCATTCTTTCTTACATTAGCTTTATTAATTACTACACCGGTAATCTTACTATTAGCTGTTTCAAATATTTTCTTGGCTCTTTCTAATAATTCATATTGAGTTTTACCACTAGATACTACTACTAGGTTAGCATCACTATATTTTAATAACACAGAAGTATCACTGATACCAAGTATAGGAGGACAATCTAATATTATAATGTCATAATGTTTCTTTAATCCTTCTAGTAACTCTTCATTACTCTTAGAAGACAATAACTCAATTGGATTTGGAGGAGTAGGACCAGTAGGTATTAAATCAATATTCTTCATCTTAGTATTAACTACATATCTACTCATTTTTATTTCTTCTTTATAATTTAATATAAGATTTGAATATCCACCATCAGTAGGATTCTCTACATTAAATATTGTATGTTGTCTACCTCTTCTTAAATCACAATCTACTATTAATACTTTTTTACCTTCTTGAGCATAAGCAATAGCTAAATTAGCTGAAATAAAACTTTTACCATCACCTGCTTCAGGAGAAGTATTAAGTATTACTTTTAACTTCTTATCAACAGAAGAAAATTGTAAATTAGTTCTAATATTCTTAATTGATTCACTAAACATTGACTTAGGATTAATATTTATTATTAAATCATCATTTTTCATATTATCACCTACTTATGCTTTCTTTTAACTTCAGGAACAACACCAAAAACAGGTATTCCTAAACCATTTTCTATTTGTTCTGCTGACTTAATTGTCGTATCAAAATAATAAGTAACAAATACTAAAGCACAAGCTAGTACGATACCTATTAAGGTATAAATAATAAATTCTTTTATAAAATTAATATTATAAGGAGAATCTGCTTCTGTAGCTACATCTACTACCGAAACATTTTGTAATTTATATATTTCTTTTATCTCTTCACTAAATACTTTAACAACTTCATTAGCTATCTCAGCAGCTAGACCTCTATCTTTATCTACTACTTGTATTTTAATTATTTCTGTATTAGTAGAATTAGTTACTTTTATTTCATTCTTTAATTCATTAATAGAATAATCTAAAGATAAATTCTTTATTACTTTTTCTATTACTCTATTTGTTTTAACTATCTCACTATATGTAGTTATTAAACTTTTATTTAATTGGGCATCTGTTTGATTATAACTTCCTTGATTATTAGTTGATGCTTCTCCTTCATCATTTACTAATACTATACTAGATGTACTTTCGTATACAGGTACCTTTAAAAACAATGAATATATTGAACCTATCAAAGTAACTGTTAGAATAACAATTAACATTATAAGTATTCTAGCTTTAAAATAAGTAAACAATTCTTTTAAGTTGATTTCTTCCATATTATTAACCCTTTCTTTATTCTTACCATTACTCCTAATATGATACCATAAATCCATCCAAATTAGAAGTAATAAGCAGATTTATTTCAATAAATATTTACACATTGTATTCTTATACACTTTTTTTAAAACTTTTTCAATAATTAAACGCTTTATTTACTATTTCTTTATAATTTACCTTTTCTATTTTATCCTTATCTTTACCAAAACAAGCAAGATATTCTATATTTCCATCTCCCCCATGTATAGGAGATACATCTAAGTTATATAAGTAATATTCTTTATCTTTAAAGTAATTAACTAAATCTTTGAGTATCTCATAATGTATTTCTTTATCTCTTATTACACCTTTATACTTAGTAGCTATCTCCTTACCACACTCAAACTGTGGTTTAATTAAAAATACTAAAAGAAAAGATTTATCTATACTACTTATTTTATCAATTATATGTTTTAAAGAAATAAAAGATACATCTGATACTATAATATCTATATCTTTAAATAATTCCTTCTTTGCATCTTTAATGTTTAATTGTTCATATAACACTATTCTATTATCAGTTCTTAAACTATCTACCATTAAATCTGTTCCTACATCGATTGCTATTACTTTCTTAGCACCATATTTTAATGAACAATCAGTAAATCCTCCTGTCGAAGAACCTATATCCATTATTACTTTATCTTTAAAATCTAACTTAAAAGACTTAATCGCCCCTTCTAGTTTTAATCCTCCACGAGAAACATACTTAAGTATATTAGTATCTTTAATTATAATATTATCATCACTACTAACTGGATAATTATTCTTAACTATCACTTTATCATTAACATATATACATTTATTACTTATTAACTCCTGAGCTTTACTTCTTGAATTAACTAATCCCCTATTAACTATTTCTTTATCTAAACGTTCCATACCTATCACAAACAAAATTTTATCATAATTTTCTAATTTTTATTAGGATTTTTACTAATTATATTATATAATAAGCTACAGTTTGGGGGAAATATCATGAGTAAAAAGGAACTAATACTATTATTTATAGGAAACAATTGTAAAAAATATACTAAAAAACAAATAGAACAATATGTTAAAGATAATATAGATAAAGAATTAGCTGAACTAGAATTAGAAGGTATTATATATATCGATACAAATGGATTAATTAGTTCATTTCCTTCTCACTTAGAAATAGGAAGAATACTCATTCAAAATGATAGACCCATCTTAATAAAAGATAATAAACGTTACGCTATTCGTAAAGAAGACTTGAAAGGTGCACGTCACAACGACTTAGTAATTATAAAGAAAACTAATCTTATTGTTCCTCACAATAAAACAAAATATACAATAGCTAAAGTAGAAAAAATATTAAGAAGAGATACTTATAACATAATTGTAGAAGTAAAAGAAAAAGATAATAAATTATTTGTAGAAGCCCTTCATAATTTCCTAGATGGTAATATTATTAACCATAATAGTCAACTTAAAAACTATACTTCTGGTGATATATTACTAGTAGAAGTAAAAGAACCAGATAAAAACAATAATTATCACGCAAATATCGTTGAACTAATAGCTCATGAAAACGATCCCGATAAAGAAATAAAAATACTCTTAGTTAAAAATGGTTTCCCTCTATCCCTTTCTGAAAAATCTATGAAAGAAATGGAAGAAATCCCTGAGGAAGTAAGACCAGCAGATTTAGTAGGAAGAAAAGACTTAAGAAAAATACTAACTTTTTCTATTGATGGAGAAAGAACTAAAGATAGAGATGATGCAATTAGTTTACTTACATTACCAAATGGCAATTATTTATTTATTTGTCATATTTCGGATGTTTCCCATTATATACATCCAGGTATGCACCTTTGGGATGAAGTTATATATCGAGGTAGTTCTGTCTACCCTTCTGATTTAGTTAATCACATGATACATGCTAAAATTGCTACAGGAATATGTTCTTTAAATGAAAAAGTTGATAGATTAACAGAATCAACATTTATTGAAATAGATCCCTTTGGTAATATAGTTAATTACTATTCTAAAAGTGCTATTATTAATTCTAAAAAAGCTTGTACATATGAAGATGTTAATAGGTTTTTAGAAAAAGATAAACATGTAGAAGGATATGAAGAACTAGAAGAAACACTAAAACAAATGGAACATGTAATGTACCTTCTAAGAGATAAAATGATAAAAAACGGAATGTTAGAATTTAATGTTGGAGATACTGTAATAGTTAGAAATAAAGAAGGTAAAATAGTAAGAATATTCGATGAAAAAATGGGTACAGCCCAAAAAATTATTGAATTCTTTATGTTAATCACCGATATGGTTAACGCAGAAAGCGCAATACTCCCAATGGTATATCGAGTTCACGAAGCTCCAGATATAGCAACCTTAGAACAAACTTGTGAAATACTTAGAAAAACAATTAAAACTATAAAAATACCAAGAAGAATTACTTGTGCTAAGCAATTACAAAACTTACTTGAACAATTACATGGCTTACCAGAAGAAGAATATGCTACAAGATTATTAATCCAAAGTATGAAAAGAGCTAGATATTCTGCTGATAATATTGGTCACTTTGCTTTAGGAGTTAAAGGAGATGAACAAATCACTTCACCAATAAGAAGAGCTGGTGATCTCCACAATCAATACTATACTAAACTACAAAGAACTAATAAAAGATTTACTGACCAAGAATTAAAAGAGTTATATATTAAAACCGATAGCTTATGTAGACGCTTGAATCAAGTAGAACTTGCTGCTGAAAGAGTTGAATACGAAGCTAAAAGAATAGCTATGAAGGAATACCTAACCCAAAATGGTATAACTACTCAAAATGGTATCATCACCTTCTTAAATAACAAATTAGTATTAGTTAGAACTGAAGATGGAATTGAAGGCAGATTAGATTTAAATGGTTTATACGCTTATGATAAAGCTACCAATACATTTAGACATAGAAATAATAACTTTAGATTAGTACTAGGTAGTCCAGTAACTCTAATACCTAAACAAAATGATACAGAAATAACATTTGCTCTAAAAAAATAAAGGAAACACAAATTTCCTTTTTATTTAGCATCTTCAATAAAATGATCTCCCTTATGACCAGGATCATCTGGTTCATCACGTAATAAATCATTATAATCCTGTTGACGTAAAGCTTCATACACCATGATAGCTACAGTATTAGATAGATTAAGTGCTCTTACTTTATCAGTCATTGGCATTCTCATACATCTATCTAAATATGGCTTTAATATCTCTCTTGGTATACCAGTACTTTCTTTACCAAAGATAAAAAATATATCTTTACTACTATCACTATAATCAAAAGTAGTATGAGGTTTATGCCCATATCTAGTTAAGAAATACATATCAGCATTAGGATTCTTATCTAAAAAATCTTCCCAATTTTCATATACTTTATATTCACAATAATCTATATAATTAACACCACTTCTTCTAATATACTTTTCATCTAAAGAAAAACCTAATGGTTTAATCAGATGTAACTTGGTATTAGTAGCAACACAAGTTCTCATTATATTACCAGTATTACCAGGTATTTCAGGTTCAAACAATACTACATTTATCATTTATATCCTCCTTAAAAAAGAACCATAAGGTTCTATTCTTCTATTTTATTTTTATCAAGTAATATTTTAAAGTCATTAGCAGTCATCATCTTATTATCATTTCTAACTATAATACCATTTTTAAGTACTTCACCATCTTTAAAATATATTATAGTTGGAACACTAACTATTTTTACATCTTTTAATTTTAGAGCACTATTAACTTTATCAATATACTTATCTTCATCTTTTATATCAGTTACATTTAAATAATAGAAGTCTTCAGCTATATCATACTTTTTTATAATCTTAGCTAAATCTTTTTCCATATTATAAATATCTTCATCCCCACTATAACTTACATAAACAAAATATTCATCAGATACTTCTGAAAATACATCTTCTATTTCATCTAATTCATTTATTTCTTTAGAAATAATATTTTCTTTCATTAGATATGATTCTTGTAAGTCTTTTTCTTTAGATACTTTATACCATGCTAAACCATACCAAGTAAGCAATACGATAGCTATTACTACCCCACCTACTATAAAGTAATTCTTAATAGGAATTAATCTTTCGTTTTTTATATTTTCACTCATAGACATTACCTTCCTAATACACTTTAATTTTACCATAATAATTACTAACTTGCAATTTACTTACCTAATAATTTTAATAAGACCATTTCTAGTCTAATTCTTTTTCTACCCTCTTTAGTTTTATACCAATTATTCTTATCATAAACTCCATCTTCTACTCCATAACCATATACTTCTTTAGAAGAATACTTTTTAAATAATTTTAATGATCTTTTTAAATGAAAATCCGAAGTAATAATAACTATTTTATTATAACTATCTATTAGTTTTATAGAATTAATCATATTCTCTTTAGTATCTCTAGACTTATCTTCTACTATTATATCTTCTTCAGGTATTCCCTTACTAAGTAAATACTCTTTCATTTTATATGCTTCAATATCTTTATTCTTAGCTTTAAATCCTATACCTCCACTAACTAATAGTTTACTTACTTTACCTTCCTTATATAGTTTTATTCCTCCTTCAACTCTATAAGGTATCATACTTACTCCCCCAAGTATTATTCCTATATCACATTTTATTATTTTATCATTTGGTATAAATACTTTATCACCTAATTCTTTATTCATTACTATCTCTTCTTACAATACTATCCATACTTTTAACAATCATATTACTTTCTATTAATCCTCTTACTGATAATAACGGATAAATAATAGTATTATATTTAACTATTGTTCCAGGATTTAATACTGTATTACAACCTATCTCCACATTATCTCCTATAAAAGATCCTACTTTTCTTAAACCAGTATCTATTACTTCATCATTATATTTAATTGTTACTAACTTTTTATCTATCTTAACATTAGAAGTAATTACTCCAGCAGATAAATGTACATGATCCCCTAGAATAGAATCTCCTACATAATTAAAATGAGGTATAGCACAGTTATCAAATATTATAGCATTCTTAACTTCACTAGAATTACCTATAACACTATTTTTACCTACTATTACATTCCCTCTTATATAAGCAGAATGTCTTAATGTAGCATAAGCATCTATTATACAAGGCCCAATTATTTTTACATCATCATCTACTATCGCTGTATTATGTACCCATACATTATCTTTACTTTTAATATAATTAGAATCTAATCTATCTCCTAATTCTAAAATAAAATCATGTATATTAGGTAATACCTCATAAGGATAAGTATATTTTTTTATTAATTCAATAGCTATTGAATTATCACTTATAAATATATCTGAATTCTTCATATAATCACCTTCTACAATTAGTTTATCATATATTAAAATGAAAAACACCTGATTACTCAGATGTATTTAAAACTATTTAAAAGATAATTTATTTTCACTATCAACATATCTTTTAAGTAATCTATGATTTAATAAACTATTTAACTTATTCTTTAATTCATCATCTTTAATATAATTTACATAAGTATTAAATCTATTTAATCTTTCTAGTATTATTTGTTTCTGATCTAAATCAAAATTATCAGCTAATTTAGATTCATAATACTTACTAAAATATCTATATCCTTCTAACATTTTATTTATAACTTTAGCTTCTGTACTAGCCATCATTGCTATTATCTTGACATTACTTAAATCATCAAAATCAATATCATTATCTTTATCTATCATATAAGTAAGAAATGGATAAAAGATATTAAATTGTTCTTTACCTTTACAACTATTAACTAATTCCTTAAAAGATTTAATAGTGCCATCACTATGAAAAAACAATTTAACTAAAGGAGATACCATAACTAGAACAATATTATCTTTAACAACATCTTCTAAACTTTTAACTAAATACTTATCTATTAAAGGTACTTCTTCTTTAGAATAAGCTGTACATCCATATGCCATTAACGTATCTACTCTTTTAGTATAATATTCATATTTTCCATCTTCATTCTTATTAAAGTATTTCTTCATTATTAATTTCATTTCTTTATAAGCAACTCTATTTGCTTGATATTCAACAGGTAAGAATAGATAATCTTTAGAACATCTTTCTCTATCATTATACGCTGTTATATCAAATAAATAAGCTAACGCCTCTTCTGTAAGACGAAGATGATAGAAATCATATAACTGCTTATAATGATAAGATTCATGTGCTTGAGCTTCTAATAGATTAGGTATTTCCTTTTTTTCAGTAAGATAACTTTTACTACTATAAAAATTACTGTTAATAACTATTATTCCATAAGCATGTCCGCCAATATCGTTATAACTCATTACATCCTTAGTAGTAATATTTCCATCTTTATCTACATATGGAACAGTACTATCTAAATACAGTTTACATGCTTCATAACGATACTTTTCTCCCTGCTTAATATTTAAATATCTAAGTATAAATTTCAATTCATAATAATCTATCCCATTTTTTTCAAGTATTTTTCTAACTACCTTTTCCTGTAATGGTTTATCTTCATTACTAACATAATTAGAAGATAAATACTCAAACATAACATATTTAGAAGTAGTTAAACTTCCAACATTTCCCATAAGATAATTCTTTATAACTTCTCTAATTAACTTTTTATAATACTTCTTAGAAGAACTTAGAACTGATCTATCAAAAAAACCAAATACTTTTTTAAAAGTATTATTATCATTATATATAGGACTAAAAAGATAATATAACAACAAGTCATTCTTTTCTACTTTACTTCTATAATACTTCTTTATATTACCCATTATTACTTTTTCTTCTTCAGATAATTCTTCCTTATTACACAAAACTACTATATCGTTTTCTATTACATCCAATTCAAATTCCTCTACTATATTTTGAGAATATATTTTTTTCCTATATAATCTATCTAAAAGACTAAAAAGACTATCATTAAAAAAATACTTCTTTAAAAGAATTAGATTTTCATCTCTTTTACTTAAACCAAAATCCACCATTTATTACTCTTTATATCTTTTTTAGAGAAACTCTGTTCTCATCTACTTCTTTTATACTAAATTCACTTATACCTTTATCATGCAGATTTCTTGGTAGTGCTACTCTCGTCTTTGTTTTATCATACTTAGTTAGCAAGTTTTGGAAATATTCAGGAATATTATCTATTTGGAAATCTAAAGATAATAAGTATACTAATAATTCTTTATTTAATTCTTCAGGATAATTACTTATAGTTAATCTATCTAAATATGAACAATAATTAAGATATGAATCTTTTACTATACCTTTAGTAACTACTGTTCTAATTTCTGATGGTTTAATCTGCATAGAATATAAAGAACCTGTATTGCTTCCTTTAATAATATCACTATACATATTTCTTGCTATTTCTGAATCTAATAAAGACCTAGCTATTTCATCAAACTCATCTTTGTTTTTACCAGGTATTACTATACTATCTCCTTGTATAAAGAATTCTCCATTATTACTAGATAATACAATACTATCTTGAGTATATTTATTTAATACTCCCTTTTTATAGGTAACTCTACACATCAATTCTGGATTAACTTCTTTTATCCAACGATGTACCCAATAATGGAAATCTACTACTTCCCTAGCTCCTGTTTCACTTAAAACTTTTAATTTCTCTAATCCTCTATTTTGTTTTTTATATACTTCTCTTAAAGCTAGAAGAATATCTATATAACTGTACATTACAAAACCTCCCTAGTAATGAGTATTATAAAAAAAGATTGAAAATATTTCAATCCTAATCTATATCTATAACATTAATAGTTTTAATTCCTTCTTCATTTTTGAATCTTAATATCTTTTCTATCTCTTTTCTATCTCCTACTTCATAAGTAAGTTCTGCTGTATTATCTTTATAAGATTCTGTTCTAAGAATACACTTTTTATTATCCTTTAATAAATCACTAAGTTGCTCTGCAATATTATTATCTGCTTTAATAATTAATAATACTTTCCTTGTTTTCTTTACCTGATAAGTATATGAAATAAAGTAAAATAAACCTATTAATAATGTTGCTAACAAAGTAGCTACATATAATCCAGCTCCTGACATTATACCAGCTGTTATCGCCCAAAACATAAATATCGTATCTACCGGATCTTTAACAGCTGTTCTAAAACGAACTATTGATAAAGCACCTACCATGCCTAATGATAAAGCTAAATTAGAATTAATAGTTCTTATTACAATAGATGTTATTAAAGTTAGTAATATTATTCCTAAAGAGAAAGATTTAGTATAACTAACACCTACAAATGTCTTCTTATAAACATAATTAATTATTATTGCTGAAAGCATCGCAACAACTAAAGATATAATTATATCCTTTGTAGGTATTGTTTGAGTTATTTCTTTTAAGAAAGTATCACTTATTTTATCTATTATACTAGCCTTGATAATCATACCACACCTCTTTTTTCTCCTTACATAGTGCAAACTTTGACATAGCAATTCTCATCATTGGCACTGTCTTAATAATATCATCTATTATATTAGGTAATTTATTATTAAACTTTACTTCTAATAATACTTCTTTTGGTCCTAAAACCTTATAAGTATTAATATCTTTATTAAAGAAATCATAATTATAAGCTCCTGTACTAATATTATAATCAAAAGTAATTCTTACATCTTCAAATTTATATGTATAAGCTACTCTTTCATAATCTACTATTACAGAAGGTACATAATTATTTCTTTTCGCTTTAGTAATAAATTCCTCTAATACCTCTCTATTATCTATATCTATTTTATCATATTCTTTATCAATTATATAATTAAACTCAACTTCTGTAATTCTATCTTGTTTTTTATATGACAAATCCCCCTTTTTACCTTTTAATTCTAATACTATATAACTCTTATCAAAATTATAATATCTTATCCTATATTTTTCTCTTTCTGCTAAACCATTAATCTTCTCATAATATAAAGTATCATTAATATCATCAAAATATAAACTTCTTATATAATAATGCCCATCTTCAGCATGTTCATCTAAATCCATAAGTAAAGACAATCTATATTTAAGTATGTCAGCTATATTACTATTAAGTATAAATTTTAATTCATACCTATAACCATTTTCAAGAAAAGTATACATTGTATTCCTCCTCTGAAAGATTAAAATAGGTCTTAGTATATAAAGGTACATTACTAATTCTTGCTATAGCATTCATCTTCATCTTTTTAATTTCGCTATACCAATTATCAAAATCTAATTCCCATATCTTAGCATTTCTAACCATCTCTGAATTAATAGCATTATACAATTTATCAAATTCTAAATTTATATGTTCTTCTGTCCAAACATTCTTAATATAATACGATATCCTCTCAACAAACTTCTTTTTGAATTTTTCGTTTTGCATTAAACCTTTTAATATAGATGTATCCGGTTGAGCTTTTAAAGTATAAGGATCCTGTAAATAATCTATATAATAATCTTTAGCATCATATTTTAAACAATAATCACAATCATACATTAATAGTTTTATCTTACCATTATCTAAATTCTTATTATTAAACATTCTTATATTATGTAAATCACTATTATTAGTAATAAATTGCATAACATAAAAATCAATATAATTATCTATATCTAAATAATTAAGTACATAATTATAATTCTCTTCTATAGATAAATCATTTTCTTCTACATAGTTTTTAAGATTTAAAAAATCAGTATTAACTCCCTCTTCTGCTCTATATCTATACTCAACTATATTAGTACCACTAGCTACATTATAATTCTTTTCTATATAATCATCGTCTATCTTTTCTCTTATAAAGTATAATCCCCAGTACTCTCCATCTATATATAAAACAACTGGTTTAACACCTTGAGCAAGTATAGTACCATAATCTATTAACATATTAGCTATAAATTCATCTCTTATCATAGAACTAAACTGATCTTGTGACCCGCTTCTTAATACTAAAGTATTAAAATTACGTATTTCTTTATCATCAAATACTTTATAGTGTAAAGCTCCATCATAATTAGCATTAAATTTTAAAGAAAAACTCTTTTTATTAAGAGTTCTACTTTCTCCACCAAATAGTTTAAAACCACAATCTATAGAAAAAGAAGAGTTCTTTTCATATAATTCAGCATGAGCATTAACTATTTCATGTCCATATGTACTAGCTTGTATAGTATCAAAATCACTTTTTAATAAACTAACAGACATGACTGGTAATAAATGATTTTCATTAACTATATAACTATTAGTAACTACTTCACTACTTCCCTTATCTTCTTCAATAGCTATCGCTTTAACAATAGTAGTACTAGTAATATTAATTGGATTTTCATATTTTAAAGAAGTAGTATTAGGTATTGAGCCATCTAAAGTGTAATATATTTCTCCCTTACTCTTCATCATTATTTCTAAGTTAGAAACATTATTATAAACACCTGGATTATAATTAAATACCGGTTTACTAGCTAATTCCCTTATACCATTTACTTCGTTTTGATAGTTAGGTGTAGGACTAGTATAGTAATAATGACCATACTCTATTCCTCTTCCATAACTATCTCCTCTAGGTACACCATATATATATAAAGAATCTATTAAAGTATCTCCCTTAAATAAATATAATCCTTCTCCCATAGACAATTTAAAATTAGCATGAACATAATCACCTGTTAAAGAAGTATCCCCAGAAGCCATAACTACATAGTATCTACCTGGTTCTAATGAATAATCAGGTAGTTTAAACATCACTTTATCTAAACTATCTGTAGATAAAAAATATTCCCCTATATTTATTACTTCTTTAGAATTATTATACAATTCTATCCAATCGTAAAATTCATTTCCATTATGAGCTAGATACTTATTATTAGAAGGCATTACTTCACTTATACATAAACTATCTTTAGCTATATCTTTTTCTTCCATAAACTGTATCTTACCACTTGTATCGTTACTATATCCAGGAGATATATCACTATCTTTCTTCCAATTATCATCTTCTTTTATATAAGCTATACCATTATCTAAATCATTATATTCTACTTTTTCTACAATACCATTCTTATCAGTTAAAGCTATAACACCATTCTTTTTCTTAAGTGAAAAAGTTGGTCCATTATCTTCTCCCAAATATACTACATATGTATTACCAGGATCTAAATTGATATCAGGGAATCTCCATTTATATAATACTTTTTCATTATTAGTTAAATAATAATCTTTTAAACTAACAGTATCTTCTCCCCTATTAGTAACTTCAATATAAGAATATAACTTATTATCAAGTATTATATTGCCTTCATTAACTGGTAAAAATTCACTCAATACTAAAGAAGGACTTTCCTCTATACTTCTTTCTATATATAAATAAGAATCTCTACCTCTTTCCGTATTCTCATACCCAGGAGTAATATCTTCCGTTATCCCCCACTTACCTTTACTATCTCTAAACATTGAATAATTATTTTTTAATTCAACAGTTTCTACACTATCTATTACCTTACCATTAGAAGATTTTAAAGTAAGTAAATCATGCCCTTTCTCCTTTAAAGAAAAATTGGCATATAAACCATCTTTTTTTTCTCCAGACAAATAAACTACTAAATATGTATTAGCAGGCATTATAGTTTTAGGAAATATCCATCTAACTTCTCCATTTTTTTTATCACTTAAACCAAAGCCAGTTAAATCTACATCTTTATTTGATCCATTATATAATTCTATCCAATCATACAAATTACCTTCATTATCTATATATACTCCCTTATTAGAAGTCATTACTTCGTTAATAACTAACTTCTCTATTTCTAATTCATCATTTGTTACATGAGCTTCGGCAGTTTTAATATCTAAAGATTTATTATTTACAAACAAAAGAATTGTAATTGATATTACAACTAAAATAATAAATTTCATACTATTTTTATAAGCTCCTATATCAAATTTCATGTCCTATACTCCTATAATAAATTATAAATTATTTTTACTTAAAATTAAAGAATTTCCTCTTAAAATATATTATAATTACTTACAGGTGAGTATCTATGTTTAAATATTCATTAGATAATAAAAGATATCATACTTTAAACTACTATTATAAAAACAAATATGGTAAAAAGACATTTAAAGTATCGTTAAATGGTAATTTTAGTTGTCCAAATAAAGAAAAAGATGGTCATGGTTGTATATTTTGTTCAAGACTTGGCTCAGGAGATTTTGCTGGTAATAAAAGTAAAGACTTAATTACTCAGTTTAATGAAATTAAAAAAATCATGGAAAATAAATGGCCCGATAGTTATTACATAGGTTATTTCCAAGCTAATACAAATACCTATGCACCATTAAATGAATTAAAAGAAAAATACGAATCTATTCTTTCTTTGCCAAATGTAATCGGTTTAAACATTGCAACTAGATCTGATGCTATATCAGATGAATGTTATGACTATTTAGAAGAACTAAATAAGAAGACTGACTTAATAGTAGAATTAGGTCTACAATCAATAAATGAAGATACTCTAAAATTAATTAATAGAGGTCATGATTTAAATAGCTTTGAACAAGCTGTTAAAGAGTTACAAAAAAGAAATATTAAAGTAGTAGTACATATAATTAATGGTCTACCTCACGAAACTAAAGAAGATATGATTAATACTGTTAAATACTTAAATAAATTAAATATCGATGGTATTAAAATTCATATGCTTCATATACTAAAAGATACTGATTTAGCAGATTACTATAAGAAGAATCCTTTCCACATACTAACTAAGGAAGAATATATTGATATAGTATGTGAACAATTAGAATATCTAAATCCAAAGATAGTAATCCATCGTATAACAGGTGATCCTAAAAAAGAAGACTTAATAGAACCTACTTGGTTATTAAAAAAGTTTATTGTTTTAAATGATATAGATAAAGAAATGGTAAAAAGAAATATTTACCAAGGAGACAAAGTAAAAGAAGTCAATTAATTGACTTCTTTTATTCACTTTTAACAAATTTGAATGTTCTAATACCTTGTAATTCATCTTCTGTAGGAGTAAATCCTAATTCTGTCACCATTTGTTGTTCTAACAAATTCTTATCTCCTACTTGTAAAGATAATTCTTTTCTCTTTATTATCTCTTTAAATTTATTTAATACTTCAATAATATAATTTCTATTTCTAAATCTCTTAGGAATAGTATAATATATCTTACCATTACATAGTATTGTAATCTCCCCAATAGTTTTCATATTATTCTTCGTCTTAATAATATATATAATAGAAGAAAAATCACTCTTTATAGATCTTTGAAGTATTAATCTTTCTGTTTCTATTTCACCTATATAAGAACTATCTTTAAAGTTTTCTAACCCTCTAACGGCAGGATCTCCTATTAAGAAACACAAAGACAAATCATTATTTAATATATCTATATATTTATCTTCTCTAGTAAGTTTTACTAATAAAGTACAATACTTTAGTAACAATTGATAATGTTCTTCATCAAAATGAAATCTCTTTTCTTGTTGAACAGTTATGTATTCTATTAAATCTGTAGAAAACTGTTTACTTCTAGCATGACAATCACAAGCCATCTCAATTATATCTAGAACACTCATATCATTAGGTGAAGCATAGTGCTCTGGATGATGAGTATTGTGCTTCCAATGTAATTGAATAATCTTTCTAAGTTGAGGAGTTAACTCATTATGAACATTACGCATTGCACAGTTTTGATTAACTATAGAAGCTAAAGCTGTAAACTCATCAGTATTTTCTAATTTCGATAAATCATGTAATAAACATCTATTTATTAATGCCTCAGCTAGCTGATCTTGATTAATCGTTTTTAAGTAAGTAGCTAAATACATACCACTTCTTAAAACACACTTCCTATGCAATATATTGTCATATATTTCCTTAGATAGTTTCTCCCTATCTATACTTTTCATAAATATCACCACTGGCTAAAAAATATTGTATCATAAATTTTTCAAAAGAAAAGAATCATTTTTTTATATGATTCTTACATTATTTTAAAATAAAATACTTGAAGCAAGAAGAACGTATATATAGAAGCATATAATGGTGCTTTAAATCTCAACATTTCATATACCCCTACACCCTTATCAATTAATGATACTAAGAAACTTTCCTTATGTTTAGGAATACTCAATGTAACAGGAAACATATGGTTAACTATTATATCTTTTTGTACTTCATTTAATTCAAAATTATTTAATGAATTTTCTAAAGCTAAAGAAGGATGTCTTCTTAATTTTCTAGGACTACTTACTCCCTCTAACTCTTCATCAGTATAAAAGTCATGTAATAAAGCAGCTCTAGTGATCTCTTCGATGTTTTTCATCTTAAAGAACTTACATGCCATAAACGTTTGTCTTGCAACACGCATAGCATGTTCATATCTAGATATCCCATGATGCATATCTCTATTTATTTTATTAAAACTCTTATTCATTACTATATCTGAAACAGTCGACTCAAATTCTCTCTTTTGTCTATTTGTCATACTATCACCTCATATATCAATACAAATGATGACATAATAATTGTACTATAATATTTATTCAATATACAAAGCTTATTTTTCTTGCTATGTAAAGTTTCAGTGTATCATAGATTTAAATATCTCCATATAATAATCAATAACCTCTTCACTTATCTTTACTTTTTTCAACTCTGTAAACAATTTATCTATATCTATATTATTTAGATCTTTCCAGTAAACCACTTTATACTTTTTTAACATTCTAAAAAACTCTTCTACAATCATTTTACATTCTTCTATATTGTAATTATCTATAGCTTTTATACTATCTTTATTAGCTTTCTTACTACTATCGCTTAGTATTCCTTCAACCAAATTATAATCTTCTATATACCAATTATTTAACATATGCTCATAAAAGCCATGTCCTCTAGCTTGTATACACTTGATATTATAGTTATTCATAAATATACCTACAATACTAGTTTCAGGTAGATAAGTAGTTATCTTATCCTTTACTAATAAAGACTTACGAGATTTAAATTCTTTCGTAGTTAATCCTGGTCCATCAAAATTATATATTTTGACTATTCTTTTTTTATCTTTACTAGATAAATTTATACTACTAACAACAGCTAAATTACCACCCTTAGAATGACCCACTATAACCATATTATCTTCAATATTATCTTTTAAATATTTAATTGCTACTTCTTGTGTCTTAGTAGGAGAATAAAAACAAATATTAAAGTTTTCTCTCCATCCTACTATGCTCCCATCAGTACCTTGAAAAGCAATACATTTATTCCCTAATATATCAATCTTTATTGCTCCAAATTGAACCTCTTCATCTTTAATTTTCGTAATATCTTCAATAACTATATCTTTATATCTATTATTATTAACTAACAATTCTAACAACTTATCATTACTATTTATTTTATATAAATCTCTAATGGCTATTTTATTATCTATATGATAATTAATATATGATAGTAAATTACAAACAATACCATCTATATCTTGCCATCCATTATCATTTATACTAACTAAATCTCTTTTTAAATAATCTAATACTAATTCCATAATAATCCCTCTATTTATTATAACAAATAATATGGTAAATAATACTTAATTATGATAAAATACTATATATAATAGGAAGTGATAATATGTATATAGATGTAATTGCATTAGCAATAATATTAGTATTAGTAATACTATTCTTTAAGAGGTTTTCTTCATTTGTCTTTTCGATAGCAATCATAGATATATTCTTAAGAATTATTGCTTTTATTAAATATAATTTACCTTCTAACGATTTTACAGAACTATTTAAAAAGCACATACCAGACAACATATTTAGTATTATAGATAATTATACAAAAGGAATAATTAATACCGGTTTAAAATGGTTATTTGTTATTACAATGTGCTTCTTCTGGTTCTACATAGTAAAAATATTTATCAAAAGAAAAAAGATATAGATTACTCTATATCTTTTAAATTTGCTTTTTTTATGCAGCTTCAGCAACATCTTCAGATGGACCTTCTAATGCTTTAATTGCTTCTTTTATCTTAGCAACATCATCATCAGAACCATCTTCTTCAACTTTAGCAATTAATGTTACATTGCATTTTTCAGCCACCTTATCACCAGCTCCGCAGAAAGCATCTCCAAAGCTAGTATTTCCAGTACAAACAACTGCTTTTATATGGTCTTTATTTCCTTCTAAGAAAGTTTCTACTTCATATGGAATATCTCCATATCCATCAGTATAAGTAAATAATACATAATCTTCTTTTACTTCTTCACTTCCTGTATCTATCTTTAAAGCATTTTCATAACCGCACTTACCTACTAAACTTTCAGTATTTCCTCCACGTGATGCATAAACTATTTTCATATTATTCCTTCTTTCTAACAATATTTTAATTTAATATATAAAAAATTACAAGCAAGAACTAATATAAAGATTTCATTGCTATCTCTAAGTTAAATGTTAACTTACCATCAGAAGCATTATTTTCGAAATCTACATCTTCTCCTTCTAACCACATATATATTCTCATCTTAGTAATACCAGCTGGTATACTCATTAAATCTTGGTCAGTATCAAATACCATTGTTGTTGCTATATCAGGATTCATTAATGTAAAATACCTTGAATTTTTAGTCTCTGATAAAAGAACCGGTGTATTAAACGCTTGATTTATACCATGATATTGTAATCTAGGTGAACCAGAAGTACCAGTATTAATATCATAGAATCTTCTAGCTTGTTCTACTCCACCTCTCGTATGAACATCATAATTTGGTTCCCAAATGACAGATTTAGTACCAGATAATATTCCTTGAGCAATTAGTGAATTAGATGTTGAATCAACAGTACCTTCATAAACAAAAGCTAAACGAGCTGAATTTTGTCCACCAGTATCCCAAGAATCACGACAAACTACACTAGAATTAGCAGTTACTACCAAATCAACTTTAGTATTAGTAAGTAAGAATACATCAAAAGCTATATAGTGATGTCCTTCACACTCTTCATCACCAACACAATTTATTTCTGTCTCTTGAACAGCAGTTATTGTATAATTACCATTACTTGTCTGATCAGTAGTACCAAAAAACATATTCATTCTACCATTTGCAACCGTACCATCACTACTTACACCATATAAAGTATCAGGGAATTGATTGAAAGCTCCCTTATAAGTTTCTATAGCTGTTTCTAATTGCTCTTTGCTTACTTCATTTGACCAATCTATAGCATTATGAGATATCTGTAATCCATTAACAGTTGCTACATTAATATCAATGCTATCAATTAATCCATTCTTATTAGAAGAAAACCAAGCAAAAGTAGCACTAGTAAGCATTATTAACGTAATAATAAATAAAAATATAATAAGAATTAATTTTCTTTTTTTCTTTTCTTTTTGAGAAATCTTTTTCTTCTTATTGGTCATAATACCACTACCTTACCATAAGTATACAATAAAACTTAGGTAAAACAAACTATTATTAAACTTAGTTTTACACATAACTATAAAGAAAAAAGAGAAAGCTTTAGCTTTCACTTTCTAATATCTTTTTACATTCAAATAAATCATTTACTAGGTTAATATCTAAACCTACTGAATTCATATAATAACTATTTAATATTATCGTTAAATCACCAATTAAATTCTCTAAATTATCAACGTCTAAAGTATCTTTAGTAATTCTTAAATTCAATAATTGATAATGATCTGATATTATCTCTGATATATCATTGTCAACGATAAAATTAACATTTCTAATTATATTAACAATAGAATTATTTAAGAAGTTATCAAACTCACTAACTGTTTGTTTAACTACTTCAATATCAGCTTCTTCCTTACTACTCTTAATACAACTACGTAAATAAGTTTTATAAGATAAAGCAAAATTGAAAACATCATATATAGTTGAGGTATCTGTTAAACTCTTATTCATTTGTTCATATACATTAGCTATATCAAATTCATCATACTTATCAGCAAGTTCTTTAATCTTAGCATTTAAATCTAAATTTAGTTTTTCAGTATCTACTCTCTTTTTAAAGAATAATACACCTTTAGTAAATCCTGTATTAATAGTTTCATTAATCTTTACTAATTCTGCTGCTATAGCATCAATTTCTTTAGAAATCTTAGCATCTTCTCCCAGATGATTGGCTCTTTCAGCATATTTTTTCTTTGCATCATCTAAAACGAAGACAAACTTTAAATAATTTTTAAATTCTTTAGCATTAGAAAGTAAGTTTTTAACATCACCTATTAATTCTTTTTCTTGTTCAGAAGTAATACCTTCTCTATAGTATTTAGATTTACATTTATCAACATTTACAATAGTATAATCATTTAATAATAATTCACTATTCAAAAACGCATTTAATATACTATACATATCATAATTAGTAATATCATCTAATTCTTTTATTATATTATCTCTTTTTATAATACGATCTTGATAACTTAATCCATCATTAAATAATTCTTTCTGTTTATTGTTGATATATTCTACAAACTTAGCTTTATTCTTATTATAAAGTAATCTAATATTCATAGAAACATGTAGTATTACATTAGGACATTTCCAATGTAATTCTTCAAATACAAATTTCATTCTTTCTACAGAAGAATCAGTAAGTAATTCTTTAATATAAGATTTAGCATAATTACTATATATAAAACTATCACTATTTAATTCTATACCTACTTCTCTAAATAGATTTAAAACAGTAAGTATATCATTATTAATATCTACTAGATCATTTTTAAAGAAATGATTCAAACGATATAATATATTATCTAATCCTAGTTTTTCATATGGTGAATTCAAAGGATTAAAAATCTTAAGATTTTTATATCCTTCTAATTCATCACTTAATAATTTTACTTTACCATCTTCTTGAATACGAAAGTATTTAGCTGATCTCTTCTTTATTTCTTCAAGAATCTCATTTCTGGTATCAATATATTCTTCTTTAAGCTTTGTAACTTTTGTTTTATAAGCCTTAAGATTTTTTTGATTATTGATAGGCATACTAGAAAGAACATCTTTTACTACTTCTACATCATGATTAAAATCTTCTATTTTCTTTAATTTCATTATTTCTTCCTACTTTCTACTTCTGTATTTTCTTCAACACTTAAGAACTCTATAAATTCATTATATGCTCTATAAAGTTCTAATAACTCTGTTAAAGTTAATTCTTTAATATCTACTTCCATAAAAACACTCCTATCTAATAATTATATATTGATAAACACTACCTATAGGATTATCTCCATCACAAACTTGGAATACTAATCGGTAAGTACCTGTCATTAAATTTTCATCTAAATTTATACTATAATCCAGTTCTAAAGGTATTAAAAGATGAGTAACAGGGTCTTCTTCTTGTACTATCTCATCGAGTATCTCATATTCTAACCTTTCAGCATTAGCAACAGTTAATGTATCAGTAACATAATCCTGTAAATCAACTAAATCATATAACATGCTATATTCGTTTCCGTCTCCATATCTTCTTCTTTCTAAATGTACACGAAGATTTGGATTATCTAAGCCAGTTGAAACTACAATACTATATTCTATCTCGTTATTACCAGCTTCATCCAAGCCTGTATCTTTATCATGAGTAACACTTATGTCTTCCGAAGTAACATCTAACCCATATAAGTTATTTAATATCGTTAATGGTATCTCCGTAAATGTAGTCTGTGTCTCACCATAATATAATCCATCATATGATCCAAAGCTTTCAATTCTAACAGTATATACACCATTAGATAAATTTGAATTAGCCGTATTGATTGTTATCTTTGATTCAACATTTGAAACCTTATCAGCTAAAACAATTCTTGTCGTACCATCTATCTGTGGATAATAATTTTGCTCATTTAAAGTAAATGTAACACCTAACAAACTACTTCCATCTAACATATTTCCATCCGAATCATAGATACTAATTTTAACACCAAGTTTATAATCTAAGAATTGTGTATCAGTAATTTTTTTAGTTGTACCAGAAATTGTTCTGGATTGATATATAGAATTTAAATCTAATTCTGTAGCTTCACCAACATATATAATATTTTTAGTAAGATTTGCCGTTGTGACAATTGAAGCATCCGTATTAGCAAAAACACTATAAATCATCGAATCGTGTTGCGCTGGTACAACGGTATATTTAGTTTGATCATCTTCCGTACGCATTTCAAGTATCAATGAAGCATCAACTATGTTATCTGTCATCTCTGTATTAGCAAAGTCAACAATAAATATAAACTCTTCATCCGCGTACGGCAATTCCCCGGAATCGTGATAATAATGCGTATTCATCATCATATCCGAGTAAGTATTTGCCGGGCTTGTACTATCCATCTTTATAAAATCACCTAAATAGTATGATACTTGATGCTGAGTTTGCATCTCTTGCTCTTTAGCAACTATATTAGATGCATTAACAGTATAATAATAGTATTCATTTTCAGTCATATCAAGCATTGTTATAGTCGTTCCAATAGGGAATACTCCGGTAGAATATAAAGCACGATAATATCCACGTTTATATATAGGCGGATCATTTTCTTGCTGAACTCCAAATAAAGTATAGTATGCTGAGAACGCACTCTTATTAGTTATGTTTACATCCGATGTAGGGAAGATACTATATAATTTACCCGGCGCAATAGATGAGTCATAAGCTATCTTCGATTCAACTTTTCTTACTATATTAACCGTAATATTAATTCTCTTTACCTCATTCGACAAATCATCTATTGGTGCAACAGATATCATACTAATATCTACTGAACCAATATCTCCCTCAGTACCTATATTCTTAGAGTGATATAGATAAACTAACAATTCAGGAGTAGTATGTGTGTTATCTGCAATATAATCAAGAGTTCCTCCCATAGTTGGATCATAAGTATGGAAAACAGTAGTAGCATTATTTGCCCAACCTACATTAGAAGTTCCCATTGTTAAAGCAAAGTTTGAATCGGCATCTTCTTCTGTTAAAGCAACTTTTGGAATATCTGTCTTATCTAAGAAATTAATCGATGTATCTAATCCTTCATAAGAGAAACCAGTAACAGAAAAAGTCGTATTTGGTTTATCAAATAATAGTAATGGAACAACAGCAGTACCCATTGTTGAGAACTTAGATGCTATCATGTCTACTTCGAAAGTTGAAATATTTAAACCAATAACCCACATGTATAAGTCAGCACTTTCAGGTGTTGGTGTTACGTAATCAACTTTAACAATATCACTATCATCATCGACGAAATGTGAATAATACCCATCTACTGTAATATCGTGAATTGAAACACCATTACCATCTTTATAGTGCTTACCTAATACATAAGCACCAGCAGTAAATGCTGTAATATCTGTAGGAGAAGCAGTATCACCATGTTCATAAGATTGATCGTAATAACCTAAGTTCATAGTTCCATCTCTATTTGGTTTATATAAACCTAAATAAGCCATACCAACTACATCACCATAAGCAGTGACATTCTGGTTCGTTGCAACATTTATATTCTTACGTTGTAGTATGAATAGTTTGTTGTCTACACCATTAGTAGTAACTACACCTTCGGTAACATCTACTTCTTCAACAACTATATCATCAAGAGTAGTATCGTACTTACCACTATATAAACACTCTAATAAGTTCGAACCCGCTTGAACATATAAACTTGTATCATCTAATAACGATAATTTTTGAACTCTACTTATAGAGAATAAAGCTGTATCGTAATCATTAGTTCTATCAACAGCACCAGATAGTTCAAAATGTGAATTATATAGTTTAACATCTGAAGCTCTTTGGATAGATACGTTTTTAGCTGGATGTGTTTCATCTCCATAATTTCTTATAACTACATAACTATAACCGCTCGTTTCAGATGCATTACCTGACCCGAAGAACGAACCATTTATTACCATGCTTGTACCAGATTCATGATAACCAGTACCATCAATATTTACATTAGTACCAACAGTAACACTAATAAAGTCGAAATCATAGAACTCAGAACCTGAAGCATTTGCTTCACCACCACCAAATACCGTTCCACCGGTAATTGCTACATTACCTTCGCCATCTTCATTTCTACTACCAATAGATATATTTTTATTACCTTTAACATAATTATTTAAATCACTATTAGTTACTACTCTTTCACCAATATTAACAAATGTTTCTCCATAAACTATAGATGTATTAGCTCCACCATAGACATTTCCATCAACAGTTCCACTAATAACATTAACAATAGTAGTTGCGCTATTAGCAGCTTCTGTACCAGTTACAGCATTATTACCAGCAGCAAATAAACTACCATGAATAACACCATCTAATAATGATATTTCTGATTCATTTCCAACAGGTGCTTGATTACCTCCACCATAAGCACTGTTATTTACAACACCACCAGTTATAATAGCACTTGATTTTTGATTAACAACAGCCGGACTACCATCACCACCACCATATAATGAAGTGACTGTACCACTTTCTAAATAAACATTTGAATAATCAGAAGCAGCTCTATTTCCACCACCATATACAGTAGTAACAGTCGCATTATCAAGTATATTAACATGTGTTTCTTGTGATAATCCTCCAGTATTATTTCCACCGTAAACATTTGTTAAATTTCTAGTTGCAGCCGAATAACTAGGTTCAGTATACATAGTTCTTTCATACAAGAATATATCATTTTCATTTGTCGTAGTTTGTGTATTAGAATATCCATTCAAAATACTAGGATCAACCATTTCCTCAAATGCTAATCGGAAAGTGAAGTTTCTCTCATCAAAGAACACCCTAAATTTACCCATATCATTATCACCAGGTTGAATAGGAATTTGACATCCTGGATAATTACAAGATGATTGTTGAGGATTATAATAACCAGTAGTTTTCCATACATTAGATTTATATCTTTCCCACTGTGTTTTAGGATAATAAGCACTATTAGCAGCTTCTTTAGTTACATGGAAGAAATCATCATTAATTAGTAACAAATTATAATTCATTATACTTTCATTGTATGGATTGTTAACATTTATTCTAATATCCAT
>JAEEGL014945784.1_pt1 | contig 66870 bp, 72 predicted proteins | sample 9134231 | NCBI WGS metagenome assembly JAEEGL01 (sample SAMN16246548, study PRJNA631951) | gut metagenome | biome: gut microbiome; feature: rumen; material: fiber-attached | host: Bos | place: Iran: Karaj | collected 2018-10 | reverse complement strand
TGAAGAAAGTCTCACAAGAGAAAATAATAAGAGGGACTCGAACCCAAACCTCTTGATTTGCAATCAAGCGTTCTAACCTATTGAACTATATTCCCGAATTTTGGAGGAAACGAAGTATCTCTTAATGATTGCTATCAGAATCTGCGGAGGCGGAGGGACTCGAACCCCCGCGACGGTGATTAGCCGCCCTAACAGTTTAGCAAACTGCCCCCGTCACCAACTTGGGTACGCCTCCATGTCATTGTCTAGGTGGCGAGATTCGAACTCGCGATCACTTGATCCCAAATCAAGTATGATAACCGGACTTCACTACACCTAGTTTATATATTAATATAGAACTAATAAAGCAACGGTTCAAATTTTGTAGAACTTACTCCCAGTAAAATCCAGGGCTTCATTAGGCAAAGCTTCGTTGCTATGTTTTTGTCAAACTTAGTAGACAGGATAGAGAAGGAACCTCTACATTGCATCAGCTTACGCTTCTCTTTATGTTCGCAGAGGCTGATGTTTTAGTTTGACTAAGTACCCCGTGAGGGATTCGAACCCCCAAGAAATGGTTCGTAGCCATTCAGTTTATCCGTTAGCTTAACGAGGCATATAAGAAGTTTCGTATGTTTTGGTACTTCTTACCAAGCTTCCCTGTGTCCTGTGTCTTATGTTTCAGTGATAGAACCTATCCAGTTGTCTTGGACCATTAGTTACTTTAGCTGAACCTAAGCTTTGTACTCTCATTGGGACTCGAACCCAAACCAAAAGTTTAGGAAACTTCTATTCTGTCCCTTAAACTATGAGAGCATTAGTTTGTACCCCCACCGGGACTCGAACCCAGATCAACTGCTTAGAAGGCAGTTGTTCTATCCCTTGAACTATGGAGGCATTATAATCTATATTTACATTTCACTATCATGTTTCTATCCATTATGTATAGCCTACATTAACTTCTGATGCTTGTTTAAGACACCTGTGTCCTTTGTATAGATTAAAAAGAAAGGAGGGTAGTTCTTCGAATTTTCAGGCTCCTCGTCCTTCGGCGCATCTTCTGAACCACGGAATATCCTGAACTACTACGGATATGAAACGCTTACGATTTCCCCAGGCCGACAGAGGACCTGGCCTTACGTCGGAATGGCATTCATGACTACCAAACCACCAACTGTACCCGAGGAGGGAATCGAACCCTCACGACCTCACGGCCAGTAGATTTTGAGTCTACCGCGTATACCAATTCCGCCACTCGGGCTTTAAAAAACTAAACATTCTCTTGTAAGATTCATAAAGTATGCTACCGTTACACCAAGGAGTCGAACCAATCCTCTTCATGTATATGTTTAGTTTTGTACCCACGGTGGGAGTCGAACCCACAATCCCATATGGACCTGATCCTAAGTCAGGCGTGTCTGCCAATTCCACCACGCGGGCATATTATCAAGCAAGATTATTGGTGAGTGCATCTTGTTTAAAGGGCAACCGTAATAATCCCTTCACCAGGTCTTTACCTTGCTTTAAGTCATGGTTTCTTCAGGTTTCACCAGATATCGGTACTCCTCAGGAATTGCCCCTTAAAAGTTTTCTTCGACTCAGTACTTAAAAGGTTTCTTTCTTCGTGTCAAACTCATGACTTAAACTACGTACGGTATTTGTACTCGAGGTGGGGATCGAACCCACACGGTACTGTTACTTCCCACTAGATCCTTAATCTAGCACGTCTGCCAATTCCGCCACTCGAGCATAAAGGAGAATTTTATTCTGCCGGTTTCTCCAAACCGCCCCATCTAGCATTGTTTCGAATTATTTGTATACAACATGCAGATTGGCACCATAAAACGACATCTAAAGACCTTTCAGACTACTTATCACAAATATTTCCATGGAATATTTGTAAGAGGTTTTATAAGCTGTGGACCTGAAGAGAATCGAACTCTCCCACAAACCTTGCAAGGGTTCATCGCCAGCCTTGGTACATGCAAGCCCAAATGATGAAAGTTTTTGTTATCTACCTAAAGTTTAGGCTGCTTTAATAGCAATTTAGTATCTGAGAACTTTCAAAACTCTTATTACTGTGGACCTTAGGGGACTCGAACCCCTCCTAAGAGCTTGCAAAGCTCCCGTGCTAGCCAACTATCACTAAAGGCCCATATTGACTTTTTACAGAAGTCTAACTGTTTCAGAGCTGCAGACTCCTAGACTTTTCACGTTAAGTCATCAACCGCTAAGTTACTAACCGAACCTAACTTAGAAACCGAATGTTGTTTAAGCAGCCGATGGAAACAACATTTAAGAACATCGCGCTACTTAGATTGAAACTTTCATTTCAACTTGAGCAGAATGCGGGAATCGAACCCGTGTCTTCGGCTTGGGAAGCCAATGTTTTGCCATTAGACTAATTCTGCACATTTTGTTTACTTATCCATTAATGAGCGCTTTCTAAAATCATTAATCAATATCTCAAGTTGTTCTATAGATTCAAATGACCAACTGTCTGTCTTTATGTTTAGATATCTTCCTGCGCCATTGTTTCTTGATGATATTGTTATAGATTGAGCTTCATTAGAGTCTTCATCGTCATTTTGTGAATAAGTTATAGATACGTCATCTATAGCTACATCATAACCATCATCGCCTGGATGATCCCAATCATAATATTCAATAGGAACTATTTGCATAATCCTTATAATATATTTGTGGTCCCTCAAGGACTCGAACCTCGTACGCTTCCGAAGCAGGGACTCTTTGGAGTTTAATATCGAAAAACTCCTCGGGATCTAAAACGCATGACTTCTACATGATAGCCCAAGAGCTCTATTGAGATATGTAATAATCACCAATCCTTAGAGGCAATTACTCTCTGTGGTTCGATGAACTGTGGTCCCTCAAGGACTTGAACCTTGGACCTACTGATTATGAGTCAGTTGCTCTAACCAAACTGCGCTAAGGGACCATGTAAGAAATCCAAGAAAATCTGCGAGCTACGGACTGTTATACACTGTATATCTGTTGCGTTGCACCTTATAGACCCTCACGGTATCTAACACATTTCACCAGGCTGTGGGAATACACCGATTCCCATGACTACATTTTAGGAAGAAGTCGACATTTGCCCAAAACTTACCCTGGACTCTACTAAGTGGCCTGTTCTTGGATTAGAGCGGTAGACGAGACTCGAACTCGCAACCTTCAGCATGGCAAGCTGACGCACTACCAATTGTGCTACTACCGCATAAATTAACAAGAGAATATCGACAGGGACTTATATATAATGAATTATTGGAATCGAACCAATTACACTCGGCTTTTCATGCTGATGCTCTACCAAATGAGCTAAATTCGAAGTAACCCTTATCTTGACTACTTGTTTTAATTTAAACAAGATCTTCAATTAAATTGAATTACTTGTTTGCGGAGAGGGTGGGATTCGAACCCACGTGACTTGGAAGTCACACAAGATTTCTAGTCTAGGCCATTATAACCACTCCGGCACCTCTCCATGTGGTTGGATGTATTTCTCAATAGATCCAACCTGTATCTTTAATAGCAATTTCCAACATGTCAAAGAACTGCATTAAGCGGGGAGTGAGGGATTCGAACCCCCGGACCACCTTGCGGCGGCCTCCGGTTTTCAAGACCGGTGCAATCAGCCAGACTCTGCCAACTCCCCATATCAAAGAACTAAATTTTATATAAATAATATAGAATCTTTTTCAATTAATTCAAAGTCTCTATAAGATTTATTTTTTGCAGGTGCGGAAGGATTCGAACCCTCATTGACGGTTTTGGAGACCGCTTTCCTACCCTTGGAAGACGCACCTATATTAGTTTCAAAGAACTTAATTTGCAGGTAAGGCAGGATTCGAACCCACGTGCTGATGATCATCAATGCAGTTTTGGAGACTGCCGCCTTCAACCACTCGGCCACTTACCTATATTGAGTCTCCGGAGGGACTCGAACCCACGATAATGGTGTTGCAGACCAGTGCCTTACCAACTTGGCCACGGAGACATATTTAAAAGAACTTATTGAAGTCAAGGTGGGATTCGAACCCACGATTATACGATTTTGCGGACCGTTGCCTTTGACCTCTCGACCACTTGACCTGTGGAGCCCAGTGGAATCGAACCACTTCCTCTGGATTTGATCTTGGTATTAGATTCGAACTACTTAATATTCCAATATTACCAAGATAATTTGGTTTCAGATGTTTTTTTCACCTGTATTCAGTCCAGCGTACGCACCAGCTATACGAGAGCTCCATTTAAATTTTTAATTCTTTATGATCACATATGACTTTTACTTTATATCCAAGCTCAATATATGCTTTTACTTTATCTTTCATTTCTTGTATATCTAATGTCCAATTTGATTTTATTTCTATAATCATATTTTTAGATGGTATATAAAAATCAGGTATTGCACATCGATATTCATTTTCTTTTGTATTAAAATACTTAATTCTTAATGCTTCAACATCATAATCAATTTTTTGTTTATCTAATTCTTCAGCATAATCTAATTCATATGATGATCTTAAAAATACTTCTTTACCATTCCATGTTGTATGCCATTGTTGTTTATAATGAACATTATCTTCTAGAGCAATCAATTTTCCATGAATCCAAGAATTTATACATGCTTTTGAATAACCTCTAATTGGAAATCCCATATCTTTAAATACATGTAACAAAGTTTCAGAATTATTGAAATATTCGAAACAATTATACTTTATATAAATATCTTTTGGTGACAAACAATTTACAACATATTCATTAAATAAAATACTTTTTATTTTTTTGTATTCTTCTATAAAATCAACAGTGTATAATTTTGAAATATCTAACCCAAATGGTATAAATTTTTTAAAGTATTTTGGAGATTTATGTTTTGAAATTTCAATATGCAAATCATTTAATTCTTTAGAACCACAAATGTATTTTTCTTTTGATTTTCTTTTTATTTCATATTCGACATATCTATTTGAAACTTTCATATTACATGAAATTTTCTTTTTTGTTTCTTCAGAATGATGTCTTGTGTTAGCACAACTTCTACAACAAAAATACTTATCTCCTTTTATTGGAAATCTGTATTCATTTTCAACAACTTTAAAGTGCTTTCCACAATTCTTGCATACAACTTCAAATTCTTTCTTCATATATTAATATAGATATTCTATAATTAATAATAATGAATTGAACTATTGAAGTATATTTTTTCAATTAAAAATTTTCATTATTTCAAAGAACTTAATTATGCGGAACCTCTCTGGGTTGAACAGAGTCCTCTTGCTCTTCAGACAAGCGCGCGCACCGGCTACGCCAAAGTTCCAAATCATTTGTGGCAGCAGAGCGATTCGAACGCTCGTCTCATGGTCCCAAACCACGAATTCTCACCGGGCTAAACTATACCGCCATATTTTAACTAACATTTTATATTATAGAAACTTTTTTGAAAATTTCAAAATTATCTATAAAAAAAATATTCGATATTTCAAAGAACCTTTATTTTGTTCTCCAAATACCGAACTTCTATTCTTCTGTATTTTATGGAATTTAATTTGATATTTGGAGATTCTTAATTAGCACCATGAAGGGCAAAAAGATCTATGCATGAGTGAGCAACTCAAACCTGCTATGGCTGGTGCTATACTACTAATAATATGTAGACTCATGTTGTTCATATCAAATTACTATTTTTAAGTTGTTATATAATAATAATAGAAAAAATATAAAAAAGATTCAAAAAAATAAAAAAAAATTATTTCATATATATTAATGTGTAAAATTAGGGAAAAAATTCCAGAGTTTTTCCATTGCTGATCCATTGAAAGCATCATCATAAAATTTAATTCTAGCTAAATTCCATTTAGATAAATCTTGTTTGAATGACTTACAATTTTTGAACATATTTGTCATATCTTCAAGGTTTTCTAAGTTCCAATTTGATAAATCTTGATTAAATTTTTCGCAATTTAAAAACATTTGATAAGTGCTTTCAACCTTTTCAGTATTCCAAGTTGTTATATTTCCATTAAATTTTTTGCAATCAACAAATGCTTTTTGCATAACATTTATTTTTCCTGTTTCCCAATTATCTAAATCTTTATTAAAGTTTTCACAACCATAAAACATTTCATATATAGATTCTGCATTTGACATATCCCATGAGTTTAAGTCGCAATTAAATCCATGGCATGCATAGAATGTTTTGCTAAAATCTACACCATTAGATACATTCCATTTTGATATATCAAAATTCATATTATAAAATCCATCTTGACTAAATATAAGTCCAAAATCATAAATTTCAGATACATCAATATGATTTAAATCTATATCTCTTGAAACAATTCTTGCTGCTCCATAATTATCTTTTTTACAAGCTAATCTTATAAGTTCATCATGAACTATTTGTTTTAAGTTATGATTATCTTTAGCTTTTATAGTATATCTTTTTGTTGATTTGTTTATTATGTATTCTAATATTGGTTTCATAAAAACATTGAATAATATATATTAATAATAAATTTTAGTAAGACTAATATGATGATAGTTTTATTTTTAATTATATAAATATGATATTTTGCATATAGATGTTAAAGCCTTTATTAAGAGTTATACCTAATCTTTCTGGTAATGTAAAACTTACATGTACTTTATCAGATTTCAATAAGATAAATGATGATTATATAGAATGCCATATAAGAGGAGCTAGACTATTGCCATTGAGTAGTGAGCTTTCTGAAAAGGTTTGTGAAGTCAATTTATTGAATTCTACTTATGAATTCGATATAAAGAAATTCTATGCATATTACTCTAATTATTTTTATGATTCTATATATGATTGGCAAAAAGATGATTATACAAAACTAGACAAAAGATTTGTAGCCAAAGACAGAGATATTGATTTTGAATATGGTGTAAAGAGAGTTTCTTATCAGAAAAATGGAACTCAATTTGCTTTCTTTGCTCCAATATGGATAGAATCAAAAGAAGATATACCTGATAGTTTCAAAATCAATATCAGATTAGATTCTAATTCTTATGATTATGAAAAGACTCTTGAAATAATCATAAAAGATTATGATATTACATATAACAAAAACTATTTCTGGCCTTATATAAATAAATATGCAAAACAACTTTCAACTGATGTGGTATATTGTAATCCATTGACTAACCAAGCTGTTTATTATGGAATTGACTTAGTTAGAGGTGGATTTTCAAAGATAGTAGATAGTTTAGTAGGATCTAACTATTGCTTGCAATCAACTATAAATAAGTTTGATCAGAATATATGTGAAGGATTTAGAAGAAACAAGTTATGCATAAAACAAGTTATGCCTTTGTCTTTCTATTTTGATATTACAGACATATTGACAGAATTTGAACTAGATCATTGCAAATATGCTAAATTATCTATATCTGGACAATATTACAAGAATGGAAAGAAAGTTTCATTCTATGATTTTTCAACAAATTATAATTATTTCACACAATCAAATTGGCTATGTAAAGATGACAATGTATTTGAATTCTTGAAATTAGATAGAAACGTAATGGATGTTGATTTTCCATCTTTGAAAGAATCAAAGTTCATTAAATATAAGAATGACAATACATTGACTCATAATATAAATAGATGGAAATTAAAATATTCAAATGATGAAAACCCTTATATAACTAATTTGTCATCTGCATTTTCATCTTTACAAAATCATTCTTTCAAGTATCGTGAATATCCTGGCATATTAAAGCAAATTAATGCTTTTTGTGATAAAGACAATAATCTTGTATTGCCTTTGAAAAATAATTTAACAAGTAATAAAACAATATATTCAAAAGATACTAGATTAGTTGACAGATATAAGAACATGATGCAAGACAATGTATCTAATTGGTTTGTACCTATAACAACCACAGAATGGTTTGAACAACAAAACATAAATACTGTATCATCTTTATATGATAAATCTGATTGGTATAAATTATTGACTTCAGAAGATAAACAACAAATACAAAATTATATAAATGTAAAAAAGACTTCTGAAATAGCATATTTGAACCAATCTGTATTTGAAAATATTAATTATGTTGAAAATGAAGAAGATCTTGAAAATGCAGATATTTATGTAAAATGTTCTTTAGATGATATTATGGATTATGAATATGGTATTACAGAAGAAAACTCAACATATTCATTATATACAAAGAAAACAATATTTGATGTTCCTGATTATTGGAGTAATGTGATTGATAATAAAGTATATTCAAATGGAGTTTTATATAATCTATCATATATTTGGAGACAAAAACCTAATACTCCAAAGTTTGACAAGTTTGGTGTGTTTGTTGTTCCAACAATGAATTCAATTAAATCAGAAGATTTGAAAAAGATAAAGTCAGCTAAATGGACATTATTGACTGGAAAAGAAAATATAGATGTTCCAAATGCTTTCTTTGCAACAGATTTAAGAGAATTAATTTCAACAGATAATACTACAGCTTCTTCATTATATGACAATGAAATGGGATATGGAAAGAAACTACAAGAAGTTTCTCATGACAAATTGTTTTTCTTAAATGATTCAAATAAAGAAGATGGTAGTTTTATAGATTTGATAGGATTAGGATACGATATCTATGAAATCAATAAATATTATAAGATTGAAGAAATTCAAAAGAAATATCCAAGTATATATGAATCTATTATGGCTAAAAAAGCTAAATATGTAATTGATAGCTATGAGCTTTTGCCAATATATAGATTAAAACAGATATTATCTGGAAATACTTTATGGATAGAAAACTTCAAGTCTGGAAAAACTAAATGGCTATATGAACAATTATATTTTAATACAAGATATAATTTAAATAAGTCAAAATATGATAAAAGAACATTTTCTAAAGCTATAAAGAATTCTTCTGATTATATGTTAGAGTTTGCTTTCTTATTGAAAAAACAGTTTATTTCAGCTTCTGATTTTAGAATATTCTCAAATGATGAAAGTAATTTGACAAAATATGCTTTCTGTCCTATATGTGTTGACAGTAATGAAGTATTTGCAGAAAATGTATTCACTAAATATGATGACATGTCTTATGTATATGGTGATACTATTCCTCAAGATAAGTTTGAAAAGGATATTGATATGATGTATGTTGATCCATATAACTTGTCAAGAGCATTGCAAAGTGACATTAGTGGATTATTAGAAAATCCATTATATTCTAGAACAATGTATGCTAGATTTTTGAATAACATGCATTTGAAAGTATTTTTGTCAGAATTATATGCTGATGAAAATGGAAATAAAAATCCATCTAATAGATTATCTAATATCTATGTAAAAAGAAGAGTATTATTCAATGATTATGAAAACAAGAAATTTGAATTGAGAGACAATTATATACCTTTGTCAGAAATATATAGATTTGATTATCCTAGAGAATATAGAAGAAATAAATATAATTATATTTCAGAAGGACAAGTACATAATGAAATATGTTCAAGAGTAAATCAAGATTTTTATTTTGACAAAGAAAACAATTGTTGGAGATTTTCTGATCAATTTGCTGATACACACGATGTCCATGAAATATTAAGATGTAATAGTGATGATCCAGAATTAAACACATATTGGTTTGAATTAGTATTCAAGAAGAACTTCATAAAAGTTGATGAACAGATATGGACAAAAATTAATATAAACAATAAAGACACATATAAAGATTTATATGTATATAGAATAAGTAGAGAAGATGATTTGCCTAAACTAATAGATTATATTTGTTCAAATGAATATGAAAACTTAAATGATGAAAAATATGTATCAACTTCTTGGATGCTTCAACCATTATTTGACACAGTATTTTTGCAAGAAATGGAAGTTTCAATGTTATATTCTGAATATAACCAAAGCAAGATATCTGAATCTTCAGTTATAGGAACTGACAAAAAATATTATAGATATGATGTTGACAATATAATGTTTATGTATGATATTAGTACATTCAACCATAAATATACTCCAATATTAGATTCTAATGGAAATGTATTATATTCATACTCATATATAAATAATCTTATATCACAAAATAGTGATGATGAAGACTCAATGTCTTACAAATTTGCACATAAAGAAGAACCATTCTTTGATACAAATGGAAATGCAATATTCAATTATTTGCCAACATATAGAATGGTTGACAAAGCATATTCACAAATTATGTTAGGACATGGTACTGAACCAGTACTTCAATATTATAGTGCATTGACTTACAATTATATAGATAGTGAAGAATATAATTCTGAATCATTCTTCTCTCAATATAATTATGATAAACTTTTCAGTAATGGAAATTCTTCATTAGACAACCTTCATATAGAATATGATGGAGAACCAGAATATGATGAAAATACAAATACTTGGAAAGTATCATATAAATATACACAAGATCAAGTATTTACATATAGAGACATTAGATTGAGATATTTGAATAATATAATAAATTATAATGATCTTGGATTATATGATGAATTTGGAATATCAACATATAATATATCTTATTCTTATGTTACAACATATTCTTATATTGTTCCAACAGTTGAAAGAAGACAATATAATGGATTACCTGTTTCTTACACAGTAACTAAATATGAAAAAAGAACAGGATATACTTATTGTACAGGATATTCAACTTATGCAATGATATTCATTGATTTAGAGTTGAATAATACAAATTCTTCTTTTAATCTTATAGACTTACAGAATAATGACAAGAAATATTTTACATATATAAATAAAAGACATATAGATTCAAAGGCATTCAATATGGCTGATGAATTCAAATATTTAGTTCCATTCATCAAAGATGACATGTTCAAGACAATGAAGTCTACAAATTATGTTATTGAACCAAAGAGAATATCATTCAATGCATATTATATGCCTAATCCTTTAATATCAAAGAAAAACAATGTTTATGCTTATGATATATTAATAAACCATAAACCTTATGGAGCTGTAATGCTTGAAAGATATTTTGATGCTATAACACCATATATACCAGAAACATCTGACTATAAATCAACATATATGTTGAAATATAAAGATATTGATTCATCTATATCAGTAAAAGATCAAAATAATGAAGCTTCAATATATTCTGATTATATGAATATAAATGTAAATAAACCGATAAGATTATATTCAAGCAAAAATGAATATGAAGAATATTCACAAGCTGAAAGAAAACATTTCAATAACAATAAAATGGTAAATCTTGAACATGACTTTGATATATTCATAGGAAATGATTTGATATATGAACAAGTTCTAGAAAATGAAGAAAACATAGCTGTATTAGAAAAGTTTTCTAAATATATAAGACAATATGGTGAGTTTAATGATGATGAAGTTTTATTTTTATATAATAAGTATGATGTAAAATTTGACAGCTATTGTGTTGGAATTGACTATAGAAAAGTCAATAAAGTTTACTCATTGACATTAAAATTTATGCTTAAATAAAAATGGCTATACAACCTTTTAATACTTTACAAAACAAAAAAGATACAAACTTAAGTGAAAATGTAGAAAAATATGTTATAGAAGCATTAGCTAACTTAGGACAAAGATATAGTGTTGCTGGTGATGGAATATCTACTGATTCTATAACATTTTCAAAGATAGTTTCTAATAATTCATATGCTGATCCTACAAAATATTTAGGTAAGATTTGGAAAGATGAAAATAATAATATATGTTTAGGTATTGCTAAAATTGAAAATAATTTAAATATAATTGAAGAAGTAACTAAATCAATACCTTTATATAATCATGTAGCATTATATATTGATGATACAAATCCAGAAGAATCTTTTAATCTTACTGTTAAAAGTCCTGAGAAAAATGTTGATACATTGACTCATATACATATGTATGCTGACAATAATTATTTTGTATATTCAGCTAAAGAGAATATAATAAAAGATAATGATGAAGGTGAAATAGATGAAGAAAAATCAAGATTTGTATGTGAAAAATATAATATAACTACAGAAACATTAGACACAGCTATAAGAATAGCAAAAATTGAAGACACATATAAAATATTATATATGTCTAAAATGTCTGAAAATGAAGAATCTGTAAACTATAGTCTACGTGTATATGGAATTGAATTTGATGAATATTTCACTTTTGAAGATTTATTAGAGCATAAATTTAAAGTAAATGAAATTGACAATGGAGAAATAAATCCAGAATATTGGACTAATTTTAATCCAGAAACAATTTTAAATGATATATATACTCAATCTGAACAAGTTGGAAGAACTTCACAATATATTGAAGTTACAGACAATAGTTTGAAGATTTCTGTAGTGCATTCAAAAAATGATAAATCATTTAGAATATTAAGCATAAGTGATGAAACTCAAGAAAGTTTATATGAAAAACCTATACAATGGTTTGCATATGACTTTGAATATATGTATCGCCAATTAAAGAAAGCATATTCAAAAGATATTTATCTTGAAGATGGTGTAAATACAATAATGCAACATGTTCTTGTTAATTTATACCTTCTTTCTGGAGAAAATATTTTATATGTACCTGTTGACTATGAATTTAATTATGCTTATAATACCAATAATGATTATCAAGTATATTTTTCAACATCAGATATATCAGTAAGAAATCTTACTGTAAAAACTAATACTAAGAACATTTTAGATTCTAATGATAATATTGGAATATATTCACTTGATTCAAAAGTTGAAAAAATAACTTTCTACAATTATCAAGTAGAATATGATGACAGAGAAACTATTAGTAAAGTTATTGTATCTAAACATTTTGTATTGCCTTATATAAATGAATCAGGATATTGGGTAATAAATGATGTAGATACAGAAATATATGCAAAAGGTAGAAATGCAGGTAATCCTAATGTAATAATTTATGAGACAAAAAATGGACAAATTAAACCAAATATATTAGTTTCTGCTGATAAAGATTATATTGAAGGATTAAATTATGTTGAAAAATCTTGTTATATAAAAATACCTAATAAAGTTACAAAGACTGATCATAATGGACATGTCACAACGGAAATAACAAGTCCATTTACAAATGAAATATTTTCAGATAATACAACTGATACTTCAGCACAATATATAATATTTACAGAAGAAGATGTAAATAAAGTAAATCCATATATCAAATGTAATGTATTAGTTCCTACATTAAACAATACAAGCAAAAAGGTATATGAAGAAAATATTGAAAAGCTAAAATATTCTGTTATAATCAATTTATCAGAAGTAGAATCAATATATGGTTTTGATGATCCAAATGCTATTGAACTTAATAATGTAATAAGAAAAGTATATACCAATGGAAAAATAGCTTCTATATGGTCTTTACAAGAAGATGATACAGAACATTGTGGATATGGATTTAAACCTGTTATAGTAGATAAAATTGGAACTTTAGATTTCATAAAATTGACAAACTTTGATAATCTGATTTCTTGGGTTATTGACAATTATGTTCCAACTGATCCTGATAATTTCTTATTTACAAGAATTGTATTTGATAGAACTGATTCTCAAACAAAGAATAATGACAACCAACTTATATATTGTTATCCTACTATTGAAAGTTTCAATATAAAGACAAGCAATGTTGTAACTAATTCTACAAATCTTAGAATTGCCTTTTATGATCAATTGACTTCAGAGAATTATATACCTGATCCTAATGAAGATCCAGATATAAAAGATAAATCTACAACTTATTCTATAACATCAATTGGTCAAGATGATTTAAGATATTTTGATAAATGGGTAAATCATAATGTAACAACTGAATTAAATAATGAACAAGTTGGTCAATATCAAGTAAGTAATGAAATGTATGGATATAATTCTAACCAATATGAATTAGAATATGTTCCATCAGATGTTAATTATCAGGTTCCTACATTTGACTTAAGTGAGACATTAGTAAAAGATGAGAATGTAATGAATAAAGTAAGCATTCTTTCATTTAGTCCATCTTATATGCCTTATAATGCTTATATTGGTACTGTATATAATGAAATAGATAAATCAGTATTGACAATAGGAACTTCTGAAATCAATCCTAACATAGGTCATATAACAATGATGAATGACAAGGATTCTATCCATTTCAATAAACATAGACAAATAAACATAAACTTTGACAATACAAGAATATCAGCTTATGCATATATAGGAAATGATTTGATTACAGAAAATGACACTATTTCTTATCATACAACTTGGAGAAGAAGAGATTCAAAAGGAACAACTTACTGGACAACACATTATCACCAATTTGGTTGTTTCTATCCAAAACCATTTGTTCTTTCAATAGATGAATATCAAAATACATATATTGGTATTTCAAATAATTCAATAAATGTAAATGACAAAGAAACATTTTTAGAATATTGCAATGAACATGAAAGTTCATTCATGTGTGGAGTAGTAAAAGAAAGATACAAATTAGGTAGCATGAATAGTGAACAAGAACCTTCTACAGGATTTTGGGATGGAAACAATGATAACTATGCTTCATCATTTTATATGTATATCAATGATCTTTTGATTATTGACAAATTAATGTATGACTTGAATCCTACATTAAAAGAAAGAAATTTGACTTTTGATGTAAAATCTTCAAATACAGTGATTAAATCTTATGATAATAAACCATTTGCAATTGTATTAAATTCAACATTATTAAATGAATTTGATGAATATGAATATAATTGGGATAATGAGACATTAGGAACAATAGAATCAACAATATTAAACAATTCATCTTATACATCTAACAGATATTTATCTAATGATTTGACTATCACATATTATGAAGCAAATAATACATGTTTTGTAAATATAACTGAAAACGATAGTTCTAGTTTTATGACATATTTACATAAATTAGAACAAAACTATAATATAATATTTGAAGATATTGATATATCACAATATCTTGATAATGTTATAAATGGACAAGAATATGATCCTGATGAATATGAAGAAAATGATTCTGATTCATATTAATTTTAATAACAAACAAATTTAATTACATATTATGATTACTAAAATATTTATTGTTGGAAACAAAGAAGAAGAAAATATAAATATTGCTAAAGATATTTTGGCAAAGAATGATGATTTGTCTATATGCCAGAAATTCACTAATGATCAAAGTTATAAAGATATTACAACTGATGATTATATTTTTTATTTAGATCAGAAAGATGTTGACTTAGCATATAAAAACAATGCTTTCTTATTTGTTACAACTAATAATTTTATATCAACAGGAATTACATTTGACTCATTTTATAATGATGATATATTTTATATGAATATACAAGAGTTCAATAATATACCAGATTATATTTTTTTAGATAATGACATAATTATTGCTTGGGTAGATAGAAAATCTCATGGTAAGAAAACTGAAGAAACTTTATCAAATATACCTCATTTCTTAGATAAATTGTCAAAGTGTAATTACCTTTATTTTATAAATGAATCAGTTGATGAAATTTCTGATTGTATAATAAAATATATTTATGGAAGTATAGAAGAAAAACAACAATTATTAGATGATAATTGTTAATTTTTTTTAACATTTTAATGAATAATAGCTAAGTTTATTTCTATATTTAAATTAAAAATTAATATTATTTATTTTTGAATTATGTATAATGGCATGCAGGATTTTGGTACAGGACCTAATGGTCCTGATATTAAAGGAAAATGGATTAATAGAAGAACAGGAAATATAATAAATGTTAGAGATGCTTTTATCAGTGGTGATGATATGGTAGTCATGACTGATAAAGGACAAATATCTATGAATGAATTTTCTAACAATTATATTCAAGCTTCTCAAGATATATATGACCAAAATGGCAATATAATTGGAAAAGAAGACATTAGTCCTGAAGATATTATAAACATGAATAAGCCACATAAAAGTCCTCAAGTAAGCAACCAAAAGCCATTACCTATTCAAGATTTCGAAGATGAACTTACAGAAGAAGATAAAAAGATTTTAATGGGAATAAAGCCTGTATCAAATGAATCTAATTTTGAAGTAGAAGAAAAACAAAATAATGTAAATATAAATACAAATATAAAACAAAGCAATTCTGATAATCCAATTCTTAGCAAGATTTTTAATAAAATAGACTCAAAGCCCACTATAAACATTAATATTGTTTGGCCTGAATATCCAAGAGAAGAAATGAAAATGCTCGGAAAATATTTTGATATAAATACTAATGAGATTGCTAAATATATAGTAGCAAAGTATTTAACAGATGACGCTATTGCAGATGCACTTAGCGCATTTGTAGATGGAGTGGATCTTTAATAAAAGGTTCACTATTTTAGTTTAAATAAATGTCTAATTTTTAAAATGCTAGGAGAAAATGAAAAACAATTTGTTGAAAGCATTGTCAATCATTTATCTAATATAGCTAAAGTACAAGAACACTTAAAAGAGCATTTTCAAATTTTAAGTTACTATGATGAAGAGAACTCAACACTTCATTTAGTTCCACAAGAAATAAATGAAAGCCTTAATTTACCTTTAGCTAAGAGATATGTCAATTCAATGATTGATGAAACAATGCTAAATGTTGTATTTGGCGGTGTTGAATAACAATATATAAAATACAACTTATTAAAAAAGCAAGCTTTATAGCTTGCTTTTTTTATGTATAATGTTTAGGTTTTAATTTTTGTCTTCTTGCTATTGGACAATTTTTAAACATGTCTTCTGCATAACAATATTTTGGAATTTGCCAAGAACTTAAATCTTGACAAAAGATTTCACATCTTTCAAACATAGATGACATATCTCTCACATTTTGATTTATTTGCCAATTAGATATATCTCTATTAAATGATCTGCATGAAGAAAAAGCATGATTAAAATCTATAACATTTGATACATCCCATTTTTCAAGACCTTTACCTTCAAATCTAGGAGCAGCAGCAAATGCATGATTTAAACATGTACATTTACTTAAATCCCAATTTCCTAAATCACAATTAAAATTTATAGCTCCACAGAAAACACTTCTTAATTCTTTAGCATTAGACATATTCCATTTTGAAATATCTCCATTAAATTTAGTTAATCTAAATGTAAATGAAAAATATTCTATTTGTGATACATCTATATGATTTAAGTCACAATTTTCTCCTAATTTTTCTATTTCTTGTTTAACAATATTTTTTAATTGCTCTGAATTTTCAGCTGTTATTTTATATATTTTAGCTGACTTAGATATTATATATTCGAAGATTGGTTTCATGATGTAAATTTTGGTTTATATTTTTCTTTTATAGGGCAAATATCAAAAATATCTTGTGTCCATACACCTTCTGTAAATTTCCACATTGATAAATCTTGATTAAAACTTTTGCAGTTAGCAAACATCTTATAAGCATTATTAACATTAGAAACATCCCATTTATTAAGAGGTTGATCAAATTTTGTACAACCTAAAAACATACAATACATATCTTCTACACTGCTTACATCCCAATCATTCAATGGGCAATTAAACTTGCTATTATAAAAAAATGTACAAGACATATCTTTAACATTAGATACATTCCATTTACTTACATCTCCATAAAAATTTAATTTAGTAAATAAACCAAGTTGTTTTTCTTCAGCAAATGTACCAAAATTAGTACATTTACTTACATCAATATGATTTAAGTCAGCATCATTCCCTAATCTTTTTATTTCATCAAGAACTATTTTCTTTATAGTTTGATTAGTAGCTTTAATTGTATATCTTTTTGTTGACTTATTTATTATATATTCTAATATTGTTTTCATATTATTTCTAATTCTATATAATAATTTCCTTGTTTTGAAAATTGTTTTCCTTTTTTAATGTCAACATTTATAATTCTTAGTTTAGTATTTCGTGGCAAAAGAATTTCTTTTTGTTCTGAACAATCTATTTCTTCTTTATTAAATATATTATTTATATTTATATTTGGATAAGGTTTATCAGATACTATATGTAAAATAACTTCATAATCAGACCATCTGCTACCCCATGGAGAAATAAATTCTTCTGCACAAGACATATATCCTTTATTTGTTATTTCTTCTCCAATCTTATCATTTATATTGTCTTTAGTTATTCCATATATATTTTTAAGATAATCCCATTCTACAGTTCTATAAAGATCAAGCTTAGTTTTTTCCTTAAATCCTTTATCAAATATATCTGTTATTTCTTTTACTTGTTTTCCTTTTCTTAATTCATCATTAATATTTGTTATAAATCCAGCAACATAATCCCAAATTATAGATTTTACTTCATCATCAGGATATTTATGATTAAGAAATTTGTCAAACTTTGATTCTAATATATATTCTAATATTGGTTTCATTATTTTTTATTCATTTTATTTTCTATTTCTTTATACCACGATTCACCAAATAATCTTATTAAAGGATCTTTTTGTGTTATGCATACAGGATCTTTACATTTCTTATATATGCATCTTTCATCAACACTATAAGTCAATTTGTTTCCATCTTTTTGTATAGGATATAAATGACAGCTTATTGGTTTGCAAAAATCATTTTCTTTAAGGAATTTATTTCCTTCTCTATATGCTTTATCAATTGCACATAAAGTCTTTCCATTTTCATTTATAGAAAATACACATGAACTATCTTTTTTTAGTTGTGTACCTGTAAATTCATCATATTTTTTTGATGTTCCACTTTCTTCAATTATTTTAATAGATTCTTCATCTAAATAATCTTTTACTTCAATATATACATTATCCAATATTTTAATTTCATTGTCTTTTAATTCTGCTCCACAACCACCATGTGTGCAACATGCGCCTTTACATTTTTCTAAGTCACATTCAAAGCATTCTTTGAAAATATCATTAGAAACTAAAATATTTCCTATTTTTGTATTATCTGAATTTTCTTTTATATATTCTAAAATTGGTTTCATTCTTGTTTGTTTTTAAGTATCTCTTTAATTCTGTTTTCTAATTCTTCACATAATTCTGGATTATCTTCTAATAATTTTATAGCATTTTCTCTTCCTTGTCCTAGTTTAGTGTCTTCATAACTGAACCAAGATCCAGATTTATGTATTATGTCATATTTAGTTGCTAAGTCAAATATCTCTTCTATTTTTACAATACCTTTTCCAAATTGTATCTCAAATTCAGCTGTCTTAAATGGAGGAGCCATTTTGTTTTTTATAACTTTTACCTTTGTCATATTTCCTACAGTTTCTTGACCATCTTTTATTTGGCTTATTTTCCTTACATCAATTCTAATAGATGCATAAAATTTTAACGCATTGCCACCTGTAGTCGTTTCTGGGTTGCCGAACATTACACCTATTTTATCTCTTAACTGATTAATGAAAATAACAAGGGTGTTAGTTTTTGATACAATAGAAGTAATTTTTCGACAAGCTTGTGACATAAGTCTAGCATGAAGTCCCATGGTTGCTTGTCCCATTTCACCATCAACTTCAGCTTTTGGTACTAAAGCAGCAACAGAGTCTATTACAACTACAGCCATGCTACCTGTTGAAATCAATGTTTCAGCTATTTCAAGTGCTTCTTCACCACAAGAAGGTTGGGCTATATAAAGTTTACTTAAATCAACTCCAAGGTTTTTAGCATAAGTTCTATCAAATGCATGTTCAGCATCAATTATAGCACACATTTCGCCATTCTTTTGGGCTTCTGCAATAGCATGTATAGCAAGTGTAGTCTTACCTGAGCTTTCAGGTCCAAATATCTCAACAATTCTTCCTCTTGGATATCCTCCTATTCCTAATGCATCATCTAATCCAATACTTCCACTGGATATCACTTCAACATCAAACTTAGGAGCTTCATCAAGACGCATGACACTTCCTTTACCAAAATCTTTTTCAAGTTTTTTCAATGCTTCTTCTAAAGCAGCAAGTTTATTATTTTCCATATTCAATATAACAAATTGTTATTTAAAAATAAAAAAACTAAGCTACCATTTCTGATAGCTTAGTTCTTGTTATAGGAAATAAAATATATAAATTAAATAATATCTAAAATAGAAGTTATTGCATTAGCTTCAGCATTGATTTTATATTTTGCCTCACTAATATCTTTTGTGCAATTATAAGTAGAATAATTTTCAAATATATCAAGAATTTCTTTTGGATAATTCTTTTTATTTAATTCAACTAATATTGTATTATATTTGAAATGCTCAAAAATATCATTTTCTTTCTTTTCTACTTTACCTGCATAAGATTTACTTTTTAATATTTTTTCTATATACTCATGAATATTATCATCATTATGCACATCAATTGTATTGTCTAAATCTTTCTTATATACTCTAAATGATTTTTCAGGATTAGTATTAGATTTCTTTTCAATTATAGGAAAAATATTATCCCCTTTATCTCCACGAATTATCTTGTCAATAATTACATCTTTAGGATTAATATATTCTATTCCTTTTGATTTTTCTACAATATTTGAAAATAGTGTTTCATTTACTGAATATTCATAATTAAAGAGATAATCTAATTCTTCTTCTTCAATTTTTTCAGCTATAACACCACTTTCTTTACTCCAGCAAATTGTAAAGCATTTATCTTTTGTAGTATGAACTAATTGAGTAAGATCTTTATCTTTACTCCATATCATTACATTTGTTCCTTCTGAATTTAGTTTTGTTGACCAATACCAAGCCCAGTCATCTCCTTCAATTCCTATTTCTTTTGAAGTTGTTATTCCAGATGATTTTAATTTATTTATAAAATCTTCAAAATTTGAAAATATAAGATCCCAATCAATATCTTCAGATTTTACTCTATTTCCTTTATAATCTTCAGTAATAAAGCTTGGTTTTTCAACGCTATTTCTCCAACTACCACAATCTGAAACAAAAATTATATTATCAATTACTGGAAACTGTCTTAAAACTACTTCAATTGATTTAATCATCAGCATTTTTAATTCTCGACACATATCATTATCATCTTGATATTTGCCATTCAATACTGATAACCTACTCATTAATAGCCAGTTTCCATCTATTAATAAGGTAAGCTTGCTTTTTCCCATATATTAATAAAAGCATATATTTATATTAAAATAGAACTTTTATAAAAAAAATTTTCACTTATACGAAGATAAGTGAAAATATAAATTTTATTTAATATGCGCTTTTATTATTTTGTTTTCTTCAGTCTACCTCCAAAGCAAACAAACTGCTTACGAGTTGAAATGTATTTTACAGTTCCAGTGAACTTATATTTTCCATTTGCTTGTTTGTATTTTTCAATCACATTTGTTGAAGCAACTTGCTTTTTGAATTTGATTCCAGTATTGTCATCAATGAAGTAGCAGTCATATTCAATATGTGTCCCCATGTAGTAAGTATAATCTTCAACTTCAACAGGGTGTGTTTCAACTAAATCTCCACAGAAATTAAATTCAATACCTTTTTCAATTCCAAGAGATTTGACATCATCTTCAAAATTTGTGCTGATGATTGAGTTTCTGTAACCCATGATAGCAAACCAAGCAAGATACATTTCGCTAAGTGTTATGTATTCATCTTTGATAGCATCCTTAATTTTCTGATTGAGATTCTTTTCATAATCAACTTCACCATATTCAATTCTCTTAAAGTGAAGATTCACATCATCAATGAGGTTTTGATTGATATTGATTGCATTAGAATTTCTTTTTTCAATGAAGTATTCAATTAAAGCTTTATTAGTACCATCAGAAACCTTAGTGTAACCATCATAAACAGGCTTTACCCAGATATTTGTGTTCTTTTCAGTCATGAAGTCATCGCACACACTGATTGCTTCTTCAAAAGAGATAGCTTCAACTAAATATTTGTTAGAAGGTCTCCAGTAACCACCACACCAATCATCTTCTCCGCAGCCACCAAACATGTCAATGATTTCATAAAGCTTAAGAATTAAGCCATTCAGATATTTGCCACCATTTATCATTTTATTGATGCAGCTTGAACCAACCTGCATCCATTCCATAGAAGCTGGATTAAAAAGAATGTGTGACTCAACACGGTTAGAATGAACACAACCGCAATGGTCACATTTTGTATATTGCAAACCATATTCTTCAGGAATAATCTTGAAATATCTTGAGTCTCCCATCAGAAGTCTTCCATTCTTATAATCGACTGTTGCAACTAAAATCCAGTTTTCAGTCTTGATTTCTTCGATATCAACATTGATAGCATCAATCTTATATCTGTTTCTTGAATGACCTTCATAGCCATAGTTAAAAATCTGATCCTTTACAACCTTATGTACAGGACTCATTGTGACTGTAGGTTTGACTTCAAGATGCTTGAACATGCGTTCTAATTTCTTTTCAAGTTCTTGTTTCTTGTCAGGGCTAATGTAGAAGTTCATTGTATTAGGTTTTGATGTTTACAGTATTATATAGTAACAAATATTTTAAAATTCAAAATTTAAATAAAAAAAAAAGACGCATTATGCGCCTTTTAATATAACATCGAAATAATATTCAGTGTTATTCTGCTGGAGTTTCTTCAACTTCAATGCAAGTGTCAACAATCATTTCAAGAGAATCAATTGTTTCTACTTCTGGCATATCAATAGAATCAGCTACCATTTCAATAGTCTCTTCTTCATTGACAACCTCTTCATTGTTCATGTTGCCACATGCAGCAAAAGCCATCATGCCAAACAAACATAATACTAAAAATAATTTCTTCATAATTTCATTTTTAAGTTTATTTATAAATATATATTTTATAATTAAAACATATATCTTAATAATAAGATTTAATATTTAATTTACTATATTTTTTTTCTTAAGTTCATTCCAAAGAATTTCAGATCTATATATAGCTTTTTTAGCAAAATTGATAGGATTTGGTTTATGAGAATTAGATGAAATCAAATTTCCATTTTCATCTCTTTGTTCTGTCTCTATTATATCACTTTCAAAATCATTCTTTGCATATAATGTCTTTGTCATTTCAAGCATGAATTCTTCATAAGTTGGTTGTCTTCTTGAAATTTCTAATTTATCTATTGCATTTTTTAAAGTAGATATAGCTTCATTTATAGTAGAAGATAAAGCTTGTGTTGACTCATTTGTATATGATATACTTCTAGATATTAAAGCTAATTTATTAGTTATATCTTCTAAACCATCTCCATTCAATTCACTTTCATTTGAATCTTCATTATTTTTCAGTGATGAAATAGCTTCTGATATTGATACATAAGTATTTGACAATGTTTGATTTATAGATTCAAATCCAGAAACTATATATGTTGTCAAATTTATATTGTTATTAAAATATTGATTATCACTAATATATGAAACTAAATTATCTAAAGAATTAGAAATCAAACTATTAGACTTACTAATATATGTTCCTATTAAATAAGCTGAATCATCTAGTTCTTCTTTTGTTATTGATTTGTAATATACATTTCCATCTCCACTAATTGTGAAAGGATTTACAATATATGCTTTTACTTCAAATGGAACAACTTCATTCATATAATTATATGAATAGTAAGCATAAGAGTCAACAACGGTCTTTATAGCATAAGAGTTAGCATCTTCATTCCAATATATGACTTTATGTGTTGAAGCAGGAATTAGTTCAGTATTATACAATATTGGCTTTGTTTCATTAGTTAAAGCTATTGCAGTCTTATAAGTAAAATATTCATAAGATACTGATTCTTTTTGGTGTTCTATCTCTTCAACAATAGTAGATGTATCAATATCAATATGCTGTATCAATTCAACTTTTTCTTGTATAGAGCTTCCAACACCAACTTTTCCTATTCCATAATATTTTCCATCTTCACCTATTTCAACTGGATCTGTTGACAAATAATTCTTTTCAACTCCACTGTCATCTTTATAAGTAAATCTAGATATTTCAAGATTTTGTGTCTTTCTTGTCAAATATGAAATCTTTGGATGTTGTATAGAAGCTGTTATTACATATGACAAAGGTATATAATTGTAAGAAGCTGTTGTGTTAGATATTTCTCCAGTATTTGTATAGAAATTATATGAAGCAATCTTTAATGGTACAACATCATAAGTATAATTCTTATACCAATATCCATTATAAGCCATTATCTTTTTAGAGCAATAAGTATTGTCTCTATCAGCTTTTTGTACTATCTTTGTCTCATATTTTGGCGGTTGCCAAGAATAAGTTCCATCAAATATATATGCGATTTCATTTGCTAAAAATGTAGATGCAGGTTTCTTTATTTCAAATGTTTCTATAGTAACATTTTGTATATTTGATCCACCAAATTCACCAAAGTTATTTATATTTTCATATGTTCTTTCTAATAATTCAACTATTGAATAATCATAAGAATATAATGGATTTATATCATACATAGGAGAAGTCATCAACTTTGAAGCAGGCCATACAACAAGATCATCAATTTGCTGATTAGTTGCATTTTCTATATTATCAATCTTTGGCTCTTTGAATATTATGCCAAACAACTCATTGTTTTTCTTTATTATCTTTGGCATATAAGTTGTATTGTCAAAGTATTGTACTTGTGAATAATCTTCAAAATTTATTGTTGATCCATCATATTTTACTTTGAATTCTTTTGATTTATACTGATATAAATGTGAATCATCTAATCTGTTATTAAACCAATTTTGATAATATGTAAGTGGTTTAGATTCTTTAGATAATTGCTTATATTCATCACCTTCTTTAATATAATATTCTTTATAATGGTTTTTAGTTATTTCACTTAAGTCTTCATCTAATGGTACTTCAATATAAGCATAAGAATCATATATATATGAATATTCAGTTATATTGAATATATTTGGTACTAAAGCAAGATTTTTGCTAATAGATCCTCTTGTACCATCAAATACCATTATTGAAGTATAATAACTACCATCACTTGCAACATGAATACCATTGTTTATTGTAAAGTTAGGATAGAAATACTTTGAATATAAGAATTTATTATCATATTCTAATATTTCTGACAATACATGTGTTTCATCAGATAGTATATAATGTGAAATTTGTGTCTTATAGAAATCTAATGGTTCATAGAAAGTGAATGTTTCAGGCAAATCAATACCTAATATTGAATAAGATATATTAGATGAAATATTATCTGAATCTTCAATTTCCGGGTTTATTTCAATAGGATCACTATCACTAATGTTGAAAATATCAATATAATATGTTTCTCCTTCTAAATATTGTTGAGCTTGTGAATATAATGATTCAGAAAGTTCATCAAAAACATATAATATATCTTGAGCATTGTTATCAAATAAGAATTTAGCAAAATTATTAGTTACCTTTAAATAATATTCTGTATCTTCATTGTTTATTTGTAATGCTGTCTTGAATAAATTTGAAAATTTCTTTTCAATATTATCAATATTTATAGATAATAAAGCTAATGGTATTTGTATACTTTGTAATTGTGCTTGTATATCATTAGAATTTATCTTTGTAAAATAATTCTTGTCAATGAAATAATACAAATCATAAGATTTTATCTTTTCACAATCTCTATCATAGTATATTATTTCATCATCAGCTATATATCCATAATTGTCAATTTTCTTCAATATTAATTTAGGAGCATTAGTCAAGCTTCTTAATTCATCATTAGGAACTTCTGTATCATCATAGCTAAATCCATATTTTTCAACATCAATATAAATATCTGAATTATTAGATTTTATAATCTTATTTATATTTACTGAAGAAATCTTTCCAATTTCATAAATATAATATTTTATGCCATATCCTAAAGCTATTTCAGATTTGCTTATTTCATTATAACCTTCTTCTCCAATAAATAATTTGTCTTCATCACTTAATGAATTAATATATTGTGATATAGATATACCATTATCTTTAAGTTTATTCAAATCAATCTTTTCCCATTCACCTTCATAATTCAAAGTTTTGCAAATATTATAATTTGTTGGCAAACTATATTTATATATCTTGTTTGTTACAGTTTCTTCTTCAACATATTTGTTTATCCAAGAATCAGGATCATTTTGTTTTGTATAATAAAGGTTTTCTATTACATCTTTATCTATAGCTTCACCACGGCTATTTGCATATATAGTTGTTCCTTCTATATCTAAATCAAATATATAGTCAGATGAAGTCAAAGATTTAGCATATACAACAGAATCTCCTTTTTTCTTGAAAATATTATTATAATCAGAATCTTTTAATTCTGAAGAATATATATGTTTATAATCTTGTTTTACATATATTTTTACTTCATTATTATTTTCTTCTTTTATTTTCTTTAATCTATCTTCAGTTAATTCAACATAAGTATATGAATAATATTCTATAGAACCATCATTTACTATACCTGGCTGTATAGGTGCATATATATCTAAATCATTTATTTCATTTTTTATCTTAATGAAATATTGTGTTTTAGAAGGAGATTTTGTCTTGTCTATAGGAGTATATTCATATTCTTTGACATATTTTATAGATGTCCAATCTATATTTTGCTGGCTTGCATTTCTATAAGAATTTATTAATGAAGTTTCTTGATCTATATCATTGAATGAGTCAGAAGATATTTTTGTATAAGAAATAGATTTAGCAAAGAATTGGTATTGTGAATAATCAGTTTTTTCATTTGATGTTACTGGAATATATATCTTTGCTTTATCATCATATACATAAAATACATTCTGCATTTCTGGTAAATCATTTCCATTAGAATTAAATGCATTTATATTATTAGTCAAATCAGAATTATTAAATAATTCTTTAGATAATCTAATATATGAAATCTTCTTTTCATATATATCTATATATTGTGAATATTTCTGATAAGCTTCTCTTATTTCTCTAGAAGATATATTATATTTTTCTTCATATATATTAGAGTCAGAACTAGCATCATCTATATTTTCTTGTATCTTTTTTATATTAGGAGATTTTTGTATCTCTGAAAATACTGTTTCATTTTCTTCTCCAGAAATAGTATAATTTACTTTGAAAGAATATGATAAATAATCTTTTACTAATCTTGTTGAATCTCCTATTACATTATCTTCTGATAAAGATCTATTCAATGAATTATATATCTGATCAATATTTAGTTTTATAGCTTGAGCAGATTGAGTTGAAAACTCTCCATTACTTCCATAAAAAGTCAAGTTTATATTTGTTTGATCAGTTGGAATTTCTCCATCAATTTTATACTCATAAGAATGTATATAATGTGGCAATAGTCTTTGTTTCTTCAAAGAATTATTGTTTAATTCAGTATATTGTGCTCCATTTTTGAATGAATAGATCTGTTGTTGTGATGTTTCTTGTATAAGCTTTACAACTTGTGCATTTATGTTTTCTTTTTCTACAGCATTATAATCTTCATTTACAGAAAAGAAAGCATCTCTTTTTACACCATAATATGTCTTTGAACCATTATTGTCATATATTGTTGAATAATATGAATATGGTTTTTTGTCTTGATTTTCATCAGCTGAATCAACTAATTCAACATCAGTAATGACTGATATCATTGGTTTTGAAATTGGCACACTATATATTGTGTCATAATGTCTATCATGAATGCAATATGTTGAGTTTGTTACAACTATTTTATCAGCTAGATCTCCAGCATTCAAATTAATTATTATTCCAGAACCTTGTGGTGTATCTGGTTCATTTTGCTCTTTCCATTCAGCTGTAAATAATATGGTTATATCTTCATCAAGATATGTTACAGTATAGTTACTTAGAGCAGGATAAACTACATCATCTAATTCACATTTCCAACCTAAAAACTTGAATCCTTCTTTAGAAGGTTTTTCAGCTAATTTTATTGTTTTTGTACTTTCTGTGTTTTGTACATCACAATAATATATCTTTGGTAATACTTCTTCACCTCCTAAAGTATCATATTTTATAGTTAAAATTATTTGTTCAGTTATTTGGTTTTCATCAAAATTAAATTCAGCAAATAAATCATATATATCTGTTGTATTAAGTGTTACTGTATCTCCAATTAAAAAACTATATTCTCCATGTTTCCAATGATCAAATGTATAAGTTCCAAATGATGGATTTTGTTTTTTTGGAACATCATTTGGTATTACATAAATAGAAGAATTAGTTTCTATAATAGCTCCATCATTAGGAAGTTCTGTAACATCAGAATCTCCAATAAATTGTACTTTATATGTTGGACTAGATGGAGTTTGAATTCCAAATTGAACACTACCAGGAGTTATATCAACTCTTGTATTAAATGAATTATTTACTGTGTCATTATAATACAAAACTATATTCTGTTTTCCTTTACTTTGTGTAACTAAAGTCTTTGTGATTCTAGATGATATGTTAAACCATTGAGAAGTTTTTGGGCTATATAAATTATCATTTCCTTTTATAGAAGTCCCTTGATCTATTTGTTCATTGCTATTTGAAGGATTTTCATCTACAACTGAACAAACAATAGATTGTATAGCAATATTATCTACACTATTGATGAAATATTGTGAATCAGAATTTTTTATAGTTGCAACTAAAATAACATTGTGATAATTGCTTGAAATTCCAAGGAGTTTACAATTATTTGAAAAACTTTCATATTCATCTACATTTCTTGAGTCACCAAGACTTTCATATATTCCTGGATATTCAATTAAATCTTTAAAAAATGCTTTATTATATTTGATCAATATGTTTCCTGACATTTTTGAAGAAACAATTATCATAGAATTAGTATTAATATTAGTTGAAGCCATAAGCAATTAAAGTATTATATTCTTTATAGATTAATAATAAATTTAACACTTAATCAACTTAGTGAAATTTATGCCTAAAAAGTTCTATTTTATATAAAAATTATTTAACATATATTAATTGATGAATAATGCTATTATCGCGATAAACATTATTACTTTTAATAAATCTAATGAACCTATTTTAACTAATAAAAACCTTACTCCAATTCTTTTTTATTGGAATGGAGAAGGTGATATTATAGATAAAATAAAAAATGAAAAACAATTTATAGATTTTATTAAAATGAATTTGAATGATTGTTATAAATATTCAAATTCTAAAATAATTTATTCTTATTTTAAAGAAGAAAATAATGAAGAAAAATATGAAACAAATAATTTTTTCTTACAAGATTTAATTTTGCCTGATGAAATTTCTGAAGAATTCCAATATGATATTTGTTTAGAAGTATCTAAGAAAGTTTATGAGACAATATTTAATGCAAAATACAGAAATCCTATAACTGAAAAGAAATTTGTCATATATGATATTTATGATAAGATAATGTTATTCCATAAGAATACAATTGGAATTGAAACTTATAAGAATTATGCTAGAAAAATAATGTTAGAAGAATTAAAATTAAATCAAAAAAATGCTGAAAAACTTTCTTCATTATTAATATATGTTATAGATGAGCGAAAAAAATATTCTGAATCAATTTGATGAAGAGATGTTTAGTAATTGGTGATATACATTTTGGAATAAAGACAAATAGCTTAATATGGTTTGAATATCAAAACAATTTATTTAAGAAACAAATAATACCTATCATTGAAAACAAGAATATTGACACAATAATATTCTTAGGAGATTTGTTTGATATAAGGTATTCAATAAATCAACAGATTGGATATGATGCTAAAGAAATAGTAGTATCTTTATTTAAAAGGTTTTCTGATAAGCAATTTATATTCTTAGCAGGAAATCATGACTATTATTCACCTTTAGAAGAATTAAGCAAATACAATATATATGATTTGTTATTTGATGATGAATTTAGAAAAACATATAAGAATGTAAAGTTTATATGCAATGAACCATATTTTCAAGATGGTGCATTATTTCTTCCTTGGTATTTTACAGAAAATCCAAATCATTTTGATTCACTTCTATATAATTACAAATTTGGAATAGAAGTGAAATCTATATATTGTCATACAGATTTATCAATTTGGCCTGGATCTAGGATAACTTCATTAAGAGGATGTCCTGTATATTCTGGACATATACATAATATAATTATAGATGAAGAAAATCATTTATATAATCTTGGATCTGCAATGGGATTTACTTTTAGTGATGTTGATGAAGTAAAGTATTTATATATAATTGAAGATCATGCTATTGTTGAGAAAATACCAAATACAACTACTCCAATGTTCAAAAGGATATTCAATGAAGATATTTTCACAATATCTGACAGTGATATAGAAAATTCATTTGTTCAATTATGTGTATCATCTTCAAATATAAATAAAGCTAATTATATTGATCAAATCAAATATATAAAAGATGCATATTCACAATCTGATATTAAAGTAAGAATTATTGAAGATAAACTTATTTCTTCTGCAACATTTAATAGTGAAGGAATAAATACAAATGTATCTCAGTTTATTGATGATAATATGCCTGAATATCTTCAGCCAAAATATGCAATGATAAAAGATAGATTAAAGGAGAAATAATCATGATAATAAAAAATATAACAATATCTAATTTTAAGAGTATTTACAATAAGTTCACTATAAACTTTGAAGAACTTAATGGACTTATAAAACTTTCAGGACCAATTGGCAGTGGAAAAACTACAATTGCTGAGGCTATTCTTTATGGTTTATTTGGTACTATTAAAGGACAAAATAATAAAGAACTTATTGCTTGGAATACTAAAGACTTATGTGTTGAGATAAATATAAGGTCAAAAGAAAGAGATATTTATATAAAGAGATGTGTATATGAACCTTTATATGTTGAAGTGAATGGTAAGACTTTAGCTGCATCTAACAAAAGAAATACACAAGCTATATTAGAAGAAGAATTATATGATGTGCCTAAGTTAGCTATAATAAAAATGTGTGTAATATCTTTCAATGCTTTCAATAGTCTGGCTTCGATGAATCCAGCTGAGACAAAACAATTTTCAGATGAGATATTTGGATTCAAGTTATTCACTGAATATAATGAAGAAGTCATAAATGAAAAAAGAAATAACCAAAGTGAATCAACTAAATTAAATGCTATATATCAAGAAACTCAATCACAAGTAGAAAGACTTAAGCAAAAAAAGATTGAACAGCAAAACCAAATAAAGACTTCTATAGACACTGATTGGATATCAAAAGAAAGAAAAAGATTAGTTGATGAAGGAACTTCTATATCTAATGAACAATCTAAAGTAAAGAAAGAATGTGAAGACAAGAAACAAGAGATATTTAAGCAAGCTGATGAGATTAAGCAAAAGATGACTGAAGTTGCTACTTTAGGTAAACAAGAAAAGAATAATTATAATACTTTCAAAAGTGGCATTTGTCCAACTTGTGGCCAAAAGATAGATGAATCACATATTGAAAAACATAGATTAGCAATGTTAGATTATGCTGATCAATACAAGAAACTTGAAGAGGAAAGAAATGAAAAGATAAAAGAAGCAGATAAAGTTATTGAAGATTATACTCCTAAAATAAAAGAGTATGACACTAAAATAAATGAAATAAAAAATGCTATACATAAACTTGATTCTGATGTCAAAGTATATGAAAATAATCTTAAAGTCATAAATTCAAACTATGATGAACTTATTGAAGAACAAGAGAATAAGCTAAAAGATCTTAAGATGAAAATAGATAATATTGACATTGAGTTAGGTGAATGGAATGATATGAGTGAATTATTCACAAAAACATTAAGATATAATTTGTTAGAATCACTTATACCACATATAAATAATTCTATTCAATTCTTTATCAATAAATTAGACCAATCATATAAAGTTGAATATGATCAGGAATTCAAAGCACATATATATGTTGATTCATTTGATAAAGAAATATCTTATAACAACTTAAGTACAGGACAAAAGAAGACATTAGACTTAGCTATTATATTTGGTATTCTTCAGAATATTATTGCATCAGTTGATTTTAATGTGTTTGTATTAGATGAGTTGTTTTCAAATATGGATGCAGACATGAGAAATACAATGCTTGGATTATTGAATGAGACTTTGGTCAATGGGAACAAAACAATATTTGTTATTAACCATGCTGAAATGAATGATGATTATTTCAAACACAAAATCAGAGTAGGGTTAGAAAACAAGAAAATAGAAAACAAGAAAAAAAATACTATATTTATTGTAAAAAGTTCTAAATACGAACAAATTTTTTAAAATATGGAAGAAAATATAAAACTTACAGAAGGTGAATATGAGATAGCCGAAGGATGTGAATACGTCGGACAGAAAAACAAAAAACTTGTAATTAAAAGATTTCCTGATGTTAAAGATTGTGACATTGTTGTATCTGAAGATAATAGGCATATGGGTGTGTTTAGAAAATTTTCAGGTATAGAGTCAGCAGCATATTATATTGATTTTTGCTATGATATTAATTATAAAAATGAAATAGATGTTATATATCTTTATACAGATAGAGGTAATGTTGTGTCAGTAAACTTAAGGAAAGCTAATGAAGAAGAGACTGCTTTGTTCTATGACATAATTCATGCTTATGGATATGACTATGATGGCAAAGCTTTTAGTAAAGTTACACGATATTTTTCAAAAAATCACAAGTATGGAATAATTATAAATGAAGGAAAATTATGTGCTAAAGAGCTAAATGGAGTAGATGAAAACTGCATATTAGGTGGTCGTTATGATGACTATAAGTTTGAGACTGAACGTGCAGCAAAAATATGTGCAAAAAGACTTAATAAAAATTTTAAATAAAACATTATAAATTTCAAAATTTTTTTTTATATTTATTAAAGAATATACACATGATGATTTTGTATTGAGAATGAAAGTTCTTTTGAGGATTGACAAAAAGATCCAAAAATATAAGATCGTTGTTTATAAATATATTAAATTATTAGACAAATGAGTGTAAATTATGTAAAACTTTCAAACAGTGATATTGACTGCACTGATGAAAAAATGGTCAAAATAGCAATAAACAAATCGCTATTAAAAGAATTCAAAACAAAAGAAGATAATCGTGTAGTATATTTACATGATGGCGATGAATTCCAAATTAATATCTTTAATCCATTTGATTATGAGATTGCTGCTTCAATAAGTATTGATGGTGAATTTTTAGGAGCACAAATTGTTATTCGTCCAGGAGAAAGAATTTGGCTTGACAGAAATTTGCTTGATACAAGAAAATTCAAATTTGAAACTTATGAAGTAAAAAATAATTCTTCTGCAAAACAAGCAATAAGAAATAATGGATTAATTGAAGTAAAGATTTATAAGAAACTTAGAGTAAATTGGAATGATTGGAATCCAATATCTATTCCAGTTATACCAGCTTATCCATTACCTACAAAACCAGAACCATATATAACTTGGACAACTGGACATAAACCTACATATTATGAAAATACTATATATTGCGGTGGTTATGTAAATCCAACTAAATCAGAAAATGTATATACTAACTATTGTAGTACAATTAATGTTGATAGTGTAAGTTGTGATAATGCTGTAAATACTTCTTGTAGTACAGCTGTGCCAATAAATGCTACTTTGACAGCTAATGCACCAGATGGATTTTATTATACTGGATCATCATCTTGCTCAGCTACAACAATATCAGTAGATGAATTAAAAGAATCATTAAGATGTAAAGATAATAATTCTATAAAGACTGGTAGAGTTGGAAAGAGTAAATCACAATCAGATATTGATTTTGAAGAGACAAATATTGATTTTGAAGTATTTCCATATAGTGTAGAGAAAATCAGAATTCTTCCTATAGAAATGAAACAAGTCAATGCTGATGATTTGAAAAAAATCTATTGCACTAATTGTGGAAGAAAAATAAAACAAAATCATAAATATTGTCCATATTGTGGAGCAAAACAATAATTAAACCTTAAAAAAATAAAAGTTTTTTTATTATTTAAAAAACAAAAATATTTATATATAGAGAAATGAATGTTATTGATGAAAAGACATTAGAAAATCAGATTCCTGAAGCAGAAAACACTTCTAATGTTTCATCCAAACCTGAAATTACTGGTATGGTTCAACCTGAAAAACCTGCCCAAACTGAACAACCATCTTCTATGATAGGTCAAAAGCTTTCTATTTCTCCTCATGATCATGGATTAAGTGAAGAAGAACATAAAGAAATCAATAAGAAATTTGGTGAAGCTAGATTAGGTGATACTTTACAACACACTAATGAAATCCGTGAAGGTTGGATTCCTGTTGATGAAAGGCTTTTAGGAAATAGAATGAAGTTTTATCCTAAAGATTGGAAATTTAGAATTCGTCCAGCAACTGTTGAAGCTATAAGAAACTGGTCAACAATTGATGATCAAAATATCATTAGTGTTGATGATGCTTTCAATGAAGTATTGAAGAGTTGCTTGTCAATATCTACTCCTCAAGGTCCATTGCCATGGGGTAATGTACGTTCATGGGATAGATTCTTCTTTGTATTGTTAATCAGAGAATATACATTCATTCAAGGAGAAAGAAAGATGGAATATGATGAAGATTGTCCTAATTGTGATAATCCTGTCAAATTCAACCTTACTTCTAACTCTTTGATGTATGATATGCCTGATGAAGATATTACATCAAGATATTTTGATACAGAAACACAAACTTGGATTATTGATCCAGAAGAATATGATCTTCCAATGACAGATCCTATTGTTTTCTATCTTCCTACTCTTGATAAAGATGCTGCTATCAAGCAATGGCTTATTACAAGAGCACAAGAAAAGAAGAAGGTTGACAATGTGTTTATGAAATTCTTGCCTTGGATGGCACCAAAGATTTCTAAAGATGAAACAATTGCAGCTCGTCAGATTAGAGAATATGAGCTTAAATACAAGAATTGGGACACAGAGACATTTGCATTCATGAATGAAGTTATAAACAATATCCAAGTAATGCCTTTGTCTAAGCTAAAGACTGTTTGCCCAATATGTGGTGAGGAGGTCACAGCTGATGTTCGATTTCCAAATGGAATTAACGCTCTATTCACTGTATCTAGTGGACGTAAGAAGTTTGGTAAGAAATAAGCTTCATATATGCAAAGAATATCATATTCAACCTAGTGAAATAGACAAGATGGCATTCTTTGAATATGAATGGATATTAGAAGATATTAAGCATGATGTTGAAGAACAAGAAAAGAGACAAAAAGAACAAGAAAAGAATCAAAAAGCTCCAAATTATAAGATGCCTAATTATTCACAAATGATGTCTAGTGCTCAATCATCTATACCAAAAATTTCAACGCCTAAATTTTAAAATCTTTATATTTTTATTTAATAAAACAATTTACTTTTACAATAGTTTAAGTAAATTGTTTTTATTTTTATATAAAGAATGTAAGTATATAATTATATATGATGAATCTTAAATATATTTTCATGACATATGACGGTATAAATGCCGTAAGACCAGAAAACAGTAGACAAATAACAGAATATGGATATTATCCTTCTATAGATCAAACAATTTTAACTTATACAAATGGTTCAATATTATTTGATACATATAGACATACTTTATATGCTCAAGGTATGGAATTTGGATATGCTTCTGCTCACCCACATACATATCAAGGTGAAAATCTTGGAAATGAAGTATTATCAAATAATGGTATAAATGTTATAACTGGTATTGAACAAAATAGCTATGGAACAATATCATATTCTTATAATACTATATATACATCATTTAGTATTGATGGATATGATAATGATTATATTGGATCATATATTTCAGGATTAGATATTGATGAACAAGGAAATATAACTTATATATATAGTGAAGTAAATCATATAAATGAAGGTAACTTAATAAATGATCATGATACTTATTCTATAGTAAATACATATTTAAGTAAAGATGGTGTATTATCATATACATATGCTGATTTAAGTATTAAAGCATCTGATGGAACTTATATAAATAATTCAACAATAACATATGACAATAAATTAAATGTTATTACTGGAATATTACAACAAAAAGATGGTAAAATAACTTATACTTATCATACTTTAAATACAACTCATACAACTACAGGGGTAGATGATGGTGATCTTGATAATTTTGCAATAACTTATGTATGGTTAGATAGTAATGGAAATCTTTCATATAAATGCCGTAATCAAAGTACAAAAGCTGAAGATAGATTAAGTTCTGTTAAAACAGGAGGTAATTCAACTATAACATTAAGTGGTCCATTAACAACTTATACTTTTATTACACAAATTGATCAAGAAGCTGATGGAAAAATAATATATACCTATGCTTATGTAAATACAACACATAGCGGAGATATTGTTGGTGGTGATTTTGTAACAACAGCAGGTTTAACAGAAGATGGTATATTAAAAGGTGATGTTGGTAATTTTTCAAATTCAAGAAAAGGAACTACTACAGATGGAGTTATAAACAATGTTCATTTGGGACATGATGGAACATTATCATATTCTTATATATCACTTTCTAATTTATTGAATATCAATCAGCAATCATTAAATGAAGGTACATATACTATGCAGAATAATACTGCATATCAATTTATAACTAATGTATATCAAAATGCAAATGGTTCAATATCATATACTTATGCTACATTTAATACTACTCATAGTGGAAATGTCAATTGTGATTTTGCTTATAACTTACAATTAAGTGAGGATGGTATATTAAGTGGTGAAGAAGGATTCTTTGTAACTGAAAAGATTGGTGATGATATTGGTGTTATAACATATACTAAATTAGATTCAACTGGAAAACTAACTTATGGTTACACAAATTTGTCATCTGGAAATAATAGTGGAACTAAAAAGACTAATATAACTTTACAGAATGGTACAACATATCAATTTATAACAGATATTAGCCAAGCTGCAAATGGTAAGATTTCATATACATATGCAATGGTTAATACTACCCATTCTACTTCACATACAAATAATAACACAAATAAAGTTGTAACTTATGTAAATTTATCAAAGGGTGGATCATTGACATATCATTTGACTGATCTTTCAACAACTTCATCTGACAAGACAAATGATGGAGATAATAAAAAATTACATAATGATTCAACTTATCAATTCATAACTAACATTAGCCAAGGTTCTGATGGCAAGATAACTTACAATTACATGAAGATGCAAACTTCATTTGACAATGAAGGAACTACAAATGGAGTATTGACAAACGTAAATATTGATGGAACTGGAAAATTAAGTTATACTTCAGATAACTTAAGTGTTTCTTCAGGTAAATATGCTACTGCAACTTATACAAAAGGAACAAAGATAAGTAATGGTGCATCTCCTTCAACATATACATTAGTTTTAAATGGAATAACACAAGCAGCTAATGGTAAGATTAGTTATTCATATGTTGGTTTATATACAGATCCAGTAAATGATTATAAGTATCATGACTTAAAACTTACCGGTAATAATATAAATACACTTAGTGGTAATGTTCGTGTAATTTCACAATTAAATATTGATACACAAGGAAATGGTACTTCTCATACAATAACTTATACATTTAATCAGGTTCCATCAAGACAATATGTTGATGATCTTATTACTGCAAATGATGCAATGCGTTATTGTGGAATATTCACCAGTGATGGGATAATATTAAGCTTAAATGATAACAATTCTAAAAATCCTGACACTTCAAAGGGAGCTGTTTATAAATGTAAAGAGCATTGCAAAATAGCTGGACAGACATTCTCAGTTGGAGACTGGATTATATCTAATAAAGATGACGCTTCTGCAACAGACATAACAGATGGATGGGATTCATTCAATGTCAATATCACTGTGAACAGTGAAGGAGTAGAAAGTTTAAATACTTGGAAACCGACATGTATTATTACAAATATGTATGCTGATGACACTGGTACAATTTCATATACATATGATGGTTTGGGTGTGAATAACACTGGTACAAATGACAACGGTAGTAATGAGCTTCTTGCAAGTTCATATGATGTGATCACTGGTGTAAAACTTACACAGAATGGATTAACTACTGAATTATCTTATACTTATACAACTATTAAAGTAAATAAAAATCATCATAGTGGTTCAATTGGTGGAAACTTTGCTTATAATATAACATTAAGTAATGATGGTGTACTTAGTGGAGAACAAGGAAGCTTTACTACAAAGAATTATGGAGATAATAATGGAGTTATAACTTATGTGAAAATGAAATCTAATGGAGAACTTTCATATTCATATACAGATTTGTCAGTAACTTCAGGAACAAATAATAATACTATAACTAGTGATGTAGAAGTTATTGTAGGTTTGACTCAAGCAGCTAATGGTAAAATTTCATATTCTTATAAGAAGTTTGCTTATGAAGCAATGAATAATCACCATTCAACTGATAATACAAAAACTGGTGGTTCAAGCAAAGTTATTGGTGCAGTTAATTTGTCAGATGATGGTATATTAAGCTATAGCTATACAGATATTGCTCAAATAGCTTATCATTATAGTCCAGCATCTGGTACAACAAAATCAAATAGAGGATCATATATTAGTACTCAGCAAAGCTATGCTATAACTAGTTTCTCATATAATGTTGACTCAAATGGACACTTGATGAATATATCATATTCATATAACCAATTCCCTACTTACAATTGGTTAGCAGCAAACTATACTGCTTCATATATAGATACATTAAGCAATGGTGCATTCACAAGTGGTTTGAAAGTAGCAACAGGATATAGAGGTACACATACTTCTACAGGAGTAAGTTATTCAACATATTCTTATGCTAATGTTTATGTACCATATATGACAGATAGCCAATATGGTGTAGGTAAGCTTTCATTGCCTTTTAAATCAGGAATATCTTTTTCTTCAACTTATGACAATGGATATTATGGAATAACAATAGAGTCTGGATCAACTAATAATGGTAGAATGTATGCTTATATACATAATGCAACTGGAAGTGCTTATGGAACTATGAAGATAACATCTGATTACCATTATACACCTTCATTTGGAAATCATACTACCTCTGGAAATAATATTGTAACAATTCCTTATGATAATTCTGAATCAATAGATAAAATAACAGCTTACGCAGATATATCTTATGATTTAAAAGGTCATATAATATCTTCTAAAAAGAATCAATTTACATTTGCACATGGAGAAGTAAAAACTTTAGTAGAACCAATATTACATAATAAAATAGTTATAGATGCAAATAATGGCATTCCTAATATTCCACATGTAATATCATATACTAAATTAGATATTAAAAACGGACATTTAACTTCAGCTACATATTGTGGTTATACATTTACTCATGGTGCTCCATCAGGAGGAATTGCATATAATCTATCAGTACCAGTTGGATCATATATAAATGGTTTGACATTAACTTATTCTAATGGACATATAACTGGTTATGGATTTAGTACTGCTCCTTTTGTAGGAGAATTTACTGATGAATATGTTGATTTTGATACTGTTTCAACAAAGATTTATTTAGGTGGTAAGAAAGATGGATCTACAACTCCTTCACACACTTATATTGATGGAACAACATATATTATTGATAAACAATTATATAGTGATGTATCTTATGTTGCTCAAGCATATTTCAATGGATCATCATATATAAATGGAAATAGAACATGGTTTGCAAAGCAAACATATTTCAATGATGGTTCTTATTTCAATTCTGCAAGACTATATGTAAATAAAGTAGCATACTTTGATTCAAATGCATATATTACTCCTGAACATACAAAAATACAAGGTACACAAACTGTAATATCAAGTGGAAAACTTTATTTGAATCCTAATTCAACATATATTGGAACTTCTGATGGAACCTCATTAACATATTTAAGAACTAAAAAAATTGATTTATATAGTGATACTAAAATAGAGTTTACACATCTTAAAGCTCTTTGGGGACAAGTTGGTTCATAATATGAAATCACATTATATAAAAAAGAAAGCCTGGTCAAAAGATCAGGCTTTCTTTATGAAAGGAGGTATTATGGAAAATAATTAGTCAAGTTCAGGAATGTCAAGTCCTTCAGCGCTGACAAAAGGTTCAGTGGCTGCCTCTTCTTCATAATTGAACTCTTCTTCGATGTCAATGAATCCTTCTGCAACCAACAGATTGTACATCAGTTCGTATGCTTCATCGAAAGTGTGGACAATTGAAACACCATAGGTGTTGGTTGAAGTGCTAATTTCCTTTGCATTAGGATCAATTCTGATTTCAAATGCCTTGAGCATAGCATCATCCACATTCTGGTAGCAGATAACTTCCTGGTCCCATGAATTGGTAAAATGCCTGAATAAAAACTTTGTGTTCTTTCTCATGCAATTGTTAAGATTGATACCAATTGGCAAATTCTTAAGATCTTCGGTGGTGTACTTCATAATATTATAGATTTTAATTGTGTTTACAATAACATATAGAAACAATATTCAATTAATTCAATTTTATTGCTTCTTTTTTTCCATCTTTTTCAATAATTAAGATATCTATACCATTTACATTAATAATTTCTGTACTATTTGTTTTAATATTTTGTTCAGGTTTATTATCAAACTTTACTGGATTTTCAGTTATAGTCTCTTTAACAGATTGGGTTTCAATAATATCTGATTCAACATCTTCACTTTCAAATTCTTGAATTTCATCTTTTATATACTCTTTTATAGTGTCATCAAGATTATATTTATCAAAAATCTTTTTTGGAATTGGACCAATACCTATTCTGCTAGTGTCATTAGCAATATATAATATACATTCATACTTTCCATTTTCTTTGAATGTTGATTTAGCTTTTACAACATAACCATTATATTGAGCTAAGGTTTGTTCAGCTTCTTCAATTTCTCTGTAAGAAACTCTTTCACCACATGAGCACAGAATTAACAATGCTCCTAAGATAAATACTATTCTTTTCATTTTAATATTAGTTTTAATCTATAATTTCTCCAAAATCTTCTATCAAATGTATAACTGATTCAAACAATTTTGTTTGTGAAAGCCATCTCCAAGTAGTTGAAACTTCATATACATGTATTTCTTTGCCATTATTATGCTTATGAGTTATTCTATATTCAAACTCTTTGAATTTCGGTTGGAGTGACTTGTTTTTTTGGTTAGACCAAGCAGTTAAGCATTCTTTTAAGATATTCAACTTATGGTCATTATAATCATAAGCTGGATTTATGTAAAACTTTACATTTTTCTTTATTCGTCTCATGATTATTGTTTTATAAGTTGAGCTTTCTTCCAATTTTTAGTCCAATGTTCATCAGTCTGTACATGATTAGGACGAACCCACTTACAAACATAATGACTGAACTCATCAATTTGAAATTCATCTGCAATCCTTATGACAACACCTTCACGAGTTGGACCATAAATTGATGGTTGCATTACATAATAATCAACTAATGTCTTAAGTTCCATTTCAGAAGAGACAACCCCTCGCCATAATACAGGGACAGTTGGCACATTCATTATCTTTGCCATTGTCTCAACATCATTCCACGAATACCAATTCTCTCCATTGTTGACTGCAAACATGTGCCAGTACGACTTTAGCTTATCATAATGGATTGAGTGTTCTCCATATAAGTTTTCACCATATATTGTTTCATCATGTCCAATATATTGTTTGAGATCCCAAAAAAGACCTCCATTTGGATCCCAAAGGTTAAGAGACCAAGGAGAACGAGTAGGAGCAGCATGAGATCTTGCATAGACATCAAATTCGGTCATTGCTGTATTCTCACCATCGAGCTTCTCTGTAATGACAATCTCTTTCCAATTGAAATATGAAAACCAATTGCCTTGAAGTTTCTTGTCATCTTTTGTAGAACCAGGTGAATAAGGCAAATGATAAGTACGTGGATATTTTATATTAACTTTTTCCATAATATTCTTTCATATATAATTATTCATTCAAATACTTAAGCCAACATCCCATGCATTCTGCATCATAATGACATTTGCTACATTTTTCAGAATCATAAGCAAATGGCTTTTTATAGCATTCCTTTTTAATATTGATATTGTATTCCATGATATTAGATTATTTCATGTATTTCTTTTTCAAAAAATGTTTCCAAATCACATTTGACACATGTAAATATTCTATTATTATATCGCATTCCGACTAATGCAATAACAGCATCACGATTAAATCTTGCGTCAACACCAATGTGCATGTCAATATTGATATCTTGTGGTCCATCATAATCTGACCATCCACTATATCCTTGGAAATGCCAAATATTGATTTTCACTTTCATAGTAGTTTCTTTAATTCTTCAATTGTCTCATTAAAAACAGTAGTCTTTTGTTCATCAGTCATTCTTCTGAAAGTGTCACCAAACTTATATTTAGGATTATTATCCATATGCTCAAGGCATAAATAATAGACAAAAACAGGATATTCACGAGTTGTATCAAGAACATTAGCAAGTTCATTGCTTGCTAAATTAATAGCTTCTTCAAAGCAATTGTCATTGTTCTCCAAATGATAGTGATGGACTAAATGGAATAAACTGTCTGTATTAATCATTGCTGTGTTATTTTGATGCTACAACAACATATAGATATAATTTACTTAAAATTCAATAGTTATTGTGGATTTTTATTAAGAAATCCTTGTAACATATTCTTATGGGATTCCTCTTGCTGAGTGCCTGCAAAATTGTAGAAGTTGAAGAGGATGATTTTCATATCATCAGACATATAGAAACTGTCACGTTTATAATCTGAGGCATAGTATGTAGTTGCTGTGAGGTATTGGATTTGACGTATGAAAAACCAATGAGCGTCATCATCAAATGATTTGAAGTATGCCGGTTCACCATTGATTGTTACTGGAAACTCATTGTTTAAGAAACGCTTAATGGTCATCAGGCGTTGTTTACCATCAATAACTAGTATCTTACGAAGGCCACCTTTGCCACGGCTTGGATCAATATCTACGATTACTACAGGAGGAATTGGTTTATCCAATAAAATGGAAAGAATAAATTCCTGTTGCTGGATCAAATTCCATACAAATGGGCGTTGCAAATTGACTTGATAATCCTCAAGCCACACATCAAAGTCATATGTAGCTGTCTTTGGTTTATTTGAAAGATTATCAGCAAGAAATGGATCAAGACAAATACATTCGTTACAATGAATTGTCTTTGGGATATTGTGGATGTTTGATAATCCTTTGATTTCAGCAAGTGTAACCATAATATTAGTTTTTTATTACACTAACATATAGAAATAAAATTAAAAAAATTCAAATGATATTAATGTTTTTTAAGAGATTTCTTATAATTTCTTTTCCAATTTTTGAAATTCTTAGCTGTAATATTTACATTTTCACGAGAATTAAGTTCTTTTATGAAATCATCTCGTTTACCTCTCCAATACATTCCTTCAAATTTGATATATATTTCATTACCAATCCATCCATCACCATCTTCATCTTCTTTATAAAATGGACCTTCTGTTACATCTTCAACAACCCACCCCCAATCATCTATAAATTCACCATTTTCATCATATATTTCCTTATCATATTCATAATGGCGAACTTTCCTAAATTTCTTGAAATAAAAAACAAGAACTTCAGTAGGAAATTGTGAAATAGGAGTTATTTGTTTTTCTTTCATATTGTTTGATATTAAGATTAATAATTAAACTAAAGAAATATCATTTTTATATTTTTCTAACTAGCGTTTATAAGTGTCAATAAGATATTGCAATGCTTCTAAGTCTAATTCTGTACATATAATTGTCACATTTCCATTAATGTCTCTAAGATAATCGACAAAGTCTTGTGATATAGCTAATGCTTCTGTTGGTGTCATTGTTTAATTACTTTCTAATATTATTGTTCTAAGCTCATAATGTTTTTCAATTATATTAAATAATCCAAGAGACTCAACATGATCATGCAATTCAGAAAACCTCTTTTCAGCTTCTGTTTTATCTGTATAAGTCTTATTGTCTACAATATATTCTCCGTAATGAACTATTTGACAAGTCCAATCATCTGGATCTTCATGTCTAGTTTTACAAACAATTTGATAACCTCTTTTCATATTAATAAAGTCTTATTTCAATACCTTTTTCTCTTGCTTTCTTCATTTTACCAGTATTACTATCAAATGAATTAGTAAACACAATTTGTACTTCTTTCCATGAAGTGGTGTTTCTGTATTCAGGATGCAATTGCAAAAACTCAGCTTTTGTTGAACAAGTTGTAGGTTCACCAGTCATGATGATTGGGATTTGATTTGATTTAGTTGCTGATTCTTTTTCATATTGGATTCTAAATGTATCTAAATCCATACCAAGTTTCTCAAGAATATTGTTCAAAATAATCCTGTAACTTGAATTTTCACTGAATACCCATTCATATCCTTCTTTAGCAAGATGTTCAAAATCAGCTTGGCCATTGATAAGATATATAGAACACTGTTCTGCAACTTTAGGTCCACAAAACCTAAAACTACATGAAGTGATAATATCTTTCAAAGAAATATTCTTTATCAATTCTTCAAAAGCTTTCTTTGCATTGTTTCCAATTTTACCAGCTCCTGCACCAAAATAAATATCTTCTGGTGTCAATTCAAGAATATTGAATGGAATTTCTTTAGGCATATCACCAAAGAATTCATTAGTCAAATCATCTTCTGAAGTCATATATTCAAATATCTTTGATCCAATTTCTGGACCTATTGATTTGATATTCAATGACTTAACTGAATTTACAAAAGCATTTTTAGCATATTCTTTTTTAGAAAGAATTTTCATCAAATGAATTCCATCAATATAAGTGTTTGAAGGAATATTCAAATTTTCTTCATTGAAATTATCTGTATTAGTAACTTCATACAAGAAAGGAATAATATCTCCTGCAAGACTCATTATAATCTTGGAACCAATTGAAACTTTCTTTGAAATAAGATTCCCATAATTTGAACCAGAACATTTTTGGACCATGCGTCCATCCATTTCAACTGGATTAACCCAAATAATAGGAATAAGTTCTTTAGTCTTAGCTAATTGCCAAGTAATATTGACAACTTCTGTTTCCTTAAGCATTGGAATAAACTTTATAGCAACACAGTCTTTAGGACGATGTTCAGTCATATTGTTGATACGTTCCTTAGCAATTGGCTTAATTACAATACCATCTAAAGCATATTCACATTCATGACGGTATTTTTCAAAAGCATAATAAATAGATTCAAGATCTTCTGGTGTATCAATTGTTGTATTCCAAATCGCAAATCTTGGAAGAATGTTGTATTTATTGATTCTATTAGTAGTATTGAATTTAATTACATCCCAGTCTTGGTCATGCCAACCTTTACCAAACTCTTCTCTCAAGTCATAGATTACAATGTCTAAGTCAGCAAGTCTTGACTTAAACTCTTCATCATCAGAATAATCACTATTCAAAACACCTGAAACAAATGAACGAGGATTAGTGAACTCATCGGCATACTTCTCTTCAAATACCGACTTCTTCACCAAAACTTCCCCTCTATAAATTCTATGGATATTGTCTTCAGCAAACAATATTTCAGGAATCTTTGCTTGAAGATGTTGTGTAAGGTCTTTACCATATTCACCATCACCACGTGAAGATATATTAAGCAATCTTGCTTTGTTTGATTCTACTTCAAATGAGCAACCATCGAATTTTGGAGTGATAACAACACTTTTACGACCAAAATATTTGATTACTTCATCAAAGTATTTTTTCCAATCAATCACACCTTCTTTATCTTTATGAATTTGTACCTTTGAAAGTGAACCCATAATAAAAGGATGCTTGATTGTATATGATGGATTATGGCGAGCTCCAACGGCAGCTTTGTTTTCAAGTCCAAGTTCTTTCTCAAGTTGGTCAAACTCAAGATCAGACATTATTTCTTCACCATTATAATAAGCTTCTTTAGCTTTCCAATAAAGTTCAAGTTTCTCTTCGTAACTCATGTTATTCAGCATTGATTACATAATTTTGTAATTCCTTTTCAAAGCATTCCATAGAAACAATTATCCATGTATAGGTTGCTTTATCATAAAACTTTACAAGACATTTCTTTGTTTTGAATTCTTCTTCAGAGGTTGGATGCTTTTTAATAATTTTAAAAGATGCAATATCTTCTAATCTAACAAACCAAGTATCATTTCCATCATATAACTTGATGAAATGTTTTTCTTGATTAATGTTTCCTTTTCCAAATTGTTCAATCATATATCAAATAAAATTTCTCTATATTTATATAGAATCTTTTTAAAAAAATTCAAATTTATTTCAATAAAAAATCAACAAATAAATTTCTATTTTAATATAGTTATTTTATATTATATTTTATTATGGTAGAAACATTTATATTTATAACAATTTTCTTTTTGATATTATTGTATTTATTTGGATATTTTAGTTTAGTTGAAAATAAAATATACTATATTGATGGTTATCCAGTAAAACTAATAAAGAAAAATTTTTTATATGTACATTTAGGATATATGGATAAAGATCCTATAAAAATGTATACATTTTATTTTATTTGCAATTTATATGTACAGTAATATATATGATTAATATTGATTTTTCAAAAAATATAAAAGGAACAACTAATATAAGTATTTCTAAAGTTTTGACTTATTTAGCTAATCCTAAAGATCAAGAGAAAATGCTTGAAAACACATATAACAAGCATTATAATAATCCAGAATCAGAATATTATCATTTATCAAAAGAAGAGATAAAGCAGATTTGGGAAAATAAAGGTGCTGCATCAAGACAATATGGATCTTTGTTAGATGATTATATTGGAGTTGTATTGACTGGTAATAATGCTGATAAAGAATTATATAAACTTGATAATGATTTAGATAATGATGAACGTCTAAAAGGTTTAGTTAGTTCTTTTGATAATTTTTATAATATACTTTCTAGATCTGGTGATATGGAATTTATCACAAGAGAAAAAGCTATTTATCTAGACTTAGGAGAAGGTAATGTTATAAATGGTAGATTTGATGCTTTATTCTATAACAAAAGAACTGGAAAATATGTTATTATAGATTGGAAATCATCAAAATCTATTGATGTTAATAATCAATGGCAAAAGCTTTTAGGACCATTGAAGACATTTGATGATTGTAATTATAATACATATACTATTCAAGGTTATTTCTATAAGACTGCATTATTAAATGGATATCTTCCAGAAGGAACTTCAGAAGATGATGTTGAGTTTTTGATTGTACAATTACCTGGATTTGTTATTGATGGAAACAATAACTTCAAAATTTATAAACCAGCATTTAAATATGACAAAGATTTAATGATGAAAATATTTAATTTTGCAATATCAAAGCATAATTTATTAAACCCTAAAAAAGATTTTTTGACAAGAGATGAAGCAGCAAAAATGCAAGAAGAAGGATTACCATTCTGATTTACCAGCATATATATGGGTACCAATATCAGAAAATTTCTTACATCCAAAAACAGTTGGAAATCCACCTTCAAATATAAAAATAAGTACAAGATATGCTTATGTTGAAGTGAATCCAGAATATTATGAAAAAATAAATGTAGTCAACTATGAGAATTCCTAAATGCTTAAAATGCCAATCTTTTGGATGGTGGGATGGTGATTATGTTTGTATGGAACATTTTAAGATATTAAGTAAAGTCCATGATAAATGGATGATTGATGATGATTTAATCAAATCATTGAGAAAAAATGGACAATGTGAAGATTTTGTTTTATCTTGTAATATGATGATAAAGAATATGTATATAGAAGAATATATGCATTGGAAAGAACTTCATGATTTAGAAAAACAACTTGAGAGACATGTAAAATGAAAAACTATGATATATTGTTTTGTGATTTAGATGGCACTTTAATAGACAAGATTTCTGAAAATCTTGGTGAAGGAATTTGGAACATGAAATTCAATTTTGATGTTTTTAAAGCTATAAAATTCTTGAATCCAAAATATATATTTATTATTACAAATCAGAGTGCTATTGGAAAAACATATTCTGAAGAAGAGTTTGAAAAGAAAATAAACTATGTAGAAGCATCTTTATCTGGATTTATACAATATTGCAATCCATCTCAACATATAATACAAAGCATATATTGTCCTTCTGTTGACAATGATGATCCATTTAGAAAACCAAATACCGGTATGTTAGAATACATGGTAAATAACTATGTTAAAGATGGATATGAGAAAACAGATATGTTGATGATAGGTGATGCTTCTGGAATAAATGAAACTTCAAATATAGATTTTCTATGTGCACAAAACTTTGGAATACATTATTGCGATGTTAATGAATTTGTAAAGATAATGAGAAAAAAATATTTATTCAATGATTATGAGAGACAATAATAACTATGATTGCATTATAGACAATGGAAATGTTATAGATACTACAAATGGACAAGGTTGGATTTGTCCAAGATGTAAGACAGTTGTTGCACCAAATCTATTAGTTTGCCCTGTATGCAATCAAAAAAGAACTAATGAGACTTTAGCTGAAGGTGAAACTTTAATTTGTGGATAAAATGGATAAAATTTATAGATTTAAAGTATATTTTATATCAGGACATAGAAATATTACTGAAGAAGAATTTAATAATAACTATGCAAAAGTATTAGACAAAGTTTCAAAAGAAATGTGTGACTTTGTCGTAGGTGACTATTATGGTGTAGACATAATGGCACAAAATTATCTTGTCGATGTTCTAAGTGTTAATCCAGATAGAATAACAGTATATCATATGTTTGATAAACCTCGAAATATAAATCCTAAGATAAAAAACACAAAAGGAGGATTTAAAACAGATGAAGAACGAGATGCAGCTATGACTGAAGCATCAGATGAAGATATAGCTTTTATAAGAGATTTAGATAAATGGTCTGGTACAAAAGAAAATGTATTGAGAAGATATAAACCAGAAAAAATACTAAAACAACACCAACTAAAATAAAAAAAAGGAGAGCTCAAGCTCTCCTTTTCTGTTTTTATATATCAATATTTATTTAGTGCAAATTTAATTTAATTCCATTTTTAAAATTTAATCTAGATAAATCATTATCTAAATCACTATCTAATGCATAATCAGCATCTTTTACATTTGAAACATCGATTTCTTCTAAACCTTTTATATGTTTTAATTTTCTACAAAATGTAAAGAAACCATGAATATCTGTAACATTTGATGTATTCCAACCAGTTATATCTACTTCTTCTAATTTATCAATTAATTTTCTAGCTGTTCCATAACCACCAGCACCATATCCAACATTTCTTAATGATGTCATTTTACTAACATCAACATCTGTTAAATCTAAAAATTTAGGATCATCTCTTAATTTATCATTTATTATTAGAATTAATTCTGCTGGAAATTCCGGATGATATTTATCATCTTTATCTTTAATAGGAACAATGGTATCAAAAATTGATACTTTATCATCCCATTTATTATTTCCATTTAACTTAAATAAAATACTTTCAGTTAAATAATTTGTTAAATTTTTCATTTTTTATATTATGTATTTTATATTATATATTTCATTATATAATAATAAAACAATATTTTTGAATTTTATTATTAATTATGAAACCAATTTTAGAATATATAATATCAAAGTCATCAAAACGATATATTATAAAAGTTACTGATAATAACATTGATGATATTGTATTCCAAGAAATGAAAAGGCTTGGATATAATGCTGATTTAAATCATATTGATACCAGTGAAGTAACAGATTTTTCATATTTGTTTTGTGCAAATGATAAACTAGAATATTATAAATTAGAGTATAAAAAATTCAATTGTGATATTTCTGCATGGAATACTTCAAATGTAGAAAAAATGTGTTGTACTTTTAATTATGCCCGTGAATTCAATTGTAATATAAATGAATGGGATGTAAGTAAAGTAAATAATTTTGGAGGGATGTTTGCTAATTGCAAAGAATTTAATCAACCATTGGATAAATGGAAATTTCCTAATGCTGAATCAATGAACTTAATGTTTTATGGTTGTCATAAATTTAATCAAGATATATCAATGTGGGATATGTCAAATGTTAATAATACACAATCTATGTTTGAAGATTGTCCAGTATTCAATCAAGATCTATCAAAATGGGATATTAAAAAAGCTTTGAAAAATGGTTCAACAAATAGAATGTTTAACCATTGTGGAATAGAAGAAAAATATAAATGTTAATATGAAAACATTAAATGAATATATAGCTAAGATATTTGAAGAGGAAGAAGATTCTAAAAAAATGGAAGAAGAAAAAACAACACAAAGAGGTAAAGTAAAATTCACTATTTGGGAATCTCCTGATAAAAAGGTAAAATGGCTTAATGACAATGAGCATTATCAAAAGATTGAATATAAACTTGAAGACAAAGAAAAGAATATGTATATAGATTTCTTGTTAGGATTCCAAGAAGGTTCATGGAAACTATGGATTGGAAAGATTGGTTCTTGTTCTTATGATGATGATCCTTATTGCTCTTTTAATACAGACAAATTTGCAGAAGGAATAGTTGCGGCTTTAGACAAAGTTTGGGAATTCATAACTAAGGTTGAAGAAGATCCAGAAAACTATGTACAATATTATAATAATATGTAATAATGAAACCAATATTAGAATATATAATATCAAAGTCAACAAAGGCAATACATATCATTCATGCTACAGATGAAACCATAAAGAAAATTGTCAAAGATGAGTTAGACAGATTAGGACATGATGCTAACTTAAACCACATTGATGTGAGTGAAGTCACTAACATGGATGATTTGTTTAGTTGTCATGAAATTGATTTAGGATCAAAATACAAAGACTTGAATCCTGATATATCTGAGTGGAATGTAAGCAAAGTTAGAAATATGCAACGTATGTTTGCTTTTTGTAAAAATTTCAACCAAGATATATCTAGATGGGATGTAAGAAAAGTAGAAGATATGTATTATATGTTTTACCACTGTGAAAACTTTAATAAAGATTTGTCTGATTGGAATGTTGGCAAAGTAGAAAATATGTATGCTATGTTTGCTGGATGTTATACTTTTAATCAAGATTTATCAAATTGGGATGTAAGCAAAGTAGAACATATGAATTTTATGTTTGATGATTGCCCTATAAAAGAAGAATTCAAACCACATTTTACAAAATGAAATCAATATTAGAATATTATGCCATTTTAAATTTTTATAATTATGTTTCTATTATTAAAACATGAAAGAAATAACACAATTTATGTTTGAAAGATCAAAGCCAAGAACAAAGGTATACTTAATGTGTGGATTGCCTGGAAGCGGTAAATCAGAATGGTGTAAAAGAAACCATCCTGAATTGCCTATTGTTTCCCGTGACATAATCAGAGGTGAACTTGGATTCACTTCAGGTGTTGATGAAAAGGCAAGATTAGAGAATTGGCAAGAAAATAAAGTAACTGAAAAAGAAAAAGAATATATAAAAAGATATATCAAGCAACATCAAGACTTTATTATTGATGATACTAATTTAAGATTAAAGTATCGTAAACAAATGATTCAAAGCTTGAGAAGTCTTGGTGCTTATATTATTGGAGTAAGAATAGATACGCCATTAGAGCTTTGTATTAAAAGAAGAGATGGACAAATCAATTCTGAAAGAATGGAAGACATTTCAAGAAAAATGACTCCATTAGAAAAAGATGAAGTAGATGAATTGATTATAGTGAAATAGAAAATTCATAATTCAATATTTAAATAATTATTTAATCTCGTTTGATCCTGGCAACATAGTTGCCAGGATTTTTTTATTTTTATTTACAAAAATAAATACTTGATTAAATGGCTGTAAAAGAATTTGAATATGAATATAATCCTATAAAAATTTCTCGTGATGGTACCGAAGCTGAAAAAGTCATTTGGACAACAAAAGCTTTGAATATTGCTGTAACTGCTATTAAACAAGGTTTACCACTTAAAGCAAACCCATTTTGTGGAAAGAATGTACAGCTTATCAAACCTGATTTAGTATATAGAAGAACTCAAGAAGAGATTGAAGATTATATAAAATGTAAAGAAGATCCAATATATTTTGCATCAAAATGTTTTTTAATGACACCAGAAGGCTTAAAGCCTTGTAAGCTTAGACAATACCAAATAGACTATCTAAGTTTATTGAAAGAAAACAATTTCACTATATTCAGAGCATGTAGACAATGTGGAAAATCAGTAACTACTGCAATATTTTGTCTTTGGTACATATTGTTTAATAATGATATGTCTGGACTTATTCTTTCTAAGTCTGGTCCAGCTGGAGTTGATTTACTTTCAAAGATTAAAGATATGTATCTTAATCTGCCATATTATCTTAAATGTGGTACAATGAAATGGAATCAACATGAGATTGGATTTGACAATAATTCTTCTATACTTACTGAAGCATTTTCTCCAACTGCTGGACTTGGTAAGACAATTAATTTCTTGATTTTAGATGAGTTTGCATGGTGTCCTCAAAATGATGTTGACTTGTTTTATCAAAATGTCATACCTACTGTAACTACACAGCCAAATGCTCATGTAGCTATAATGTCAACTCAAAATGGATTCAACTTATTTTATAAATTATTCAGAGGTGCACAAGAGAAAACAAATATTTATAAAGATTTTACTGTTGATTGGTGGCAAGTTCCACAATATAATCCTGATACAAAAGAATGGGAACCTAGAACTGAAGAATGGAAAAATAAAATGATAGGTGTTTTAGGTTCAGAAGAAGCATTCTATTATCAATATGGCACTAAATTTGCTGCTTCTAATGACTGTCTTGTTTCACGTGAGTGCATTTCAAAGCTTAGAGATAGAGTAAAACTATTTGAGAATAAAATCGTCCCAGGACTTATTATATTACATCCAGAAAACTTATATTTTGATCCAAATTATGATGTTAATAATATTTCTAAAGATTGGTTTGTCATATTATGTGACTTGGCAGAAGGTGGAGGTGGTGAAGCAGATTATACTGTTTTCCAAATAATGAAAATAGTTGATGATAAAGTTCTTCAACAAATTGGATATTATAGAACTAATAATCTTGATATTGAAGCAGTTAGCTTAGAGTTTTGGATGTTAGCAGCTCAATTATTCAATAATGACAGATGTATAATTTCAATTGAATGGAATACTTATGGTGATTTGTTCCATAGACATTTATTAGAGTTGAATGAACCAACATTTAAAGTAGAATATTCATTTAGATTCAATGTTTCTCCAGAAGGATTAGATATGACTAGAATAGTAAGATATATGAAAGATGTCACTGCTCAAGTAAATAATGGAAAACACAAAAATAGAACACCAAGCACTATTCCTGGTATTAGATGGAATGGAGAGAATAAAAAGACTGCTTGTGCTCTTCTTAGAATTGAATTAGAAAAAGATACAATAATGATTTGTGATTTGATAACTAGTGGAGAATTAGAGAATTTTGAAGACTCAAAAGGAAATGGAGTATTCAGAGCTTCTTATGGACATGATGATCTAATGATGACATTAGTACAAATCCCAATGGTAAGAGAAACATCTAAGTTCAAGAATTTGATAGAAGAATTTTTAGCGATGACAAAATATAATACTATGAATTCTTTCAGAAGTGAAAGTTTATATGATTTACCATCAATACTTTCTAGAGGTAATTTTGGATTATATTAAATTATTATTAATTATATTATATATAGAGGCGTAGCAAAATAATATAAATGTTACGTGATGAAAAAAGAAATAGAAGAACAAATTATAAAGAATATAGAGGAAATGAAAACAGAGAAATATGGCTTATTTAGAAATCTTATAAAGTCAAACAGTGGTGTAAGTTCTAAAAACTTCTTTTTAGTGTCAGTAACTATTATTGGAGTATTTATGTTATCAATAATTGCTGCTGGTTTAATTGTTGACATAGCATTTCATCATACTATAACTATTAGTATGAGTGACGCTTCATATTTCATTGGAGCAATAGGTACTTTATTTGCAAGTGCTGGTATAACAAAAGCATGGTCTGATTCTTCAACACATAAATATTTAGCTCAACATCCGCAAGACTATAAGCAACCTCAAACAGTAGAGGAAGAAGAATTAGAAGAATTAATTCCAGAAGAAGATGAAGAAAATATATAATAATTATTTATAAATATGAAAACTATTTTAGAATATATAATATCAAAAGATTCTAAAGTATTTAATTCTAAACAATTTAAAATGTTTCAAGATGCTATTGAAAAATACTTAAATACTGGAATTGAAGCATATAATATTCATAGTGTAAATGATACACAAAGATTAATTGAAAGTTTTTATAATTCAATTACTGACATAATATCAACTATTGAAACAGAAAATTTAAAAATAGTTATTTCAGATAGTACTTGGTATGGATGGAGAAAACCTCTTAAAAGCGGAAGAAAATATGGATATACTTCTAATTGGCTTTCAGATCATGAATTTTCATTTAAGCCACATTGGAGAAAAGATGATGATTCTATTTTTGAATTAGGAGCTGCTCTTAAAATTAGTCTTAAAATTAAAAATATTGAACCAGAAACATTAAAAAGCTTAGGATATAATACATATAATTCTGGAAAATTATCATTAAATATTTATAAAAATGGAAAACCATCAATATATTTATATTGGAATAATGATAATTTTTTACCTACAGACTTAAAAAATGAATATGAAAAAATTTATAAAATTTTAAAAGAATTAAATATACATTGCAATAGTTCAGAATATGTTTTAGGAAATAAATCTACAAAACAACAAATTAATATATATGATTTTTTCAGCAATTTCAGTATTTATGATGATTTTACAAAATATGATTTAGAAAATGGATTATCAAAATTAGTTAATAAAATTGAAAAATTCTTTAAAATTATTGATTCTTCATCAAAACTAACATGGACTAATGAAAATGAATTTAATAGCGGTGGATGGTATGGATTTACTGCAGAACTAAATTTAATTTATAAAGGAAAAGATATTAAATTAAAAGTAAAATGGAGTGGAAATTATAGTAATACTGAAGTTAATATTAAGGTAAATAATGAAGAAATATTTAAGTTAGATTATAAAACAACACATTGGGATGCAGGATTATCATCAAATAAACATTATATACATGTTTTAGATAAAAATAAACTTGAAGATTTGTTTAATTAGAATATAATTATATTTAAAACTAAAAAAGCTTGGTAACCTAAGTTATCAAGCTTTTATTTTTTCTAGAGAATTACTTAATGAGTAAAAAATTGTTAGCATATTGCTAATCAGAAGTAATTATTATCATTAATTTGTTCATTATTATTGGAGCGAATTTTGAATTCGCAAATTTTATAAACGAAGTAACTCATTAATTACTGCTAGAATATTGTGGCCAGGACTGGACTCGAACCAGTAATCTTTTATTTCCAAATATAAACGTGTTTACCTTCGAAGTAACTATCCGTATGGCTACTGTTACCAGAGGATAGAACAGATAGTATAAATTCTTTTATTTCACTACCTGGCCATTTTATCTTAAAAAATTAGAGAACACTGAGACTGACAAGTTATCTTATTTATAAAAGTTTTATAGACTTTCGCGTATACCATTTCGCCAAATTCCCAAAAGCGGAAATTGTTGGAATCGAACCAACATATATTCGAAGTAAGTCAATCTCTTACTACTAATTTAATGTTTCATGTTATCAAAGAACTTTATAATTTATAATAATATATTATAGAAACTTAGAAAAAGAAAATTCAAACAATTTTAATATTTTTTTGATTTAAATTATAATAATTTACTAAAATTTCAAAAATATCTCTATATGTATATTTATTTGGTTTAATGTTTTTGAGAATACATATATTTTCTTTATCTTCTATTTGTGTCACATAGTTTCCTAATGTTATAAATGCTATACCATTGTTTTTTTCAAATTCTTCATATTCATTTTTTTGAAGCATTTTAGAATTTTTCAATTCATTAAAAAACCAATGAGTAAAGTCATCTATCCATGTTGTAAGAACATAAAAATGAGTATCAAATAGCTCTTTGCCATTTGATACTCTATATTCTTTATTTACTACTTTTTTATAATCTAAATATTCATTAATATTTAACATATTATTTGAATTTTTTAATTATTGTACTGCTCCTTTTACAAATCTATCATCTGTAAGCTTGTTCAATGCTGAACCTTTATCTTTTGGTCCTGCATTTTCTTCTCCACCTTTTGCACCAGCTTTATCAGTTTGTGGCATATCACCTCTGTTAGGAGCACCTTCAATAGGACTGTTATTAGTTTTTAATTGCATTAAGTTCTTAGCTACAAACTTAGCAAATTTCTTTACATCACCATCAATTCCTTCAACATATTTACTTAAAGTTTCTGCAGCTTCTTCAATATGGAACTCATGAACTCTTCCTTTCTTGTCTTTAAAAGTTTTTCCAACATTCTTTGTAATGTATTTTATAATAGCCTTTTCATCCCAAGAATCATCATATATATTTTGACCATCAACTGTTTCTGAAGGTATTTTCTTTTTCTTAGGATCACTTATTTCATCTTCATTTTCAACTTTTACAGCTGCAATAGTTCCTTGTGTAGCTTTAAGCATTTGTGGAGCTGATATAGGACCATCATAATTTATACATGTCATTTTAGCATCAGGATTGAAAGCAAATACTTGACTCCATCTATGGTGACCATCAATAACATAGTTTTTACGGAATGTAATTAAAGGAGTATTAAATATAATACTTTCTTCATTATATATCTGATCTATATATTTTGGAAATTCAAGTTCCCAATTTATTGATTGTGTAACATCAATTTCAGATTGTGTAGGAGATAAAGTCTTTACTTGTAAGCTTTCTTCAGTCATATCAAGATCAGTATCGCCAAGTTCACCACCAAATCCATCAACAAGCAATGTTTTTGCTTTAGGATCTTCAATCATTTTATTTAATTGATCAATATAATCTGGATATTTTTTACCTTTTAACCATTTCTCTAAAGTCTTAATACGTTCTTCATTAGAATGTGTTGTTTTAGCTTTAGCTTCTAAAATAGTTTCAAAAGAATCTTCTATGTATTCATTAAAACTTCTCATTTAAATTATATAATTATATTTTTTTATATTTAATAATAATTTTTTATTTTAATTCCAACCTCCTGAATAGAAGTATGAACCAATAGTTATATTCTTGAATTTGCTATGATATACTTCTTCTCCATTCTTTTCACATATCACATCAAAGTCATAGTCATAGTAGTTTGAGAATGATGATGAATATACACCACTTGATCTTTTCTTTTCTGATGCACCTAGTTTCTCAATCTTGAACTTAAGATGGTCCGCATCATCTAAGAATCCTTCTAATGTCTTGTCATCAACAGAACCTTTGATATTTATTTTTGTCTCATATTCTTTCCAGCTTCTGTCTTCTTCACCAATCTCTTGTATTGATGACCAGACTTCAAAACCATACATCTCATTCAATGCTTTGAGAATAAGGCCAATCACTGCAGAAGCTTCACAATCTCTGTCATTTGGTCCTTCATAGTATCTTTTATGGCTTGATTGGTATTCTTTCTCCATCAATTCTTTAAGATCACCATCTGAATAGTCACAATTCTCAATGATTTCTTTTACATGGTTTTCAACACCAGTAGCAAATGTTGGACGAGCTTTCATTATTGTGCCTTTTATTGACTTGAGAGCAGCTTTCAAAGTGTCTTGGTTTGCTGGATCCGACAAGAATGCTTTGAAGTCTTCCATTTCTGATGTTGTAGCTCTTTTTGGCTTTGCATATCTTGAAATCCTTGCAGGCTCATTCAATAAAGCAGTTACAACAGAGTCATCTTTTGGATAGTAAGGGTTCCAAAGACGAGTGACATCAATTTGCTTTACAATGTATTTTGGATCATGCCAGTTATTCTTAGCAATCTCTTCATCATATTCTTGCCACCATTTTACCATGTCTTCTGGATTTAGGTTTCCATTTTCAAGCTCATCAGCAATGAATTCTCCATAGTGTATCTTGCTGAAATATGTCTTTTCTTTTTCTTGGGATCCTTTTGTCTTTGTATAAGAATATACAGTTTTTGTGATTTCTTTTGGTTCATATCCTGCTTTGTCAATCAATATTTGCATTGGATATTTTGCTAATACTTCTACAGGATTTGCAGATTTCAAAGAATAACCAAATCTAGACTTCTTTGGCTTTGCATTCTTTTTCTTTTCATATGAATCTAGAATCTTTTGAAGCTCTTCTTTGTAGTTCTTTCTTTCTGCATTCCAAGACTCTTTGATTAAGTTATAAGACAAATAATCATTTATAGAAAGTTGTTCAAAATATTCTGTAAGTTTTTTCATTTTATATTAATATTTATTCAATAATTTATTTAAAAATAAAAAAAGAGGTTCAACTAAGTCAAACCTCTTTTAATATTTTGTAGCTACAAGTTATTAGATTACAACCTTACGGATTTCATCAATAACAGAAGCTGCATTGAACTCGTCCTTTGCAATAGCATCGAACATTGCATATCCATATCCGAAGAAATAATGGACATGATCACTCTTGATTGGCTGAGTACCATAAGCTGCCAAGTCTATAGAATAGATGTAAGGATTTACACCTGATCTTACATAGTTCTTGTAAGCTTCTCTCTGGTAACCGCTGTTGCACTCATTGTCTGACAAAATGAAGATTCTGTCATACTTCTTACCACTTGCATTAGCAAGGTTGAATGCAGAAGCTAAGTTAGTTCCACCCATGTTTTCATTACGGATAGATCTTGCAAGGTCAAATACACTTGAACGCAAGTTATAATTGACATACTTAGCAGAGCTACCAAATTCAATCAAGTCGGCATTAGTTGACTTCATAATCATTGCTGCAATCAAAGATGCCTTTGCTGAGCATGAAGATGAACCATAACTATAAGTACCATTTGTACGAATTGAAGTACTCATAGAACCTGAGCAGTCCATAATGACCAAGTTACTACCGGTCAAAAGCTCCTTCAAGTTAGCAACAGATCTTTCAATACCATCCTCAAGGGCTGACATTACTTGTCTCTGCTGATTTCCCTGAAGCTTAATGTCTCCACAAAGAACTGCCTCATAAGCAAGGTCAATCTGGTAAGGCATGATCTTACCTGCCTTCAAAAGCTGCTCATTAGAGACAAGAGCGCAAACTTTGTCGACAACTTCTTGACGTCCACCACAAAGGATGTTCCTCAAGTTACGGATTGCAGCCAAGATACCAAGACGACCATCATTAAGCAATGATTCCCAGTTGTCGTTCTTAGCTTCCTTCAAGACCTCTTCAGCCTTTTCCTTAGAAAGCTTACCTTCACGAACAGCTTGTGCAACTTCTTGACCTGCTTCTGACTGAGCAACTTCCCAAGTGTCAGCTGCAATCTTCTGACCCTTCATGATAGCATCAAGAGTCTTTACAGTCTTACCATTCTCATCAACGAAAGTTGCCTTTGAACGTTCTGGTGATGGGTGACACAAGTTAGAAAGGTCAATGATAGCCTTACGATACTTAAGCAACTGATAGTTGTCTAAGTTTTCGATAGCATTTGCGAAACCCTTCTTCATACCGTTAGTCAAAACAGTATTACCAATGGTCTCATAGACAGCTTTGATCTCAAGCATGTCATCTGGACGATAGATACATCCACCACCCTTAGCCTTCTTATTGAACAAAGAGTAGAAACGCTTTGTCCATTCCTGACCAGAGATAAAAGGTGCAAGAACTGCTGCAGCAACATGGTTGATGCTACGCATACCTTCACCAATGCAACGAGACCATACAATTGCTTGAGCAATGAAATATGGATCCTTTGCAGCAAGCTTCTCAATCAAATCTTGAAGCTCAGTCATTTGCTGCTTGTCAGAACGATAGAACTGATTCTCAAGCTTGAGAGTGTTCAACATAGAGACAAGATGCAATTCATCTTCTATAGCGTAACCACTATAGCCCTGACGGTTCTTAGCATCATATTCAGGGATTGCTGCTGATGCCTTAGCTGCTTCTGCTGAAGCTGGAATTGACTGCAAAGAGCTAGTCAAATCCGCATTTCTGTTTTTCTGAAATCTAGTCATAATAGTTTTGTATTACTTTTTTATTTGTTAAACATAAAAAGAAAATTTATCGTTTTTGTAAACGATGATTTTATAATATAGATTCAATATTTTCTAAATTTCAATAATTTTTTAATTTTTTTCTAAAAAAATTGTTTCTAATATGCATGAACAATAAGTTTCACTTGTATCAACACATTCAGAATTTGCAATTGTTTCATGAGTAATATTTTTTATTGAATACCCTAAATTCATAAGTTCTTCAAATTCTTTAACTTTTAATTTTTTATTAGTAGCAATATCTACCCAACTGCCATATCTTTGTTTTCCTTCAAATGTATATTTATCATCATTCCATTCAAAGTCAATATATCTTAGACGTTGAAGAACCTTTTTGTTCTGTAATTTATTCGTTATTTCCTCTATCATTTTTTACTAATATTAATATTGTGTGATCTAAATTACTTACATATCCACTTGCTGAACTACTTCTTGATGAAGAAACTTTTACATCTTCAATTTCCCATCCTTCTTCAATTAATTTATGTAATGAATAACATTTTCCTGTAACAATATCATTCCAGTGTGATTTACCATATTTAGCATCTATAGTAGTAGATACATAATCTGATCCTTCACAAATTCTTTCTAATACAAGTTTTTTGTTCATATTATGCTTCTTTTTCAATTATTACTGTTTCTATCCCAAATGCATATGATTTTGTTGAAGGTGCAAATGTCTGAGATATTGAAACAACTTTCCAACCATCTTGCATAAGTTTATTTAAACTTACTTTTGGATTATTATTGAAAATATTTTCCCAACTGTCATAAGAATTTATTCCTATACCACTTATTAAAGAACTTGAAGTATTTATTTCAATTATCCTTCTTAATATTTGCTGTATAGTCTTCTTATTGTTTTGTTTAGTTTCTTCAATCATTTGAAATATTCCTTTCTAATATTGCTGTTTCATATCCAAAATGCGCATCTTCTTTACTGCAAAAAGATTTTTCTATTGACTTTACAATCCAGCCTTCTTTTAGAAGTTGTTTAAGTGAATATACATTTCCATCCCATATGATTGGAGTCCAACTATCATCTCTGTATAATCTTACATCATCTTGACCTGTCCAATGTTTAGAAATATTTATTTTTATTGGGCGTTCGATGATCATTTGCTCAATTTTCTTGTTTTTTATTGACTTTACTTCTTCAATCATATTATAAAATATTTAATTGCCTTGCAGCACGCTTAAGCATAAGCAGCATATGGTTGTTGTAATAATCACAAGGATTATCTTTGCGAGTTTTCCAATCATATTCAGTATACACATCAAGTATGTATCTTACAATAGCTTGAGATCTTGACAAGCCAGCTGCACAATGCACAAAGAAGTTATCGCGCCCATTCAATATCTGCACATTAATCCAAGCAGCTAACAAGAATGCTTGCTCATAATTGAACATTTTCACGTCAAGATATCTTCCTTTTTCATCTTCTTTATAGAAATTGAACAGTTCATTAGACTCTTTGACTTGTCCATCTAAGTATAACTCTTCTGCAATGTCATAGTAATCTTTATCCCACCAGAATGGACGAACAATATCATCACAATCAATATTATAATTATTTGGAGTTCCAGATTTGAAATAATGTTCAAATCCTTCATTCCATGGAGAACAGATAGATACTGTAGAAAAGCTTTCAGCTGGTTCTTTCCAACCAAGACTTTTCATCAGCTCATCAAACATCTCTTGTGAGTAGCAATATAATATGTGTTTTTTCTTTTGCATCAATTAATTTCAACTATTGTAGAATTGAGGTATTTGACTTCAATGTCTTTTGTCAAAAGCAAAATATCTTTTGTGCAAGGGTAATGTTTCTTTCCATCAATGTCATCAATTATATACCAAGACCCATATTCTCCATCTTCATTTTTTTCTCTTGCAATATTTCGTTTCTCTTCCTCCTCAGGATAACCAAATCCTAAACCCACAATACCAGTTTTTAGTTTCTTTCTGCCGTTTTTGCATCTCATAATATAGATGACTCTATCGCCAGTTCGTAATCCTTCAGGATTCCAACCATCTATGCTTAAAAACTTTTTCATATTTATGATTTATTTGATTTCAGTAATTTCATACTTTTCATATGCTTCCTGAAGTTGTCGTCTTGCTTCTTTCAACAAGTTGTGTACTTCTTCAGGTGTCTCTTTTACATAAAAACCTTCATATAGACAGTCTTCCCATCCTGTATAATATTCTACATATGTCTTTCCATCATATACACGCACACGATTGAACTCATTTTCATCAAGCCATTCCTCTCCACCATCATCTAAAGCATGTAAGCAAATCATTCCTTTAATGCTAAGTTCAGGTTCAATTCTAATTTTATTTTCCATATTACTTGAAATTAATATTAATCTCTACCTTTCTTGGTTTATAAAAATCTTCAGTGATAAATCTTCCGTCATATAATGTATGTTCATTTCTGAAAAGGAAGCAATCCGTAATAGCCCAATCATTATCTCCTATTTGAGTTGACCATTCATCAATTGATTTCAAGTAATAAGGTTTTTTACTTGATAACAAAACTTGTGTTGGAAATTCATTAGGCTTCCAAGCAACAACCCAATATATTTTCTTTTTCATTGTTAAATATCCATGTTATTTAGTTTTTTCTGATTTTCTTTTTAAGTATTTTTCTGCAGCCCACATACCAACATAGCAACCAACAAAATTAGTGAATGCTTGAACTGTTATTGCTATCCAAAGATCAAACTCTGCAATGAACTTAATTACTACAGCTGAAAATGTATAACAAATACAATTGAAAAATGAAGCATTCAATTTTGAAGACTTAATAACCAATATGCTTCTAAATATATGAAGAAACACATTAATGAAAGATATTCCTATATAAATAAGTAACTGGTTTTCCATTACATTTGAACAGAATCAACAAAATCTTCAATATATGCTTCATCTTCAATTCTTTGATTTTTGATGCATTCATACATCTTTTTAACTAAAGCATGAGCGAAAAATTCATCTCTGCGACCTGATTCTACAAAATCTTCAATGTCTTTGATAACATTTGGTGTAATTTCTACTTTCATAGTATTATTTATTTATTGGTTTTATTTTCATAAATTCTCAAAGATTCTTCAAATCTCCAATCATTATAATCCATACCATTTACTAAGCAATCGCTATATGGTTCATATGTTTCATCATGATGATCTGTGTGGTTTGCCATAATTCTTAATTTTTTATATTCAATATTAAATAGAATCAAATTATTAAAAATTCAATTGTCATATAAAAAAAAGTTTACTATATTAAATAACGTTTAAATAATTTGTAAAAAATGAAAATAATAAGCAAATACAAAGATTTTTATGACTATATATGGATTGATAATGATCCTGATTTAATTTATGTAAGAAAAGAGAAAGTTTGTTTCTCTATGCCTGATATTGAGTCTTCTTATGACAAACATATAGGAGAAGGAGTAAAAACATATTGGGTATCTGGTGCTGGATATGTTGATATTATTGGATATACTTTTGGAATATATCCTTATATATATACTGTTCCAGCTATAAGTGTATCTACTGGAAATTATTCATATAAAATAAAGCTTTTGACAAAAGATGATATAGAGTTTCTTTCAATACTAAAAACAAAGAAAGAAATATATGAGTTTTTTGAGACAGTATATAATTCATTATTTAAAAATGATAATTATAAGCCAGAAATGGTTCTAAGTTATCCTCTTGATAAAAGACCTTACCAAGAAGCTATGAGGTTTTGTTGGAAAAAAGAGAATCCAGATATTTTCTTGAAAATTGAATCACCTATATTTGTATTATATGACAAAGATGTTCTTGGACAAACTTATAAATATCTTGGTGATATTGAATATTCTCAAAAATATATTAATCAAATTCAATTGATAAAGAATGCTCCAATCTATAAAGATCATTATAGTGGAAAAATTACTCCAAAACTTGTCACAAATATCTGCTTTAATAAATTAGGACTTTCTGTATATAAATATTGGTTTGATGAAATGAATAATGTATATTCAGATATTGAAAATTTTTTGATGACTTCAAAACTTGATCCAGAACCTATAATATCTAATGATGGAAAGATTATTGCTCATGGATTTGATTTAAAGACATCATTTAGAAATGTGAAATAATTATGTGTATATTTTGTGATATAAATAAAGAAAAGATAATTCATGAAGATCCATATTGGGTGTCTATATATGATGAGTTTCCTGTTAATAAAGGTCATATCCTTATAATTCCTAAAAGACATATAAACAATGTGACTGAACTAAATGGAAATGAGATGGCTTATTTCTTTTGTGCTTTATTGTTTGCAGAAAGTTTTATAAAAGAAAAGTTTAATTGTGATGGCTTTAATATTGGCATAAACCAAGGAAAAGCTGCTGGACAAACTGTTGAACATCTTCATATCCATGTTATACCAAGATATAATGGAGATATAGAAAATCCAAAAGGTGGTATAAGAGGAGTTATACCAGAAAAGAGGATTTACTAAATTTTATTATTAATAAATACATTGTTTAAATAATGGAAAATATTAATGAATATATTATAATGAAAGGGCAAGAATATAAACATCCAAAAAATTCTATGATTCATATGATTCAAAATGAAGATGATAAAAATGCTGCATATGAAACTTATGATTTTACTGAATCAAAGGATAAATATAAAAAAGGATTTGTTTGTATTTCAAAAATGGGAGATAATAGCATTATTATCGAAGCAATAAATTCCGCAAAAGATTTAGCAAATCTTGTATTAGGAGATGATAATGCCTATGATTATCTAGATAAGATAGAATTATTCCATAAATATGAAACTAATGATGAAATCATAATCAGAATTTGGTAAAAATGAAATCATTAAATCAATATATAACTGAAAAAATCCACGAGCTTCCAAAAGGAGTTCGTGGTATTGTTGTATTTGATATTGATGATACATTATTGAAAGTAGACCCTAATTCTATACATTTATATAAAAAAGATCCTAATACAGGAAAAGAAATAGCATTGACAACTTCACAATTTGCTTTGGATCCTGATTCTACAGACCATAAAGATTGGTTTGATTATAGAGATTTTTATGATGAAGAAAAAGTATATCAATCAATAGTCAATGCAACACCAATGTTGAAAAACCTTAAACTAATGGATGCTTATATCAAAGCAGGTTATAAGTTTTGTTTTTTGACAGCACGTGGATGTGAAGATACAATAAAATCAGCTTTGAAAGAATTCCTTAGATATAAAGATGAAGATGGAAATCTAAGAGAACTAGAAAACATATTCAAAGATAAATATTCTCATGCTATAAATGATGAATATAAGAATTATCCAGGAAATACAGATGCAGAAAAGAAAGCAAATGTTATAAGAGATATTTGCAAGAAATTTGATGAAGTTATTTTTGTTGATGATAATGTACAAAACCTTCAGCATGCAAGAGGATTAAAATTAGATAATTTAAAAGTATTACAAGCTTGGAAATAAATAATTAAAATGTTTTAACATTTTGCTCACTAATTTAATTAGTGGGCTTATTTATTTTAAATAATTAACAATTAATTTACTATATTCATATTCAATAAAAATATTTATTTAATTTATTTTGGATAATATAATAGAAAGTAAAAAGATAGATGTTAATGAATATGAAAACACTATAATTGGAAAATATCTCTCAATAATAGGTGAAGGAGATATGCAAAAAGGCATGTATAGAATATTTGATGCATGCAATAGCACTATTATTGAACTTAATGACAGATTCATAAAAATGATTAGAGATATTGAGGCTTTAGAAGATACAAATAAAATTTGGCCTCTTATAATTGAAAAATCTTTAGCAAAAAGATTAAATAATCATATACCATCAAGCATATTAAAATACAGATCTGGAAATCAAGGAAAACAAGAAAAAGACATACACTGTGATGGAATTGGAGAAAATGTATTTATAGTAGAATTATCGTTTTATGGATTAGATCCTAATGATCCAAAATCATATTCAATAGAAGTAAAGACAACTTATAATGGTCCTAGTTCAATAAACAATAGTGTACAATATGCTAAAGACCCAGAAATAGAAGGTGGTAAAATAAAAAAATCATTTTATATATTCATATATTATAATTTGCCTAACGAATATAATGATATAGTATTAAGAAGAATACAATTTGCCTTTCTTACACAAAGTGATTGGTATTATTTGAAAAAAGATGGTACAGAACAATCACATTCATATGTAAAGATCAAAGAACTAAGAAAATGTAAAAAACTAATTGATATTTTTAACCAATTTGACTAAATATGGAAAAAGTAAATATAATTCTTGGTAGATTTCAACCATTTACAGATGGTCATCT
>JAEEGL014218386.1_pt1 | contig 66871 bp, 51 predicted proteins | sample 9134231 | NCBI WGS metagenome assembly JAEEGL01 (sample SAMN16246548, study PRJNA631951) | gut metagenome | biome: gut microbiome; feature: rumen; material: fiber-attached | host: Bos | place: Iran: Karaj | collected 2018-10 | reverse complement strand
CCTAACGACCCTAACTCTGTATGGAAGAAGAATCACCTTGATCCCGTACTTGTAATTGCTCCTCTTACAAACGGATTCGTTGATAACGATCCCCTTGTAGCAGAAGGCAACAAGTTCTTCGTAGACAACGCTGTAGATGCTCCTCAGTCACCTTCATCCGAGACTCTTACAGAGGTTGAGGCTGACCTTACAGTAGATAAGACAACACTTATCAACGAAGTAGTAGCAGGCAAGAAGAGCGCAGCTGATGCAGTTGCTGAGTACCAGGCTAAGTGGGGCGACACAATTACATCAATCCTTGAAGAGCTCAACGCACAGTAATTTATTTCTTTAAAAATCTATTTGTTCTTTTATCTGCATGGGCACAGGCCTTGTGCCCATGCAGAATTTAAAAATCTTTGGTGTTTCACGTATAATTTCTCTGGAAACTTTTTATGAATGGGGCAGGAAAATGAGTAAAAAACAAAATGTTGTAACATCTACAGGGCAGACTATCAATAAAAAACCCCTGGGAATGAGGATCTGGAACCACAGAGGCTTCTACCTTATGTTTCTTCCGGTTCTTATCTATGTGCTGATAATCTATTATTGGCCTATGCTGGGTGTAAGGTATTCATTCTATGATTACACCTTAAAGAAAATTGAATTCGTTGGTCTTAAGCACTTTTCAAGTATGTTTAAAGATGCTGATTTCTGGACGGCCTTTACTAATACACTGCAGCTGTCTATCATCAAGTTGCTGATCACAACCGGCACAGCGGTTGTTGTTTCGGTATTTATCAATGAGATGGCCAACCTCTTTGCCAAGAAGGTTTTGCAGACAGTTATTTACCTTCCTCACTTTATGTCATGGACGGTTACTGCAGCTATCTTCACACTTTTCCTTTCAACTTCATCTACCGGTTTCATCAATGAGACTTTAAAGAGCTGGGGATGGATCAAGGACAGCATTGATTTCATGCATGACACAGCACTTTGGAGACCTGTTTACTATCTGGTAAACATCTGGAAGGAGACAGGTTGGGGAACAGTTATCTTCCTGGCAACCCTCTCCGGTATCAATCCTGAGATCTACGAGGCTGCTGATATTGATGGAGCATCAAGACTTCAGAAGATCTGGTATGTAACTGTACCTGAGCTTCTCAACACCATCATCATCGTGCTGATCCTGAATCTGGCTAAGGTTCTTAACCTTTTCGAGTCAGTATTCGTAATGTATAACAACCGAGTATTCTCTGTATCGGATGTTGTATCAACCTATATCTACCGCAAGACCTTCATGACTGCTATTCCTAACTATGGATACACAACTGCGGTTGGTTTGTTCAAGTCACTCGTAGGATGCGCTCTGGTTCTTCTTTGTAACTGGGCAAGTAAGAAAGTCCGCGGACGCGGAATTATTTAAGGAGGCTTACGATGGCAAAGAAAATGGAATATGGTGCAGGTCGTAAAAAGAAGACTGATGCATTTGATATAGTAAACTATATTGTATTTATCCTGATCGGACTTATTGTTCTGATCCCTATCTGGAAGGTAGTAGTAGATTCCTTTAATGCTGTTGGTGTCTACAAGTTCCAGCTCCTTCCCAATGACTTTACACTTGACGGATATCGTACGATCATCCACACATCCAAGCTTTACAAGCCCTTTGTTAATTCCGTGCTTACCACAGTGTTTGGTACACTTCTCGGACTTGTAATGAGTACCCTTGGTGGTTACGTGCTTTCACAGTATGAGATGCCCGGAAGAAATGCTCTTGCATACTTCCTGCTTTTCACCATGATCTTCTCAGGTGGTATGATCCCTGAGTACCTGGTTATGAAGCAGCTCCATCTTGTTAACAACATGTGGATCCTGGTTGTAAAGCATGGTATGAACGTATATAACCTGGTGCTGATGCGTAACTTCTTCGAAGGTATTCCCGCATCACTGTTTGAAGCAGCCAAGATTGACGGATGCTCACCTATGGGAATCTTCTTTAAGATCGTGCTTCCTCTTTCAAAGGCAGCGCTTGCATCCATCGGACTTATGTACGCTGTAACCGTATGGAATGACTATTCAACAGTTCAGATCTACATCACAAACCGTGATCAGGTTAACTTCCAGTACATTCTGCGAGTCATGGTCATGGATGGTGATACGCCTACCACGGCATATAAGGTATCACAGAGCACACTGTATTACGCAGCTATCGTCTGCGCGATCCTTCCTTTCATGGCTCTGTATCCTTTCCTTCAGAAGTACTTTGTAAAGGGTGTTAATGTAGGTGCCGTAAAAGAGTAATTTTCAACCTTTCATAATACAGGCCGCCCGGAATAGATTATTTCGGGCGGCTATATTATTTAATCAGGATTTAAGGGGAGAAAAAAATATGAGACACATTTTCTGGGCAGGAGATTCCACCGTTGCCACAAACAAATATGTTACCTTTCCTCAGACCGGTATAGGTCAGGCCTTTGACAGATATACAAAAAGTGATGTACTTGTTTACAACCATGCGGTAAACGGCAGGAGTACAAAGAGCTTTATAGATGAATCAAGACTTGCTCCGATCTACAATGAGATAACAAAGGGAGATTATCTCTTTATACAGTTCGGACATAATGATGAAAAGATACAGGACCCCCTCAGATACACCGATCCACATGGGGAGTTCATAGTAAATCTTGGCAAATTCGTAAATGCAGCAAGAAACAAGGGTGCATATCCTGTGTTGATCACTTCTGTTGAGAGAAAGATCTTTGACGAAGAGGGAAACCTTAAGGAGACCGGCCATGCTGAGTATGCTGCAGGTATGAAGGAAGCGGGAGATAAATACGATGTACCGGTGATAGATCTTTTTACCATGAGCCGTGAATTCCTGCAGAAGACCGGGAATGAGGGAGCAAAGAAATATTATATGAATCTTGCACCGGGTGAAGCCTCCTGGGCGCCTGATGGGCAGGTTGACAATTCCCACCTGAAATACGAGGGGGCAATGCTCTATGCAGGCATGATAGCAAAGGGCCTTTTGGAGCTTGGATCTCACTATGCCACGCTGATTGAGGGAACTGAGCTTTTAGATGACAGCACAAGGATTGAAGTGAACGGATAAATAATTCAGTTTAAACAGGAGGAAGGTATGCGTTGTTCTGATCTTGGAAACGGCAGGTTTCAAAACCCTGTTCTTTTTGCGGACTATTCAGACCCGGATGTCATAAGGGTTGGAGATACTTACTATATGACTGCCAGCAGCTTTAACTATACCCCGGGGCTTCCTATTCTGACTTCTAAGGACTTGGTAAACTGGGAGCTTAAAAACTATGCCCTTGATAATATCAGGGAGGAGCGCTATGACATCCCCCGGCACTCTGAGGGAGTATGGGCTCCGGCCATAAGATACCATGAGGGCATGTTCTATATTTACTATGGAATGCCTGATGAGGGCTACTATGTTGTCAGAACCAAAGATCCTCTTGGAAAGTGGGAGGAGCCGGTATGCATCCTTGAAGGAAAGGGACTCATAGATCCCTGTCCGTTCTGGGATGAGGATGGCAGAGCTTATATTGTCCACGGCTATGCTAAGAGCAGGATCGGCTTTAAAAGTATCCTTGGAATCTTTGAAATGAGCTCTGACGGCCTTAGTGCCGTCACTGAGGACCATTTCATTTTTGACGGCAATGATCCGCAGCACCCTGCTGTTACCATAGAAGGTCCCAAGGTATATAAGAGGAACGGCTATTACTACATTCTGGCTCCTGCAGGAGGTGTCAGGGAGGGCTATCAGGTGGCCCTAAGGTCACGGGATATTCACGGCCCCTATGAGATAAAGACTGTAATGGAAAAGGGCAGATCTGTGATAAACGGACCTCACCAGGGAGGACTGGTGGATACACAGAATGGAGATGAGTTCTTTCTCCATTTTCAGGACAGGGGACTATACGGCAGGATCTGTCACCTTCAGCCTGTAACCTGGAAGAATGACTGGCCGGTGATAGGAACTGACCCGGAAGGCTGCGGCTGCGGAGAACCGGTATTTGAAAGTGACATACCGGTGAAGGTAGCTGCACAGGATACGCCTTTAGTTCTTCCTTCATCCGATGACTTTGAGAGGGGTACCTATGGCCTTCAGTGGCAGTGGCTTGGCAATCACAAGGACTCTTTTTGCGGAAAGAGCGATGATAAAAACGGACTTCGTCTTTATGCCTTAAATCCTTCCGGAGATGAGAATGTGACGCTGTGGAGATCTGCCAATGTGCTGACTCAGAAGCTGATTTATCCGGTGTTTGAGGCGGTGGTAAAACTTGATGTATCTTGCCTTAAGACCGGGGAAAGAGCCGGTGTCTGCATGACCGGTGCTCAGTATGTGGCAGCTTATATAGAGAGGGAAGATAAGGGCTTTGCTGTAAAGGTCATTGAGTCTGAAGGACCGGATGACAATAAGACAGAGACCCTTAAATCCAGCTTTCCTTTGTCAGAGCTTATGGACACACAAAAGTCCGGTGGCGACAAGGAGCCTCCGGAAATCTCCTTTAAGATGACTTTTGACTGTAAAGCTAAGGGAATTTCCTCAAAGCTGTATTTTCAGAATGTGGTCTGTGAAGACAAGGACAGGATTCCTGTTCTTTCCATGTCCCTTATGACAGGGGAAGGAACAGAAAAAGATCTGGGTGTCAGCTTCACACCTTCAGACCACACCTGGGTAGGAGCCAAGATAGGTGTCTTTGCACTCTCAGGCGGTATGGAAAATGACACACCGGGTTTTGCTGATCTAAGATCGGTTTCTGTAACTGAACTGTAAATGTATTTTTCATCCGGGGGACATGAGCGTGAATACATACACAAAGGATGATCTTAATAAAGCAGTTGCTGCAGGGAGTCTTGACAGCGTTAAACAGATACTTGTAACTGATCCGAACCTGATCGATGCTGAGAGCTTTTTTGCAGCTGCAAGGCAGGGGAATTTTGAAATAGTAAAATGGCTGGTGGAATATTCCAGGATAAGCCTTAATGAATATGACGGCAGCCACAGGAATGTTCTTCACTACGCCGCCATGTCAGGGAACTTTGAAACCTTCGTATATCTGGTGGATAAGTGCGGCATGGATCCTCTTGAAGGGGACGCCTTTCTTTTGACGCCCTGGGATATTGTGCATGAGGATCATAAAAAAGACACTTCTCAGATAGAGCATTATCTTGAGGAGAGATACAGGTGCAGGTATACGCAGTTTTACAGAAATCCTGTAAGGAGCGGCTTTTTCCCTGACCCTTCAATATGCAGGGTTGGAAGCGACTACTATATGGTCAATTCCTCATTTATATTTTTTCCCTGCATTCCCATTTCACATTCCACGGACCTTGTCCACTGGGAGGTTATCGGCCATGCAATAACGGATACGTCAACAGAGCTTTTAGAGAAGCTTGAGGGTGGAAGAGGCTTCTGGGCTCCGGATATCTCTTACTATGAAGGCCGGTTTTGTATAACAGCCACCTACAGGCTCAATGATGTGCCTCCTGTGTACAGAAGGCAGATGGTTGTTTCTTCTGATAAACCGGAGGGCCCCTATACTGATCCCGTGTTTATCGATGAGGACGGTATTGATCCCAGCATTTTTAATGATGATGACGGAAGGCGATACATGCTCCTTAACAGGGGAGCAAGGATATTTGAGCTGGACAAGTCAGGAACAAAAAAGATATCCGAGGCAAGGCTCCTTTTTTACGGAGATCACAAGCGGGCTCCGGAGGGACCGCACCTTTATAAGAAAGACGGCTATTACTATCTGCTTGAGGCAGAAGGCGGCACAGGACCCGGGCACAGAGTGACTGTATCAAGGTCTAAGGAGCTTTTCGGAAACTACGAACCCTGCCCTTTTAATCCCATTATGAGGCAGGAGGATGAGGGCGCTGCCATTCAGAGGTGCGGCCACGGAGATTTGGTGGAAACAGAGGATGGGCGCTGGTACATGGTATATCTGTGTGGCAGGATGATAGGAGATGGCTACAGCATCCTTGGAAGGGAGACGGCTCTGGATCCCGTGACCTGGACCAAAGATGGCTGGCCTATGGTCAATGATCTCAAGGGGCCATCTGCAATGCAGGTTTTGCCTTATCCGGACAGATGCGCATCTTTACCTGGTACTGATCATGACCCTGATGCAGGGGCAAATGAAGGCTCCTATAAGCTTTCGCCCTGCGGACTTTTCATGGATTACATGACTCCCAGAGCCTTTCGTGATGGGGATGTCAGGTGCTTTACAAAAATGGATGGCGATCATTCCTTCAGAGTCTTTGACATAGTTGGAAGCAGAGCACCTCTTGAAAAGGTTGAGAGCAGGAACATAGTCCTTAGAAGGCAGACCTCTTTTAAATTCAGATATGAGGTCACTCTGGATATACCTGAATTGTCCAATGGGCAGTGCGCGGGAATCACAGGATACTACGATGAGAATACCTTCTTTGAATTCGGCGTGATCTCTTTTGAAAAAGAGCTTTACATTTATTCAAGAGAACACATAGGCGATGAGGACAGGATAAGACGCGGGGAGAAGCCGTTGTCTTCACTTACGAAGAGCATTCGATTTGCCATGGATACGGACTATTTAAAACGAGAGCTTAAATATCGGAGCTTAACTGAGGATGAGGACGGTGAAGGTCATGGGGATGTCTTTGAATCCTTTACCATCCTGGACAACGTATATTATCTGTGTGATGAGGGACTAAAGAAGGGAAAAAGGTTTACAGGTGCCCTGGTGGGATTGTATGCTTACAGAGGTGAAAGTGACTTAAAGGTCAGGTTTCATCACGACAATTACAGGGATGAGAGATAAGTATGGATAACACATTTAAAGATGATATTAAACCCAAAACAGATGTTTATTATGAGAGCTACGCCAAAAATCCCGGCAAACCTCTTATGGTTCTTATAGGCTTTTACAAGGGCCTGTATATGAATTTCTTCTGGTCCAGTGTCTTCTATGTGATAAAGCACAGTCCGGTGTGGGTGCTTCCACTGGTGACCTCCAGCATCATCAACAATGTCACAGGGCATAATCCCGATGTTTACAGGATAATCCTGCTTGAAGCTCTTTTGATGGTATTTCTCCTGGTTCTTAATGTTCCGATGAACCAGCTGCATATCCATTTCAGGAGTAAGGCCGTCAGAAAGGTGGAGGCGGGACTTAGAAGTTCACTTATCCACAAGATACAGGTAATGTCCATTCCGCATCAGAAGGAGATGCTCTCCGGAAGGCTCCAGTCCAAGATCATAAGAGATGTGGAGGCTGTGGAGACTCTTTCCTCACAGCTGTTTGTTTCGCTGATAAATATAGCAATAAACGTTGTTGTGGCTCTGAGCGTTACTGTTACCAAGAGCCTGATGGTATTTTTCTTTTTCCTGTGCACAGTGCCCATAGCTGCAGCTCTGGTGGCCGGCTTTAAAAAGCCCATCAAAAAGCACAATCAGAAATTCAGGAAAGAGATGGAGGAGACCAGCGCCAAGGTCATGGAGATGGTGGAGCTGGTGCCTGTCACAAGGGCCCACGGTCTTGGCAGGGAAGAAGCCATGAGGATGGACACCCAGGTGGACCTCATTGCCCAGGCGGGATACTCTCTGGATATAATACAGGGGCAGTTTGGCGCCGTGAGCTGGGCCATATTCCAGATAGCACAGGTAATCTGTCTTACCTTCACATCGTTTCTGGCGGTGAGAGGTGCTGTTCAGGTGGGCGATGTGGTGCTTTACCAGAGCTATTTCAGCAGCATAGTGGGGCAGGTATCATCTCTTTTGACACTGCTTCCCATAATCTCCAAGGGACTTGAGTCTGTATCAAGTATCGGAGAGATCATGATGTTCAGGCATGTGGAGAGCACTGTTGGAAGACGTGATATAGGAGAGATCAGGGGCTGTTACGACTTTGAAAATGTGGGATATGCGTATCCTGACAATACTGAAGAGATAATAAGCGGTATTTCTTTCCACGTGGAGCCCGGCGAGACTGTTGCCTTTGTGGGTGAGTCAGGAGCCGGCAAAAGTACCATCATGAACCTGCTGGTGGGCTTTGGAATGCCAAGCAGCGGAAGGCTTTTGATTGACGGAACAGATATCAATTCTATCCGGCTTCAGAGCTACAGAAAGCAGCTGGCGGTGGTTCCCCAGAACACGATCCTCTTTTCCGGGACCATAAAGGACAATATCCTCTACGGAACCACGGGAGTAACAGATGAAAAGCTCATGAAGGTAATAGAGGAAGCGGGCCTTAAGAACGTCATCGATAAGCTTCCAAACGGCCTTGACACTATAGTGGGAGAGCACGGCGACAAGCTCTCGGGAGGCCAGAAGCAGAGGATATCCATAGCAAGGGCACTGATCCGTGACCCTAAGGTTATAATCCTTGATGAGGCCACTTCGGCACTTGATTCCATTTCGGAAAAAGAGGTTTCCTATGCCCTGGACAATATCTCAAGCCGCTGCACAACCTTTATTGTAGCTCACAGACTTGCTACAATAGAGAAGGCTGACAAAATAGTTGTTATAGAAAAGGGCACCATCGCTGAGATGGGAAGCTTTAAGGAACTTATGGACAAAAAAGGAATATTTTACAGAATGGAGATGACGAGATGATACAACTGGGAATTAGATTTCATGACACCAAACAGCTCCCCTTTGAGGAGAGGCTTACGGAAATTAAGAATCAGGGGTTTGACTGCGTTCACATTGCCCTTTCCAAGGTTCCGGGATTTACGGCTGATACAGATGCATTGAACCCCGGCTATGCCATGTATCTGAGAAATGCCTTCAGAAAGGCAGAGCTTGATGTGGCTGTACTTGGATGCTATCTTAATCTGGCCAATCCCAACCAGGAGGCCCTTAAGAAGACTCAGGAGAAGTACTATGCGCACCTTAGGTTTGCGTCAATATTGGGATGCGGAATGGTAGGAACAGAGACAGGAGCTCCCAATGAGTCCTACAGCTATGACAAGGAGGCCTGTCATTCAGAAGAGGCACTTAAGACCTTTATCACCAATCTTACACCTGTTGTGAGGTGCGCAGAGAAGATGGGAAGCATCATTGCAATAGAGCCCGTATACAGGCATATAGTGTACGATGCAAAAAGAGCCAGAACAGTTCTTGATACCATAGGCTCTCCGAATCTTCAGATCATCTTTGATCCGGTAAACCTTCTCTGGACAGACAACTACGCAGAAAGAGATGAGGTCATAGCAGAGGCCATTGACCTTCTTGGCAAAGACATTGCCATGATCCACTTAAAAGATTCCATTCTCAGAGATGATAAGGTGGAGAGTGTGGGCTGCGGCTTTGGAGAGATGGACTACAGGCAGATAATTCAGTTTGCACTGGATAAAAAGCCCTTTGTCCACGCTACTCTTGAGGATACCAAGCCGGAGACTGCAGTACAGTCAAGGAAATGTATAGAGGATGTTATAGCAGAATGTACTAAAAACTCTTAATTCGTGAATCTGCGCCTGTACTCGGAAATGATGCCGTTACATGCAATGCTGTTATAGATGAGGCTCGCGTTCATGGTCTCATCAAAGAGCCGCTTTTGAAGCGGGTTAAGGAGCTTGTCAGCGTCCTTTGGTCTGTCAAGCACAGGTACAGAGCTCTTTTCGTGAATCACCTTAAGAAGGTCGGAGTGCTGCTGATTAAAGGACAGGACCCTGGCGTAGTTTGTAAAGCCGTCAGCTTTGTACTCCGACATATTATCCTCTGTGATGTTAAGAAGGATGTGGAAGAGACATCTGCTTATCCTGGTGTATACCAGGTTTTTGGACTTGAGCTTTGTGCATAGTCCGCTGAAGCTGTCAGCATAATCAAGGGAGTTGATGATACGGTTGGATATATCCTTGTTTACGTCCAGGTAATAGCTGTAGCCATCACACTGCTCTAAGAGGAGCTTGTAGTGCATGAGACTTGAGAAATCGTTGGACTGTACAAAGCGGCCCTCATATCCTGATATGGATTCAATACCCTCACGGGGCATGACTCCTTCAAGAATAAAGGGAGCATTTAATCTTACACGGTCACAGCTTCCGGCCAAAAGTCTTGCTCTTATGCCTGCAGCGGAAGGAATGCTGCCAAACTCCTGGCTGTGGTAGGCGTGACCTACCCGCTGTATGATGTAGGGCTTTATCGTGCTCCCCGTCTTTTTGAGGGAGCGCAGGTACTCTATGGCCAGGATGCAGTTGGGAGATGAGAACATCTCCAGGTATTCTTCAGGGTTTGAGAAGGACTTATCCTGTCGCAGCTGTGCTATGAGACCTTTGGCTCTTGCTGCAGGGAAAGCCTCTCCGCGCTTAAGGGCCTCAGACAGTTCATCCTTGTAGGCCCTGGGCTCATCAAAGACGATCCCGGCAATCTGCAGGAGTTTGTCTGTATCGGGGAATTCACTTCCAAAGCACAGATAATCAACGCAGCCTAAATTGTTAAGAAGGGTAACAGCGCCCATGGCAAAGAACTCGGCACTTCCAAGACTGTAGTAAAGGGGCAGCTCAAGCACAAGGTCAGCACCAAGACTTACAGCAGCTCCTGCTCTTGAAAACTTGTCGATTATTGAGGGGGCACCTCTTTGGACATAATTGCCGCTCATGACAATTACGACTCTGTCGGCGCCAAGATCTTTTTTGCACTTGTCGATCAGGTATTTGTGTCCGTTATGAAAGGGGTTGAACTCTGCGATTATTCCGATGGTTTTCATTTTTCAGCACCTTTTGTACAGTTTTTTCCTTGTTATTAAATTATAATATAAGTATGATTTACTTGGAAGTTTTTTGACCGTACTCAAAGAAATTTTGATTAAAATTGCATAAACTATATTACTGTTAATAGTTTATAGAAAAATGAAGAGAGGTTACATAATGAAAGTTTTAGTTATCAATTGTGGAAGTTCATCACTTAAGTTCCAGCTTATCGATTCCGATTCAGAGGCAGTTATCTGTAAGGGCCTTTGCGAGAGGATCGGTATAGAGGGAAGCCAGATTGTCTATACTCCAGAGGGCTCTGACAAGATCACCAAGGTTACACCTATGCCTGATCACAACAGAGCTATTGAGCTGGTGATCGAAGCGCTCACCAATGAAGAGAACGGTGTTGTATCCCTTGATGAGATCGGTGCTGTTGGTCATCGTATCGTTCACGGCGGAGAGAAGTTTACAAAGTCAGTTGTTATCGACGAAGAAGTAATAGGAGCCATCGAGGAGGTTTCAGACCTTGCACCTCTTCACAATCCTGCCAACCTGATCGGAATCAGGGCCTGCCAGAAGGCTATGCCCGGCGTACCCATGGTTGCTGTATTTGACACAGCATTCCATCAGACAATGCCTCAGGAGGCATATCTCTACGGTCTTCCTTATTCATACTATGAGAAGTACGGCATCAGGAGATACGGCTTCCACGGCACCAGCCATTCCTATGTAAGTAAGAGGGCTGCCGAGATTCTCGGTAAGGATGCCACTGATCTTAATGTCATTGTCTGCCACCTTGGCAACGGCGCATCCGTTTCTGCCGTTAAGGCCGGAGAGTGCGTAGACACATCCATGGGTCTTACTCCTTTAGAGGGACTTATCATGGGAACAAGGACAGGAGACATCGATCCTTCCGTTGTAGAGTTTATTATGAAAAAAGAGAACTCCACAGTTGCAGAGGTTACAAACCTGCTGAACAAGAAGTCCGGTGTATACGGCCTTTCAGGTGAGATTTCATCAGACTTCAGAGATCTTGAGGCCGCTTATGTAAAGGGCGACGAGGGCGCAAAGAGAGCGGTAGATGCCTTCGCATACAGAGTTGTTAAGTACATCGGTTCCTATGTTGCTGCCATGGGCGGCGTTGATGCCATCTGCTTTACAGCAGGTGTAGGAGAGAACAGCGGCTTTGTCAGAAAGCTTATCTGTGATAGGCTTGGCTTTATCGGTGCCACATTAAACGAAGAGGCCAACAAGGTTCGCGGCAAGGAGCAGATCATCTCCGGAGACGACAGCAAGGTTACCCTTATGGTTGTTCCCACCAATGAGGAGCTTGCCATTGCAAGAGATACATACGCACTTTGCAAATAATAACAATACAAAAAGCTGTCACATTTGTGGCAGCTTTTTTAGTAAGACCGGCAAGTTAATGTATGCCTCTATTTATAAAGATTGGAGCAGGATTCATCAAGCCAGGATCTCGTGTACACATGCCTTGATGGCTTCGTCCTTGCAGTTTGCATCGAAGTACTCAAGGAAGTGTGCTCCTTGGAGGGCTCCTTTTACCAGGTCTCTGTCAAGGCTCTTAAGAATTGCGGGAACGTCCTGAACGTAGGTGACCTTTTTTACTTCATCGAGAATCTTCTTGTTGCGCTGCTCGGGAACGGCTCTTTCTCTGGGATATCCCTGGCCGCTTTCCTCGGAGAAGAGCTTCTCAAAGGTATACTCAAGGTTAAGCTCGGCGCCCCAGCCTGACTTAAGGGCAAAGTTCATGGATATTGCATTGCCGTCGTTGATCTGGGCAAATGTGTAAGCATCAAGGGGATCTGTGACATGTCCGCAGATAACACCCGGGAAGCTGTTGAGGGCCAGCATAGCGCCTTCACCTGTTCCACAGCCGGTTACAACATAGTCTGCAGCGCCTGAATTAAGGAGTACGCAGGCGAGGATACCGTTCTGTACATAGGTGAGCTGTGCCTCGTCGTCGGCAGAATACATTCCGTAGTTAAATACTTCAAAGCCGTGCTGGTCAGCAACCTTTTTGAGAGCTTTGCAGATCATCTCATTCTTGGCTGCCTGGCTGTTTTCATTGATAAGTGCGATCTTCATTAGTAACACCTCCGGATTTAGTCTTATTTGAGCAAATATTTGCCATATTTATTGTATATTTGCGTAAAAAATATGTCCACCAACTCCCTTGGATTGTGTGCTTTTTTCAAGGTTTTATTCAATGTCTTTGTAATGCTTTTTAAATTGTTACAAAAAATGTAAATTTTTCACTTTTATAATAAGAAGATTCGTGCTATACTAGGCACGTTGTTTAGAGTGTGGGAAGCTGTCGGTTATATTTCGCCGTAGCTTCTTTTATGATTGTTTTTTGATTTGCAGAGGTTTGGAAATTGAGTAGTACAGGTTTAAAAGGTTACAGAAATACTGACAGAAGCTACAGCAAAAATGTCAGACTTAAGAAGCGCAGAAAAAAGAAGTTTCACATAGATTTTACCAGGATAGGAATAATAGCAGCTACAACAGTTGTTTTTCTTGGAGCAGGTGTTGTCATCTACAACCATCTGCCATCTGTTAAGGTGGATAAGGCCATTGCGGCAGGAGATAAGTACTCCATGAATGCCGACTACGAGGCTGCCATTGATTCATATTCCGAGGCAATTGAGATAGATTCTCATTCAGTTACTGCCTATAGCAACATGGCAGGAGCATATCTTTCCATTGACGATATTGAGTCAGCCAAGAAGACACTTTACGACGGCTGGCAGAACACCGAGAACGAGGCACTTCTTGGCAACTACCACGCAGTTATCATGAACGAGGCAGTTGAAAGCCTGAACAACGGTACTGCAGATCTTGGCACAATTAAGACCGTGGTGTCTGTTCTTGCCCGGGACTCTGACAGCGAAGACGCCATAGAGCTGCTTAATTCTGCCTATGATGTGCTCTTTGATGAGGACTTTGTCTTCTCATACGGTGAGTACAGCGATTTTCTTAATGAGATTATTTCAATCTATTCGCAGTACCCGTCGGAGGAGCTTAAAGATCTTCTGGTTAAATATGCCACTCCCGGAGAGAGCTCTTTTACCATTTCTGTAGAGGATGCTGCTTCTTACAATGAGCTTCTTAAAAGGATAGAGAATGAGGCAGGATCCTCCGAGACCCTGGCTTCCATGAGGAACTGCTTTGACAATTCAGTGGAGGTTCTTGGAATCTTTGATGATATCTTCACCCAGCTTGATGTTGGAAACGTGGATGAACTCAGGAGCTTTGTTGTATCCGATGAGTACTTAAAGCTAAGAGACGTATTTCTTAACGGCCAGGAGACTCCCCAGGAGAACACAACCTATGTGCCCATCAGCAGGGAAAACATGATCCTCAATTTCAATGAGGGCAAGTGGACCTACAGATTCTGTGATTTTGAAGAGAATCCTTCAACAGCCGGAGTCATAACTCTTTGGGCCAATTATTTTGAGGATGATGGCATACAGAGAAACTCAATTTCCTATGAGCCTGCATCAATTGAGGACAACTATTATCCTCATACCAAGTACTCGGTGACCTATCTGTACAGCTATATCACTTCAGGTGGATCAACCAAAGTGGCCAAGATGAATTACAGACTTGATACCACCATCACCAACCAGGACGGTGAGGAGATTGAGACTATAGTGGGTGACTGGGGCGGTCCCAATGAGTGGACAATGGATATCGATACCATTGAATCCAGGATCAAACCCTGATAAAGAGATGAGCTTATGGAACCTAAGTGCGTCATTATTTCCGCAGGAACATTTCCAAATGTGGAGATTGAAATAAATGAAGGGGATTTTTGCATAGCCTGTGATGCCGGCTTTAAGTATGCGCAGCAGCTTGGGGTACTGCCGGATCTGATTGTGGGAGACTTTGACTCCGCTTCGGAGGAGAGTCCCGAGGTACTTCGCGGCATAAGGGAGATTGCAGACCTTGACCCGGACAGGATCATCACCCTCCCTGTCATGAAGGACGATACGGACACCATGAAGGCCGTTAAGATCGGTCTTGAAAGAGGATATAAGAAGTTCTATCTCTATGGGGCTCTTGGCGGCAGGAGGTTTGACCATTCCATGGCCAATGTCCAGACCCTTCTTTTTATCAAGCATCATGGCGGCACAGGTTACATCATGGGAGAGGATCAGATGGTCCTTGTAGCCGAAAATGAGACTATCCGTTTTAACAGGGGCAACAGTGGTATGCTGTCTGTGTTCTCTGTTTCGGAGGTTTCCAAAGGTGTAACTTTGAAGGGATTGATGTATAATATCACTGACGCTGAACTTAGAAGTGATTTTCCGCTGGGGGTCAGCAATGAGTTTATCATTGACGAGGAGGCAGAAGTGACTGTGGCGGACGGAACGCTGCTGGTTACTGTTTACTGGGGGACATGATCTTATTTCTTGCACGCTTTTTCATTAAGGATTATAAACAGGTGGAGACACCTTCAACAAGGCAAAGCTATGGTATGCTCAGCGGGGCGTTCGGCATTGCCTTTAATATTTTTCTGGTTATCTTCAAGATGATCGCAGGAGCTGTCAGCGGCTCCATTGCGGTTGTATCCGATGCCCTTAATAATCTGTCCGATGTGGCATCTTCCCTTGTAACATTGATTTTTTTCAAGCTCTCAGGAGCTAAGGCCGATGAGGAACATCCCTTTGGGCACGGAAGGCTTGAATATATTGCAGGGCTTATAGTTTCGCTGTTTATCATACTTGTTTCTGTAGAGCTTATGAGAAGCTCTGTGGGCAAGATCATTAACCCCGAACCTGTAGTGGCTTCTGCGGTTGTCATAGTTATCCTTGTTGTATCCATGATAATTAAGCTCATAATGTTTTTGTCTTATCTGCAGGTGGCGAAAGCCATAAAAAGTGCCACTATAGAATCTGTGGCCATGGATTCCCTGTCGGATGTCTTATCAACGGGAATAGTTCTTTTATCGCTGGTGGCATTTAATCTTACAGGCTTCAATATTGACGGATATGCCGGCATTATAGTTGCTGTCTTTATTTTAAAGACCGGTATAGAAGCGGCCAGAGATACTATAAACCCGCTTCTTGGTGAACCGCCGGATAAGGAGTTTATAAGGGACATCATGAATACGGTCCTGTCCCATGAGGGTGTTCTGGGTGTTCATGACATAGTGGTGCACAACTACGGACCCAGCAGGATCATGATGTCGCTGCATGTGGAGTTTCCCTATGACAGGACACTTCTCGAAGTCCACGAAAGTGTGGATGAGATAGAAAAAGAGCTCAGACAGAAGTACCATTGCGTCGCTGTGATCCATATGGATCCCGTTGATGACAGGGATCTGGAGACCATCAGGCTAAAGAACTGGCTGGTGCTGATACTTGGAGAGTTTGGCAAGGGTATCACTTTCCATGACTTCAGAATAGTAAGAAAACCTGATAAAAAGCCTGTTATAGAGTTTGACCTGGAGGTCCCTTACAAATGCGATGTCGATGATGACGAGCTGTCGGACAAGGTGAGGGAGCGCCTTTTGGAAATGGCAGAGGGGTTTGATGTGTTCATCACCATAGACCGCTCAGATAATTGAATCCGGTGCATGTGCAATTATTAAACTATTGTTAAATGGTTGTCATACCGCGCCGGGTGAGATATACTAGGCAAGGACAAAGATGTTTTATACCAATGACTTAATATGGAGGATATACGATGAGAGGTTCAAAACCTACAGTTCTTTTAATTCTTGACGGATACGGTATCAATGAGAATCCTGAGGGCAATGCCATTGCCATGGCAAACACACCTGTAATGGACGCACTGGAGAAGGATTATCCCTTTGTAAAGGGCTATGCTTCAGGTCTTGCTGTTGGTCTTCCCGACGGCCAGATGGGCAACTCCGAGGTTGGACATATGAACATGGGTGCCGGCAGGATTGTTTATCAGGAGCTTACAAGGATCACCAAGTCTATTGAGGACGGAGATTTCTTTACCAATGAAGGTCTCATGACAGCTATCAACAACTGCAAGGAGAAGGGTTCAGCTCTCCACATGTACGGACTTGTTTCCGACGGCGGCGTTCACAGCCACATCACGCATATCTACGGACTGTTGGAGCTTGCCAAGAAGAACGGACTTAAGAAGGTTTATGTTCACTGCTTCCTGGACGGAAGAGATACTCCTCCCGAGAGCGGAATAGATTTTGTTCAGCAGCTTGAGGACAAGATGAAGGAGCTGGGAATCGGCGAGATCGCGTCCATTTCAGGCAGATATTATGCTATGGACAGAGATAACAACTATGACAGAGTAGAGATCGCTTACAAGGCTCTTACAAAGGGCGAGGGCAACAAGGCTGATTCAGCTCATGAGTGCATGGTCAATACCTACAAGGATGGCAAGACCGATGAGTTTGTTGTTCCCACAGTTATCATGAAGAACGGCGCTCCCGTAGCTACCATCAAGGACGGAGATTCCATCATCTTCTACAACTTCCGTCCCGACAGGGCAAGAGAGATCACACACTGCTTCTGTGATGATGAGTTTGACAAGTTTGACAGAGGAGACAGACTCGATGTTACCTATGTTTGCTTTACAGACTATGATCCTCTTATCCCCAACAAGGAGGTTGCTTTCAAGAAGGTACTTCTGAACAATACCTTTGGAGAGTGGCTCGCAGCAAAGGGTCTCAAGCAGGCGCGTATTGCTGAGACTGAGAAATATGCCCATGTTACCTTCTTCTTTAACGGCGGTGTTGAGCAGCCCAACGAGGGAGAGGATAGAGTTCTTGTGAACAGCCCCAAGGATGTTCCCACCTATGACCTCAAGCCTCAGATGAGCGCTCCTGAAGTGTGTGAGAAGATTCTTGATGCCATAAATTCACAGAAGTACGACGTGGTTGTTGCCAACTTTGCAAACCCTGATATGGTAGGACACACAGGTGTCATTCCTGCAGCAGTTAAGGCTATCGAGGTTGTTGATGAGTGCGTTGGCAAGATCGTCGAGGCTGTCAAGGCTGTCAACGGAACAATGTTCATCTGTGCAGACCATGGCAATGCAGACATGATGATAGATTATGAGACAGGAGAGCCCTGGACAGCTCATACAACCAATCCTGTTCCTTTCATCCTTGTCAACTATGATCCTGCATACACCTTAAGAGAGGGTGGATGCCTTGCAGATATCATCCCTACACTTATCGAGTGCATGGGTGAGGAGCAGCCTGCCGAGATGACCGGCAAGTCACTTCTTATCAAGAAATAATTGACTTTTACGTCCCTGATGTGTTATAGTAACAGTTGCGTGTGACTATGTGATTTTACGGTTTTTTGGGCATATAGTTACAATTATAAAAGTAAGATCCGTTGGAGGTATTTTTCGTGAGTGCTTTAGATTATGTTTTCGGTGTTTTATTCATTATAATTTGCGTAGTTCTTGTTGTGCTGGTTCTGGCACAGGAAGGCAAGAGTCAGGGACTTGGTGCTATTCAGGGTACTGTTGAGAACACATACTGGGGCAAGAACAAGGGACGTTCCCGTGAGGGTATCCTCAAGAAGGTTACTGTCGGACTTTCATTCCTTTTCGTTGTATTCAGCGTTGTTCTGAACATGGGTATTTTCTGATATATGATTATCTGAAATAGTTATTTAGGCACTCTACCAACAGGTCAGGGTGCCTTTTTTCATTATGTGTTATGATAGTTTTAAGTGGCACATAAAGGAGACATTATGAGTAAAGGAAAGAGCCTTCGCCGCATGGATGAGAGCCTGTACGGCAGGGATCACAATAAAAAGAATAATTACGTCACGGGAACCTTTATGAGTAATCCCAGGGGCTTTGGCTTTGTCAGCGCAGAGGGGATGGATAAAGATATTTTTATCCCCGAGGAGTATGTGGGCGATGCCTTCCATACAGATACGGTGGAGGTGGAGCTCTTTGACGGCAGCAAGGGTGACAGGAGAGAGGGAAGGATCAGGAATATTCTGGTAAGAGGCATCGAGGAAGTTGTGGGCACTTATCAGGGTCAGACCAATTATGGTTTTGTGGTTCCCGACAACAACAGGTTCAGAAACGATATCTTTATTCCGATAGAGCACCATGGGAGCGCAGTCACCGGTGATAAGGTTGTGGTGAAGATCACAGACTATGGCAGCTGCAAAAACAAAAGGAATCCTGAGGGAAGGGTCATTGAGGTAATCGGTAATATTAACGACCCCGGGGTGGATATACTGTCGGTTGTCAGGGCCATGGATATACCCTTTGAATTTCCACAGAAGGTCATAAATCAGGCAGATAAGTGCCCTGAGACTGTAAGCGAGGCCGATATGTACGGCAGGCGTAACTTAAGGGATGTTATGATGGTCACCATCGACGGTGAGGATGCCAAGGACCTTGATGATGCGGTAAGTCTCTATGTGGATGAAAAAGGGCTTTATCACCTGGGAGTCCATATTGCGGACGTCAGCAATTATGTCCAGGAGAGCTCGGCTCTTGACAGAGAGGCTTTAAAGCGGGGCACCAGCGTTTATCTGGTGGACAGGGTCATACCGATGCTTCCCCACAGACTCTCTAACGGTATCTGTTCTTTGAACCACGGAGAGGACAGACTTGCGCTAAGCTGCCTTATGACCATAGATTCCAAGGGCAATATCATTGATCATGACATCACAGAGTCGGTGATCAACGTCAATGAGAGGATGTCCTATACAGATGTTGCACTTATACTTGAGGATGAGGATCAGGCTACTATAGCAAGGTACAATGAGCTGGTACCCATGTTCAGGCAGATGGCAGAGCTTTCCTCGATTTTAAGGCAAAAGAGGCAGGCCAGGGGCTCCATTGATTTTGACTTTCCTGAGTCTAAGATCATCCTTGATAAGGAGGGCAATCCCGTTGATATTGTTCCTCATCAGCGCAATACCGCTACAAAGCTTATAGAGGACTTCATGCTGGCCGCCAATCAGACCGTGGCAGAGCACTTTTTCTATATGAACAGTCCCTTTGTTTACAGGATCCATGAACAGCCTGATCCTGAAAAAATCGCTTCGCTATCTTCATTTGTGGGCAATCTCGGGTATCACATAAGGACAAGAAGGGATGAGGGAGTAAGGCCAAAAGAGATTCAAAAGCTCCTTAAGGCCATAGAAGGCTCCAAAGAGGAGGCTGTCATCAGCAGAATGGCGCTTCGAAGCATGATGCAGGCCAGGTACAGCACTGCCTGTACAGGGCATTTTGGTCTTGCCTTTGACTTTTACTGTCACTTTACATCGCCAATAAGAAGGTACCCTGACCTTCAGATCCACAGGATAATAAAGGATTATCTCCGTGGCAGGATGAATGAGAGAAAGCTCTCACACTATGAGGAGATCCTTGACGAGGTGGCAAAGCATTCCTCGGAAACAGAAAGGCGCGCTGAGGAGGCCGAAAGGGAGACCGACAAGCTAAAAAAGGCCCAGTACATGGAAAGTCACCTGGGAGAAGTATTTGAGGGTGTCATCTCAGGTGTAACAGGAGTTGGCTTTTTTGTAGAGCTTTATAACAGCTGCGAGGGAATGGTAAGAGCTGCATCAATTGAGGACGACTTCTATATTTATGATGAAGCCGGAATGAGACTGGTGGGTGAGAGATACGGCCGTGAGTTTACTCTGGGACAGAAAGTGATGATCAGAGTTGCGGGGGCTGACAGACTCACAAAAACCATAGATTTTAAGCTTGTAGATGCTGACGAATCCGGCGAAGAGTCGTATAATTAGAACTTGAAATTGCCGGTGGCAATGATTATAACAGAAGTATTTGTTTTGGGATAAGAGAGATGGCAGAAGATAATAAGGCAAGAAAGTTAATAGCAAATAATAAAAAGGCCTATCACGACTTTTTCATTGAGGAGAAGTACGAGGCCGGCATTGAACTCTTTGGCACTGAGGTCAAGTCGATCAGGCAGGGCAAGTGCAGCATCAAGGAGTCCTGGATAGACATTGACGGCGGAGAGGCTTTTATTAAGGGCATGAATATCAGCCCCTATGAGAAGGGCAATATCTTTAACAAGGATCCTTTGAGAGTTAAAAAGCTTCTTTTACACAAAGCGGAGATAAGAAAGCTGGACCAGCAGAAGATGCAGCAGGGCTATACCCTGGTTCCTTTGGAGGTCTATCTTAAATCCGGAAGAGTCAAGGTTGAGATAGGTCTAGCCAGAGGTAAAAAGCTTTACGACAAGAGGGCTGACATGGCTAAGAAGGATCAGCAGAGAGAGGCTGAAAAAGAGTTTAAGCTCAAGTTTAAGTAATACGGGTATCCAAGGAGTTAACGGACAAATGTCTGATGTTGGTAAAGAGTGGCTCAACCAAATAGAAGGCGTTATCACAGCAGACGGACTCAGATTCACCGGGTCTGAAGAGGCGTATCTTAAGTTCCTCAGGACCTTTGTAAGAACCTTACAGGACAAGGCGGATGAGATAGAGAGTTCATACAATAACGGGGATATGGAGCTTTGCACCATCAAGGTGCATGCCCTTAAGAGTACTGCCAGGATAATTGGCGCAAGAGAGCTTTCAAGACTTGCACAGGTGCTGGAGACTGCAGGCCATAAAGGGGATAAGCAGACTTTTGATGCTCATGTGGAGGAGCTCCTTGAGCTTTACAGGAGCTATGGGGACAAGCTTAGAATGCTTCCTGAGGATAATGCTCCTTTACACAAGGATCCCATAAGCAGGGAGTGCCTTAAGGATGCACGGGCGGCTCTTAAGACCTATGTGGAGCAGATGGATATTGATGCAGTAAAAATGATTCTTGATGAGATCAGTATGTATGAACTTCCTAAGGAGTGCGAGGAATTATTTGAGGCACTTACAAGAAAAATGCTCTCTTTTGATTGGGAAGGGATGGAGAATCTGTTACAATAGTATTATGGTATAAAAATACAGCCCTTTAGGAGGACATTGTGTTTAATAACAACGTAATGATAATAGGCGAGAAGGAATCGTTCTTCATTAAGGTACTTGTAAAGAAGATCATTGACAGCAGCTATCAGGCTTTTTATGTTCCGGATACCTTAGATACCATCAATCAGAATTTTGACCGGGCAGATATTGTTGTATATTACATGGAGCCCGGTGAAGTTATCGGATATGATATTGAGAGATTTCTCATAGACTCCCTTCAGGATAAGGACAAGAAGATCATCTTCATCGGTGATCCTAAGGATACTAAGCCGGTATGTGCCAAGTTCCCTTCGGATGTAATCTACAGAGAGCTGCCGCGCCCCCTGGACAACGAGCACTTTATGGAGGTGCTTTCAGAGTTTTTCAGGAAGAGCTCCATGGGTGAGCTCAAGAAGTCCATTCTTATCTGCGACGATGATCCCAATTATCTGGGCCTTGTCAGGGAGTGGCTCAAGGACACCTACAAGGTGGCTGCAGTTACCTCAGGACTTCAGGCCATTAAGTGGCTTGGTAAGAACAATGCTGACCTGATCCTTTTGGACCACGAGATGCCTGTTACAACAGGACCTCAGGTGCTGGAAATGCTGCGAGCCGACGAAGAGACCAGGAATATACCTGTTATGTTCCTCACCGGCAAGAGTGACAAGGAGAGCGTAATGGCTGTTGTTTCATTAAAGCCTGAAGGGTATTTCCTCAAGAACATCGAAAAGAATGAGCTCCTTGGCAAGCTGAAAGAGTTCTTTGCTCTAAGATAAGGTAAAAAAATTTAGACATAGTTAAAAACTGAACCTGCAGTATATTGAATTATTTGTTGTTACGATATATACTGTAAAAGCAGTTAAAATATGGGTTAGTAAAGGTTTCGACAGGGATTTTGAAGCTGGAGAAGCTATCCGCAGGACGGTGCGTTAAACCTCAAATTAAAATTAAACGCTAACGATAATTTAGCATACGCTGCTTAATAGCAGCGCGTCAGCCCTGATGCACCTACACATCAGGTAACTGGCGTCGACCTTGTAGGAAACGACATGTCTTTTGCTCCGGGGGCATGGTCGTATCAGGGGCTACCGAAAAAGTGTAGTTGTCAATTACCGCATTTTCCAGGGAACAGGGATGAAGAGTCCCGCAATAATTGACTATGATAGTAGAAGGACAGGGGATGAATTTTTGGACGCGGGTTCGACTCCCGCCTAATCCATCACTACAAAGGCCGCTCTTATGAGCGGCTTTTTAAAAAATAAGCGGTGTGAGGGGCCTTATCTATGAAGAAAAAAATAATGAAGGTAATGCTTATTATTTCTTCATTTCTTCTTATATTGTTCGGGGTGATCACTGTGTATACTCTGGGGAGACTGCGGAGCATCCTCATTGAGAATTCAGAGATCTCCGGTGACAGGGTTGAAAAATATTCTGACAGCGCCATGAGAGATCAGCTGATGGAGCGTCTTAAGACTACAACACAGGGCTGTGCATATATTGTAAATGAGACCCTTGAGAATTTTGCGGGCACTATTCAGATGATAGCGTATTCCGCAACCGATATTTATTCCAATCCCGGTAGCTACGGCCAGGCCAGCGTCAGGATACCGGACGAGTCAGATATCGGCAAGTCCATGGGGCAGTTTGTTTATGCTGAAGATGTTGATCCATCTGATGAGAGCATCAGACAGGAGCTTTCCATGATAGGCAACCTTCAGGGGAGTCTTGTAGCCATGTATGGACAATACCCGGATCTTGGTGCTTCATACATAGGTACTGAGAGCGGTATCCTCCTTCTTGCCGGACCTGTACTTGCGGAAAGATGGGATGAGAATGGGAACTATGTGAATCTTGATCCCAGAACAAGACCCTGGTACATAGGAGCCAGAGACAGTCAGGGTCTTTATTTCTCGGATATTACAGAAGACTATGACACAGGACGTCTTGCCATTATGTGTTCTGCGCCTGTCTATAAGGGCGATGAGATGGTTGCCGTTGCAGGAGCGGGGGTCTATGTTGAGGGCCTTAATACTCTTGTTATGGGGGCCAGGATCAGTGATGAAGGATACTCCTGCCTGATAGATTCCAAGGGCAAGATACTTTTTTCCTCCAATGATGAGGGGGATCTGGCAACCCATACTATACTTGGCAAGGACACGGATAATGACGAGCTTAAAGCCATGGTCAGGTCTGCTACTGATGGCAACAGCGGAACTGCTCATCTTGATATAAACGGAGAGAGCTGTTATGTTGCGTACTATCCCCTGGATGTTGTGGGATGGTCAATGATCTCAGTAATCCCCGAGAAGATAGTGCTTGCTCCCAAAGAGGACCTTTTAACTGCACTCAAGGACAGCAGGGACTCTGATTTTAAGAAAGTTCAGAATGTCATAGGTTCTGCTCTTTTTACTATTTTTGTACTTATAGTCCTTATCGGACTTCTGGCATTTTTTGCAGCCAATATGTTTTCTAAACGCCTGGTGGCCCCAATCACTGAACTTACGGATAAGGTCCAAAAACTAGAGGGAAACAGCCTGGAATTTGAGTGGAACAGGGATACGGGGGATGAGGTTCAAAAGCTTGCCAATGCCTTTGGCCTTATGACCGGAAGGATCAAGTCCTATATCTCCTATACCAAAAAAGTTACTGCGGAGAAGGAGAGAATAAGTGCAGAGCTCTCCCTTGCCACCAAGATACAGGCCAGCATTCTTCCTAACAAGTTTCCGCCATTCCCCGACAGGAATGAATTTGATATTTTTGCCATGATGGAACCTGCAAGGGAAGTGGGGGGAGATTTCTACGATTTCTTTTTCATAGACGATGATCATCTTGGACTTGTCATGGCTGATGTTTCTGGAAAGGGCATTCCGGCAGCTCTTTTCATGATGATAGACAAGGTAATAGTGCAGAGCTGTGCAATGCTGGGGCAGTCTGCATCCGAGATCCTCAATAAGACCAATGAGGCTCTGACCTCCAACAATCAGACCGGAATGTTTGTGACGGTCTGGGTGGGAATCCTTGAGATATCCACCGGTATCATGAACTGCGCCAATGCAGGTCACGAGTACCCGGCCATTATGCGCTCCGGTGGTAAATTTGAACTGATAAGGGACAAGCACGGCTTTGTTATAGGAGGTATGGAGGGAGTTAAATATAAGGAATATACCCTTGAGCTGGGGCATGGGGATAAGCTGTTCCTCTACACTGATGGAGTTCCCGAGGCAACTGACAAGGATAACAATATGTACGGTACAGACCGCATGATCGCAGCCCTTAACAAAAATCCCGAAGGGTCACCCAAGCAGATCCTTAAGACTGTCAGAGGTGATGTGAGCGCTTTTGTTAAGGATGCTGAGCAGTTTGATGATCTGACTATGATGTGCCTGATCTACAATTGATGAGAGGAGAAGTGCTATGGAATACATCGAAAATGACATTTTGAAAGTTGGAGTTGCTTACCACGGAGCAGAGCTTAGCTCTGTCATTGACAAGAGAACAGGCAAGGAGATGATCTGGCAGGCAGATCCCAAATTCTGGAACAGACATGCGCCAATTCTTTTCCCGTTTGTGGGCAATGTCAGAAACGGTGTGTACAAATATAAGGGTAAAGAGTATTCCATGACTCCCCACGGTTTTGCCAGGGACAAGGATTTTGAGCTTCTGGAAAAGAAAGAGGACAGGATCAGCTTTGTTCTTAGAAGCACCGAAGAGACCAAAAAGGTTTATCCCTTTGACTTTGAGCTGGTTGTGACTCACGTACTTGAGGGAGGCAGCCTTAAGGTAATGTGGGAGGTCTCAAACCCCTCTGATGATGAGATGTACTATTCCATAGGCGGACATCCGGCTTTCAGATGCCCCATAGATGAGGGCTATAAGAGAACTGACTACAAGGTTAAGTTTGACAGGTCGAGCCTTAATTGTGTGCTGATCCTTCAGGCCACCAGAGAAGTTGATTTTGAGAATCCCATAACACTTCATCTTAAGGACGGATACCTCGATATCACAGAAAATCTCTTTGACAGTGACGCTCTGATTTTTGACGACAATCAGGTCAGGGAAGTAAGCCTTGTGACACCTGAGGGAAGGCCCTATGTGACCATGAACTGCGAGCAGTTCCCGAGCTTTGGCCTGTGGTCCAACCCTTCAGTTGACGCAGAGTATATCTGCCTTGAGCCCTGGGCAGGAAGATGTGTCAATAAGGGCTTTGACGGAGAGCTTCCGGAAAAGTACGGCGTTCAGAAGCTTGATGCCCATGGCACAAGCAATTTCAGTTATCTGATCACTTTTCATTGACAGGTGAGTGTATCTAAAGTATTATAAATACTTGGATACACTAATAAAAGGGGCTATAGTTCAGTTGGGAGAACGCTTGCATGGCATGCAAGAGGTCACCGGTTCAAGTCCGGCTAGCTCCAGTTCAGTTGAGATGACATACCTTTAGGTATGTCATTTCTTATAAGGAGGAGAAAATGGCAGTCAGCAAAAAGAGGATCGTGGTCAAGGTGGGGACTTCGACCATAACCAATGAAGAAGGCAATGTCGATATCAGGTCAATAGATCATCTCTGCAGGGCTCTTGCAGGAGTTGAGAATCTGGGGTATGATCTGGTGCTTGTATCATCCGGGGCCATTGCAGTGGGAGCAGGCAAGATGAGACTTCCCCAGAAGCCCCAGGAGATCAGGATGAAGCAGGCAGCTGCAGCAGTTGGCCAGACAGAGCTCATGCACCTGTATGACAAGCTCTTTGGTGAGTACAACAGAATGGTGGGTCAGATCCTTTTGGACAATGCTGATTTTTCCGATAAGATAAGGAGCACCAATCTTAAGAACACCTTTGATGCTCTTTTGGAGAATCACATTATCCCCATCGTCAATGAGAATGACTCTGTAAGCCATACAGAGATTGAATCAGACAAGAAGCTCTTTTCCGACAATGACATGTTATCCGCCCTGGTGGCTATTTTCTGCAATGCCAGTAAGCTCATTATATTCTCGGATATTGACGGACTCTATAACGGCAATCCCAAGCTTGACCCTGACGCGCAGGTGATCAGCAGGGTAGAAGAGATCACGGAGGAGCTTAAGAGCCTGGCTTCCGGGTCCGGGTCCAACAGAGGTACAGGAGGTATGATAACCAAGCTGGAAGCGGCTGAGCTGGCCACCTCCCATGGAATCGATGTTCTTGTGACCAACGGTAAGAATCCTGAAAAACTTTATGACATAATAGAAAAGAAAAAAGTAGGAACATTATTTGTAGCCAAAAAAAGCGCCCAGTGAGGCGCTTTTTTCATTTTTCTATAAGAACATGCTTTTTTGTTTACAAAAGCTTTATGGAAACTTTATATACGCTGCAAACCAGTACTGATGCGAGATTCAGCTGCATTTGCGCGGAAACGGACAAAATAATCCTGTTCTATGATGGGTCTTATGATTACATATTTTTTATCCTAGAATTACGAAAAGAAAATGCTTGTTCATTTTTGCTTATTAAATCAAAACAGGTGTAAGGAGGTATGTATATGTTTAAGAAATGGAACAGGATTCTTGCATTTATACTTGCATTTGCTCTGGTTGTAACAACTTTTGGCAGCGATCTGGGTTCGATCAGGATCTATGCTGAAGATGCACAGGAAGCAATTTCGGATGCTGAATCTGAAGAAGAGCCTGAAGAGTCTGAAGAGGAGGCACAGGAGCCTGAAGATGAGGCAAAGGAACCTGAAGAGGAATATGAGGAAGCTTCCGAGGATCAGCAGGAACCTGAAGAGGAGATTCAGGAACTGGATGAAGAAATCTCTTTTGCAGAAGAAGAGACCACTGAGGAAGAGGCTGTGGAAGGTCAGCAGGAGAATGAACCTGAGCTTATTCCGGAAGAGGTTGATGCAAAAGAGCCTAAGGAGGATGATGAACCAAAAGATGAGAAGGCTTCGGACATCATTACTGTAACCTATAAGGCTCTTGCTGGCGGATCTGTTTATCCTGAAGAGGAGACAGTTGATACTTCTGACGAAGAGGCAGAGTTTAAGGGGTCAACTGCTACAGCGGATGAAGGTTTTGTTTTCACAGTCTGGACAGATGAAGATGGAAATACTGTATCAGAGGAGGCAGAATTTATTCCTTCCGATCTTGACAGGGATGCCGAGTTTTTCGCCAATTTTGAAGAAGAGACAGTAGAAGAGGAAGAGGCCAAAGAAGAGGTTAAGATGCCTCCTGTCAGCTTTTCAAAGAGTGCCGGAAATATCAGAGTTTCTGTAAAGGCCGGCGAGGGTGCTTTCCCTGAGGGCACTCAGATGGATGTTACTCCTATATATGATCAGGATGTTCTTGATACAGCTGCAGATGCAGTTGACGGGCAGGCCAGGGCTGTATCAGCTGTTGATATTACCTTTATTTACAAGGGAAAAGAGATAGAGCCTAAGAAGGCTATTGAAGTTAAGCTTTACAACGATGCTATTGCAGATGCTGACGGCATCGAGATTGTTCATATAGATGACAATGGAGATGCTGATGTTGTGGGATCTGATGTAAAAGGAGATCACGTTGCATTCTCATCAGATTCTTTCTCCATCTATGTAATAGTTGAAACCGGTGACGACGCAAGGCTGTTTGTCACCTTCAAGAAGGGCACAGAGAAGATAGCTTCCGTACCCGTAAAAAAGAATGATCAGGCAAATATCGATACAGTACTTTATGAGCCGGAATTTACTATTCCCGATAATGCAAGCTTCAGGGGATGGACCAAAGTAGAAAAGTATGACTCTAAGACAGAGCCTCTTACAATAGAAGAGGTTCGCACAGAGGTTCTTACACAGCTTACTTCTGTTACAGATGGCGATGAAGTAGTTTATTACGCAATGCTCTTTAAGACCTACAACGTAGGTTATGTGGATGAGACAGGAACGGCTCTTGGAAGCCATAGTATTGATGTAAGTGTTTTTGCACAGGGCGAGGACCTTAAGCAGAAGTACACGGTGAACATGTCCTACACACCTGCTGATGAAAACCATGATTTCCAGGGCTGGTTTGTAAAGAGCGGTCTTGAGAACATTGTTGTACCCGAGGGAGAGGAAGCTTATACCGAGAACACTGTTTTTGAGAATGAAAAAGAGATAACCATAACCGGCGATGTTACATTTAAGGTAAATAACCCTGAGGGACACTGGCTTATCTTCCATGAGAACGGCAAGGGCGCTACCTATATTGCTCCTGAATTCATATATGAGGGCGACGTGACAGTAAAGCCTACCCTGGAGATGGTGAGAAACGGATATCTCTTTGCCGGATGGTTTAAGGACGAGGACTGCACAGAGGGAAGTGAGTTTACATTTGGAGAAAAGATTGATGTAACAACACATGTATATGCAAAGTGGACTCCAAAAGAGAAGGCTCCTTACACGATAATTATCCATACCCAGAATACCAACAGAACCGGGTATGACATCAAGGAAGCCTACGTAGAAAATGAAGGTATAGTTGGTCAGAACATTCCCTGGTTATTTAAGGATAATAAAGACCAGGATTATGCGATGGTTGGCAATAAAAAGGACGTCAAGAAGGAGTACACAGGTTTCTGTATAAAGCCTGACAAGACTGTAGATGTTGAGATCAAGCCCGAAGGCGATTCTGTTCTTAACCTGTACTACGACAGGATTGAGTATAACTTCAAATTCTACTATTACAGAGAGCCGGGTACCGGCACAAATCGGTATTCATACGCTGAAAACTCAAGAAAAGGTGATAACGTATGGGGACTTGCTACATATCACAATGGAAACAGTCATCCCACACAGAATTACGGAGATGATCACACTGAAGGAGTAGAGGGCTATACAGCTCATTACTTCGTGATGAAGGCATATTACGGAGAGGATATTACAAATAAATGGCCTAAGTATAGTCAGATCCAGGGGGTTGGCGGTAATGATCCCATAAGCTTTGTAATGATGGTAGGTACCGGTCTTAAACCGGAGGCCTACGGAGATGGAAGAGATACCATCAAGGGTGTGATCACAATCCTTGATTCAAACATACTTGGAGCAACAAATGATGCTAACGGCAACTTTGTAATTGTCAGATTCAGCAACAAGAACGAGTGGAGATATCATATCTGGTATGAGACTGCTGACGGTGAGGACTATACAGGAAAGACAATCCGGACTTTGAATGGAAAGAGTTATTACGAGGATCACGTTGTTGAATCCCGCTCTTCCAATACTTCCGTCGACCAGCAGAATCCACCTTCTTATACCGGATTTGATTGTGAAAAGACGCACATTCAAAGAAGAAATAAGGAGTGGACCAATACCAACAGCTGGCAGGAAGGCGGAGCATATCACATCAACTATATTTACAACCGTCTGAATTACATGATCACCTACATGGATGGCAATTATGTTGACGGTAATGACAATACTATCCAGAACAAGTCCCAGAGGCTCCTTAAAGAGAGCGCAGTAATAAGCCACGGCACAAAGATTAAGGATTCTGATAAGAATTATGTGCCTTCACTTCCATCCGGAGAGCAGGGCTATATATTTGAGGGATGGTATGCAGATGAAGCCTGCACGGTAAAGTATAACTTCACCACAATGCCCATCGGCGGAATTGTAGTATACGCTAAGTGGCGCCAGATCCAGTACCGCGTATTCCTTCATCCCAATGTTGACAGTTCTGATACATCCCTGTACTGGGGCTCTGATGATCAGGCAATGAATTTCCGCATATCTTATGGAGAGAAGATAAGCACACCTACAGGAACAAGAGACGGTTATCAGATGGTTGGTTGGTTTACGGATCCTGAGTTAAAGCATGGATTTAATGCCGAAGCTTATGTGCTCAACGAGACAACCGTTACCACACCTTATGACAAGAGTACTCATATGACGGATACTATGGATAAGTACGGAGAGGGAGCTACAACCAACGCCGATCTGGGTCGTCCATGGATAACGAAAGAGTTTAACCTCTATGCCAAGTGGAGGGCAACAATTGAAGGTTCTCTTGGAATCAATGTAAAATATGACCCGAGAAACGGATCTGACATTATAAAAGACGGACGTCTTTATGCAGACAATGCCTCTGCAGCTGCAATGCCTGCGGTAGCAGCACCTGAAGGAAAGCACTTCTCACACTGGGTAGCCCAGAAGTGGACAGGCTCTGAGTATGAAGACATTTCCGGAAGCATAATATTCCCGGGACAGACCTTCCCTGTGCTCCTTGCAAATGCCAAACAGTACAATGTGGAGTATGAAGCTGACGGCACTATCAAGTCCGCTGAATATGATGTGATGCTCAGAGCTGAATTTGCAGACAACGATGAGCCTGCACCTACATTTATTCCATGGTTCATGAACGATGGAACCGGTGCTTACCATGTGGATAAGGTTGACAATCCTGAAAATTTTGCAAACAGCACACTTCTTATCAACGAGGCAGTTGATATCCAGTCTCCTCCGGAGAGGACAGGCTATGAGTTCCTGGGCTGGGCAAGAGTGAAAATGGGCGAATCAGCCAAGGAAGCATCAGACTTCATGGCATACAATACCAACTGGACACAGGCAAGTGCTTCAGAGTGGCTGTACTACGACAAAGCTACCAAGAAGTTCTACTCTGACGAAGCACATACCAAGGAAGCCAAGCAGGTAGCTGCTGATGAGAATAATCCATATCAGGCAATGTTTGCGGTATGGAAGCAGGTGAGCTGCAAGTACACTGTTTATTACTTACTTGACGGTGCAGAGACTGTTACCAGAGTACATCCGGACAATGTTGTCACTGATGTGGCGTTTGGTGATGAACGTACAGAATCAGCAAAAACAATTACCGGCTACAAGGTAGTTAAAACCAAGGACGCAGACGGAAATGTTGAGGATGGCGACAGAAGTCTTACCGTATCCTTTAAGAATGACCCTAAGGATAAGGAGATCACCTTCTTCTATGCACCTGTAGACAACCTTAAGTACACTGTACACTATTACATCAAGGGTACAACCGATACTGTTCCCGGCCTTAGCGATAAAGAGTTTAAAAAAGCTGTCTACGGAAAGAGCTACGAAGAGACAGCAGACGATACCAGCGCCTATAAAGTTGATTCAGCAGTAGATCAGAACGGCAATGAGACAGCGGGGCTTAAAAAACTCACGGTATCCTTTGAGAACACGGTAGAAGATCAGGTTATCATATTCTACTATGTACCCAAATCGGATCTTTCTTACACGGTAAAATATCTTGAGCAGGGGACAGAAGCTGAACTTAAGACTCCTGATACCGTAGGTAAACAGACATATGGCGAAACGGTATATGTTTATCCTGATAATGATAAGGATACAGATCTTAAAAAGAGCTATAAGAGAATTACAAACGATCCTCAGAGCCTTGTCATCGATCTTACCGGAAATGAAGTTATCTTCTATTACCAGAAGAGAACTGATCTTAAATATGTGGTTCACTACTATCAGGAAGGCACCACGATAGATGTTCCCGGTCTTACAGATAAGGAAGTTCCTGATCAGACCTATAATTCCCAGTGCTACGAGGAAGCTCCTGAAGTGGCAGGATGGAAGATAGTTGGAGATTCTTCCAAGAACTTCATACTTGACGAAGATGGCAAAGAAATCATTTTCTACTACGCACAAAAAGTAGACTACACTTACACGATCAAGTACCTTGACAAAGCTGATAATACGGAGGTTGCCAACACTCAGGTTAAAGGTGATAAAAAGCTTGGTGATGAGTGCAAGGAATATGCCCTGGATCTTACTGATAAGGGATATATACTGGATGAATCATGCGAAGCTGTTCAGTCAATAAACATAACCGGAGATGAGAGCAAGGATATCATAATCTTCTACTACACAAAGAGAACAGACCTTGGATACACAGTTCATTACTACGAAGAGAACACGACCAAAAAGGTGGCAGAAGATAAGCCCGTTACAGGCAGAACCTACAAGGAAGTGATCATAGAGAAGGCCGTTGCTGTAGGCGGCTATACAGCACTTGAGCCGATTCAGCAGACAGTAGTAGTTGATGTCAAGAATGAAGACGTCATTTTCTACTACGCAAAGCGCTCTGACCTTCAGTACACAGTTCACTACTACCTGGAAGGTACAACTACAAAGGTTTCTGCCGATAAGGTGGTTAAAGAGCAGATCCTTGACAGCGTCGTAAGTGAGAAACCTGTTTCGGTGGGCGGCTACTACATAGTTGATGATTCCGAAAAGAACCTTAAGATCACCGCTGATAATTCAGCAAACGTGATCATATTCTACTACGGCAGGAAGATGAACATCACTCTCCATGCTATAGGTGGAACCACAGATTACAGCGCAGAAGAGTACACTGTAGAAGGCTTTACTGTTACCTCTGAAGCAGCTGAAGCTGAAGGTCTTACCGGTAAGATCATGAACTTCCTTGGAAACCTTATCGGAGGAACTGCTTATGCAAAAGACATCTCTGATAAGAAGGGAGACAACACTGTTACCATAGACGGAAAGACCTACACAGTAGAAGGAATCACTTCCGGAGCAACAGGCTATGATGCTGGAACATACCCTACAGAGTTTGCCGGAGAAGCAAGGGTAATGCTTGAGGGCAAGGATGTAACTGACAGGTTCAATATCAGTAAAGAAGGAGCCTTGCTTGTTATCAACAAGAGGCCCGTTACCTTCAGATCAGCCAGCGATAGCAAGACCTATGACGGAAGAGCCCTTACGAATAAGAAGGTATTTATTGAAGGCGCAGGACTTGCAGGAAGCGATATGGCAGAGTTTGATGTTACCGGTTCAAGAACACAGGTGGGCTGGAGCTGGAATACCTTTACCTACAAGTTTACTATTGGCAATCCCGATAACTACACAGTCAGAAAAGTAGAGGGAACCCTTACAGTAACAGGCGCAGGTGGCGGCGGAACAACTCCTTCAACTGATGACACAACACCTATACCTGACAACCCTGTACCTACAGCACCCACACCGGTTACTGCACCTGCAGGTGAGGTTCTTGGTGAGAGAAGAGATAATGCTGTGACAGATGGTCCTGCAGTTCTTGGAGCAAGAAGAGGAAGAACCGAAGATACAGCAAATACCACAAGGTCAATGCTTGCAATCCTTATTTCCGCAGCATGTGCAGTATCAATCCTGCTTCTTGGAAAAAAGAAGGACGAAGATGAGACCTGAACATACTAAAACGGTGAACGGAGCCCATGCTCCTTAACACCAAAAATAAGCCCGGGCGATTGCCCGGGCTTATTTATTGGATCAAACACTTTTTATTTATGGATTCTCATGATATTTGTCATAGATCTGAGCAAGATAGGTCTTGACTATCTGGATGTTGGACATCTTGCGAAGGTCTGTGTTGCCCATGAGGACAGCTATCTCATCTGCAAGAAGAAGCATATTGAAGATGTGGAGCTTGAACTCATCTCGCGTGAGCTGATCCACATTGATCTCCATGAGAGGAGAACCCAGCTTCATGGTCACGTTCTCATCTGCGATACCTGTCATAACAAGACGTGTCTCGGGATCATAGTTGACGTAGAGAATGAGCTTCTCTTTTTCATGCTTGCGAAGTGAAGTGGGTGTCTGGTGTGAGAGCTCCATCCACTCAAAGAGATCTGCCTCGTCGGGGTTCATGAGATACTTGGTGAGCTCCTCCTTGTGCTTGTCAACATACTGCATATATTTGCTGGCATTGGGGCCGGTGTATGAAAGCTCAACCTTGACGCCGTTATCAGTCTTAACAAGGCGGCACTTCTGAGCTACTTCCTTGATCTTGAGAGAGTTCTCTGTGTTGCCGATCATCTTAAAGGTGCCGGTTTCTAATTCCTGGGTAAATTCCATTGTCGTCTCCTTAAATTATTATAATACGATATAACGATTAACAATTTTAAATCAGTTGTTAGTATAGCATAAAGGACATAAAAATGGTATACTAACTAGAGTCTGTTTTGGGAATCTCAGACTGTAATTTTTATTAAGAAAGTTTTGTGACGGGTAAGAAATGGCTACAAATAACAGGGGAAATTCTTCCAGGAGGACGTCTTCTAAGAGCACATCCTCCCGGTCCAAAAATGCATCATCAAAAGCGAGGAGTACTGCCGTAAATGAAGAACTTGACTACACGTTAAAGAGCGAACTTGTGATTCTTGCGGTTGGTGCACTGGCTATCTTTTTATTTCTTTGTAACTTCGGAATATGCGGTAAATTTGGCAACGCTGTCAGCGGTGTCTTATTTGGTCTGTTCGGATTTACAGCGTATATTGCGCCTTTGGTGGCAATGGCCTGTGTTGCGGTGGGAGTTGCCAATTACGGCTCCAGTGCATCAATCAGGAAGATCGTTTCAGGTCTTGTAATCTTTTTTATAATCGGAATACTAGCCGACCTTCTGACAGGAAGACCACAGACAGCCACATCCTATGATGTTCTGTCTATTTTTAATGAGTCCAGTATGGGCAAGAACGGAGGAGGCTTCTTTGCGGGATCGCTTGCTTATCTTTTCTACAAATATCTGTCTCTTGTGGGGACAATTCTCCTGATCCTGGTGGTGGGAATTGCAGCTATTGTGGTGTTCACCCAGCACTCCTTTGTGGGCGGACTTAAGAGTGGCGGAAGGCGTCTTATAGAGAAAACCAGACAGGAAGCTGACAACTACAGGGACTACGCAGAGCGCCGCAGAGAAAAGATGGAGCAGCGCAGGGCTCAGATTGAGGAAGAGAGACGTCTTGCCATCGAACAGAAGGAAGATGAGAAGATCCTCAGAATGGAAAAGAAGGTCACAGGAGTTATGCTTGACACCGAGCTTTCCAGAGAGGAAGAGGATGAGCAGCAGGTACAGGAGATCCGTGAGCCCGCCCCTGAGAGGGAGGAGAACAGGAATCTCTTTATTCCTGATGAGGATGAGTTCCACGATGACATTCATGAGATAACCCTCAAGATTGAAAAGGAAGCTAACAAAGCAATTGAGGAGATCAGCGCTGCAAGCCTTGATGACCGGCCCAAAGCTGATTACCGCGAAAGGTATGAGCTTCCAAAAGAGAGTGATGAAATTGCAGGTCAGCGCGACGAAGTAATGTACAGGGAGTCTGATGATTACCGTGACAGCGCAGGATACCGGGAGCCTTTGAGATATGAAGAGCCTGACCGGTATGACGAGGCTCAGAGTTATGAAGAGCCTGATCGATATGAGGATCAGGAAGAGGAGCATTATGATGACCTTCCTTTTGAGGAGGATACTGTTTCAAGACCTGCCTCAACGGCTAAAGAGCTGTCTCCCTCCATGCAGAAGCTAGTTGCCAGAGCAACTGCTGAGTTTGAGGAAGAGCATGACATCCTTCCCGATGTACCTGTTCACGCAGAGCATCTGGGCAATGGCATGAACGGAGATTATGTGATACATGCACAGGATCATATCTCCATGAGCAAAGGAGCTTCCACATCCATAAACGGAGCAGCTCCTTCCTCTGTTAATCTCGGGCCCGGTCCTCACACCACCAATCCTTCCATGGAGGCGGCCATTGAGAAGCATCAGAAGAACATTGTTAAAAAGTACAAGTTCCCTCCGCTGGATCTTCTTAACAAGGGAACCAGGAATAAGAATCCCGACTCTGCAAGACAGCTTAAGGAGACCGGGTACAAGCTTCAGGAGATACTTAAGACCTTTGGTGTCAATGTAACGGTCACTGATATAAGTCAGGGACCTGCAGTCACCAGGTTTGAGCTGCAGCCGGAACCCGGCGTCAGAGTCAATAAGATCGTGGGTCTTTCCGATGACATCAAGATGAATCTGGCAGCCAGCGACATCAGAATAGAGGCGCCTATACCCGGCAAGGCAGCTGTAGGTATCGAAGTGCCCAACAAGGAAAATCAGGCCGTTGCACTGCGTGACCTGTTTGAATCGGAGGAGTATCAGAATTTTTCATCACATCTGGCCTTTGCCGTTGGTAAGGATATTGCCGGCAAGACAGTAGTGACAGATATCGGCAAGATGCCCCACCTTCTCATAGCCGGTGCTACAGGTTCAGGTAAGTCAGTCTGCATCAATACTATTATCATGAGCCTTATTTACAAGGCCGATCCCAAGGACGTGCAGATGATCATGATCGACCCCAAGATCGTAGAGCTGTCGGTCTATAATGGCATTCCTCACCTGATGATACCTGTTGTTACCGATCCCAAGAAGGCTGCTGCAGCCCTGAACTGGGCAGTGGCAGAGATGACCTCAAGATACAAGAAATTTGCAGATACCGGAGTAAGAGACTTAAAGGGCTACAACAAGCACCTTGAGAGCCTTAATGACCCGGCTAATCCGCCTCTACCCCAGATCGTTGTTATCGTGGACGAGCTGGCAGACCTTATGATGGTTTCAGCCAACGAGGTTGAGGATGCCATCTGCCGACTTACACAGCTGGCAAGGGCTGCGGGAATTCACCTTATTATCGCAACACAGCGTCCTTCTGTAGACGTTATCACAGGTCTTATCAAGGCCAATATGCCCAGCAGGATCGCATTTGCGGTTTCCAGTGGTGTTGATTCCAGAACCATTCTGGATATCAACGGAGCTGAGAAGCTTCTTGGTAAGGGCGATATGCTCTTTTACCCTCAGGGCTACACCAAGCCCGCCAGAGTACAGGGAGCCTTTGTCTCTGACGGGGAAGTTCAGGCAGTTACAGATTTCCTTCGTAATCAGGGAATTGATTCCTCTTACGGAGAGGATATTGAGCAGCAGATCCAGAATCTTCAGAGCCAGTCCGGCTCCTCAGGTTCAGGTGCGTCCGGGTCCGGTGATTCCGGTTCCGGTCAGGATGAGTACTTTGTTCAGGCAGGGAACATTATCATAGAAAAAGAGAAGGCTTCAATCGGAATGCTCCAGAGAGTGTTCAAGATCGGATTCAACAGGGCGGCCAGGATCATGGATCAGCTCTGCGATGCCGGTGTGGTTGGAGAAGAGGAGGGTACCAAGCCCAGAAAAGTACTGATGACCAAGGCGGAATTTGACGCCTATGTTAACGGCACAGCAGAAACAGAGTAAAAGGAGGAGATTATGGCTGTAAAAAGTGACATCGAGATCGCACAGGAAGCGCAGATGCTTCATATCAGAGAGGTGGCAAAGGGCCTGTCCATTTCAGAGGACGACCTTGAGTACTATGGCAAATATAAGGCAAAGCTCTCTGAGGAATACCTTGCTAAGGTTGCAGGCAATAAGAAAGGCAAGCTTATCCTTGTAACAGCAATCAATCCCACACCCGCAGGTGAGGGCAAGACTACCACCAGCGTTGGACTGGGTGATGCTCTTAACAGGCTTGGTCACAAGACAGTGATCGCCCTTCGTGAGCCTTCACTTGGACCATGCTTTGGAATCAAGGGCGGAGCAGCAGGCGGCGGATATGCCCAGGTTGTACCAATGGAGGATCTCAACCTTCACTTTACAGGCGATTTCCATGCCATAACATCAGCCAATAACCTCCTTGCAGCACTTTTAGATAACCATATCCAGCAGGGCAATGAGCTGGGTATAGATACAAGACAGATCATTTGGAAGAGAGCTGAGGACATGAACGACAGAGCCCTCAGGAATATAGTAGTAGGTCTTGGAGCCAAGGCAGACGGTGTTCCCAGAGAGGACCACTTTGTTATCACCGTTGCTTCAGAGATAATGGCCATCCTTTGCCTTGCCAGCGACATGAACGATCTTAAGCAGAGACTTTCAAGGATCGTAGTTGCCTACACCAGAGACGGCGAGCCTGTAACAGCAGGTGATCTCAAGGCAGTAGGCTCCATGGCAGCTCTTTTGAAGGATGCCATCAAGCCCAACCTTGTTCAGACTCTGGAGCATACTCCTGTTATCGTACACGGCGGTCCTTTCGCCAATATAGCTCATGGATGTAACTCTGTAAGAGCGACTAAGACAGCCCTGGCAATCTCCGATTACACAGTTACAGAGGCCGGTTTTGGTGCAGATCTTGGAGCCGAGAAGTTCCTGGACATCAAGTGCAGGATCGCAGGCCTTCACCCGGATGCAGTTGTACTTGTGGCTACAATCAGGGCTCTTAAGTACAACGGAGGTGTACCCAAGGCAGACCTTGGAACAGAGAATCTTGAGGCTCTTAAGAAGGGCATCGTAAACCTTGAAAAGCATATTGAGAACATCCAGAAATATGGTGTTCCTGTTGTTGTTACACTCAATTCCTTCCTGACAGATACCAAGGCAGAGACTGACTTTGTCAGAAGCTTCTGTGAGGAGAGAGGCTGCAGATTTGCCCTTTCAGAAGTCTGGGCAAAGGGCGGCGAAGGCGGAGAAGAGCTGGCCAAAGAGGTTATTGAGACCATCAATACCAAGCCTTCCAACTACGCACCCATTTATCCGGATGATATGTCTCTTAAGGATAAGATCACTAAGGTTTCCACTGAGATCTACGGTGCAGACGGCGTTACCTTTGCTCCTGCAGCACTCAGACAGCTTCAGAAGATAGAAGACATGGGCTTTGGAAAGCTTCCTGTTTGCATGGCCAAGACTCAGTACTCACTGTCTGATGACCCCAATCTCCTTGGAAGACCTACAGGCTACAACATCACAGTCCGTGAGGCCTATGTTTCCGCAGGAGCAGGATTTGTGGTTGCACTTACCGGTGCCATCGTTACAATGCCCGGTCTTCCCAAGAAGCCTGCAGCCTTTGATATTGATGTTGATGAGAATGGCAAGATAGTTGGGCTTTTTTGAGCGATATTAGTTTGCAAAGTCACATTAAGCTGTGCTTGCACTAAGCTTAATGTGACCTTGCAAACTTAACGTACATGAGGAAGTAGCACGATAGTGCGGATTCCGAATGTACGCAGGATTGCGGGAGCGCAAGCGTAGCAATCCGTGTATCGCTCATTGCTTCGGCAATTCAAATTTCTATAACAGGAGATTTTATCATGAGTGCAACCATTATTGACGGAAAGGCAATATCCCAGCAGATCAAGGACGAGCTCAGGGAAAAGTGCGCCGAACTTAAAAGTAAGGGAACAGAAGTAACCCTTGCAGTTATCCTTGTAGGACAGGACCCTGCATCGCAGGTCTATGTCCGCAACAAGAAAAGAGCCTGTGAGTACATTGGCTACAGATCTCTTTCCTATGAGCTTCCCGAAACCACATCGCAAAAGGAACTCCTTGAGCTGGTTGAAGAGCTCAATTCCAAAGAGGATGTGGACGGAATCCTGGTACAGATGCCTCTTCCAAAGCATATTGATGAGAAGGCTGTTATCAATGCCATTAGACCTGACAAGGACGTGGACGGATTTCACCCTATGAATGTGGGTGCTCTTGTGGTGGGAGATAAAGGCTTTGTTTCCTGTACTCCCGCAGGTGTGATTCAGCTTATAAAAAGAGGCCTTCCGGATTATGAGATAGCCGGTAAGGAGTGCGTCATTGTAGGCAGATCCAATATTGTCGGAAAGCCCATGTCACTTTTGATGCTCAGAGAGAATGCCACTGTTACCGTTGCCCATTCCAAAACTGCAGACCTTAAGTCAGTCTGCAAGAGAGCTGACATAATAATAGCAGCAGTCGGAAGAGCCGGTGTCATTACAGCTGACCATGTCAAAGAGGGTGCAGTTGTCATTGATGTGGGCATCAACAGAACAGAAGATGGCAAGCTCTGCGGAGATGTTAAATTTGATGAAGTAAGTGAGATTGCCGGTGCCATTACTCCGGTTCCCGGAGGCGTTGGCCCAATGACAATTGCTATGCTGATGAATAACTGCTATGAGGCAGCTCTGATGCATAAGTCTGGAGTATAAATGAAATGTCCTAACTGTGGCTTTGAGATTCCGGAAGGACATATGTACTGTGACAGCTGTGGCACTGAGATCAATTTTGTACCGGATTTTGAGCCTGAGGTAGAAAATGAGATCAATGCCACACTATCCGGAATGGCGGATGAACTTAATAAAGAAGAGCGCGAAAAAGCATCAAAGATAGCCAGGAGGAAGGCTTTGCTTGAGGCGGTTTTGTCCAGGTGGAAGCTGATTTGTGGCGCTTTTGCTGCGCTTATCCTGCTTGTAGTTCTGGTGGTTGTCTTTTTGGCCTACCACAACAGGACCTCTCTGTACTACTTAAGTCTTGCTGAGAGTGCCAGGTCCTCCGGGAATTTTAAGGGGGCTGTCACATATCTTAAGCAGGGCAACAAGGAGCATCCTGATAATCCGGATATTATTTTCAGATTGTCTGATTATTATCTGGAGGAGGGCATGGACGAGGAGGCCATAGACAGTCTTATGCTGCTGGCGGATCAGAGTCTTTTTTCTGATGAAAAGAGACAAAGTGCCTACGAGGGCATCATTTCCATCTGCAAGAGAAACGGCGACTACGAGAGGATGGCTCAGATACTTGAAGACAGCGACGATCCTGTGGCTGTTTCCCTCAGGGACAGGTTTGTGCCTGCAATGCCGGTGCTTAGTCCCGTTGCCGGAACCTATGATGTGGCCAGTGTAAGCCTTAAGGTTCTGGATGATTCCGGCAACAGCATATACTACACTGTCAATGACGGAGAGCCTGATTCGGGAAGTATCCTCTACGAGAATGAGATAGTTCTTGATACAGACGGCACCTACAACATTAAGGCTGTGGCTGTAAACAGCTACGGAATTGCCAGCGCAGTTGCCGAGAGTGAGTACGTGATCGTCAAAGGTGCTCCTGCAGCTCCCGAGATAATGGAGCCCAGCGGAGAATACAATCAGAACACCATGATAGTGGCTGTGGCTGAGGCCGGATGTTCTATCTTTTATACCACTGACGGAAGTGACCCTACAATGGAGTCCCATCAGTACATTTCGCCTATAACCATGCCGGTAGGAAGCAGTCATTTCAGGTTCATAGCCTTTGACAACGACGGAGTTGCCAGTGAGATCGTGGATAGGGATTATCACCTTGTATATACGAGACTTGTATCTACTGAACAGGCTGTAAACAGCCTTGTTGCTACTTTGGTGAGGCTTGACATCCTCCTTGACAACACAGGCAAGGTCAGGGGAGTCGAGGGGCATAATGAATATATATACAGCAACATCATAGAGATTCAGGGTGCCGGAGAGTACTATGTGGTTGTGGAGAATCACGTGTCCTACGACGGAACTTCAACACCCACAGGGCTCATATACGCCGTAAATACCCACGATGGTGCTGTCAACAGACTGGGTTATGATTCCAGCGGCAAATACACTTTGATAACCATTTCCAACAGATAGATTTACTTTAACAATTTAAAGAAATAAAGATTGATATTTTTATACATGTCCTTTATCATTGAAAAAGTGAGATAATTTTTCAATTCAGGGGAAGCAATATTTTATTTTGTAGGAGGATGACTATGTTTAAGATTTTGGAAGCCAGAGAGCTCACAACAAACATATTTCAGATGATTGTTGAGGCTCCACGTGTAGCCAGTGCCTGTTTGCCCGGACAGTTCCTTATCATCCGTGTAAACCAAGATGGGGAGAGGATTCCTTTGACAATCTGTGATTATGACAGGGAGAAGGGAACCGTTGAGATCGTGGTTCAGGCCATTGGTGCTGAGACCCATAAGCTTTCCAAGCTCAAGGCCGGTGATGAACTGGCTGATGTTGTTGGACCTCTCGGCAAGGCATCAGACCTTGTATACGAGGATATAGAAGAGCTTAAGAAAAAGAAGATCGTATTCATTGCAGGCGGTGTCGGAACTGCTCCCGTATATCCTCAGGCCAAGTGGCTTAAGGAGCACGGCGTTGACTGCGATGTTATCATAGGTGCCAAGAATAAGGACCTTGTAATACTTGAGGACAGATTCAAGGAGGTATGCAATCTCCACATTACTACAGATGATGGATCCTACGGCAGATCCGGCATGGTTACTGTAGCCCTTCAGGATCTCTGGAATGAGGGCAACAAGTATGATCACTGCGTAGCGATCGGACCTATGATCATGATGAAATTTGTATGTAAGCTGACTAAGGAGCTTGGTATTCCTACAGTAGTCAGCATGAATCCTATTATGGTTGACGGAACAGGTATGTGCGGAGCCTGCAGACTTACAGTTGGTGGTAAGGTTCAGTTCGCCTGTGTTGATGGACCGGAGTTTGACGGACATCAGGTTGATTTTGACCAGGCCATGAACCGTATGAAGCTTTACAAGACAGAGGAGGGAAGACTTCTCTTAAAGGCTCAGGAGGGTGATACCCACCACGGTGGCTGCGGAAATTGTCAGTGATACAGGATTGCGAAAGCTCAAGCGAAGCAATCCGTGGTATCACGAAATGAATTACATACTTGAAAGGAGACCATAACATGGATGGATTTGTAAGAGTTCCTGTTCGTGAACAGGATGCAAAAGAAAGAGCTAAGAACTTCAAAGAAGTTTGTCTTGGATATAACAAAGAAGAAGCAGAGTCAGAAGCTACAAGATGCCTTAACTGCAAGAACCCCAAATGTGTAGCCGGCTGCCCTGTTTCCATTGATATTCCTGCATTTATCCAGCAGGTCAAGGAAGGCAATGTGGAGGGTGCTTACCAGACCATCTCCAAGTCCAGTGCACTTCCTGCAGTATGCGGCCGTGTATGCCCTCAGGAGAGCCAGTGCGAAGGCCAGTGCGTAAGAGGAATCAAGGGCGATCCTGTTTCCATCGGTAAGCTTGAGAGATACGTTGCTGATACCGCCAGAGAGATGGGGATTGTACCCGAGGGTGCCAAGGAGAAGAAAAACAAGAAGGTTGCTGTCATCGGCTCCGGTCCTTCAGGACTTACCTGTGCAGGAGACCTTGCCAAGATGGGCTATGATGTGACCATCTTTGAGGCACTTCATGAGGCCGGCGGTGTTCTTGTATACGGAATCCCTGAGTTCCGTCTTCCCAAGGATGCAGTAGTCAAGAAAGAGATCGAGAACGTTAAGGCTCTTGGTGTTAAGCTTGAGACTGACGTTGTTATCGGAAAGAGCGTTACCATAGATGAGCTCATGGAGAAAGAGGGCTTTGAGGCTGTATTTATCGGCTCAGGAGCAGGACTTCCCAGATTTATGAATATCCCCGGCGAGCAGGCCCTTGGAGTATTCTCAGCTAATGAGTATCTCACAAGAAGCAACCTGATGAAGGCCTTCGATGAGAATTCCACAACACCTATCATGAAGGCTAAAAAGTGTGTGGTTGTCGGTGGAGGAAACGTTGCTATGGACGCTGCAAGAACAGCGCTTCGTCTTGGCGCAGAAGTTCACGTTGTTTACAGACGTGGTGAGGAAGAGCTTCCTGCACGTAAGGAAGAGGTTCATCACGCCAAGGAAGAGGGCATTATCTTTGACCTTCTGACCAATCCCGTTGAGATCCATGAGGATGAGAACGGATGGGTTAAGGGTATCACCTGCATCCGCATGGAGCTGGGCGAGCCCGATGAGTCAGGCAGAAGAAGCCCTGTGGAGATTCCGGGTTCTGAGTTTGACATCGAGTGTGATGCTGTTATCATGTCCCTGGGAACTTCACCTAACCCTCTTATTTCTTCTACCACTGAGGGACTTGAAGTCAACAGAAGAAAGTGTATCGTAGCTGAGGAAGCTAACGGACAGACCTCCAAGAAGGGCGTATTTGCCGGAGGAGATGCAGTTACAGGAGCTGCTACGGTTATCCTTGCAATGGGAGCCGGTAAGGCTGCTGCCAAGGGTATTGATGAATATCTTTCAGCAAAATAAAGATTTTTTTAAAGCGGTCACTAAATCGTGGCCGCTTTTTTATGTTTTATCGTATTTCTTAAGAAATCTTAAGAATTTTCGACGGTAAATCTTAAGAATTTGCTTTTAACATAGTCTGTGACAAGGTTTTTACCATGGTTTTATGTTATAATATCAAAGATTATGTAGAGGTAAAGAAATGGAAAGAGAAGAAAAGATTAAGATTGCGATCACATCCGGAATTGCAGCGGTAATTCTTTTGCTGCTGGTTCTGGTCATTGCTCTTGGCGGCAGAAAGGACAATGCAGACGAGGAGAAGCTTGCGGAGAACATAACGCAATATGCTGATGCTTCAGCTTCCCCGGGAGCTGTCTTTGATGAAAAAGCTTCTGCTGACAAAGAGGATACGGTATCAGAGGATTCAAAGAGCACTTCAGAAAGTGACGATGCCAAAGACAGTATGTCCGGCAATGAGTCCTCCACAGATACAAAGGCTTTGACAGACAGCTCTGATAAAAAGAATACTGCAGCAAGCTCTGTTTCAGGCAACAGCTTTTACGATACAGATACTGCCAGATTCAAGGACGTTTATAAAGCGGTTAAGTACGACAGAAGCATTCAGATGTCAGAGATGTATGGATACTGGTCTGCCGGCAATATGGAGGCGGTAAGGGATCTTGCTCATCTTGAGAGGTTTGAGGCCATGTCCTATTCGCTGTCCGGAACCAATGATTTTTATTATTACGGAGATACCAACAGCGAGGGGATTCCCAATGGCATGGGACTTGCGGTTTATGCTGATGACCAGTATTACTACGGACAGTGGGTAAACGGCTCTAGAAGCGGTGACGGATGCTGGATATCTTTTTATCCCTCATACAGTAACTATGTAGTTACAGAGCATATGTACACCGGGCAGTGGGCTGATGATCTTCCCAACGGTCAGGGGCAGGAGCATTATGACTACAATCAGGAACTGATGAATGAAGAGGACGTTTACCTTCAGAACGCCATTGGAGGTTTTGCCATAGGCAATTACAACGGCTCCATGTACGTCATCACTCTTGATTCGGATGGTGATTCCACTGAGTGGGAAGGGGTATGTGAGAACGGTGAATGGATACAGGTTCCCCATGCTTCCAAGGACAATAAAGGCAAGATTCCGGTTCTTTCTGAAAGGGAGAACACCGAGAGGCATCTGTACATGTCAGCTCAGGGAGCTAAGGGGAACGGCGTATCGGATATTATAGCAGGAGGCAGCATCAGGAAGTAAGATTGTGATCAGGATAAGTATAATCTGCGTTGGCAGGATCAAGGAAAAATACTGGACCATGGCCATAGAGGAGTATTCCAAGAGGCTCTCAAGATATTGCAGGCTGCAGGTCATGGAAGTGCAGGATGAGAAGACGCCTGATGATGCGTCAGAGGCCATGTGTGATCAGATCAAAAAGAAGGAAGCTGACAGGATCCTTAAGAAGCTGGACGATGGCGGCTTTGTTTGCACACTGGAGATCAAGGGCAGGAAATTTACCTCAGAAGGCTTTGCCAGGTTTCTGGAGGAGAGCGCATCTAAGGGAGTAAGTCACATACAGTTTGTGATAGGGGGGTCCCTTGGACTTCATGAAAGCGTTTTGCAGAGGTCTGATATGGGTGTCAGCTTTTCTGATATGACCTTTCCTCATCAGATGATGCGAGTCATTCTGCTTGAACAGATCTACAGAGGCTACAGGATCAACAACAATGAGCCTTATCATAAATAAAAAAGTTGGGGACAGGATTTAATGAGTGAGATTACGGAGTTTAAGCTGCAGCTGACAGCAGAGGATCAGCGCAACATCTTTGGGGACAATGACAATTACGTCAAAAAGATTGAAAAGGAACTGGCTGTTGAGATAATCGACAGGAACGGAGAACTTAGGATAATAGGTGACAGAGAGGGTGCAGGAAGAGCATCGCAGATCATCAGGGAACTGGTCCAGCTGTCAAGAAGAGGCTCTGCCATTGAGGAGCAGAGCGTTGACTATGCTATTTCTCTTGGCAGGGATGACAGGAAGGAAGTGGCGGATAAGACCGATAACGACAACGTTCTTGCCTATATAGATAACGACGTCATCTGCCATACCATAAGCGGCAAACCCATTAAGCCCAAGACCCTGGGACAGAAAAAGTATGTGGACGCCATCAGGAACAAGATGATAGTCTTTGGTCTGGGACCTGCAGGAACCGGTAAGACCTACCTTGCCATGGCGATGGCCATTACAGCTTTTCAGAGAGAAGAGGTGGGCAGGATCATTCTGACCCGTCCTGCCATAGAAGCAGGAGAAAAGCTTGGCTTTTTGCCGGGAGATCTTCAGAGCAAGGTGGATCCCTACTTAAGGCCGCTTTATGATGCCCTGTATCAGATAATGGGGGCTGAGAATTTCCTTAAAAACATGGAAAAGGGCCTCATTGAGGTGGCTCCTCTGGCCTACATGAGAGGAAGGACTCTGGATAACGCCTTCATCATCCTGGATGAAGCACAGAACACCACACCTGCTCAGATGAAGATGTTCCTTACCAGAATAGGCTTTGGTTCCAAGGTCATAATAACAGGTGACGGTACTCAGAAGGACCTTGCTCCCGATGTGAAGTCGGGTCTTGATATAGCTACCACAGTCCTTAAGGACATAGATGACATAGCATTCTGTAACCTGACAAGTGCAGACGTTGTGCGTCACCCTCTTGTGCAGAAGATTGTCAGGGCCTATGAGGATTATGAAAAGAAGGCCCAGAACAGGAAGACTGCCAAAAATATTCAGAAGCTGGAGAAACACAGGACAAATGGAAGGTGAGAAGTCATCACTGGATAAAATAAAGATTTTTCGCGGCAGCATGTTTGCCTTTACCGGAATTTTTGTTTTTTTCTTTTCATTTATCACAGGCAAAAATTATGAAATGCTTCTGCGCAATACCATAACAGCCTTCATAATTGCCGGAGCTGTATGCTTTATGCTTAAGGATGCCGATGACAGGGGAAAAGAGGCGCTTTCCTTCGACAATTTCTATCATCCTGAAAGGTTTTTTATCACCTATATGGTAATGGTGGTCTTATCAGGGATATTTTCCCTGGTGCCCGGGAATTTCTGGCCATATATGTCGGTATTTGTGATCTTTGCACTGTTTTCCAACACTGAGACGGGAATATTTACCGGATTGGGATTTACGGCTCTTTCAGTGATGCTGCAGGAGAACGGGAGCATAGGCAGGTTTCTCATGTATGTGATCGCAGGCATTGTGGCTGTGGCTCTTTTCAGGAGCCTTAACGAGCAGACCAACATTGGTTTTCCGCTGTTCATAGCTCTTATAATACAGGCTGTTCTGCTTATGGCCTTTGACGTGCTTTTTATCAACAGGACATTGACCTTTAGCATATTGCTGCTGCCTTTCTTTAATCTGATGCTGAATCTGATCATCATGCTGCTGTTCCTTAACATGTTCGGAGTCTACATCATAAGACGGTCCAACGATATGTATATGGAGATCAATGACGTGGAGTATCCGCTTCTTGCACAGCTTCGTCAGAAGGACAGGGAGGAGTACTTCAGGGCTGTTCACACAGGCTATCTGGCAGAGAGGCTCTCCCATGGTCTTTCCTATAACGAGAGAGCGGCCAAGACCTGTGCCTACTACCACAGGATCGGTATCCTTGAGGGCAAAAATACCTGGGCAGATGTGGAACACTATTTTCTTGAGAACAATTTCCCTCCGGATGCAGTGGAGCTTCTTCATGAGTATATGGAGCCGCAGAAGGGAAAAATCAGGTCAAAAGAGGCTCTGACGGTACAGCTTTCCGAGACTGTTATAGCATCGATAATGTATCTTATAAAAAAGAATAAAGATGCTAAAATAGATTATGACAAGCTGATCGATGATCTTTTTGACAAGAAGCTTTCAGAGAAAAGCCTTAAGGATTATGATGTGACTTTTGCTGATTATGACAGGATGAGACAGATCCTGAAGAAAGAGAAATTATATTATGACTTTTTACGTTGAAAATGAAGTTGACGCCGTATTTGACTTTGATATAGAAAAGCTGTCCATGACGGTGGCGCAGAAGGTCCTTGATAGTGAGGGCTGTGATTATGATACCGAGATCGGTCTTACCATTACAGATGATGAGGGCATACATGAGCTGAACCGTGAGTTTCGGGGAATAGACTCGGCCACCGATGTTCTGTCTTTTCCCAATATCAGTTTTGAAGAAAGCGGTGATTTTGCCGTGGTGGAGTCGGAGCAGAAGGTGGATCTCATAGACCCTGAGAGCGGAAGGCTCCTTCTTGGTGACATAGTCATCAATGAAAAGAGGGTCAGGGAGCAGGCCATGGAGTATGGCCACAGCCAGAAGAGGGAATTTGCTTTCCTTATTGCCCACAGCATGCTTCATCTTTGCGGTTATGACCACATGGAAGAGGATGAGGCAAGGGTGATGGAGAAAAAGCAGGAGGAAGTACTTGAGAGCCTTGGTATAACCAGGGAATAAATACTATTATTGTTGGGGAGAGCAGACTTATGAAGTCTCATGCAGAAGAGAAAAGAATCAGACCGGACATTCTTACTGCTGCGGTTTATATTGCGGCAGCGCTGATGATGGCCTTTGGCCTTGTTACACACAGGATAATAGGGGATAAGGGAGCATTTTTTGTAGCTTTCCCCATGTCAGTCTATCTGTTTTTCTACACCTTTCTAGTGCTGTCGGTGCAGAAAGCAGTCTATATCATGGTCAGATTAAGGGCCAGGAGATCTCAGTATCTCAATGCTGAAGCCAATATGGTAAGGTCTCTGAGGATATTTGCAGCCATCGGTGCTGCAAGTGCACTTCTTCTTATGGGGCTTGCCTATACCATAGCGGGAAGAGTACTGGGGGCACAGAGAGGCTTTATACAGATAATGATCGCCGGCTGTGCGGTTCTGTTTATGGGCATTCAGGGGGTATACAGAGGGTACCTGCAGGGAGTCGGCTTTACAAGGCCTATTCTTTTTTCAGATCTTCTGGTGGCCCTGGTTTCTTTTATCACAGGAACTGTGCTGTCAGCAGTTTTCTACGGATACGGACTTAAGGTCAATGACTTGTTTCATGTGGATGAACTGTCATCGGTGTACGGATCTGTGGGTATGCTGGCAGGTACTCTTGTCGGTATTATCGTGGGCTTTATTCAGATCATAATCAGCTACAGTATCAGGAAGAATGAGATAGCAGAATTTGCCAAGACCGGAGCTCCAAGGTATCTTGATAACAAGAATGATGTACTTGTGGGTATCAGACCTATCCTGCTTCTTTATGCTTCGCCGGCATTTATGATGATCGTGGATCAGTGCTTTTACTGTATCTTCATGTCCAGGGCCCATGCAGACGTGGATTATAAGACCATCTTTGGAATATACTCAGGCAGGATAGTGGCTCTTACCGTATTTTTGGCAGTCGTTTGCTACGTTCCCTTTATCAAACCAATGAATCGTGTTATGGCCAGGTTTGAGAGGGATGAATATGAGGGAGCCAGGGAGAGATTCCGAAGTCTCGTGCGTCATGCCAATATGTTTTTTATGCCGGTGTCTGTATTTGTGTTTGCTGTAAATGACACTCTTATGGTGGCTCTGTTTTCAAAGAGCAGTGCCATGATAAGCACACTTATAATGATCGGGGCTATGTTTGTGTATCTTTGCTGCTTTGCGATCGTATTATCATGGCTTATCAATCACATGGGCAAATCAGTTGCTTCCATGCTCAACATTGGAATAGCCTGGGCTGTTCATATTGTGTGTCTGGTGGTATTTGTAGCGGTACTTAACTTAAGCGCCTATGGGCTTTTGCTATCTGCCATAGTACCATTTCTGGTGTATGATGTACTCTGCCTCATGGAGATCTCTAAGGTCCTTACCCACAGGCAGGAGTTTTTCAGAAGCTTTCTTCTGCCATTTGCTGCATCGGCAATTGCAGGCCTTGTGGTATTTCTTTTGAACAGATTTTTTGTAAACCTCATAGGGGATATACTGACAGTGGTCCTTTGTGCTGTTATCTACTGGTTCATCTACATGATTGCAATGCTGGTGATCCGCGGAATAAGGGCCCATGAACTTACAAGGATCCCTATGGGCGGGATTTTCCTGGGAATCGCTTATATGATCCAGAGTGAAGAGAGCAATGAGGGCTAACATTTGAAGAAGCATGTTTATGTTGCCGGAGGCGGCGCAGCCGGAATGTGCGCCGCTATTTATGCGGCCAGAAGTGGTGCCCAAGTCACCATAATAGAAAAGAATGACTGCCTTGGAAAGAAATTGTCCATGACCGGTAATGGCAGGTGTAATCTGACCAATCTGAATATCTCGGGAGAAGATTACAATCCTGCGGCCAGAGGGAGGATTTCGAAATGGCTTGAAACGTATGGCCCGGATGAGGTCATATGTTTTTTTAAATCACTGGGAATTGTGACCCTCAGTGAGGAGGGCTATATCTATCCTGTATCGGGCCAGGCCAAAAGCGTTGTAAGGGCTCTTGAAAAAGAGATAGAGAGACTAAGGATTGAGGTACTGTTTAAGCAGCAGCTAAAGTCTGTAGAAAGAACAGAGGGCAGAGATACTGTGGAGGTTGTCACAAACAGCGGCAGATATGAAGCAGAGGCTGTTATTATCGCTACTGGCTCCTGCTCCGGCCCAAAGAGTACCATGTCCACAGGAGATGGCTACTATATCTGCAGAAAGCTGGGCATGAACATTAAGGACACATATCCCGCCCTTGTGGGCTTTAAAGCAGCTTCAGGCGAGATATTGCCTTCTCAGGGAGTAAGGTGCCCTGCGGCTGTTTCCTTTATGCTGGGTGGAGAAGTCCTTGCCAGGGAAGAGGGAGAGCTGCAGCTGACCGGGGACGGTATTTCAGGTATCCCTGTGATGCAGGCTTCAAGAGCAGTGACAAAGCTCCTTTCTGAGAAAAAGCCCATTTGTGCAGTTATTGATTTTTTCCCGGAGTATGGAGATCAGCAGTTTGACATTCTCAAAAAAGATATGCTTAAGCTAAGGGATGACAGAACCCTTGAGGATTTCCTTGTGGGCTTTGCCAACAGCAATATAACAGATATGATCCTGTCCGGGATGAAGCTGTCAAAGTCCATGAAGATGAAAAATATATCCGTGGACATGACAGAGTGCATCCTTGACGCCTACAGAGCGCATAAGATCTTTTTGGGAGAAAGCTACGGATATCAGGCATCCCAGGTTACTACAGGAGGCGTCAGTCTCGGTGATATAGGTGATGATTTTTCCTGCGTTAATGACCACAGGATATTTGTTACAGGTGAGCTTTTGGATGTTGACGGCAGATGCGGGGGGTATAACCTGACCTTTGCTTTTGCCGCAGGGAGCATTGCGGGAAGTGCTGCAGCTAAAGGCAGCTTATGAAACAGAAAGAATAAAGCATGATTAGAATAAATCAGATAAAAATTAAAACTGACCCCCAAAGGGCCCTTACTGAAGAAGAGCTTAAAAAGAGCCTTATCAAAAAGGCTGCTCAAAAGCTTAAGGTTAAGGACAGCGACATAACCGGACTTTCCATCGCAAAACACTCCATGGACTGCAGGAAGAAGCCTGAACTCTTTGATGTTTATGTGGTGGATGTAAGCCTTCGTGGCCGGGATGAAAAGAAGCTGGTCCTGAGGGCAAGGGATAATAATATAACCCTTCATGAAAAGACTGCATTTGATTTTTGGAAGGGCTGTGATAAGTCAAAAGCTCTTCCGGATAAAAAAATCGTGATAATAGGTTCGGGACCTGCAGGGCTGTTCTGTGGATATGAGCTTGCTATGGTTGGATTTAAGCCTGTTATCCTTGAAAGAGGCGCAGATATTGATAAGCGCACCCGTATCGTAGAGGCTTTCTGGAAGGGAGAAAAGCTTGATCTGTCCACCAACGTTCAGTTTGGAGAGGGCGGCGCAGGCACTTTTTCAGACGGCAAGCTCAACACGGTGGTCAAGGACAAAGAGGGCAGGGGAGAGAGAGTTCTTGATATCTTCATAAAAAGCGGCGCTCCTGAATGCATCAGGTACGAGTCCAAGCCTCATATTGGCACAGACCTGCTTCAGAAGGTGGTAAAGAATATCCGAAACCGCTTTATAGATGCCGGAGGACAGATCTTTTTTGAAACTACTGCCACGGGACTTAAGATTACTGATGAAGGCAGGATAACAGCAGTTCTTGCAGGCGAGAGGCAGTTTCAGTGTGACATGGCGGTACTTGCCATAGGACACAGTGCCAGGGATACCTTTGCCATGCTTAAGAGTATGAAGGTTGCCATGGAACCCAAGCCATTTGCGGTGGGCTTCAGGGTTGAGCATCCTCAGAAGCTCATCAATCTGTCCCAGTACGGTATAGCCGATGCACCCGGCTTACCCGCTTCTCCCTACAAGCTCACTACCACAGTCAGCTCCGGAAGAGGGGTGTATTCCTTCTGCATGTGCCCCGGGGGATATGTGGTCAATGCCTCCTCTGAGGAGGGGCATCTGGCGGTTAACGGTATGAGCTACAACTCCAGGGACGGACTTAATGCCAATTCAGCCATTATCATAACCGTTGATCCTTCCGACTTTGGAAGTGATGACATACTGGCGGGTGTGGAGTTTCAGAGAAAGCTGGAGAAAAAGGCCTTTGAACTGGGGCAGGGAAGGATCCCGACAGAATACTATAAAGACTTCAAAAAAGCTGTATCAGAAGCTGATGAGAGCGAAGTTGTTTCGGAGGGCTTTTCGGATGAAGACTTTGCGCCGCAGATGAAGGGTGAGCATGAATTTGCACATGTACACGAGATACTTCCCCATGAACTTAACCGGGATTTTGTGGAGGGCATGGAGAATTTCGGGCACTTCATAAAGGGCTACAACGACTCCAGAGCTCTTATTTCAGGTGTGGAGAGCAGGACTTCTTCTCCTGTAAGGATCAAGAGAGGCGATGACTGTCAGTCGGTAAATGTTCAGGGACTCTATCCCTGCGGAGAAGGGGCAGGATATGCAGGCGGCATTATGTCTGCTGCCATGGACGGCATAAGGATTGCTCAGATGATCGCAAGGGAGGCCTGCAGCGGTGACTAAACGTGAAATCAGGGATGAAGCTCTTTCAAGGCGCGATGAGCTTTCCAAAGAAGAACGCAGTCTAAAGAGCAGAGCTATATTTGAAAGATTATCCGGTCTTGAGCAGTACATTAACGCAGATACCATTCTTGTATACGCATCCATGAGAAGCGAAGTTGAGACAGATGGGCTGATACTTGATGCGCTTTCAAGGGGCAAAAGAGTCTTTTGCCCTAAGACTGTTGATACACATAATGGCTGGATGGTGTTTGTAGAGATAAGCTCTCCTGACGAACTAAAGGCGGGCTATTATGGCATAAGAGAACCGGAGCTATCGCAGGATTTCCATGAAGAGGATTATGAACCGGACAGGACTTTGGTGATAATGCCCGGGGTTGCCTTTGATAACAACAGGAACAGGATAGGCTACAGCGGAGGCTATTACGACAGGTTTCTGGGCGGACATCCTTTTTTACAGACTGTAGCTCTTTCCTTTGACTGCCAGGTGACGGTGGAGGATATTCCTTCTCTTAGTCATGACATAAAGCCTGAGCTTGTGGTGACGGAGAGCAGAGTCTTTTAGGAATTTAAGATATGGGAAGAAAAAAGAGAGATACAATTGAATTCAGATTTTACGAGGTGCCACAGGGGCAGGACTGCCTGGCACTTCTTGGGGAGTCCTGGATAAGGGTTTACGGACAGGACGAAAAGTACCTGCATTTCCACAATCTCTTTGAGGTTGGATATTGCAGAAACGGTGCAGGGGATCTGGTGCTGGATGACAACACGGTCAAGTACGAGACTGACATGCTTTCTATCATCCCTGCTAACTTCCCCCATACAACCTTAAGCAGGGAGCCCAATTTCTGGGAGTACATTTTTTTTGATGTGGAGCAGATAGTCAGGCAGATATATCCCGGCAATACCACCAGGCAGAGAGAGGCTGTGGAGATCATAGACAGGAGGGCAGACCTTCTTTATGGTTATCAGTATCCTGAAATGACTGAGATCATAAAGCGTATCATGGAGGAGATGAGGGATAAGAAGCCTTATTATATCGAGACCGTCAACAATCTTCTGAAGGCCTTTGTACTCATGGTCATACGGTATCAGAGCGCTCATGAGGCCGACAGGGATATGATGGTGGAGGGGGATGACAATGCTGCCATGATGACCATCCGTCCGGCCCTTGATTACATTGACAGAAGCTTTTCCGCCAACATCAAGGTTTCGGAGCTGGCTGACTGCTGCAGCATGAGTGAAGCTCATTTCAGGCGGATATTCGGTGAGACCATCAACATGTCGCCTATAGACTACCTTAACCTTGTGAGGATACAGAACGCCTGCCAGATCATGAACAAGACGGATCATTCCATGGAGGTGGTGGCTTCTGAGTGCGGATTTACCAATTTTTCTACCTTCAACAGGAATTTCAGAAAGTTCCTTAATACCTCTCCCTACCAGTGGAAGAAGAACAAGGACAATTATGAAAATAAGCTGCTGGATTATCACATTAGTGCCCTAAAGGGCTGGTGAGCGTTCATAACTTAAACGTTTTCTGTTCACAATTTGTACATATTTGAGCGAAAATGCACATTTTATATTTTAAAATGTGTATTTTTTTTATTTGCAGTTGTTATAATGTACATATAACCGGTTGGGAAACAAACAGTTTCCGTCAAAATGCATAAGCCACTGTTAGTAATACTCATCTGACTGCTGGCACAATACATAAACCGGCACAACTAATTTCATTCATTTTAGGGAGGGAAAGAAATGAAGAGAAAAGCATTATCTATTTTCCTGGCATCAGCGATGTCACTTTCACTTTTAGCAGGATGCGGCGGCGCTGCGGACACAGCTTCCACCACAGAGACTGCTGACGCTACACAGACAGAGACACCTGCTGCAACAGAAGAGACTGCTGCACCTGCAGCTACAGAAGAGGCTGCTGCACCTGCTGCAGACGTTGCATCTGAGGGTGAGCATGAGCTTTCAGTTTACGCTTGGGACAAGAACTTCAACATTCCTGCTCTTGAGGCAGCTGCTGAAGCTTACAAGACAGTAGACCCTGATTTCACTCTTAATGTGATCGAGCAGTCAGCTTCATCTGATGTTGAGAACGCCATCACACTTGCTGCTTCATCAGGCGACTACAGCCAGCTTCCTGATATCGTTCTTTTCCAGGATCACTACATTCAGAACTACGTAACCAACTATCCTGATGCATGGATGGATATGGAAGATGCAGGAATCGACTGGAGCGATTTCGGTGCTGAGAAGCTTTCATACTCAACAGTTGGCGGCAAGCACTACGGAGTTCCTGTAGACAACGGAACATCAATCTTTGCTTATCGTACAGATATCCTTGAAGAGTGCGGATACACTCTTGATGATGTAACAGGTATCACATGGGATCAGTGGCTTGAGATCGGCCGTGTTGTTAAAGAGAAGACCGGCAAGTACCTTGTATCCATGGACCACAACGGAGATGACCTTCCTTACATGATGATGCAGGCTGAAGGCAAGTCTCAGTGGAAGGACGGCGAGCCTAACTTTGTTAACAACGAAGAGCTCAAGGCTATCCTCAATGTAATCATCACTGGCGCTAAGGACGGCGTTATCTACCTTTGCAATGACTGGTCTGAGTACACAGACACATCAATCATCGGCGACCAGGTAGCAGGCGTATTCAATGGTAACTGGATCATTCCTACAATGCAGCAGGCATCTGAGAACAGCGGAAAGTGGGCAATCACAACAGCTCCTACACTTACAGGTAAGGAAGGATATGCTGCAAACGGCGGTTCTTCACTCTATGTAACAGGCAACTGCACAAAGCCTGAGCTTGCTAAGGCATTCCTTGCATACACATTCGGCGGCGGAGAGGGCGCTATGGACACATATGACAACGCTCTTCGTAACGGTGGTGTTATCACATGCTGCATCTCAGCTTCCAAGTCTGATGTATATCAGGAAGGTGTTGACTTCTTCAACGGTCAGTCAATCTATGCTGACATCGTTTCAATGGGTGCCAATGTTCCTGTAGTAGAGCAGAACGACTACCACTACACAGCACGTCAGTACATCGGCGCAGCCATCACAAACGTTATCAACGGATCAGACCTTGACACAGAGCTTCAGGGTGCAGAAGACCAGGTTAGATTTGAAATGGGGCTTTAATCACTTGACGAGGTTCTTTCGAGTCTAGTGAGTAAAGTCGTTCTGGCGAGCGGCTTGCCGCGAGAGCAGAACATCCTTACGAGACTGGTATCATTCTAGTCTTTAAATATGGGTATAGTATTAAATATAGTTTCATAGGGGAATCGGACATCCGATTCCCCTTTTTACCAGAAAGTACGTTACAAAGGGGATCAAAAATGGAAAACAAGAAAAGAATGGGCCTCTTAGCCAAACAAAAGACAGCAGGCTGGCTCTTTTTGCTGCTAGCTTCCGCAATGATCATTGTCATGAGCTTTTACCCCATGGTACAGGCTCTGATCACTTCTTTTAAAACCGGTTCCAGCGCCAACATGAAATGGGCTGAGCCACTTATTTACAACTACAAGAGAATGTTCCAGGACAAGATGTTCATGAGATCTGTTGGAAATACCTTCCTTTATCTCATTGTTCAGGTGCCTATCATGCTTATCCTGGCAATACTGCTTGCACAGCTTTTGAATAATAAGGATCTTAAATTCAAGGGACTGTTCCGTACATGTATTTTCCTTCCCTGTGCAGTTTCACTTGTATCTTACGCTCTGATCTTCAGAACTATTTTCGCAACTCAGGGACTTATCAATATCATCCTTCAGAACATGGGAATCATTAAAGAGGGTATCAACTGGCTTGGTACCACATCAACCGCAAGGATCGTAATCATCATCGCCCTTATATGGAGATGGACAGGATACAACATGGTATTCTACCTTGCCGGTTTGCAGAACATCGAATATTCCGTGTATGAGGCAGCCAAGATTGACGGTGCCAACGGATGGAAGACCTTCTGGTATGTGACAGTTCCGCTTCTTAGACCTGTCATCATCATGACCTTCATCATGTCAATCAATGGTACATTGCAGCTCTTTGATGAGTCCGTCAACCTTACCAACGGCGGACCTGCCAATACTACCATCACAATGTCTCATTACATTTACAATAACTCCTTCGGTCAGGGCGTTGCCAACTTCGGCTATGCATCTGCCATGTCATTCTTTGTATTTATTCTTGTTGCTATACTTGCAGCCATCAATCTGAAAGTAGGTGATACACGTGACTAAGAAGAAACAGGTTAATAGCAGTGCTATTCAAAAAAGACTAATTCCTACATATATCTTTCTGACCATAGCATCTCTGTTCTCAGTATTCCCTCTTTACTGGATGTTTACTGCAGCAACAAACCTCTCTGTAGAGGTTTCAAGAGGTAAGATATGGTTCGGAACCCACATGATAGAGAACTTTAAGAACCTTGTGGCCAGCACCAATCTCTGGCAGTCCTTCTGGAACTCATGCCTTTACTCTACAGCACAGACACTTCTTTGTATCTTTGTGTGCTCACTGGCAGGCTACGGATTTGAGCTTTATCACGACAAGGGCAAGGACATCCTCTTTGCGGTTCTTCTTATGGCAATGATGATCCCCGGGGTTGCAACCATGATCCCTCTTTTCACCATGATGAGTAAGATGCATTTCCTTAACACCGTTTGGGGCTTTGTACTTCCTACAATATCAACACCTTTCATGATCATGATGTTCAGGCAGAATTCAAGAAACTTCCCGCCGGATATCATGGAGGCAGCCAGAATTGACGGCCTTTCAGAGTTTGCTATTTTCTTCCGCATGTATATGCCTGTCATGAAGTCCACCTATGCTGCAGCTGCAGTTATTACCTTCATGAATTCATGGAACGCCTACATGTGGCCAAGAGTCGTAATGACTAACAACAGAGCACAGACAATGCCCATGCTTATCGCCAACCTGGCAGGTGGCTACACCATCGACTACGGCATGCTGATGATGGGAGTATTGTTCTGCTCACTGCCTACAATGATCGTATTCTTTGTTCTTCAGAGACAGTTTACTGAAGGTATCACAGGCTCTGTTAAATAATTTGGATAGAGGGAAGAGTTATGGAAAAATTTCTTTTTGATATGGTTTCAGACCCGAAGGTGTTTGAACAGAACAGACTTCCTGCACATTCCGATCATGTTCCCTACAGGTCCATGGCTGAGTTATGCGCAGGAGAGTCAGGCTACAGGCTTAAGCTTGACGGTGTTTGGCACTTTCACTACTCTGTAAACTTTGATGAGGCTCCTGAGGGCTTCTATGAAATGGACTATGATACTTCGGTCTGGGACAGGATTCGAGTTCCTGCTCATATTCAGATGGAAGGCTATGACAAGCCTCAGTATGTGAACGTACAGTATCCCTGGGATGGAAGGCAGGAGCTTACACCTCCTGAGATTCCCACACAGTTTAATCCTGTGGCAGATTATGTTAAGCTCTTTACCCTGCCTTCTGACTTTACAGGGGAAAAGATCTGCATATCCTTCCAGGGAGTTGAAAGCGGATTTGCTCTGTGGCTGAATGGAGAGTATGTTGGCTACAGTGAGAACACTTTTGATCCTGCGGAGTTTGATCTTACCGACAAGCTTAAGGAGGGTGAGAACAAACTGGCAGTAAGGGTATTTAAGTGGACCAGCGGAAGCTGGTGTGAGGATCAGGATTTCTTTAGATTCTCCGGAATATTCAGGAGTGTATACCTCTATGCGGTCCCCGGGACCCATGTATACGACCTTTCTGTGGAGCCTGTTGTATCTGCCAATCTTAAAAAGGCAAGCCTCAAGCTAAGAACATTGACTCAGGGCAGCGGTTCTATTGATCTTACCTTAAGCCTTAAGGGTGAAAAGATCCTTGAGGGCAATATTCCCATTGCAGCTTCGGGAGAGACAGTAGGCAGCTGTGATGTTAACAGCCCGCTTCTTTGGAGTGCAGAACAGCCCAATCTCTATGAGCTTATCCTTACGGTCAAGGATGAGACAGGTAAAGAGCTTGAGGTAATAAGGCAGTATGTGGGATTCAGGCGCTTTGAGATGAAGGATGGTCTGATGCTGTTAAATGGCAAGAGGATTGTCTTTAAGGGCGTCAACAGACATGAATTCAGCCATATAAACGGCAGAGTTCCTTCAAGAGATGAGCTTCTTACAGATATCCTCACCATGAAGAGGAATAATATCAATGCTATAAGGACCAGTCATTATCCTGATGACTCAGCTCTTTACGAGCTCTGTGACATTTACGGATTGTATCTTATAGCTGAGAACAATCTTGAGACCCACGGAACCTGGGAGCCCTTTGAGAGAGGGGCCAAGGGTGAGGACTATGTGGTTCCAAGGGACAACGAGATCTGGGAGGGACTGCTTCTTGACAGGGTCAACTCCTGTTATCAGAGGGACAAGAATCATCCTTCAATACTGATCTGGTCATGCGGCAATGAAGCCCATGGCGGCAAGGTTATCTTCAAGATGTCACAGCTCTTTAAAAAGCTCGATCCAAACAGACTCGTGCACTATGAGGGACTGTTCCATGACAGGCGCTTTTCTGAGACCTCCGACATGGAGAGCCAGATGTATCCGTCTGTGGCTGCCATTAAGGACTTTCTTGACAAGAACAAGGAGAAGCCTTTCATCTGCTGTGAGTATTCACATGCCATGGGTAACTCCTGCGGAGGTATGCATCTGTATACGGATCTTACCGATGAGGAGCCAAGATACCAGGGCGGCTTTATCTGGGATTATATAGACCAGTCCATCATAAGGAAGGACCGCTATGGAGAAGAGTTTGAAGCTTATGGCGGTGACTTTGGCGACAGGCCCAATGACGGTAACTTCTCCGGCAACGGAATAACTTATGGTGACAGGACACCTTCTCCCAAGATGCAGGAGGTTAAGTTCAACTACCAGAACATCTCTGCAGTATTTGATAAGAGCTGCAAAAAGATAAAGGTTACCAACAAGAATCTCTTTGTAGATACCGCCGATTTTGATGCTTATATCATTCTAAGTGTCAACGGCAAGGAAGCTTTCAGGGTAAAAGAGGAGATAGCTGTAAAGCCGCTTTCCTCCAAGACGGTAAATGTTCCGAAGTCAATTCTGGACAGGGCTGAAGTCCTTGAAAAAGCGCAGTCTGCAGAGGAGCTCTTTAAAGAACTTGTGCTGACAGTTTCATTTGTCCTTAAAGAGGATACTCTCTGGGCGGGCAAGGGTCATGAGGTGGCCTTTGGCCAGGGCGTTTTAAAGAAAGCCGCAGTTTCGCATAAAGCACAGCAGCCTCTTAAGGTTGTACTTGGCAATAACAATCTGGGAATTTATGGAGACAATTTCTCAGCTCTTTTCACCTATCCACAGGCATCACTTGTTTCCTACGTGTATGGCGGAAGAGAGATGATAGAAAAGAATCCTCTGCCAAATTTCTGGAGGGCGCCCAACGATAACGACAACGGCTACATGATGACTCAGCGTTATGCACAGTGGAAGATAGCAAGTCTTTATCCTGTGCTCAGAAGACCTGACGGTCCATTTACAATGCCTGAGGTTGTTCCCGGCATGAGCAGTATTAAGATACGATATACCTATTTCCTGCCTACAGCGCCTCTGTCTGAGTGCCATATTACCTATGAGGTTTATTCTGATGGCGTCATCAGATGCGAGATGGATATGGATCTTGTCAAGGAACTGGGAGATATGCCGGAGTTTGGAATGCTGTTCAAACTCAGTGCTGATTTCGACCACCTGACCTGGTACGGCCTTGGTCCGGAAGAGACCTACTGCGACAGGAAGAGAGGCGGCAAGCTCGGCCTTTACTCCAATGAAGTAAAGGATAATGTCGCAAAGTATCTTGTTCCTCAGGAATGCGGCAACAAGTGTGATGTAAGGTTTGCCAAGGTGACGGATAAGAGGGGCAGAGGCATGCTGTTCTACGGTGAGCCCTTCAGCTTCTCGGCACTTCCTTACTCGCCTCATGAGCTTGAAAATGCTGTGCATCCCTTTGATCTTCCAAAGGTTCATTACACCTATGTCAAGGCATCGCTTCAGCAGATGGGTGTTGCCGGAGATGACAGCTGGGGATCAAGACCTCATCCTGAATACAGGCTTCCCTCAGAAGGAAACCTTAAATTTGAGTTCTTCTTCAGAGGTATTTAACATGATCACAAGGGCTTCGGAAATGCCTTTTCCGAAGCCCTTTCGACTTTGCACCATTATCGTGTTACAATCTTTGATAGTAAATTCTGGATCAGTAAGGAGCATAAATATGTCAGAGGAATTAAGATGGGAACTTGTTGAGGAAAAACATATCATCCAGGACGCCTGGATCGACTTCAGGGCCAATATCTACAGGCTTCCCAACGGCGTGGAATTCGGACCTGTTTACAATTTTTCAAAGCACAGCTTTTCCATTGTTGTGGCTGTTGATATTCAGGGCAGATATATCTGCGTAAGGCAGTACAGGCACGGCATAGATAAGATAACAACTGAGTTCCCGGCCGGCGGGATCGAGTTTCAGAAAAACAGTGACGTTCCATATATCACTGCCGAAAATACCATAGCAACTGAAGAGGATGCGCTGGAAGCGGCCAAAAGAGAGCTTCTTGAAGAGACCGGATATACCTCTGATAATTTTGTGCATCTTTATACCACACCTGCCAATGCAACTCTTGCCAGCAACAATGTACATATCTATGCTGCTTTGGACTGCGTTAAAAAAACCGGTCAGCACCTGGATGAAACGGAATTTCTTAATGTGGAGCTGCTTACAGAAGATGAGCTAAAAGAGCGTATTTTTGGCGGGAACTTTTTGCAGTCCCAGCACGTTCTGGCCTGGTACCTGTACAAGGATAAAATAAGAAAATAAATTAGCTTTAAAATACCTGATGTCAAGGAACTGCTCGCCGGGCAGTTCCTTGACATCTTTTTTTATATCTGTCGGCACGGGGGAAAGAGTCATGTATTTATACAAATTTAACAGAAAGAAAAATCGGAATATGGTAAAATTTATTTGTGTAATTATGTAGTTTTAAAATTCCGGAGACTATTGTGTATTATGAACATTTGGAGAATATGCAGCATATGAATATCACAATATTAAGCGAAGATAATGCATTTGATTATGAAGACTATCTGACTGCGGATGTGGCTGAAAACTTAAGCAGGGATTATTACAAGGGAATTGTTGTAGAAGAAGACGAGGGGGATGCTCCGCTGGCTGCAATGGTATTTGAGATTGCGGGCATAGAAGAACAGGAAACCACTGAAGCGGTTATACATTTTCTGAAAATTGAGTACGAAGAAGCTGCCGGGCTTTTGTTTGATTCGTATAAAGAGTTAATAGAATCCTATGATGTTAAGAAGTCTACTTTTATGATCTCAGTCAGTGAAGAGGATGACAGCATAAAGGAAAAGAAAGCCCTGGCTGATGCAGGCTTTAACGTCAGGCTTACCGAAGGTGATGAGATCATTACCGATCTTGAGGAGCTTTTGGCGCTTCCTATCATGAAGAGCCGCAAGGTACCGGATACCATATTCTCACTTAATGAGATGACCACAAGGGGATTTCGGAATGCAATTTCAAAGTCGGTGATGAGCGGAAGAAAAGGAGTTTGCCCGGACCTGGCCCTGCTTCCTTTCAGCTGGTTTGACTCAGATGTATCCTGCTACAGTGAACATGACGGAAACGTGGATGGACTTCTGTTATTCCATAAAATGCCTTCCGGGATGATCGCCATACAGCTTATGGTTGCAATGTCAGGTGATGCACAGAAGATACTCCTTGGTATGATGAGGAAATTCGTCATAAGTCTTGAAGAAAACTACGGGCCGGGTACAAAAGTGGTATTAAACCGTCATAACTATTCATCTCTTGCACTTACAGAAAAGCTTCTTCCGGGTGGCTTTGGAATTCCGGTATACAAAGGAAGCAGGCAGGAGCAATAACAGGAAGTTCTTAAAAAGGAGAACCCATGGAAGTAACTATTTATAATGTCAGACAGCAGGATGTTGATGTTTTTAAGGAGCTTGACCCAATAGACAGGCTTATATTGCTGGATCTGCCAGGAGGCTTTGCGCTGGCAGCTTTTACTCCCGGTGAAGATGGCATAGAGGTCCCTTCCGGACTACTGGTGGGGATCATGGATGAACAGTATATGTGCATCAGCTGGATTGCTGTGATGCCGGATGTACAGGGGCTGGGAATAGGTGAAAAGCTCATACTTGCAGCCTATGACATGGCAGATTCTGTGGATATTCCAAGAATAGATGTTCTTGTATCTTCAGAATATGATGTTCAGAAGATATCCGATGTCTATCTGGACTTTTTCAGGGACAGGCTCTTTGAAAAAGAAAGTCCCCTTCCGCCTGAATTTATAGGACTTTTGGGAGAACTTCAGCGTCTGGAGTTCTTTAAACAGGACATAAAAAAGCTTCCTAAGCCTACACGTCTTTCTTCTCTTTCGCAGGATCGTATCAATGACTGCCTTGCTCAGCTTATGGAAATGAAACAGGCTCATAAGCTTTGTCCGATCCTGGATGAGAGAGCAAACATAGATATGGATATCAGCTTTGTTTTTGTGGACGGGAAAGAGGTCTTTGGCGCTCTGATCGTACAAAAGCTTGAAGGCTGTCTGATCCCCATTTGTTTTTATGGTGAAAGTGACAGAGAAAGTGCTGCACTTGCCATATGCAGTACCATGGTCGCTGAAAAAAAATACGGAAAGAGCATTGGAGTCCAGATAATTACCCGTTCCGATGCTTTAAGTAAATTCTTTAATAAATTGTATTCTGATAAAAAGGCTTTTGGAAAAGTGCTCACTGCCAACCTTCAGGAGTACAGAAGCCTGAAGCAGGAACAGCAGGAAGAAGTATCAGACAACTATGAAAATATTGAACTGAACTAAGGAGGTATAGCATATGCCGTTTAAAGAGCAGAGAATGTCAATAGAAGATCAAATAAAAATAAATCAAATAAATGTTGAGCAACAACATCGTATCGCCGTTGATATGTCTGATAAGACTTATGTCAAAAACTACGACGAGGATTTCTATAGCCTTAAGCGTACTAAGGAAGAAAACAAGCTTATCAGCAAAGCTCTCAGTAAGACTGTCGTATCTAATATGGTTCTATCTAAAGAGACTAAGGCTCATCTTCGGAATTTAAGGAGCAGGAATAAGTCCCATATACTTTTGAATCAGCATAAGCTTTTCAGAGACAGTGAGCTGATGACTAATGTTAAGGATTCAATCCATCTTCTGGAGCAGTCTCTTGTCACAGGTAAATTAGAGGAGGATTCTTTAAATCTGATTGAGCAAAACTATAAGGATGCAATTAGGGACTGTATGACCTATTGCGACAAAAAAAATCCCAGGTTTCCAAAGGGCAAGGAAAGAAAGAGACTTGTGGCAAACCGTCTTCGGGCACTGAAAAAGGAACTCGGTATTTTGAGATTTGCCAGAAAATATAATACTGATAATCCCGATCCTGAAGTAAAGAGTCCATTAGATCTTTTGGAACTTGGAAGAATTCATATGCCTGATCAGGATGCTCTTTTGCCCGATGAAGAATTTCTTAAGGATGATCATATTATCGAAAAAGAAGAGAAGAAAGAAGAGAACAAGAAGGAAGAGCCTATAAAGGAAGAGAAGAAAGAAGAAATCAAGAAAGAAGAGCCTGTTAAGCAGGAAGAAATTAAGAAAGAAGAGCCCATCAAACAGGAAGAAATTAAGAAAGAAGAGCCCATCAAGCAGGAAGAAATTAAGAAAGAAGAGTCCATCAAGCAGGAAGAAATTAAGAAAGAAGAGCCCATCAAGCAGGAAGAAATCAAGAAAGAAGAGCCCATCAAGCAGGAAGAAATCAAGAAAGAAGAGCCCATCAAGCAGGAAGAAATTAAGAAAGAAGAGCCCATCAAGCAGGAAGAAATTAAGAAAGAAGAGCCTATAAAGAAAGAGAAGAATGAAGGCCTGAATGATGGAAATAAAGTACTTGTGAAGATCAAATGGCTCGAGTTTAAGGATAATGGCGATGCAAGCTGGCAAAGATATGCAAAGAATCAGCAACGGCAGCTAAAAAATCATCTTACCAACAAAATGATCAAGGATAAAGTTGCAGATCAGCAGGTTATTGATGCCTTGTGTAAGAATTGGACATATTTAAGTTCAGCAGGTAAGCATATGAGAAGTGACGTTGGAGCGGGTGCATATGATGATTATGACAAAGCTAGCTCAATCATCGACGAGATAGTTTCGCCTATGTTCAAAGCGTTTTCAATGGAACGGAAGACTGTAGACGACACGAGGAAAATTGTTGAGCTTTGTGCTCAACGCTACTTCATTACAGGAGATATGCATGAGTTTCTTTTTAGAAAGTATTTTAGAGGGAAGAAAAATTAATTGTTGATGTATTATTATAGCGTTGCTATAGTTGTTACTTACTGAGAATATGGTAATTCAATTATCTGATCTGATAAATAAAACAGGTGATGGAACTGCTGATGTCTTTGCGGTAAAGGTTCCGGGTAAGGGAACCGGATATGTTAAGGAGCATAAAAAAGTCCCTGAGAACGGTATTTTCTCTGCTCTTTTGGATGAATATGAAAAGAAAGCTTCCGTAGACGCCCTTGACGGATTTAATTTCTGTGCCTTTTTTACCAAAATTCTTTTATAATAAGATTATGGATCCGGATATTCAGGATGTTTGTGATGAGCTTAGGGATATACGCAGTGAAGCTTGGAAACAGTTATCCCGGAACAGTCCTTAAATACATGTAAAAGGAGAGAATATGGACGTCTTTAAAAAGGAAATAAACGGAAGTACTATGAAACTCACCTTCAGTGGGATACTTGATATAAAGTCAGCTCCCAAGCTTGAAAGTGCTATTCTGGAGTCTTCATCTGATGTGGACGAGATCATATGTGACCTTGCCGACCTTGAGTACCTGACCAGTGCAGGACTACGGGCTCTTCTTGTGGGCCAGCAGGAGATGAATGACAAGGGCGGCAAAATGACTTTACACAATGTATCTGATGAGGTCAGGGAGATCTTAAGCATGACCGGGTTTGTAAGATTTATGACTATTGTCTGAAGCATAAGTTTAATATTTGTCTTGAATACTGACTTTTACTATGATAAACTAATAAAGTTGTTAGGGCGTAGCGCTCTTGCGGCATTTATTATAAGAATAGCCGGCATGTCGGAATGGCAGACGATGCAGACTCAAAATCTGTTGTGGGTAACCACGTGTGGGTTCAAGTCCCACTGCCGGCACTTAATGGATAATCAAACTTTTTGAGGGTTTGCCAAGCGTTTTGAGGGTCTGACTTGAGGGTCAGGCTCTCTTTTTGTGGGATTTTTTAAAAACTTGTGCACCTATTTTTTTATAAAAAGTTATCAAAATATCAATAATTGGTTTTATCGAAGGATGATACAATTAATAATGGATTAGTATATAAAATCTGGAGTTACCTATTTTAAAATCAAT
>JAEEGL013168950.1_pt1 | contig 66873 bp, 25 predicted proteins | sample 9134231 | NCBI WGS metagenome assembly JAEEGL01 (sample SAMN16246548, study PRJNA631951) | gut metagenome | biome: gut microbiome; feature: rumen; material: fiber-attached | host: Bos | place: Iran: Karaj | collected 2018-10 | reverse complement strand
ACCGGCCTGACGCAGCAGTGGCGCGACGTGGCCACCGCCCACATCCGCATTCCCATGCTGGGCCGCCTCGACTCGCTCAACGTCTCCGTCTCTGCCGCCATCCTCCTCTTCGAGGCAGTGCGTCAGCGGCAATCGGATCTATAGCAGTATAGTCGGTTGAAAGTTTTATACGCGCGCGCGTAAAAATCAGGCTATAGTCTACAGGTTTGATAGACCACTGCCAGGTAGACCATCAGCTCGGTGAGCAGGAAGAGTGCTCCGCAGCAGTCGCCGGTGTAGCCTCGCAGTCGGCTCCACATGAGGCGATAGATGAAATACATCACCAAGCAGGGCAGGAAGATGACAAATTCCCACTCTACGAAGTCGCTGAAATACCAGAGGTAGATGACCATGGGCAGCAGTCCCTGCACGGCCAGCAGCAGGGCCGACGTGGTGCTCATGCGACGGTAGACAGTATGCGCCTTTGCCGTCTGGGCAGTGCGGGCGTAGGGCATCATCTGGATGACCTGTCCGGCCAGCATCTTTGCGTAGGGGTCGGCAGCCAGGACAGTCAGCGCCGCCAGCTGGGGAGACATGCTGTGAAGAGCTGCGAAGAGCAGGCCGATGTAGACGACAAGTCCCAGCACGCCATAAGTGCCGATGTGCGAGTCCTTCATGATGTCGAGGATGCGCTGGCGGTCGGTGCCTCCGCCGCCGAAGCCGTCGATGAAGTCGGCCAGGCCGTCCTCATGGAGTGCTCCCGTCAGCAGCAGGCGTGCGACGATGGCCAGCAGGACTGTCACCGTCCAGGGCAGCACCATACCGCCCCACCACAACACGGCAGCCATAACGCCGCCCGTCAGCCAGCCTACCAGCGGCCACCACTCCACCACCGAGTCGTAACTCTCCTTCCGGGGCTGGTGGAGGCGCCACAGCGGCAGACGAGTGAAAAACATGAATGCCGCCCAGGGACGGTCAAAAGTATTTCGTGATATTCGCATTTCGGAAGTTGTTCATTTCGTTGATCATCCGCACGGCGGAGTCGATGATAGGGTAGGCGCAGAGGGCGCCGGTGCCCTCGCCCAGCCGCAGTCCCAGACTGAGCAGCGGCTTCGCCTGGAGAAAGTCGAGCATGCGGCGGTGGCCGCTCTCGTCGCCGCAGTGGCCGAAGATCATGTATCCCTTGGCTTCGGGATAAAGCTGACAAGCGGCCAGGGCACAGGCCGTCATGATAAACCCGTCGACCATGACCAGCATCCGCAGCTCGGCAGCCCGCAGCATAGCCCCGATGGCTGCCACCATCTCGAAGCCCCCGAAGTAGCGTATCGTTTCAGCGGTCTTTAAGGATGGACAGCTGGTGGCCGTAGCCGTCTTCTCCGATGACAGGAACCGCTTCACCGCCTCCTCCAGCACCCGCTGCTTATGGCTGATGCCCCGCTCGTCGAGGCCGCTGCCCGCCCCAATGCACTCGCTGAGGGGGATGCCGCAGAACAGGCTCATCCAGATGCTGCTGGGCGATGTGTTCGCCGCCCCCATCTCGCCGATGCAAAGGATGTTGCAGCCCTCGCGGTGGCAGTCGTCGGCCAAAGCCACGCCTACCTCGATGGTCTGTTCCAGCTCCTCTTCGCTCATGGCCGGCTCGTAGAGGAAATTGCGCGTGCCACGGGCTATCTTCCGGTCGAGGAACAGCATCCCATCCCCCTTTATTGACGGGAGATTAGAGACCCCACCCCGCCCTTCGGGCACCCCTCCCCTTGAAGGGAGGGGAGCGGCTGCCGGATCTTCCTTGGCGGGGAGCTGCAGTGCGGCTAGGTCGTAGTCCACACCCACATCGACGATGCGCAGCTTAAACCCATGCTGGCGGCAGAACATGTTCACCCCTCCGCCGCCACGGGTGAAGTTCACCATCTGTTGCCACGTCACACAGCGCGGCGTGGCGCTGACGCCCTCGCGCTCTATGCCGTGGTCGCCGCCCAGCAGCAGGTGACAGGGATGCGACAGTCGCGGCTCCAGCGTCTGCTGCACCAGGCATATCTGCATGGCCAGCTCCTCCAGCCTGCCCAGCGAGCCTTTCGGCTTGTTCAGGTTGTCAATCTTCTGCTGTATAGCTGTCTCAAAGTCCCGTTCAAGCGGTTCTATCTTAAATGCTCTCATTTAAAGTCTGTCGTCTAAAGTCTGAAGTCTAAGAGGCGGCAAATATGCCGCGCACCTGACCATCTGAGGTCTGAGGTCTAAATTCTAAAGTCTAAATTCTAAAGTCAAAAGCCTATGGTCAATTGTCTTTAATCACCACGGGGATGCCGCTCACCATGAGGATGACTTCGTCGGCGCGGGCCGCCACATGCTGGTTCATCCATCCCTGCAGGTCGGTGAACTGGCGCTGCAGGCGGTTGGCGCTGGTGCCGCCTAGCCCTATCTCGTTGGTCACCACAATCAGTGTGGCATCCTGAGAGACCAGCCGGTCGAACTCGTCCTTCGCCCGCTGCAGCACCCGCTCTGCCAGCCTTTCGCTGACTTCGTCTTCCTTCGACTCCTCGTCGAAGAACAGGTTCGTCAGCCACAGCGTGAGGCAGTCCATCAGCACTACACGTCCTGTGAGGTCGTGGCGGCTGGGCCAGAGCGGCTCCTCGATGTTCGTCCACTGCGGGCCGCGCCGCTGCTGGTGCAGGCTGACGCGATGGCGCATCTCATCGTCGAGTACCTGAGCCGTGGCCAGGTAGACCGGGCTGTCCGACATACTCAGTGCCCTCCGCTCGGCCTCCTCGCTCTTACCCGAGCGCTGCCCCCCGGTGATTATGATAATTCTACTCATCACTTCTCACTTCACGGCTCTCATCTTTCACTTCTCACTCCTGCGCTTCACCAATTTGCACGTCGGTGTCCTGCTTCACGATACCGTTGTCGCCTCCACCGAAGACGTTGCCCTTGATGTTCGCACCATTCAGGATCTTCACCAGTGTCCACACCACGTTGCCGAACGACTCGCCCAGTCCGATATCACCTCGGCTGGCACCATAGACTTCTCCGCCATAGACGGGGTCGTATGTCGGTGAGCCTATGATACTTTTGATGATGACTTCGCACTGCGACCACCATCCGGGACCGGCATCTGTTCCGTCTCCGCGCTTGGTGACACCTTCCTTATAGGCTGTTTCTTCTCTATTGGTAGGAATGGCAGGAGGTCCGACACTGGAGAGCGAACCACCGCCATAGACATTACGATGGATGGTGCCACCATTGACCTCAACCTTCGTGAAGCGGGTCACCGAACCGGCAGAAGTGCTGTAGTCTATCTCCTTCATCGGAGTTGTGCCTCCAGTAGGATTGAGAGGATTCACATAATTCCACTCTTCGATATTCTCTTCAGCCTCTTCGTCCTGGCCAGCCACCTTGGTATACCGGTCGTTGGCATTGAAGTCATAATAGTACTTGCCGATGCCAGAACCGCCTCCATAGACGTTGCCTCGGTACAGCCACAGCGGGTTGTCGAGTTCGTCATTGAGTGTCGTACTCTCTGTCTTGCCCAATACCGTCCTGTTCGCATCGGTGAAGGGCAGACCGATCTCGCCTTTGTTGACAGTTACATGTGTGTCTCTGCGCACGTGTCCATCCTGACCGCCACCATAGACTGAACCATAGATTACAGGTCCTGCATAGGCAGCATAGGCTGTTTCTGCGTCGTCACCCGTAAAGTCGGCAAGCGTCTTTCCAATCTTCACGCTGGTCTCGTTGACATAGCCGGAGAAGAACTCGGGGCTATATTGGTAGCGTGGTGACTCCTGGATATTAGGAGCCGACTCACCGCGACACCCGCCGAAGATGTTGCCGTATGGCAGTCCGTCCTTCATGCTGTCCTTGGGTGCGTTGTCAACATATCCAACCTGTCCACCAGTGACTATGACTTCGGTCTTTCCGCTATTTAGGAATGCAGAACTATTGTCATTCTTGTCAGCATCCCATAGCATCTTACCGTCGGCAGTTTCCGCATTATTGAGCGTTTCGCCATAACCAGCAGGGTAGTAATCGTCAGAACCACCGGCATAGTTGCCCTTACCCACGGAGCCCATATTGCCGCCGCCATAGATATTGCGCACCACGTAGCCACCTTCCATGTTGATCTTGGTATTGCCAAAGACCTTGCCGGCAGTGATACTGTAGATGTTGACATCGTGATAATCGTCTGGACTTGTTGACCCTTCGGCCTTACCAATCTTAAGCAGCCTCTGGGTGTACTGTCCCTTACCGCTACCGCCGCCATAGAGGGCATGGCCTATCAAACCGTTGGTGAGCGTCACCTCTGTGTTTCCAATGACATGACCATTCTCACCACCACCATAGACAGCACCGGAAACGCAGTCATACGTATAGGTGTCGCTCTCCTTCGTTTTGTAGTTCTCTGGAGTGGCTCCGTTATCACTCGGATAGCTGATGTTGACATGAGCGTCGTTCACATTGGCACAGAAAGCGTAGTCGTAGCGGTCGCCAACCAGTCCCTTACCGCCGCCGTAGATGTCGCCGTTGTCCATTCGGGCATCTTTAATCTTTTTGGCATCGGCTTCGTTGCCAGGATCAAGAACAGCATTGTTGTTGTCGACATCTAACGGCCTACCCTGTTCATCGTACGGTCCCATAAAGTCCTTGCCGGTGAATCCGATACGTCCGCCAAAGATGTTGACGTTTGTCGTACCTTCATAGCCAGACAGATACTCAAGCTTGTACGGCCAGCTGAGTGCAAAGCTATTGCTTTCATCAGCATGCTTCACTATATCTGAGTAAACAGTATACTTGTTGGTTGTGGGGTTCTTTCGGAATATCTTCTTCTCTGCAGGTACAGCGGCCTCAGAGTCATACTCAGTTTCATCCAACATATAGTTGATGATGCCTACCGATGCCATCTCGCCACCACCATAGACACTCTTCTTCACCCAACCGCCGTAGATGCTCACTTCAGTTTGTTGTCCTACTATGCCAGCCCACTGCATAGGCGAATAGCCGAAGACAACGGTGTTCCCGTCCTGTTCGGCCGTGACTGTGGCCTTGGAGTCGTCCGAGAAAATTCCACTGCCATAGCCGCCGCCAAAGATGTTGCGGCAGATGGTAGGACTGGTAAGTTTTTCGCTAGTCTTGCTTTCCTTACCCACGATGATGGTGGCATTGTCGCGCACAGGTCCCAGCTCGCCACCGCCATAGACATTGTTCTTGATGACGGTGCTGTTGCCGCTGATATTGACAGCGGTAGTCTTCACCTGACCCAGCTGAGGCCAGAGTTCAGTATTGTAGGAGCCGTCCAGTTTCGTCAGACGTCCCATGCTGCCGCCATAGACATTACCCCCCTTGGTGTGCTCCACGGTGATGTCTTCAAGATCATTACCAATAGTGCCGCCACTGATGTTAACAGTGACGTGTCCGTAACTATTCTTTACGACAGCAGGCGTCTTCTCATCGCCAACAGTCTTACCTTCGGGGATATCATCGCCTTCTTCGTAGTAGGTGGCAGGCGTTATGTCATCCTCAGTGAACTGACCATAGTTGGAATTGGAAATAGCATGGAAGCCGATACCCACCGATGCCAGTCGGCCGCCGCCATAGACAGACCCCAGCATGGTGCCGCCACTAATGTTGACCTCTACGTTGCCGCCAACGGAACCTGCCGTGATAGCATCGCCGGCGAAACCGCGGCCAGCACCGAAGACGTTGCCGTCGACGGAAGAAGTGCCGGTCGTACCGATGAGGACATTATTCCCGTCGACTTCCGTCTCTTCGCCATTGACGGTCATCGTTACGTTGCCGATGTTGGTCACGGCATTGCTAATGACGTGTCCATCCTCACCACCACCGAACGTGGAACCGTAGATGCGGGCGTTGCCAGTGATGTTTACTTCAGTGCTGATGACGTTCGTGCTGGTATTAAAGAACGTACGCGGGTCGCCCTTGCCTGCACCGAAGACGTAGCAGGTGACGGGGTGAGCAGCAATCTGGGCTAATGTGCGAGGTACGCCCACGGTGCCGCCCGTCATGTTGATGGTACACTGACCTCCCGACTTAGGTACTAAAGGCTCGCCATTAGTGTCGTTGGTGTAGGTACCCACATCGGTCATCTCATTGCCGCCATAGACGCTGGACAGGATATGTCCGCCTGCGATATCCACCACGGTATTGCCGCCAACGGAACCTGCCGCACGGCTCCATTTGCCCGGTTTATACGGGTAGTAGCCAGAGCCGCCACCGAACACGTTTCCGAAGAACGTGGAGCCGTTCGAGCCAGTGGAACGGCCGCCCAATGCATCAGATCCATCAGGATATTTGCCATTTCCGTTGGTAAATTTGTCATAAGGCGCATGGACTGTAATGGCATTTTCGCCTGTACCCTCAGTCACACCATACGGCCAGCTGGCACATTCGGGCAGAGAAGACTGATAATTGTTGCCTACCGCAGTTCTCAACGCCTTTTCCGTGGCATCGGCTATCTCTGGCGTTTCCGTCGCTGTCATTGCAAAGGCAGGGTCTCCGGTTACGAACAGATGGCCTTCTTCCCACTCCTTAGCGGTGTAGCGTCGGTTGACGCCTAACTTGGTTGTCAGGCCATTACCTTCGTCATCCACCTGCACATAGCCGTTGCCAATCTGGCAATCACCTTCTATAGTGACATGTGTGTCTTTGAACACATGGCCATTCTCACTGCCGCCATAGACAGAGCCTTTCACAAAGGCGTTGCCGCCGATGGTCACATTCGACATGTTGGTGATGCCCAACGTTTCGGTGTATTTAACGTACGCGTCTTCTTTATCATCACCCGCATAAGATTCCCATTCCGTTTGGCCATTATTGAGGTAATAACGACCAGGATTGTCGGTGCCTTCATAAGGCAGAATTCCCTTTCCGGCACCAAAGACATGTCCTTTGTCTTCGGGACCTCCGTCAGCAGTCATGAGCATGTCATAGTCAGGCCCGACGACGGCATTACCTCGGACAATGACGGTGCTTGTTCCGCCACTCTTCCAGTCATACGGCTCACCTATTTCTACATCATTTTCTTGTGCGAGCTGCTGGGTTGTTGCAATATAATATCTGCCTAGCGAAGCTTTCTCGCCGCCGCCATAGATGCTGCCTTTCACTTTGGCATCACCCTGTACGGTGACATCGCTATTGCCACGTACCAGACCGGAGTAGCCATGTGTGGCAACACCCATGCCAGCTCCGAAAACGTTGCCATTGATAACGGGTGCGCTGGTTTCCGTCTCCAGTCCAATGGTCACCTTCGTGTCGTTTTCCACTCGGGCAATCTGACCGCCGCCATAGACGGCTCCTTTCACCGTGCCGTTGCTGATGCTGACATCCGTTTTGAAGACCATGGCTTTCTCACATGTGAACGTGTCGTCCTTACCTTTGCCACCTCCGAAGACATTGCCCTTACCGGCTGCGTCTTCAGTGTCTTCAGCACCTACCGTGCCGCCGGTGATGGTAAGCGTGCAAACGCCTGTTCCGTCGGTCCATTGATAATCAGGTTCGCGCGTAGCGTCATAAGTGAATGTGCCGACAGTACCTAAGTTGCCACCGCCATAGATGCTGTTCTCCACAGAACCATAGGCCATGGTGACGTTTGTGTTGCCTTTCACGTCGGCTTCGTTGCCACCGCCATAGACATAGCCGCCATCTACAATTTCGTTGTTCTCGTCAACCCTGTGAATAATGGTGGCTTCGCGGCGTGAGGGCGAGGGAATATCGTCTATAGCTACAGTTTCTGTAGTTGCTTTTGCATACGTCCACTGATGCGTATCCGTATGATAGGTGAATGTAGTGAGGGTAGTGATGTTGTCAGCAGTGCTGGTACCCTGAATCGTGCATTCACCGTCGGGAGTAGGAGTACCGTCTATTTCTACAGTTTCGTTTGAACTGTTTAAATAGGTCCACTTCCCTGTTGTCGCGTTGTACGTGAATAGCGTGGATGTAATGATGGCATCGGTCGTACCCTGAATCGTGCTTCCATTCATGGGAGTGGGTGCTCCTGTTAGAGGCTCGGGGCTAGTGGTGGTCTTTTCGTACGTCCACTTCTCTTGCGTAGCATCATACGTGAATGTCGTGGGCGTAGTGATGGTGCTGGTAGTACCCGTCATCTCCCAAACGTCATTAGTTCCTTGTTTCAGCCATTTTCCGGTACCGATTTCCACGTAAGTATCGCCATCGATGTCTGCCATGTTACCACCGCCATAGATGTTGCCGATGGTGCCGATAGGCAGGGTGACTGTATAGTCTTCCTGATTGACATCAGTTGCTGAATATACTGCGCCGGCAGCATCCTTATACACAGGCGCAGCTTCAGTACCCGTATTCGTCACTTCCACTTGACCATGAGTCATGTTGACGTTGACGTGCGGATTGCCGACTACCAATGCCTTGTAGCCGCCGCCGAAGATGTTGTCTATCCTGGTTGCGGAGACTACATTGATGTGCGGATTCTTCTTAGGATAGTTGTCGATGATGTCATTCATCGTCGCGAGCTGTCCCTCAAGTTGTTCGCGCTCGGAGGCCGACAGCGTGTTACCAGCCAAGCTCGATTCTATCGTGCTCTTCCTGGTTTCGCATTCACTTCTTAATGCCTCATATTCACTCTTTGTGAGCGGGATGCGTTGTTCAATACCGTCGATGGTTTCTGTCATATAGCTGCCATCAGTCTCATTCCGCTTATATCCATAGATGGAGTAGGGGGCCAGGAATCCGCCGGCATAGAGTTCGCCAATACGGATGGGTTCGCAGCCGTTTTCTATGACATTAACGGTGATGGACCCGGTGACGGCACCGCTGGTGTTGTTTCCGCCGAACACGCGCTCCAGCGACGAACCATTGGTGATGGTGAGCACAATGTCGGAATTGACGTCCGAATTCTTCGAGCCGCCGAACATTTCCTTCACGCCATGGGCACACTTCAGACGCATGTCGATGGCACCGTCGATAGGTGCATCCTTACCGGCTCCGTAGCTCTCGTCCACATCCATTTTACAGTCAGACACACCTTCATATTGGGAAACAGCTGCGGTTTTGATGTTACCTTTCTTGTTGCTACCACCGTAGACCACATGGATCTTACCGCCATTAATGATGGTGGTAGCGATACCACCGGTATCTTTATGGCCGTATGAGTAGTTTTCTTTTCTTGCTTCCGGAGTGGAGGCATCGGCATTGTCTACTGCCCGATATGCTTTAGCATCGGTTAAGCCGTCATATCCCTCAGCCGTCTTGTCGATGGTTGTAAAGTCCTTATAGCCCACGTTGGCACCGGGGTTCTGATACCACCTGACACCATCACCTTCTGCGAGTGTGTAGTTGTCTGCGCCATTACCGCCGCCGAACGCCTCGTCAATCTCGTAGGTGCCGTTCACCACAAGCGATGTGGCAGGAACGGAGGCAGCATTACCGCCACCGTAAACCTGCTTAATGCTGGTCAGCTCGCAACCGTCGATGATGACCTCGGTCTTATGTGTGGTGTTCTCGTAGTGGTCAACCATGTTCCCGTCATCGTCTGTGCCAGGATTCGTTCCCATTGGCATATAGGCAGCCAGGTTACCGCCGCCATATACTGCGCTGACATCATATTTCTTGTTCGCGATGGATGCTATCAAGCTCTGAAGGTCAGCTTCAGTACTTAGATTAGCAGGAACAGTTACTCCCACTTCCTCTGCAAGGTCAGTTAAGCCTTTCTCGCTGTAGTTGGTAATAGTATAGTCAGACAGTTTGTCGAATTTAGCATATTTGCCAGTTATCGTGGCATTGGCTGCAGTAGGCTGAGTTGCAAATACATGCACCCTGACTTTACCCTGTGGAGAACCCAGCAGGTTGTTACAGCCGAAGACACGCTTGACAACTGCTCCTCGGGCATCGTCACCGACGCGGTATCCGTCGGTGATAGCCGTCAGTCGGCTTCCGATTCCTGGTGTTGCACCGTGAATGCTTGAAACATAATCTCCTGTTTCCAGTCCATTCAGATTCACCTTCACATCGCCAAAGACCTTGGCCTCTACGGCAGACACATATCCCGTCTGTCCCGTCGTTCCGTATTCCTTTCGGCCCAGTCCGCCGCCGTAGGCGTCGCCAACGATGGTGCCACCCAGCAGGTTCACGGTCGTCGTGTATTTGGCCGTCTTTTTTGTAGCATCCGTCCAACTCCACGCTCCCGAGTCTTTTGTCAGGTTGCTTGTGTTGGTATGGGCACGTGCACCACCGCCATAGACATCCGTTCCGATGGTGCCGCCAAGAATGTTGACATTCACGCCACACTTCACGTAGCCGGTCTCACCACCGCCATAGACACTGCCAGTTATCTCGCCACCACTGACGATGACATCCGACCAGAGGTCGGTAGCGAACTTCGAGGGGTCGTATTCTTCACCGACGCTGGTAAATGCGTCCGCAAGGAACTGATCGCTGGGACCACGGCTGGCGCCATATACTGAGCCGCCGATAGAACCAGACTTGATGTCGACCTTGGTGTATGAATAGGACTTCGTATCGCCAGACGGAGCTTTTTGCTCATCCTGAAGCTGCGTCGTCCTTCGTGGACCTACCGATGCCATGGCACCGCCGCCATAGACGTTTCCGCTAATGATGACATCACCAGCACTAAGCTCATTAATCTCAACCAGCGACGTGCAGACGACACTTCCGGAGGTTGGGTTGCAGGCCCTGACAGGCTGGCTGTTGGCGTCTAGCCTGCCCGTTTCATAGGTTCCTATACCCGAACCGGCACCAAAAACATGGCCGCTTCGGCCTGCGGTTTCATACGCTCCCTGACCTGCAATATTCGCCTTATAGATCTTCACTTGGGTACTATTGCGCACATGGCCGTCCTGACCACCACCATAGACAGAGCCTCTGATGACGGGGGTTTCAGTACTGGTAACGGTTTCGTTGTTTATGACGGCAGAACCGATGTTCACGCTGCTATTATTGACATAGCCCAGGAAGAAATCGGGTGCGTACCTGTAGAGAGGTGAAACGTCGCCAACATCCTTAGCTGCCTGACCGCGGCTGCCACCAAAGATGGAACCGTAGGGTATGCCGTCGTCATCAATATATTTATCCACGTCACCCTCAGCAAATGAGGTGGGGCCAACAGTACCGCCAAGGAGGTTGACAGTAGCATTACCGCTCTGCTTGAAATAATAAGGATAGGTGTTCTCTGTGTCGGGATTTGTCCAAAGATCACCATTGGCAGAAGGCAATTCCCCATAGCCACCAGTGGCATAGTCGTCAGCACCGCCGGCATAGTTGCCCTTACCCACGGAGCCTAGGTTACCGCCGCCATAGATGAACATTCCCACGCTGCCGTCGTACATGGTGACAGTGGTATTGCCATAGACCCTGCCGGCCGTCCAGCTATGGGTCTTCGGAGATTCCACATTTTCATGTGAACTTCCTGATGCTTTCCACAATGTAGTACTGAAGGTTCCTTCACCCCTACCACCGCCATAGACACTACGGCCAATCTTTCCATGGTAGATAGTAACAGAGGCATTCTCATAGACGTGACCGTCCTCACCGCCACCATAGACAGAATGGCCAATTTGGGGATTGGTCTTGCCTGTCCCTTCGGCTGTGCCGATGACCACTTGCGTCTCACGGACATTGGAAAACTTGGCTTCCACATAGCGATGCTTCTCGATATCGCTTTCACCCAATTCGACTATGCCCCTGGTAGAGCCGAATACAGAACCGTCTATTTGAGCAGTACCGTCGATAGTGACGCTGGCCAGGCCCGTCGTATTTAGATAATCTATTTCCAAAGGCCAGCTGAGACCGAAGTCGTAATACGTTTCTTTATTGTCGGTAGACGGTGTCTTATGCTGTTTTTGAGTATCATCAAGGTCGCTGATAATCGTTCCAACAGATCCCATGGAGCCGCCGCCGTAGACATTATTCGCCACGTGGCCACCATTGACGGTGACAGTGGTGTTGCCTGCAACAATACCTGACCAGAGGTTATGATGCTCCTCTCCTGCATCGACTACGCCGTCGTTGTCTGCATCGTCCCAATAGGTGTCTGTACCGCAGCCGGCACCATAGACATTGCCACGAGTAATCAAGGCTTTCGCATTGATCTCAGCGTTCCCGAAGTCATCCCAATCTTCTTCAGCGAAAATACCAATTTTGCCGCTGTAAACGGTGACTTGAGCATCTGAAGCATTGTGACCGTTCTCACCACCGCCATAGACGGAACCCTTCACGGTGGGACCTGAGCTGGCGCCGGATGTGCCAATGGTGACAATAGATTTGTTAATCCATGCCACCTTGTCGTATGGGTCTTTATCTACTGTTTTACCATTGAAGGTTGTTGCTACAGGCTTGGCTATGTTACCTCGCGACGAGCCGTTCACCATACCATTGTCGCGGCCGCTGATACCGATGGTGCCGCCAGTGATGGTCACTGTAGCAGTACCTGTGTTTTCTGTCCAGCCAAAAGGCACTCCTTTTGGAACGTATGTACTTTGGGCATCGGCAACCTCGAAGGTGCCCACCGAAGCGAGCGCACCGCCACCATATACATTATGGTAGATGTTGCCGTCGATGATGTTGACATGCGTATTGCCCTTGACTACACCGGCCAAAGTATGATCAACATGGCCTTTACCGCCACCATAGACATTGCCCATCGTGGCACCGCCGAACATCACGTAACCGGGATTAGAGCTGGTAAGGGGCTGCACCTCGTTGCGGCCTATCTTTCCGTTGCTGACAACGACGTGAGTATTGCCATCTGTGGCAGCCATCTCGCCACCGCCAAAGACGCTGGCACGCACTTCGGTCTTTGCACCGCTGATGCTGACCTTGGTGTTGCTCTTCACGCTGCCGCCATGGTTGTTGTTCGCATCGTGCTCTTCCGAACCCATACCGCCTCCATAGACACTGCCGAAGGTGTACTTCACATTACTGTTTCCAGTAGTCGGGACTTCAATGGTAGCTTTTACGGGGGCATTTTCAGTAATCTCCGTACCGATGGTACCACCCGTGACGTTAATTTCCGTACCCACGTTGATGTCATTGTTCTCGGCATCCTTGGCTGAATGGCTGCCTGTCACGGCACCCAGCTCGCCGCCACCATAGACATTACCCATAATCCAAGTGTTGTCGCCGCTGATATTCAACGTGGTGCTCTTTGCATTACCCAGGTTCTCCCAACCAGTAATCTCCGTTACATTGTCGAGCTTTGTACGACGTCCCATGCCTCCGGCATAGACATTACCACCCTTGGTGTGTTTCAGCTGGTTATTGCTTTCAAGCTCAGTGTTCGGCATGTTGGCTTTGGCTGTTGTCAAAGCATCGCCTGTTACCGTTGGAGCAATATATTTGTATTCATTTGTATTGCCAATAGTACCGTTGCTGATATTAACCGTGATATGACCATGGTCATCACCATCCTGCATTTCACCACTGCTTGTGTCCAATCCTACAGAACCCAGACGTCCACCGCCATAGACTGACCCCAGCAGTTTACCGCCCTCGATGTTCACCTCCACATTGCCGCCCACATTACCGGCCAGCAAATTCTCACCACTGAATCCACGTCCACCACCGAAGACGTTACCATCCACATAACTGGTACCCCAGGTGCCAATGATGGGCTTGGTATAAGTATTGCCTCCAATGGTAAACTCAGTGCCTTCTTTTATTTCTACTGTAACATTGCCCTGCACATGGCCATCCTCGGCACCGCCAAAGACGGAACCGTAGATGATGCCACCAGAAACTTCCACATTCACGCTGGACACATTAGTCCATGTGTTGAAGTGTGAGCGCGGGTCACCCTTACCAGCACCGAAGAGGTAGCAGGTCTGGGGATGGCTCTTAATCTGCTCAAGGGTACGGGGCACACCGAGCGTACCGCCCGACATCTTCACTGTGCAAGAGCCGAGCACATCAGTATACTCATTACCACCATAGACATTAGTCAGGATATGGCCACCGGAAATGCGCACTTCCGTATTTCCTTCCACGATACCTGCCGAGCGAAGCCATTCGTAACCCGTAAGCGTTTCTCCACTCTTTATTTCGTAGGGATAATATCCTGAGCCGCCACCAAACACGCAGCCATAATAAGTCTTACCGTCGCTTGGATGAGCAGTGCTACCGCCGGGATAGAGTGTAGGAGCATCGTCTGCATATGGGTCGTATGTCTCATAAACCCAATTCGGGTTTTGGGCATCACCTGAATTTCTTCCGTATGGCCAGTGTGAACATTCTGCCAGTGCATTACCTCCTGTACCACTGGTTATCGTCGTTGCAGTCGGGTCAATAAACTGTTCGTCTTGATAAGCTTGAGCCACGTATGGACTGGCATCAGTGCCACTTCCAGTAACACTACCTTCACCGCAACCTATCTGGCCGCCCTCAATCTTCACGAGTGTATTGCCACGTACACGTCCGTTCTCACCACCGCCATAGACGGAGGCCATGATAAGACCACCGCTGATGGTCACCTCAGTCTCCCGAACATAGGTGCGGAAATCTGCATCGGGGTCGACATCGGGATTTTCCACGTCACCTCGGCCAGCTCCGAATACGAAGCCTACGTCCACAATTTCATCGGCATTCATACCCTCACCCTGCAAGGCAGCTTCAACAGGGCCAACCTGACCGCCACTGACAACGACCGTACATTTGCCAGTATTCTCAGCGAATACGTCAGGCTTACCGCCAACACAGTCTGCATGCGTAGTGTCGTGATCTGTAGCCACCCTTGAATTGATTGTACCTACCGACCCCTGGAGACCGCCGCCATACACGCCGTCATAGACATAGCCATCGAGCATCGTCACAAAAGTGTTGCCCTTCACGTCGGCCTCGCAGCCGCCACCATATACGCTCTCGTTAACACGACCGCCACCTTGGTAGACGTAGCTGTTGCCTTCGACTAAGCCCAGGTTACCACCGCCGAACACACCATGATACTCAGTACCTCCTATAGTAACGCCCGACGCAAAGCCATTAGTACCAGGATTGACGATTTCATATTCTTGGGTCGTTGCATTCTCCTTGGCGCAGATATTCACCTGAGTATTTCCCGACACAGCAGCATGGTCGCCACCGCCATATACGTTGCCCGTGATGTGAGCGCCGAGAACAGCTGCTTCTGAGGATGTAGACTGGGTTATATTATTATGTTCATCGTATACGTAATTCCAAATAGCGACTGTTGGTTCCGTACCGATATTCACCGTAGTATTGCCAATAATGTTTGCCTGATCACCACCGCCAAAAATGTTGCCAATGGTTCCGATTTCATTGTCAATTGTACAAGTGACTGTGTTGTTGGTTTCGTCGGTGGAATTGACTGTAATATTGGGGATGTTGGAAAAATCCAGATTGTCATTTGTAAGGGTTACGCTTCTCCCTGCCCAGTATCCTTTTACCATATTGACGTTCACCTGGGAGTTGCCCGACACGATGGCTCTTTCGCCTAAGCCGCCACCATAGATATTACCTATTCTGGTACACGATTTGACATTCACAGTGATGGAACCATCTGTCTTACCGGGAATTCCGGGATAGGCAGCCTGGTTACCGCCGCCATAGAGATTGTTAATGATAATGGGTTGGCAGTCAGAGGTCTCTTGAATATTCACTTCAATATTGCCACCGATGCTTCCACCATTGTCGTTACCGCCAAACACCTTGTTGAATACGCCACCGATGAGGGTCATCTTGACATTTCCGGCAATCTTCGCATTGAAGGAGCCTCCATAGACCACGTCAACATTTTGTCCGGGGCATTTAATCACAATGTCCACGTTTTCTACATCAGCATTTCTTCCTGCACCATAGACGTTGGTGATTTTCAAAGGACAGGTGGGATCGTTTGCTGATTCGAGCGTCTGGGTTATTTCTCCGCAGACACCTCTCTTATTACTCCCACCGTATATCCAGCGGATGATGCCACGGGTAGCGATGATGGTGCCGGTGCCGGGAGTATTGCCGACTTTTACATCAGCTCCTTTATTTGAAACCCAGTTACCGCTGTCGTCCTGAATCGGGTCGTTGCCATTACCTCCTCCGAAAACGACACCAACCTCAAAGGTACCGTCGATGGTGACATGCGTCTGAGGAACCGAAGCCGAGTTTCCGCCGCCATAGACAAAGTAGACGCTTGTTTCGCCGCAACCCTGCACGAGAACCTTTGTGTTCTTTCCTGAAGCAGGCAGGTAGCTTGCCAGATTGCCGCCGCCATAGACGGCATATATCTCATAATCGTCATACTCATGCTCACCGGGGACGGGGCTGCCATTTTCCAGTCGTGTTGTGCTATAGATGTTAACCCGGATGTCGCCCTTGGGTGTGCCATTGAAATTGTTGGCACCAAAAACACAACCAGTAGTAGGCACCCATACTGATTCGGTCTTTTCGGACTGTTCATCATAATACTCTCTATTTCCACCAGCTATAACGAAAGCCGTTCCATTGACGTTCACCGTCACGTCGCCGTAGACAATGGCTTCTTTGCCGGCATCCGGAGCAACGTAATCGTCGTCGCCCACTTGTCCATGACCGGCAGTAGATGCACGCCCCAGGCCGCCACCGTAGGCATTACCTACGATGCCGCCGGTTAAGTTGACGGTGGTCTTACAATTATTATTATAATATTTGGTACCAGCAACAGCGAGTGCCTCGTAATTTGTAATTTCTGTATAAGTTTCGGTTGTACTGTCGTATGTATATAGTCCGGTGACAGGTGATGTGCCGGCTGTAAGATTCGTTACTTCAGTGAAACCGTAGTTGAAACTGCCGTTCGTCCAGTTGCTTGTATTCGTATCGGCCAGTGCGCCGCCGCCATACACATCGTTGACAACCTGGCCGCCGCTGACGGTCACGTCTACGCTTCCCGTTACATTGGCCTCGCTGCCACCGCCATAGACATTGTGGTTCACTGTACCGCCAGAGATAGTAACGTTAGTATTACCGGTAACGATGGCCGTTGAACCGAGACCGCCGCCATAGACATCATAGGCCGTACCAGCCGTCATGGTTACGACAGGATTGCCTGTGTATGCCGCCAGGTTGCCGCCGCCATAGACGTTACCACTAATAGTACCTCCTCCAATAGTAACGGCTACGGTTTCCTGGGGAGAACCTGCCAGATTATTACAGCCGAAGACAGAGCCGGTTGTGCGGGCGGTATTAGTGGTTGTAACCACAGAACCACCGTCTACGACCACTTGAACAACGCCGTTGACCGTTGCTTCAATGGCAGCAGCAGACTCATCTTCCGTGGTGTTTGGATCATCAGGCACTGCCGTCTGTCCTAAACCGCCGCCGTAGAGACATCCATTCACCGTACCGCTCTTTAGCCAAACTTTAGTAATTTCTGCTGCGTTGTCGTTGACATTGCCAAGTGCAGAGCCGCCATAGACATCGCCCCAGATGACAGGTGAAGAGCTGCCGTCGCCGATGGTTACGGTCACATTGCCTCCAGTGGCAGTGGATGAACCATAGCCGCCACCGTAGATGTCGGCAGTGTGGGTAGCGTCGGTACCCACCGTGCCACCAGTGACATTCACCGCAATAGCGCCACCTACTGTGTCAGTAGTATTACAGCCACCATAGACGCCAGCAGAAACCGTTCCAGCGGAAAGGTTGACTGTAGCTGTTCCGCTTACACCGGCAGCATTACCGCCGCCGAAAAGATTTGCGGCTGTATTATTCGCTTTCTGGTAATTCACGGTGGTGTTACCCGTCACAGCAGCGGCGTCGCCGCCGCCATAGACATCGCCCACGACGGTTGCTACATAGCTTTCATGACCATCTGCAGGGTCACCGACGTTGACCACAGGATTGCTGGTCACAGTAGCCGTGGCACCCTTGCCGCCGCCAAAGACGCTGCCAGACACAGTGCCGTTCTTGATGTTCACCTCGGGATAGCTTCCCGGCTCCGTAGGAGTGTACGAGGCATCATTGCTGGCACCATAGATGTTGCCTACATACAGGTCGCTTTCGCTGTTACAATCGCTGGATGCTTGGCTCCAGTCCATATTTACAGTGATGGAACCATTGATGTTGCCATTGATGTTTGAACCGCCATAGGCATTTTGATTGATCTTACCGCCAAAAATATTAAGCGTCACACTGCCGGAAATGTCTGCAGCATCAGAGCCGCTTCCTTTGGAACCGCCATAGACGTTGTCCATTTCACCACCTTCAATGGTTAGCGTAACGCTACCAGTAATATCAGCAAGATTACAGCCACCGTACACATCGCCGAAGTGTGTACCACAACCGATGGTGGCTTCGATATCGGAGCTGATGTCTGCCTCGTTGCTTCCACAGAAGAACTCGGCAATATACATATCTGTAGCACAGTCTCCTGTGGCGTCGACATTGATTCCCATGGTACCAGAAATGGTGCCGCTGTGGTTGCTGCCTCCAAAGAGCTGAGCAATATTTCCGCCGTGAACGGTCAGGTTTGTTCCGCCTGCGCCGATGTTAGCTGCAGTGACCTCGCCATTTCCTCCGCCGAAAACATAGCCGAAACGTCCACCGTCGATCACCGTCACGACGCCTAATGCCGCTGCTGCGTTACCTCCACCGAATACACGGCGTATGGTGTTTTCGCAAGTGTAGACGTGAACCGTGGCACGGCTGCTGTTGTCCGTGGGAGTGTAGTCGGCCAGATTGCCGCCGCCGAATACGTCGTTGATGGCGTAAGTGGGTTCTCCGTGCGTGCCGTCGTTTTCATTATAGCTGGCTGCATTGCTGTCTGTGTGTCCGGTTTTGTAGATGTTCACCGTCACACTGCCCTTGGGCGATCCGTTGGTGTTGTTACAGCCATAGACAGAGCCGTCAATCGTAGCAAAGCCCGTATAAGCAGGAGTAGCAGCTCCGTCGGTTGCACCGATATTAACAACGACATTACCGTTGACTTGTCCCTTGGCGCTGTTATCGGTAGTGATGTTTCCTCCTTCTGCGACATTAGCTTCACCTAGGCCGCCACCGTAAGTGTTGCCGTGAAGCGTACCTGAAAGAATATTTACTGTTGTAGTTGAAGTCGATGCATTGACTTGTCCCAGCGCTGAACCACCATAGACATCACCATAGACGACAGGAGCAGTGGTGTTAGCGTTGTCACCCACATTGACGGTGACATTGCCACTGGTAGAGGTGTTCTCACCATAGCCTCCACCAAAGATGTCGCGACTGTTCCCGTCGCCCGAAGCACCTGCATTGGCCTTTACGTTTACAGTAATATTACCAGCTACGGTACCATTGACGTTGGCACCGCCATACAGACCTGTGAGGTTCGTGTTGGCTGTGTTGTAGTTGATTTCAATATCACCGTTAGTAGTGGCTTTGGTTTCGTCACCCGAACCTGAACCCATGCCGCCACCAAAGACGGTGCCGTGCAAAGTGTTGCTGCTGATGGTAATCGAGGTCGTCTTGCCGCTGGCACCGACAGCGCCCAGTGCTGAACCGCCATAGAGATTACCATAGACCGTAGTGCCATTGAGGGTGATGCCAATATCGCCAGTAGTGCTCGTGCCATGACCGTAACCGCCGCCATAGACGACGTCGGTAGTTGTTCCGTTGACACCCACAGTACCGCCATTAAGGCTCATCTCCACATCACCGACGCTGCCACTGGTATTACAGCCGCCATAGGCACCGGCGGTTACCACACCGTTGGTCAGGGTAACAGCAGACGTGCCGCTCACACCAGCAGCATTACCACCACCAAACAAGTTGGTTACCGTGCTCGATGCATGGCTGTCATCATAAACTACAGAAGTATTACCTGTCACAGCAGCAGCATCACCGCCGCCATAGACGTCGCCGCTGACAATAGCGCAATAAGCCTCGTTAGCATCGCCGACGTGCACCACAGGGCTACCGGTGACAACAGCCGTGTTACCCTTACCGCCGCCATAGACATTCTGGCTGACGGTACCGTTGAGGATGTTGACGGCAGGATTGCCCGTATAGGGAGCCAGGTTGCCGCCTCCGTAGACGTTGCCCACGTACCAGTTCTCAGCACAGTTGGCTGTGTTGTCCTTCTCAATGTTGACCGTGATGGTGCCGTGGATGGTGCCGCTGGTGTTGTTGCCACCGAAGACATTCTCTACGATACCACTATTTATATTAAGAGTAATGTCAGAGGCATTTCCATCTCCCGCAGCACCTATGTCCGCCTGATTGGCTCCGCCATAAACTGTGCCAATGCCTTCCAGTTCATAACCGATACGATTGTCGGTGCTGTTGTGCTTGTCATGGAAGCTGTTGTTGCTATCCGTGTTGTCATCGTCAGTGGTCCATGTTCCCGTGCAGCCGATAGTGACGGTTCCCGCATTACCTGCAGCCTCATTGCCGCCGCCATACACCTCGCCAATCTTCATGTCGCAGGTACCGGTTTTGTTGACGGTGAGGGCTGAACTTCCCGTAATGGAACCCTTGGAGTTGCTGCCTGCAAAGACCTGGGCGATAGTACCGCCATAGACGTTGAACACCACGTTGCCGTTTACATCGGCATATTTCAAAGGCTGTTCGGTTACGTTCTTGTCACCGTGACCGCCACCATAAGCCTGCGTGATACTTCCACCGTTGACAGTGATGCTCGTGCCTGTCACGTCGGCAGCATTACCACCACCATAAAGGTAGCCGATGGTGGTTGCGCAGTCGTTGACTACTACCACTGGTGTACCAGCCACATTAGCCGCGTCGCCGCCGCCATAGACATCGCCAGTGACATGGGCAGCATGACCGTCGACGTCATCGCCTATGGTCACTTGCGGATTGCCGGTCACTTTTCCTTTTTGTCCACGGCTATCACCGCTGGCCAGCTCACCCTTGCCGCCACCATATACGTTGCCGCTTACCGTGCCGTTGATGATGTTCACTTCAGGATTGCCTGAATATTGGGCTAAGTTACCGCCACCGAAGACATTGGTGACGGCCATCGTGGAAGCCGTTTGCTCAACAGTTACGACGACAGTACTCTGCGGAGCACCGTTAATGTTATTACAGCCGAAGACATTACTGACCGTGCCGCCGTTGACGGTGACGGCCACCGCACCGTTGACAAGGGCTTCATGAGTGGCATCTCCCAGGCCGCCGCCATACACGTTATTGACGGTGCCACCTCCCATGGTGACGGTCGTGGAATGATGAGCAGGTGCATCTTCTGTTCCAAGATTGGTGGTCTGATCAGTATTGGTATTGGCCAGTGCACCACCGCCATAGACGTCGCCGTTGACTGTGGTAGTGATGGTCATGTTCTCGTCAGAACCCTGCTGGACTGTCACAACAATGCTGCCGGTGACTGCCGCCTCTTCGCCGCCGCCATAGACATCGCCTTCTACTGTAACGCTAGCCGTTGTTAGTGTGACCCCCGTAGGCAGTAAAGAAGTCACCAATGAAGCCATAGATGCATCGTAGCCTACAGTGACCTGGGGGCTGGAGCTGACAATGGCTGTACTGCCTAAACCGCCACCGAAGACATTACCACCGGTATAGGTTGTGTTTTCACCTTCTGTCACCGCTTTCTTGGAAACAGTACCGTTGATGAGGTTCACTTCGGGATAGGCTCCTGGCGTAGTCGGCGTATAGGCTGCATCGCGACCACCGCCGTAGATGTTATGCACGACAAGGCCGCAGCTGCCACCCCTGTCCAACATGTTGACGGTAATCTTTCCGCTGATATTGCCGTTGACATCGCTGCCTCCAAAGGCGTTATCCATGGTGCCGCCATAAAGGTTAAGGGTGACATTGCCGTTGATGTCGGCAGATGCAGCAGCTATCTGCTCTGGTGTGGCATTTGCGGGTGGTGTCGTTCCTTTCGATCCGCCAAACACACTGAGATAGGTACCGCCCTCGACGTTGAGGGTGACGTCACCATTGATGTCGGCCATGTTGGAGCCGCCATAGAAGTTGCCTATTTGGATGCCTTCACCACCGCAGGCGAGGGTGGTGGTCACGTCTCCGTTGAGTTCAGCTTCGTTAGCACCGCCGAACGATTCTTTAATCAGCAGGTACTCGCAAACCTGTTTGATGATGAGAGAAGCCGTTGTTATGTTGCCATATTGGTTGCTGCCGCCAAAGACTTGGTTGTACAGGCCGCCTCTTATTTCTGTGGTAGCCGTGCCATAGATGTTGGCACCGGGGTTGTAATTGGCTGCGGTGGGATCAGAGTGGTTGTTAGTCTCGCTATATCCATTACCGCCACCGAATATGCGGTCGAAACGGCCACCTTCAATGATGACATTGGTGTTGGCCGTAATGGCGCCATCCCCTGTTGTGCCGACGTCAGCGGCATTGCCGCCGCCATATACGGTTTTTACCGTGTTGTCATCACAGGCGTAAACATGAACTGTGGCGCTGTGGGGGGTGGCGCTCCCGGCTACTGGTGTGTAAGATGCTAAGTTACCGCCGCCATACACCGCTTTGATGGCATATTGGTCATCACTGTTGGGCAGGCTGTTTAAACCTTCCAGAGTTGTGACGTTTGCGGGGTATTTATTGCTATCTTCATGATGTGTTTTGTAGATATTGACTACGACATCGCTTTTGGGCGTGCCGTTGACGTTGTTGCATCCGAAAACGGAGCCTCCGATGGTGGCATCGCCGGAATAGGTGGGACTGTCCCCTCCAGTGGTGGCACCGATGTTGACGGTCACCTCACCATAGACCATGGCTTCATGAGTATCATCGCCCAGACCTCCGCCATAGACATCGCCATTCACCGTGCCACCCCTCAGGATGACGATGGTTTCTGTCTTCTTGTAGTAGGTTCCACCTGTTGGAGCTGTACCCGAAGTCAGGAGTGTATAGGTGTCGCCCGATTTAGAATAATAGCCTATTAATGACGCTCCTTCTGCAAGTGAAACAGCTTGATAGTCAGCAGTTACCAATGCGTCGGACTGCCAGTTCTCTGTATTCGTATTGGCCAATGCGCCGCCACCATACACATCCAAGGTGACAGTGCCGCCCGACATGCTGACAGTAACAGCTCCGCTCACATCGGCCTTGTTGCCGCCGCCATAGACCGAGCCTCTGACTGTGACTTGGGCCGTGACCGTTCCACTTGACAGCATCGCGGCCAGCATCAAAGTGAGTGTCAATATGTATTTGTTATTCATCTTGTGATGTTTCATAATGTTTCAATTCCTTTATATCGTTACTTCTCCTATCCGTTTCCCGTTGTTTCTCTCCTTTTTACCCTTTACTCTTCAAATCTCATTTACAGTAGTTGCAGCTTGTCTTCCGTCTTCCATTCCTCCACCGTTCCCGTCTTACTTGAAAACGAGGCGCCGATGAAGAATACCTGTCGGCTGTCGGCCACGTATGCCTTGCCGTATCCCCGTTCGCTAATCTGGGCTAAAGCTTCGTCAGCTGTACCATCAAGCTTGAACTCAAAGATATAGACAAACTTCGGTGTCTCCACAATACAGTCGGCACGACCCTCGGAGAGTTGCTTCTCTGTATACACAGTATAGCAGGAGATGAGTCGCATAAGCAGATAGAATGTATAGTGGAAATATAGCTCTCGCTGCCTTTGGTCCTTCTTTGGGCGCATGGAATATGGTGTCTCGGCCAGGAAGGCAGTGAAGAGTTTCCGGGTCTGCTCAACATCGCCCACACGCAAGGCACGGACAATCTTGATAACTGCTGACTGCATGGCGCCATCTTGCTTCAAGTAATCATTGGCAAGCAGTGTTATCATACCCTGCTTAACTTCGTCGTTGGGGAAGTCGAGTGTATAGGATTTGAACTCAGGGTCATAGCCTTTGATGGTGAGGTAGCCTGCTTGGAAGATCATAGGCAACGGTTTAGCAGTATCAGCTTTATAGTTAAGGAATTCATCAGGCATATACTCTCTGCTAGTGTATGACATAATGTCTTCCTGACCATTGCCCAACAGACGCACCAGATATGTTGGCGTGCCGGAGGTGAACCAATAGTCGCTCATTTTTCCTTTTGCAAATGTGTTGAGTATGCTGAAGGGGTTATAAACATCAATCATCCGTTCGCTGAAATGATAGCCGTCGTAGCGTTGTTTCAGGAGTCCTTTTGTTTCCTCCTCATTCTTCCCTATCGTTTCGGCCAATTCGGAAATGCCTTCTTTGAATACGGTATGCAACTCCTGCTCAGTGATACCCAACAGGGTGTCGTAGCGGTTGTCGAGCGAAATGTCGTCAGGCTGGTTGAATCCGCTGAAAATGCTTACTTGGGAAAATTTCGTGATACCCGTCAGCATCACGAAGCGCAGATGGTCGTCAGCGGCCTTGAAGATAGAGAAAAATGCTTTCAGCAACTCGCGGTTAGCACCAAGCTGTTGCTCGTCATCGGGACTTCCCGTATCCAGGAGGTCCAGCAATGGTTTGTCGTACTCGTCGATGAGCACCACCACACGCTGGCCAGTGGCTTCGTGCAGTCGTGGGATGAGCGTGCGAAAACGCAAATTGATGTCCTCGGTCTCGAAGCTAGGCAGATTGTATTTAGCCTCTGTTTCACGCATTACCTGGCTGAGGTAGTTAGAAAGGCTATTAGCGATGTTCTTGTCAATGCCGTTGAAGTCGATGCTGATGACAGGATATTTCGTCCACTCCCGCTCCAACTTTATGATCTTCAGCCCCCTGAACAGGTCACGACGCCCCTCGAAGTAGGCTTTTAGAGTGGAAACGAGCAGGCTCTTTCCGAAACGACGTGGACGGGCCAGGAAATAAATGTCCCCCTTGGCCAACTTGTAAATCAGGTCGGTCTTATCTACATAGACGTAGTCCCCTTGTCGGATCTTCTCAAAGCTCTGTATGCCTATAGGGTATCTCATCGTTTCCTTTATCTTCAATTATTCTCTATGTCGACCAGCAGCGACTTTCCAAAGCGGAGCGAGCAACTTAGGATATAGTAGGGCGAGTTGGAGCTCACCCTGTTTCATTTTCTCACTCCTTAATCTCCACCTTGGTGCTGCCTTTTACATTGCCACGGTTTCCCCCTCCGAAGACGTCGCTGAGCACTTGGGTATTTCCCATTAGCGTGACGGTTTCGCTGTGGGATGAACCAAGAACGTAGCTTTGATCACCACCGCCAAAGACGAAGCCTTTGGTAGTGTCACCGGCAGTGCCAATGACGCTGTTACCCTTGATGGTGAGGTTGACATTGCCGTCCACCGAGCCGAGGTTGGAGGTGTTGATGTTCGTATTGGTATAAATATAGTGATTAGTTAAATCACTACCCGAATTAGTGTCGGACAATGTGACGCCTGCTTCTTCTGCGTTTTTCCATGTAAATGTGGTGGTTCCAGAAAAAACGCCTGGTTCAAACATACCCGAAGCACTGTTGTAATTAGGATTAGTGGTGAAGCCGGCATCTCTTACCTCAAGGGAAGGCAGCTCGGCTGAGTATCCTGCGCCAAACACATAGTTCTCCACTGTACCCGCTTCTATGGCCACTTCCGAATTGGTGAGGACAGGCCCTTCGTTGCCACCTCCATAGACGTTGCCCTTGACTACGACTTGTGCCGTTGCATTTCCACCAGCCAGCGTCGCGGCCAGCATCAAAGTGAGTGTCAATATGTATTTGTTATTCATCTTGTGATGTTTCATAATGTTTCAATTTTATAGCTGTCAATAGTACGATGGTCCTTGCTGATGTTCATGCCAATGGCCACAACAGGCCTGCTGTCATGGGCAAAGCGCACTGCATAGTCTTTTTTCAGGATCTGCTCAACCGCTTCCTCAGCACTCTTGCCGTATTTGAGTTCCAGAATGTATATTGCCCAGGGCAGTTTCAGAGCGATGTCCATCCGCCCGTCGCTGGTCATGCTCTCTGCCTCCACATCGGCACCGAAGCCCACGAGTGCAGCATAGATGAGCGACTGGTAGAGCTGCTCGTTCTGGTTCTTGTCTGTAATACTATAGGGAATGCCGGCATACCAGTTGCGGATTACTTCTATGAATTCCTCTATGGCAATATCCTGCCGAAGCAGGCTTCTGAAAGCCTTGCCCAAGGTTTGACCGCTGCCCACGTAGTCTTCCATGTAGTAATTATAGAGAGACTTTGCAAAGCCCTCGCGCACCTCGCCGTTGGGGAATCCTAAAATATATTCGTTCTCTATGGGGCTGTAGCCTTTAAGCGTCAGATAACCGCTTTGGAACAGAACAGGTATAGGGTCGGTAATGCGCTCTGTAGGTGCATCAAAGCATTCCATATTGGTTTGAAACCCGTCTATCTGCTGCATGTTAATGCTACATTTTCTCATTACGTCAATCAGCATGGTCGGCGTTCCTGTCGAGAACCAGAAGTTCCTGATTTCCCCCTTCGTAAATGCATTGATTAAACTCCATGGGCAGTAGATGTCGGTCATTCTTCTGGAGAAATGATAGCCGTCATACATCTCCTTGAGTTTAGCTACTACATCTTGATAAGTATAATGCAGTCCCCAGTCCTGTCCGTTTACGTTCATTCTCTCTGTAAGTTGCTCAATATACACTTTCCACTCTGTGAGCAATTCCTCCTCTGTTATTCCGCAGATGCCTTCATAGTCGGTGTCAAAGGTGATTTGCTGCAGGTTGTTCAGCTCACTGAACACCGACAGCTGTGAGAACTTGGAGATGCCCGTCAGGAATACGAAGCGCAGATACTGCGCCTGCTCCTTGAGTGGCGAGAACAGGTTGCGAACACGTTCACGGATATAGTCCTGCAATTCCCTGTCGTTGATACTGTCGAGCATCGGTGCGTCGTATTCATCAATAAGGATGACCACCCGCTCGCCAGTCTGCTTATATGCCGTCTGGATGATATTGGCCAAGCGGGCATCATAGTTGTATTCGTCTTTGATGTTTGTCACGGCCCACCTGTCCTCATGGGTATGAAGGATGCTGTCGAGGGTTCCGTGTAACCGCTCCTTCTCGTAGTACTTACCGCGCGACATGTTTAGACAGACGACGGGATATTTCTTCCATTCCGTTTCCTTGTCATATATATAAAGCCCCTCGAAAAGTTCTTTGCGCCCCTCAAAGTAACAGCGAAGTGTATCGACCAGTAGCGACTTTCCAAAGCGGCGTGGGCGACTCAAGAAATAGTAGGGCGAGTTGGAGCTCACCATCTGCCACACATATTGAGTCTTGTCAATATATGGTGCCTGGCGTTCACGTATCCAGTCAAATAGCTGAACACCTACTGCAAAACTTCGTTCCTTATCTTGTGTCATATCGCGCCCCTTCTTACACTTTTTACTCCTTAATCTCCACCTTTGTGCTGCCACTGACTGCACCATTGTTTCCGCCACCGAAGACATTGCCGAGCACCTCGGTATTGCCCTTAAGTATGACGGAGATGGAGGCAATGCTTGGGTTGGTAGTATTGCTTACAGCGCTTGCATCACCACCGCCGTAGACGTTACCGCCTATTAAGACATTATTCTCATAATGACCTACTTTACTGGTTCCATCTAAGGTAAGAGTCACCTGATTTGTTACCACTCCGAGGTTAGTTAATGAATTCCAAGTATAGCAATACCATTTTGTTTCACTGCCAACAGTTTTAGAATATGTCGGAGAAGATTTGCGATTATCCTCGCTCATTCCATTCAGGTCGTTTGTCCACTCATATACTTTACTGTCATATTCTATATGACCATCGGTGATGACACCAGCATTGTCAACAGACGGGAAGTTTTTATTTGATTTGTCGTGAACTTGGAATGTAGGAATCGTAGCTGAAAAACCTGCACCAAAAACTTCGCCTTTGACGGTGGTGTTATTAAGTGTTGAGGTAACAGTTCCGTCAACAGTTGCGAGATTACCTCCACCATAGAAGTTGTTCTCCACAACACAATCAGTCAACGTACTCTTCACATTACCAGTTATAGTGATTCCAAACTGAATCCATCTGATAAAGCCACGCTGAGTAATTTGATCTACACCATTTGAATTTGGCACACCATTAGAATGATTAAACACCTCAAATTCATATTCTGCATGGAATCCTTTGTTGGCAGTCCCGTCATCGTATGCTGCCGTCACATTATTTTCTTTATTCAAAGGATTAAAATTTTGCCAGTTCCAACTACCGTTCCATGTACCAATATGGCTTGAAGGTTGGTCACCGTCATTTTGTAATTGTCTGTAATAGCTATTACCTCCATTTCCGCCGCCGTAGAACACACCAAAGGTCGTACCTGTTGCATTGGTGGTGACCGTCTTACCTGTCATATCTCCCACCACAGGACCACCACAGTATTTTGTCACCCGGCTATTATCTATTGTGACATCAATATTACCACCGACTGGATTGGAACCATTAATTCCACCACCATAAAACTCACCAATCAGCGAGTGATTTATCTTGAAGGTGACGCTACCGTTAATCTTCTCATAGCCAGCACCATAAATATAACCGAAATTGCCACCATCAATAAAACAGAACGGATTGCCCTGATCATCTCGTGGGGTTATATCTGCTCTATAAAGTCCAGACAAATAGAATTCTGGATAATCACCTCCTATTACATTGACCGGACAAAGTTTGACTTTTGCTTTGTTAGTATTAGCAGTATTGGGGTGAGTTCCAGGACCAAAACGGTGAAACCACAAATGCCCTCCTAGAAGGAAATACCCAGTTCTATCTCCGTTGCCATATCTTACTGCCAACTGATCGAATTCGCCGCCATTGAGAATCACAGGGACATCATTTGCAATTCTGTTTGAGCCTCCATCTTGTCCACTGTCCCATTCAAACTGGGTAGTACGCATGAAGGATGTTTCGGTAATCTCAAAATGTCCCTGAGGTACAAAGATACCGATTGCATAGGCATTTTTATCATGTCGTACAGCAAGACCAAGCTCAACAACTGGCAGAAAATCGAAACGCACAGGCTGTATGCCAGGACGGTCTGTATTGGTTCTGAACTGAAGCTGAAGACAGTAGTCTGGTTCGTTATCAAAATCAAGGTCAGCACTCATAATAGTAAAAGGATGCCATTTGCTGTCCAAGTTATAACCAATGCTATTTGTATTTTTGTCACCACCATTCTTTACTTGATGGTTTCCTATCAAAACAATGGCTTGGTCATACACGGTTGGATAATCAGTAGATGTACCTAGGGCTTTAATAGCATTCTGTAGGTCATCATAGACATTAACGTTTTGGAATGTATTCTCTACCGTGCCAGCTGGAACAAAATTGTTGGATTCTGTTCCGTCAGCGTTTCTGTAACCTCCTGCAGTAACCTTTACACGGTCTATACTATAGCCTCGGTTAGCCAAATAGATAGCCTTTCCCCAATGGGCAGTGATTGTAATAGATTCCACACCATCAGGAACATAAAAGTATCCACCCTGAGCGAATACACGACCGTTGTAACTGTTACGGTCTGCAAAGTTATAGTTTACTGCATTACCACCACCTGAAATCTCCCAGCCTGTCACTACCCATTCGGTATAATTACCAGCATACTTTGCTGCATGATCAGCTCCATTAGGATTGCCAAACACTTCGTTGTAATAAGGCAATTGTATCTTTCCATAACAGTAATCATTGTATTCTGTATCCATCGCTGTAATATTGATGGTTCTGCTCTCTTGGCTGTTTGAGCCAGAATAATGGGCACCTGCATTGATCGTAACAGAAACAGAACCAAGTATCTGTCCTATAGTATCAGGAGCCGCATGTTTTCCCCAATTTTCGGAGGCATCAGCTCTATCAACCCATGCCTTAGTTGACGGGTCAACACGCTCGTCTGGGTTGGGATTGATTACAGAAGGATATTTGCCCCACACCTTCAAGATAGGATAGGGAGCAATAGCAGGGTCAAGCACCCACTTGGCAATGCCAACATCAGACACGTCATCATCAGTCGGTGCCGTCCCATTTGTACCATTCACCCACCATGTACAGAGTTTCTTGTTGCTATTGAGAATGCTTCGGTAGTACTCAAAGCGTGTCAGATTCTTCTCCTCGGCTGGCCACGAACGGTTATAGCTAGTTGGGGTGAATGTAGCGGACTTACGATAGTAGCAGTAAGGGTTGATGCCATCGTCGGTGTCATTATTAATAGAATTATTGCCGTATACAGGATATTTGTATGTGCCACCTGTAATGTCACCATAGAACATGCAGTTCACAACAATCGTCTTGAGACTGCTTTGTGTGGAGGCCTGGGCATTATTACCAACAATACCTGCTGCCATGGAGCCGCCACTAACGTTGGCAAAACTGTAGCAGTTGATGACACGCGAAGTACCATCAAGCAAACCTACGATGCTTCCCACATTGCCGTCACCACTGATGGTACTAGTACTGCTTATGGCAGTGACATTACCATGATTATCTTTTGTTTCAGTGAGTGTACCCAACACACCGCAATTATAGATACGTGATTCACCTCTTGCTTCGTTACAGATAGCACCGACATTCTCCATATCGTCATCTCCGCCAATATCTCCACTAATATTAACATCTTTCAGGATGACATTCTTAATGGTTGCGCCATCTGCGTATGCCACCAAAGGATAAGCAAAAGATCGGGTAACCATATTGCCATCAATGGTTCCCTTGAAAGGATCGTCAGATGTGCCAATAGAGGCCGATAACGTGAAATTATTGTCAAGAATATAATTGCCGTTCATATCTGTGATTTCATTCGAAGAAGATACCTCAGCAGGAGGCAAAAATACAGCTTCACTGGAGTTGATATAACCAGCATGTGTAGCAATTGCTCTGATAGTTGTCGCGTTACCTTTTGCAAATGTCCCTGAGTAGGTCGTTGATGAAGAAGTCGCAGGATTCCCATTGGTTGTATAATGAATGGTGGCTCCTGCGGTAGCACAAGTGATGGTGACATTACCACCACTGACGGTGATAACAGGCCTTGCGCATTGAGGAATACTATATGTGGTCACAACTGTGGGGAAGTAATCACTCGTTCCCTTTGCAATAGCCTTGATAACTGTAATGGTTTCATCCAAAGTAACAGTAACAGATGTAGTACCGGAAGTAGGTGTTAAAGTAGTTGGCTTAGTTCCGTCTGTTGTATAATAGATAGTGGCTCCCGTCTCAGCAGTAATGGTAACAGTGCCATCAAAGTTGTTGGTGATGGTTGGCTTGTCGATGGTGGCGTTTTCAAGATAAAACTTTGCATTAGCGTCACTTTCAGTGTAAAGACCGATAATACCTCCTGTTGCAGGATAGCCTGCAGGGCCTCCGTTGCTTCCATTTCCTACAAGATAGTTCTTGTTGCCGTTATTGACAGTGTACCATTTGAAATCGCCATTCCAACCATCAGGTGATTTAGGTGATATAACCAAATAACTGGAAAAAGAATATATGGAAAACAATGCTTTGTCATCGAGATTACCTGTCACCTCTTCAAGATGCACACGCATACGATTGGCATTTGTAGTTCCGGTAATCTGACCATTAGATATTAGGTATTTGTCGTCAGCAGCATGCCTGATATAATAATAGTTTTCGGATGGATGCTTCTCAATATACCACACAGCATTAGAAGCATCGCCATCGTGATAGTCGTTTGTTTTGCATTTAAAGGTGGTAAGGAACGGATTCGGATAGGTATTACCGTCAGTAGACCATTTATCGTCTGGCATGTAATATATCCATTCTTCCGTTGGACATAGGTAATAGTTGTTGGCTGGTGTACTGGCATTATAGCCATTAGTACCAATATAATACACTCCCGAATAGTCTATCTGTCCCAACACCCCCGTGGTTCCTACTGTCATCATCACCAGGAGGAGCAGGCTGCGCAGCAGCCGGCTGTTACTGTGTATGGTCATATTTCTCATATTCCGTTTCATATCGTTGTGGTTCATATCTTGTGTCATAATTGGTTTAAAATGATGGCCTTGTCAAGTTCAAGCTTGTCTATGGCAAACAGTTTACGCCCTAAGTCCTTGAAAGAGGCTCCGCAATGCCACAACTCGTCATCCACAATAAGGAAACGGTCATGGAATGGATGAGCGAACGCTGCGATACTTATAGGCTGGGTGCTGTGTTCTTGATTATGTAGCTGTTGCAGACGCTGTATGCTGGCATCTACTTGTTCGGTATAGATGGTTGCCTGCACGCCGACATTCCGTACGTCCAAAAGGTCGAAGGTCTTTGCGTCAACATAGCTGTCAATAAGAATCACCTCCTTCTTGGCTGTCTTCACAAGGTCTTCCACGAACAGACGGGCTGAGAATACCTGACCTTGATGGAACACACCTACAACTGGCGGCAGGTTCGTCCGCACGAAGAAGTCTATCTTCTCTTGATGGTCTGTTAAGGTAGACTCAATATCTTTTATTTTATTTTGTTGGGAATCAAAGCGAGCATCTATGCGCCGTTCCAATTGTGACAATTGTTGGTTGATGGCATAGCCCCGGAGAAGTAGTTCTTTCAAAACAGAGGTGGCCCAAATCCTGAACTGAGTACCGCGTTTACTCTTCACCCTGTAGCCTACGGAAATAATGACATTCAGATTGTATATTTTTGTGGGTTTGAACTTTGACAGAGTATTATGCAAAATCTGCATATTACTTGTTTCCTGTAGTTCTCCCTCACGAAAGACATTGCCAATGTGTCTTGCTATCACTGATTGGTCTTTTTGGAACAACTCTGCCATTTGGGCCTGCGTAAGCCACACAGTATCATCAACAAGACGAACTTCCAGTCTGATGGTCTCATCGGGCTGGTACATCACTATTTCGCCTTTATAGCTCTCATTCCGTTTCATCGTCTTGTCTTTATATCTTTTGTTAATGACAGGTTCATTCTGCTTGTTCACTTATGGCTACAATACGGACTTAATGCGCGCATGCGCGCATATTACCTTGCAAAGGTACAGCTTTTTTGCGAAACTGCAAAACTTTTAACACAAATTTTACAAGGATGGTTTTTCCCCCTGCTTTTTTAGGTTTTTGGGGGCTGTGACGCTACGCGAATGCCCCGTGAATAGTCCGTGAATTGGTCGTGAATGGATATATGTATTCATGAGAATAAGCGTGATGTTGGCAAACTCTGCATACTCTGCATTGGCGATGGTCAACAGCTTGGCTTGCAGGATATTATTGGTAGTACACTTTGTTGTAAACTCTGCACCGAGCCCTGCATCTTCTTTTGGCTACTGCTATATCATTGCCTAAGTGACTCATACGATGCTAATTCGTTTCTAAAAATCTGACGAGCGATGTGCGCGTTTTTGTCCCAAGCCTTGGGACAAAAAAATAGCGTTAGTATTTTTCCAAACGGCGGCAGTTTTTTTCCAAACGGCGTTAGTATTTTTCCGAACAGTGCGGTTGAAAATTGAACGCAGAGGCGCATCCACAATTAGCGAATAACATTTGGCAACGATATAGCAGTTGACCTCTTGTGCGCAGCCGCTCCCGCGCGCGTGAGACATTTTTTGACGCTACAAGCGCTACTTTACAGCTAACTGCCTGGAATGCATACTGTTGCTTGTAGCTACATCGTTCTTTTTGGTGCTACTTTTGTAGCTACAGTTCCAAGCGGTGGCGGTTTTTTCCACTCGATGCTTCTCTCTGCCTGTAACTACAAGAGTAGCTCCTAAAAGAGGGATGTAGCTACAAACAACAGCTTGTCAATCAGTCGGTTTAGTGCTAAAGTAGCGCTTGTAGCGCTTTTTTTCGCTGTATATTACGCGCGCGCGTGCGCGCGAGAAGTAGGACACCCAATTGTTGTATCCCCAGACGGAGGCGGGCAGGCGAACGCAGGACGGGTGCTTCACATCCGGTAGCTAGCTACCGAAGAGACGCAAGAATGCGGCTGCGCACAATAGATAAACCGCTATGTCATTGCCTAACATTTTCCATGATTAGTGAATAACCTTTTCCATAATTAGTGAATAATATTTTCACCAATTAGTGAATAACTCAACTTTCTGGAGTATGAAAACGACCACAGATTGCACAGATTTAAAGGATTTTCTTTCGATTTTAGCGGCCAAGCCGCGATTCTGTTTGGATGGCACAGACTCCATGCGGCGCAGCTAATCTGTGAAATCAAGATGAAATCTGTGAAATAGCAGCAACCATGCGCAGCAAAAATCTGTGAAATCTGTGAAATCTGTGGTAAAATAGAACTAGCGAAACTTGAATGAATAATATTTTCCCCAATTAGCGAATAACCTTTTTCCACGATTAGCGAATATGCGTATTTGCGTTCGTTCAGCCTCTCACTTCTCGCTCATCACTGTTCAGACCTATGCAGGGTTGGTGCAGGGTTTGGAGTAAAGTGTGCACCAAGCAATCTGCTGGATGTCAGCAGATTGCGGTGCTCTAGTGCAGGGTTGCAGGGTTTTATGAGTTTCAGCTTATTTTGCGTATGCAGACGTCTATTTCACGGAGAGCTTCTTGCGGTACTGTCCGTCGGTGGTCTGTACGATGTAGACGGCTGCGTTGATGATGCGTGTCTCCACGGTCTGTCCCGGCTCGATGGTGAACTCTGCCAGGGGCTGTCCGGCCACGTTGACGATGCGTATCTCAGTGTTGCGTCTGAGTCCAGACTCTACGACAATCTTTCCGTCGCGTGCATAGGACTTCAGATAGCCGTTGTCCTGCGATTCTTCGTCGACGCCGAATGAGCCGTCGTGGTGTCCGAAGACAATTTGCTCGATGGCGCGTGTCTCGCGTGCTCCTGACAAGGTAGAGCCGACGAAGTAGGGACGGAAGGCAGGCACTTTGACGGGATCGGGGTCGGGCACGTCGTCTTCCGTGCTCTTGGCGGGCACGAGGTCGAAGCTTCCACCGTCGGCAGCCAGCGTGTAGGTGCTTTCCGTGCCTGCCTCGAACGAGTGGTTCAGGTAGCTGGGATAGAAGGTGTATGCCTGTCTGTTGTATGCCTGCATCACGCCGTTCTTCTCATCGTCGGTGCTGACGCCGATTCTCTCGCCCTTATTAGAGGCGAAGGTGATGGTCTGTTTGCCGGTAGGATCGGGTGTGGGAACGGCAGTCGTCGTGGGGTCGAACGTTCCGCTGAGGTCGAACTCATAGTAGGTGGCGCCTGGCAATCCGAGGATATAGGGCTTCGCCTTGGTCAGCGGTGCATATTGTTCGAACTTGTTGACCACGCCAGACCTGTCGGGCTTGTAGTAGGTCTGATATTCGTCTTCGTTGTAGTCCAGATGGTTGTGCCCGGCGGGTGCGTTGTAGAAGTAGTCCCACAGGAAGGAGTTGGTGACGGTCTTGTCGGCATCGTCATTCTTCGAGAACGGGTAGCTGAGTACGGCCTCCAGCACGCTGGTAGAGCCGCTCTTCATCGTCATCTCATTTCCATAGAGCTCGCGCAGCCAGTATTCGTGTCCCAGCTTGGAGTTGGTGTCGTTCTTGCTCTTCTCGCTTCCGCTGTAGAAGTGGGTTATCTCACCCTTCTTCTGGGTGGTCACCAGCTCGGCTGTGAAGGGCAGGCTGATGGCTTGCCATCCCTTGGTGCGGTCTACGAACTCGTTCTCGTCGGGTGTGCGCTGGTACCACATCAGGTGGTCGCTGTCGAACTTATAGCTCATCGGGGCGTTGAAGTCCTCCTTGTCCACGAGCAGGTGGTGGCGTGTGGCGATGTAGTCGTCGTCCTGCTTCACTGCCCAGTGGCCGTGTATGCTTGCTGGCGACTGGAAGGCCACGCAGCGGTAGCCCTCGGTGCTCTCGGCGTATTCTGGCTCCAGGAGGTAACTGCTCACCACGCTGCCGGTCTTTCCTGCTGCCGATGTGCCTGGCTCTTCGGTGTAGACCAGCAGGTTCTTCGTCAGGTCGACATTGCGGAAGCTGGTCAGGCCGTCGTCGTCGAGCAGTGGCGGGAAGAAGGCATATTTGTCGGTTGTGTTTTCGTCGCTCGGCTTCGATGTCTTCGACCATTCCGACCAGCCTTTCTTGTAGGCGTGGGTCACGTCGTTGTGGCCTGTGAAGTCGATGGCCGTCATGTCTAGATATGCCTCTCGTGCAGTGACGTGGGCAGCCACTTGCTCGTTGGTGAGCTTCTCATGGGCGGCGAAGACGGCGTAGGGGTTGAAGTGTGCCACCTTCATGTCGTAGTTGCGGAAGTAGGCCGGAGCGCGGTAGACGCGGTTGCCGCTGATGTCGGTCAGCACACGGCCGTTGTCATCGCGGTTGATGGCCTCGGGCACCTCCTGGTGTGTGAGTCCCTCCACGTGGTTGTAGTTCAGTGCCTGTCCGAAGAAGAGGTAGTCGTCGGGCCAGATGGGGTACCAGCCGGTGCTCTTCACGGTCTCTTCCTGGGTTGCAGGATTGATTTCCTTCTCTACATAGTAGCGCTCGCTTTCTGTTGTCGTGGTGTGGTTGGCAAAGCGGAAGTCACCGTCGGCGAAGCGCTCCTCTACATACCTCAGGCCGTTGGTGCCCGATGAGCAGAGGGTGGGATCATTGGCATAGTATTTCTTGTCGCTGAGCACTGGGGTGTCGTCCTCGCCGAAGGTGAGGTAGCGGTACTCCTGCGTCGGGTCACCAGTGAGGACCTGCTTGTCGCAGTAGCGGCGGTAGAGGTAGAAGTTGTTCAGGTTGTAGGCCACTGTGCCGTTATAGAAGGCTGTGCTCGGCATCCTCGTGGGTACGCCATAGCTGCTGCCAGCGGTGTGTTCCGGATACTTATTCGTTGCATCGTCGTCCTCTTCGTAGTAGCAGTTCACCATCTGGATGGCACCTCTTACAGCTATATCTTCTGCAGTTCTGGATGGAGTGCCGAAGACGGGGGCGGAAGTTTTGGCCTGGTCGGCCGACGAGCTCACCCAGCAGCTCTCCACATATCCGCTGCCTGCATCGGCAATACCGGCACCGGTGAACGTTCCGCTGACACCGAGGTTGTAGACCTCGCCGCACAGGGTGCTGAAGAGCGAGCCGGTCTTTCCGGCATCCGTCGTGGCCGAAAGGTCGGGCTTGAGGCCGCTGATGTGGTGGCCGTCGCCGTGCAGCGTGCCGGCGAAGCAGTCGGTCAAGCCGATGGGCGTCCAGGGAATGGTCTGCGTGATGGTCTCGGGTGCATCCGGATTGCTTTCATGCTCAGGATTGCTGACTTCTTCGGTGCCTCGCTCGATGTCCGTGCGGAGGATGAACTCCAGGTTCTTACCAGCCCTCACACCCTTGACGTATGTTGAGCCGTCGTAGATGTTGGTTCCCGAATTGGTGCTGTTGTTCAGCAGTGAGTGGCCTTCAAGGCGGGAGCCTTCGGCTGGCGCTGTGGTCATCAGGCTGAGGTCGTAGAAGTCCTTCAGAAGGTCGAGACCGTCCTGCTGGCTCTCGCTGTAGTCGTTGATGTAGATCTTTGAGTCGCGCTGCAGGCGGGTACGGTCGTAGTCCACAAAGAGGTGATTCTCCTTGTCGTCCATCACTTCCTTCAGGTCGTGGTAGTTGGCCACATGCACCGGCACGTGGTTGGAGTAGGTCTTCTTGTTGAAGGACTGTGCATAGTAGGCAATGTAGAAGCCGTCCTGATACCAATAGAGCGGTTCATTGCTTGGGGTATAGTCCTTGAACTTGATGTGGCTCTCGGCATCGGTCTTGTTGGCATAGAGCTCCCAGCCGCCGCTGATGATTTCCTCGTCGCTGTCTATGCCGGGCACGGCCATGGTGATGCTGGTGCCGGGCAGCACGAGGTCAGGCTCGAGGATGTCCTCGATGACGGGTACGCCGTTCTCAAACGTGATGTGTATTCTCACCACATGGCGCTCGGTGATAGGCGTGATGTGCATGCCTGACTCGTCGCTCTCCTCGTAGTCGTACTGATAGACCACCGTGATGATTTTCTCCTTGGTGAGATCATCATAGTTGGACTCACGGTTCACGAAGAAGGTGATGGTTTCTGTAGGCGTGACGCCGTGGATGGTGAAGCCTGTCTGCTGGTTGATAAGGCTTCGGTAGCCATATTGGTAGCTGTTGTTCTGACCGTCTCCGTCTTGGCTGATGAGGAAGCCGAGAGGCACTTCTTGCCCTGCACTCTTCATGTTAGTGGTTAGTTCTCCATCCGTACCTACCTCCTTGACCGATGTTCCTCCTGCTGCAATGGTGTAGGGGTCACGACAGTAGTAATAGGTGCCGCGTGCGGTGAAGGTGAACTCAGTGACGTTCGGCCAGAGATTCAGTTGTCCCTCCCCAGTCAAATGAGGCAGTGCTTCATACGTTTTTTCGTCAATGACCTGTCCCACGGCGAAAGGCTCATTATAGAAGAAATCGGTATTGACTACGTAGTATTTCTTGGGTTCGTTATTCTCGTCTACTACATCCTCGACATCAATGGGCGCATAGTGGTACTGCTCGTTAATCAGTGACTCGAAGACGTCGTCTTCCAGCACGTCGCCTTCCACTATCGTCGAAACGGTTTCCTCTGTTCCGTTGGCATGAGTCACCTTGACGCTGCCACCCTGCACAACCATGCTGGTGCCATTGGTACCGTCGAACGTTGCCGTGTAATCGAGTGGTGTGCTGAGCGAGTAGTGGGCAGCATTGGCATTAGCCCCCGCCAAATCGGCAGCCTTACTGTCATACTGGTACTTCATGCCTTGCGTCTGTCCGTAGGTCGGGTCGATGAGCAGGTCGAGGGCGTCGTAGTTGAACTCGAAGTTTTCGCGCTCTTCTTCCGACAAGGAGCTGAAGGTCTCCAGTGCACGGTAGTTCACGTCCTTTTCGAAGTAGGTGCCGCCATACAGGCCTTCCTTCGTGCAGTAATAAGCGGGTACAACCAGCTTGTCAAGCTCAGTAGCCATGTCGCTATACTCTGTCTTCAGGTCATCCAGCTCCTGTTTAGTCATCAGCTCGTTGATGAAGATGTACTTTGTAGGCGAGAGCTGGATACTACCTATGCAGACGTAGGCAGGCTTAACGTCGTTTGAGTTTAGGTTACCTGCCTCGGTGGCGGAAACAGCAGCCCCGGGATAGTAGCGACGGTCGGAAGTCGAACATTCGTTCAACACCACGTATGCGGCTTCAAACTCGGCCTGTCCTGTGTCAGGAATAGCTCCCGTAGGCAGTTGCGAATATTCATTATAGATTTTCTGTGGGATAATCCGTGAAATCTTATATTCGCGCTGACCAAGCAGCTTGCCGCTTTGGGTCTCACCAAGCTTATCCGCTCTCAGATGATAGGTGGGCCCGTCTTCATAGCCGGTGCCGCTTGCCTGCTGCTTCTCATGCGTAGCACTGCTGACCTTTGTGTACCAGTCGTTCCAGATGCCAGGATTGGTCAGCTCGTGGGTCAGTATATAGCCGCTGGTGTGGCTGACGTCGTTTGACGAGTGGAACACGGAGTTGAAGGGCACATACACGGGAGTGACGCCGTCAACGTCGGTAACGGCCACTTCGTTGCCTTCCTCGTCGATGACCACCTTCTGAACCACCTTTTCCGGGTCGTCGATTCCGTCATCTGGTGTAAGGTCTACCATTACGGCCTTATCCCACAGCCTGTCATAGTCATCTGGCAGCATGACATAGCCTTCAGGATGTGACTCCTTGTCGGCTCCCGAGCCTACCACGCAGGGAGCTGTAGTGACGTAGGTGTCTTTTACGAAGAGGTTCTGCTCTGCCTTAGGCAGCAGATACCAGTCCCAATAGCTGATGGGGGTGTTCAACTCGTATGTCACATCGTTGATGACCAGTTTCTGCTCACCGCTCAGCGGGGTCTTGGTGCTGGCATTATAAGAGGAATAGTAGGCATAGAGGTTGGGCTGCACGTCGAGCAGCTTCATCTTGTTGTGTGAAGCGGCCGAGACAGTGATGGGCAGGGCCACGGTCTCGCTGTAGGCGTTGGGATTGCCGGTGACGGCCGTGATATAGCGGTCGTAGACATACACGGTGCCCCTGATGTACCATTTGTGAGCCGGCACACGCTTGGCATCCGACATCAGATAACGGTTGTTCTCGTCGTGGCAGTCATCGATGATAACCTGGGTGTTGTGCACAAAGTTGCCGGAGGTCTCCCAATACTCCTGACTGTTGGTGGCCGTTGTTTCCTCCGTCTCGATATACTTCCAGCTCTTGTTGGTAGCCGCACGGGCGCCGTTGATGCCGCCGCTCAAGTTCATCTCGGTTAAGAGCGTCTGCCTCTTGCCTGTGGCCTCACGCACACCATGGATGTTCTTGGCATAGACGTATCCGCCGCCAAGGCCATTGGAAATATTGATAAGGTCTAGCTCCACCACGCCGGTAATTGGGCCCCAAACCTTCTCAGTGAGCGTCTTGCCCGTACTCTCCTCGGTGGTCAGCTCCAAATAGACACCGGAGGCCAGGGCCACCTGGTTATGGCTTTTGCCGTTGTTGCGACGGGGATCCCTGGAATACTCTATCTTCCAGTCTGAGAAAGAGGCCACGCCGTATGCCTTGCCATTGGCATCAGTCTTGTATTTTCCAGTATCCTTATTGTCGGTATAACGCACATCACCATAGAAATCCACGTCGCTGGTCAGGGCTCCGAGATAGTTGACGACATTGTAGATGCCGAAATAGTTGCCGTGAGTAGCATAGTCACCAGTGTCACCAGAAATACCCGATGCCTTCTTGTTCAACGACACTTCGCGCACACGGTTGATGGTGTAGTTCGTCTTATCCTCGAGATCGACCACACGGTCACGGGCACCCTTCATCACCATTCGGCTGCCAAAGACGCCGCAGAAGTCGGCACGCTGGATGGTGTTCATGATGCGGCCGGCATAGCGCGATACCACTCCGTTCTGAATCCAATACTCAGCCTTGGGTTCGGAATCATCCCCAATGATGGCAGACTGGTTTTCGAACAACACCAACAGTTCGTCCTTGGGCAGGGTGGAACCCGGTTTATAGGTTGTGCCCTCGTTGTCTGTACACTCCTTCTGGCACTTGTATTTGATTTCGTAGTAGTTTTGTTCGCGGGGCGGAAGCTCATCGTATTCGCTGGAGCCTATCTCTTCCTTGATGTTGAAGTAGTCGGTGCCGTAGTTGGTGATGTTCAGCTCACGGTAGCCGTCGACAAAGGTCAGGTTGCCGTCGCCGTACAGGCCGCCGGTATAGCCCGTGCCGATGGTGATGAGGTCGCGGTTGTAGGCATCGTGGATGGTGGCGGTGGCATTGCCGAACACCGTATTGGTGTTGGCAAACATCTCACTGCCAATGCCGATATTTCCTCCGGCAAAGACGGCATTGTGGATGATGACGCCACGCTCCACAAATTTGTCGCCGACCCTTGAGCCGGTATCCAGATTGTCCCAGCCCGAGGCCCAAACGCCGCTGTCCTTATCCTTCTTGCCCAGGGTGTTCAGGTACGACGTGGGGATGTAGTCGCCAGCGTCGTAGGTCTTGCCGCCGTAGTTGATGGAAGTATTCTTGACCTGCAGCCACGGCTCTACCAGCACATGGCAGTCCTCCGTCAGGTGCTTCTCTGCGCCAGTGGCAATCGCATTTCCGCTGTCGTCTATAAACGCCGTGCCATTGTATTTGTAGTAGTAGCCTTCATCGCCTTTGTCATAGCGTTGGCTGCCTGCAGGTTTCTTGCCAATGTATAAGGTGCCGTCCAGCTCGTATGCGCTGTAGACAGAACCCTCGTCGCCGCCGCCGAAGACGTTGCCGTATTGCTTAAGCGTGGTCATGTCTTCCACGGTTCCCACCTCGCCGCCATAGATGTTCACATCGGTCTGTCCGAAGACGTATCCCTTACAGCCGAGGTCAACGGTGGCCAGTACTTCAGGCTTCATATACATCGTACCGTCGCCGCCCCAACTGTCCTTGCCTCGGCCGCCGCCAAAGACGTTGCGCAGCACATGGCCGTTGAACATCCTGATATGGGTCTCACCGGCCTTGAAGATGCGGGCATCGCCGTTCTGGAGACCTGCGGAATAGGTGCCAGTCTTCATCGTGCCGCGGCCTATAGGCCCAATCTCTCCGCCGCCGTAGACACTGCCGCGGACAGTGCCCCCGTAAAGGGTAACATTGGCAATGTCCACGTAGCTGTTCACCACATAGCCGCCACCGAAGATGTTGCCTGAAAGATCGAGGTCGCCGGGCTTCTGGTCGTCCAGCTCAGGCACATAGCTGTATGCTGGCGCACTCTCGGTTCCGGTGTTCTTGTAGCGGTAGCCAATCATGCCGTTGTTCAGGGTCACGTTGGAGGTACCGTAGACCGAGCCGCCCTCGCCGCCGCCATAGACGTTGCGGGTGATGGCGGGAGCACCGCCGGTGAAGGTGTCGGCACCTGTCTTGCCAATAACCACATACGACTCGGCAGGACGGTCGCCAGTGGTGCCTGTGGTGATGCTGCCCTCATGGTGACCCACATGCCCCTCGTAGCCGCCGCCATAGACGTTACGTGCCGTGCCGCCCTGAATGTAGGCGTTGGCAGTGGCTGTGAATTTGTTTCCCTCAATGTCGAAAACTTCAGCACCGAAGAGGTTGTCAAGGCCACCGGCACGGCCGCCGGCGTAGACATCCTTCTGCACCTCACCACCGAGCACGGCAACGTATGTGCTGCCATAGACATCGCCGCTGAGCTTCACAGAGGCATCGCCCAGGCCGCCTCCATAAGCATAGCCCTCGACGATGGCGCCTTCGTTGATGATGACGTTGGTGTTGTGTTTCGTCTTGCCGTCCAACTGGGCTGCCGTCTTGTCGTCAAGCTCTGCCCGGGGGCTTACCTGGTCAAGATTGGTAAGACTGTTGTGGGCATAGTCTGTCCATTCACCGTCGCCGTCAGCGTCGGGGATATAGTAGCTGCCTATCGCCCAGGCATCATTCCAGTCGGAAGCCCATCGGGCTTTCAGCTCGGCGGTATTAGGAATCCGTTTCCCGTCGGTCAGCGTCCACTTGCTTGAATCTTTCCAGAAAGGATCGTCTTTGGAAATTTGGTCAGACGGGCCGTCCTTATATAGTGTTATATAGGCTTGCACGCTTGCGGAGTTGAGCACGTGGCCCATCTCGCCGCCACCGTAAACATTATAGACTCTGGCACCTGGCTCAAGATTCACTTCAGTATATTCCGACCATGTGTCGACACCGCGTCCGGCACCATAGACCGTACCGGTATAGCCCTTGTCGTTGGTGATGACAGGTGCGGAGATGTTCACCTTCGTAAAGAGCGTGCGGCGCTCGCTGTTGTTGCCGCCATAGATAGCACCGGTGACTCGGGCCTTATCGTTGTGGGTACGGTAGTTCACGTTCGACTCGTAGACGTCGCATGGTGGGAGAATCTGCGTGCCGTAGGCTCCACCGAAGATGTTGTTGATGATGACGGAGGATTGCTCAGGCACGTTCACCAGGGTGCGCCGGGTGATGCCTTCGTGGTAGGAGCCGCCGTAGGCAGCACTGATCTGGCCGCGTGCCAGGTCGATGATGGCTGACGCCTTGTCGAGGTTGAAGCCGTCGGCCAGGGTCGCCGCTGCTTCAAAGCCCATGCCCAGGCCGTTGTTGCTGCCGCCGCCGAACACCTCGGTGTTGGCAAAGTATCCCTTCTCGTCGGCGATGTCTATCAGCACGTAGCTGCGGTTCTGCATCTCGTCGCCTTTGCGGTAGCCGGGATAGCCCTCGCCGGCGCCGAATACCATGTCGGCATGGTTTTGGGCATTGTCAAGGGGACGGAAATTGATGAAGGCATTGTTCAGCTTGGGGGAGGAATAATTGGGGGCAGGGAACTCGCCCTCGTAGTCGTAGTCGCCGAAGCAGCCGCCGAAGATGGTCTTCATGTTTCCCTGGCGATACTCCACGTAGGCATTGGCCTGCAGCACGTCCTTGATGCCGTCGCCGTCGGCGTCGGTGGGGTGAACCATGGGCAGTGCTTCGTCGCTGACGCGGTCGGTGTAGTCTTTCGTGCCTTTGATTTCGCCGCCCAGGTCGTTGCCGCCGTAGATATGATCGCGCAGGTAGGGGAAGCCGTTCAGACCCACGTAGGTCTCGGTATGGCCGAGAATATCGGCGTTGCACGAGCCGGCGAACAAGTTGAACAGACGACCGTTGTCCAGGTTCACGTGGGTGCTGCCGAGGACGGGGCCTTCGAAGCCGCCGCCATAGATAAACTCCACGTCGGCCAAGTCGGCAGGACTGTTGGAGCCTCGGGGCACACCCTCGCCATTATCGGGGTCGTTGAGGGTGATGTAGGTGCTGTATTTCTCTTCGTAGTCAGCATTGCCGACGGTGGGATAGTTGTAGTAGCCGCCTTCGTAAGCTTCTGTGGCAGGATTCAGCGTGCCTTCCGTCCAGTCGGCCTTGCCGATGGCTCCGCTCTCGCTGCCGCCAAAGACCTGGAAGGTGTAGCCCTTGGTGATGTTGATGGTGGAGCTGCCCCAAATCTGCGTGCCGGCACCCTTGCCGCCGCCAAAGACGGTCAGTGCCTCGCCCAGCACGTCCATGCCCTGCTCGTTGAGGATGACGCCGGAGTTGCGCTTCGTGATGTTGTAACCGCCCGACGGGGGCTCGTAGAGGATGTCGTCGCCATCTTCCTCTCCCTCAAAGGCAGCGAATATTTCGTGACGGTTGTGCAGCGAGCCGTTCAGGTTGATGACCACGTTGCCGTTGACATGGCCGCTCTCGTAGCAGCCGCCGTAGAGGTTGCCGCCCAGGAGACGGCGGTTGACGTAGGAATTCTGGGCGATGTCTGCGGCGGTCTCGCCTTCTTCGCCAGTTGAGCACCAGGTGTCATTGTCGAAGGCCACAGGTTGGTGATTGCCCTCGGCATCCTTGAAATTCTTGATGGTGTTCCACTCCAGCGTATACGGGGTGGTGGTCTTGTTCAGACGCTGCGGCTGGAACCTGAGCTTGGAGAGGGTTATCAGCACGCGGTCTCTGATTTTCCCGTCTTCCAGATAGCCGCCTTCTGCCTGTTCATCGGCAGAACCCAGAATGCCTCCCTCGAAGCGGGCATTGTAGCTCGTTTTCGCAATGTTGGCATTGTTGCATCCGGCCACCAGTCTGTCGTAGATGTAGACGGGTGCTTCAGGCTTTATCTCGATGGGGCCGCTGTAGGTCATGCTGCCTCGGTTGCCGCCATAGTAGAGCGAACCGATGTGGGAGGAGTAGGGCTCGTAGTCATAATGGTCGCCTTTCTTGCTGTCTTCAATAGTCAGGCGGGGCCTCTGGCTCATGGACACGCCCGACATGTAGATGGCCATCTGGGCGGGATCGGTCAGGTCCATGGTGTTATACTGACTCCCGTCTGATGTCTTGTCTGTGCTCTTATAGACATGCAGTACGCCTTCATCCTTTGTGACTTTACCAGATTCATCCTTTTCCACTGCGTTGAAGGTCACCATACCCTCGCCGTTGTTGCCAAGGAATACTTTGTCAATAATGGAGTGGGAACCTATCTTCAGCTCCGTCAGCGGATAGTTGGGCAGGTTCCTGTCCTCAGACTTCAGCGTGGCGCAGTTGCCGCCTACGTAGACGGAACCGCCGATGATGGTGGGATGGTCTTCGTCCTTACCTCTCACCAGGATAGACACCTGCTCGGCATTGGGGCGCACATCGAGCAGGCCCGCCACGGCGCTCTTGCCCGTATGGTCGTAGTAATAGTCGCTAAAGCCCTCCTTGTCCTTCAGCTCCTCATTGTCGGTATAGGCGTAGGCACCGTTGCCGCCGCCATACACGTTGCCTCGGACGTCATGAAGTATGCCTACGGCATTGCCGAAATAGACCTTGCCTCTGACATCATTGCCGCCATACACGTTATTGACATCGCCGCCTTTGATAATGACACGGGCCGCCAGGTTGGGCGGGAAGTTGTAGTCGTTGATGTCGTTGATGACTTTATCTATTTCCTCATACGTTGTACCGTTCTTCTTCATGGGATGGACATCGGCCATTCGGCAGCCGCCGAAAAGATTGTCGACAACGATTTTCGACGTTTCGGGAATCTCCAGGAACAGACCGTGCTCGTAGATCATGGCACCCTTGTTGCCGCCGCTGTAGAGGTAGCGTACTGCACCCTCCTGAAGGTTCCAGGTGGGGCGGATGTCCATTGTGGCCTTGTTGTTGCCGCCGAATAGACTGCCTATCTGGAACTCGTCGCTCTCAAGGTGCGACAGGCCGTTCCAGACGCCCATCTCGCGGAAGCGAACCTCCTTGAGCAGATCTTCCCCGTTGCTGGTAATCTGGGTCACCGTATTGCTGAGGTTGTCGACACAGATGACCGCCTTTTCCGTCACGGTGGCGTTGTTGCCGCCGCCGTAGGCATCGGCTATGGTGCCGCCATGAATGTCGATAAAGCTCTTGGCCAGCTCGGGAATGTTGAAGCCGGCTTCACCCTCGTCGGTGACCTTCGTGGCGATGGGGTCGGTATCACCCTCTTTGAAGAATATCTTGTGGGTGACTTTATTGTTCGCCGCAGGAGAAGAGGAATAGAAGTAGTCGCCGTTGCCGCCGCCGAAGAGCTTGCCGATAAAGATTTTCTTGTTGCCCTCGGCCAGTGTGGCGGGAGTCTTGATGTCATCGGTAGTCTTGCCGTATGCAGGATCGCCAGCCTGTGCATTATCTATCTCTTCTTGTGTATAGTGAACAGCGGCATTCATCTTTGACGACACGCGCACAAAGCTGTTCCAGGTGTTGTCAACCTCTTTTGCCGAGGCATCTGTCAGCTCTGCGGGCAACCGCTTGGTGGCCTTGGGGTTGGAGCCGATGACGCCGGAGATGTCGTTACCGCCATAGACCTGATTGATGACCATATCGCTGGAAGCATGGGCACCGTCGATGTGGACATAGGCGCTGCCGCCCACGTTGGCCATGCGGGCACCGCCGAATACCTTGCCTGAAGGACTCTCGGCAATGGGATCTGTGGTGGTGGAGCCTGTGCCTGTCGTACTGGCGTCGGCAGTCCGCGCACCGATGTTGCCGGCGTACACGGAGACGTTGGTGTTGCCCTTCACCTCGCCCTTGTTGCCGCCGCCATAGACATTGCCGCCAATCTTGATGGTAATCTCGTCGCCAGTGGTGTCATTGGTGTCATTGGTGTCGTCACCATTGGTGGTCTGCGCTACGCTAAACGACAAATGGCAGATGACGAATGATAAGGTAATCATCCATCGCTTAGTCCATTTCCAGTTATATATGTAGCGCATCATACTCATTTTTTATTTCTCATTTATCAGTTCACCACAAACTTCGGCTCCGGGTTCTCCAGGTCAGGGTCGGACATCACGTAGAGGTAGGTGGGTTCTACGGTGATGTTGATATGGTGCATCTGTCCTCTTGTCAGGTAATACGTCAGTCCGATTTCGTTGCGGGCCACTCGGTCTTTACTGATCAGATTTCCATCTGGATGATCCTGGTCAATATTCTTGTCGTAGACGTCGTAGGTGGTCTCAAGAATGAACCGCTGATTGGTGGAGGGGCACAGGCAGGCATAGAAATTCTCGTAATTATCGCCTGAGGGCAGCGTCTTGGGCTCGCCATTGTATATCTCGGCCGTCTTGGGGCTGGTGCCTCTGACCATGTTCTTGATAACCACCGAGCGGAGGGGGTCGGTGCTCGCGTTGCCGCCCGTGTTGGCAGCTATCGTCACCTCGACCGTGACGGTCTCCACCACGTCGGTTTCGCCCAAACCGGGAATCGACTTCAGCTTGAGGTTCTTCACCTTGATGCTGCGCAGCTTGCTGTATTCGGGACCCAGCCTCATGTTGAACTGCAGGCCGGCATAAAGATGGTCGACGAGCAGGTAGATGAAGTCGCCCTCGGTGTCGGGGTAATAGTCGAAATAGCCCAGGCGGCCAGACATGTCGCTGGGGACAGTGGTGTTGCCCTCGCCCTTGCCATAGCCTTTCAGTCCCACGATGACGCAGATGTCGTTGGCTGTGAGGGCGTTCAGATTGTTCAGCGTCAGTACAGCACCCTTCTCGAAGGAGGCGGGGACGGCGTCGCTGGTGTTGTCGTCGTAGGGCTTGACGGTCACTGTGTCGTTCACGTCCGACTTGGGCATGAAGCCGTAGAGGTGGTAGGTGTCATTGTCAGTGGCTTCGGCTCGCAGCGAATAGAGGGGCACCTTCGTTTGCCAAGTGTGGACGGGGTCGCCCTCGGTGTCCTCCACATGGTTGAACAGGCAGGATATGTATTTGGGACCGCTTCCCATGTCGTAGGTCATGTAGCCTTGAATCTGCATGATGGGATGGGCAGAGGTGGCATGGGAATATTGCTCGAAGCCGGTAGGAAGGGTGGTGGCACGCGTGGTGGCGTCGCTGTTTTGGAACGAGGTGGTGCCCAGCGACAGGCGTAGCGTATGTGTGCGCTGCCCCTCAGCGACGTCGGCAGTGTCATCGGCACAGCCTGCCAGCGCAAGTATTCCACCCACGCAGAGCATCATGGCAATATGTCGCAGTTCATTTCTCACTTATTCCTTGTTTCCTTATTACTTATTACTTCTCACTTATTACTTATTACTTACTTCTCGCTTCTCCCTTCTCTCACCAGTTATAGACAATCGGGTTTTCTGAGTTTGGGTCATCATTCCAGCTCCTCATGCCGATATGGGTCACCGTGAGGGTATATATCTCGGAGTCCATATAGTAGATGTAGACTATCCATGAGTGGTTGCGCAGGAAGTCGCCCGGCGCGGCCATGGAGAAGGTGACTTTTTTTTGAGTGTTCTCGCTTTCCGTGGCCTTTTTGTAAGTATAGCGGATGGTGCCCGTCAGCTGCTTGTCGCTCTCGCGCAGGTAGGTCAGGCCGAGCTGCATCAGCTGGGGGAGGTCGGATTCGCTTAGGGAGGATAGCTCTGTCACTTTATGAGTGGTGCCATAGTTTTGCAGCCATTTCAGGTTTCCTGCCTTGTCCGACTCTTTGAGGTTTGCAGCCGCGTCAACCAGGTTCTCATAGTCCTGGGCATTCTGGGTCTCGTAGGCGTAGACCAGGGGATTCACGACAGCTGGAAGAGCTTTATGATGCGTTTCCGGGCTGCCCGAAACGACAGCATGAACCAGTGCCTCTATCTCTTTCCCCGTTCCAACGAAGGTGATGGCATCGTCGGTATAGTATTTCCCTGTATAGCTTGTCGTTCCTGGCAGGAGGCTTGTCTGTGTGGGTATCAGCCCCGCGTCCAGCTTGATCTCATCAATGCTCACCAGTTGTTTGGCTTGCTGTTCGCCTGCTATCTGGCAGAGCACGAAGCGGAGCTTCGACACGGCGCGGGTGAGTTCCAGGACGGTGGTCTCGTTCTCCGTGGGGCCGATGCGAAGGGTGGGGTAGGAACCCCAGATGGGCTGGTTCTCGGCAACGGCCGACATGGGGAGGCCGCTGGTGGCTATCTCGTCTTTGCCATAAAGGGTGGTCGTGCCGAAATATTCGGTGTTGATGACTGCTGCATCCAAGTCTTGGCGTGTGGTATTCTTATCGAGTGATGTCAGCCCCACGCTTCCTGCATTGGCAACCACATAGACGTCGACCGCCTCGAGGGTCTTGACGAAGTCGCGGTCGAGCAGCATCTGATATTTCTGGGAGCCGGTCTCGTTGAGGAACACAGGGTCGGGCTCAAGGTAGCCCACGGCCTTTGCGGTGCTGGCATCGCTGTGGCGGAACGCCCATATCTGCAGGCTGTGTATCTTGCTCTCGGCTTCGTAGATGGCAGCTATCGGCCCTACGTCGGCACGGGTGACAATGGGACGGTCGGGGGCATATACATAGATGTCGAGGTAGCAGTCGTCGGTCTCAGGATTGACAACCACGCCGCCGTCGCCCTCGCTGTCGCCAGAGACGCACGCCATCATCAGCATGCTCAACAGCAGCAGCAAGGCTCCACCAATATCTATTGTCAATCTCCTCATTATTTATATAACTCTAAATTCCTAATTCCTAACTCCAAACACCAAACACCAAACTCCAAACACCAAACACCAAACACCAAACACCAAACTCCAAACTCAAAGCGGTACATTCGTCGTGGTGGCCTGAATCCAGTCGGGCACCAGCCGGATGCCTATCTCCAGCCTCGGGTCGAGCAGGTCGGGCAGGTAGGTGTATGCCTGCTGGAGACTTCTAATGATGACTGTGCCGCGTGTAATGAAATCCTTGGTGAAGACGCGCTTGGTGTGCTCACCTTCGGAGGCAATATAATTCGGTCGGATGGTGCCTACAAGGTAGAACTTCGCTCCCTGGAACACTTTGCCGTTGTAGCCCTGGAAGTCTGTACCGCTGTTGTTGGTGAACTCCAGGGCGAAACGTACCTCGGCGTCGTCTTTCGTCTGGAGCACCAGCGTGTTGGTATAGGCGGTGGGGGCTGGTGTGGTCGATGACGAAGTGGGCATTCTTGTGGCCTCTCCCATGGAGAAACCTGTTATATCTTTGTCGTAGATAATTTTCTCGTCGACATTGTCCATGGGCGTGAATTCGTAGTTTTGCTGGTACTGACCGCTGACGAAGACGGCAGTCAGGGGGAAGGTGGCGGGGGTGGCAGGTGTCTCGTCGCTAGCGGGGGCACTTGCGTTAATCGGAATCTGAGTACCGGCAGCGTCTGTTAGTTGGCTGTTTACTACTAGTCCTATCTGTAGACAGCCCACGGCATAATGCAGAGGGTCGACGATGGCCACGGAGTGGACGCTGTTGTTCATCACGCCGTAGCCTTCATCATATTCGGCCAGCACCTTGTCCCATGTGTTGCCCTCGGAAGTATCTTCATAGTGCTCTCTCAGACTCTTGTTAGAGGTCTTAATGGGGCTATTGGCATAGTAGTACAGCTCGGCGGGATAGATAAAGCGGTCCAGGCTGTTGATGTTGTCCTCAGGTGTAGTCTGAACCTGGGGGACAAAGCGATATTCGCTTTCATTCGCAGGCTTCATCCACCTTACCACAGCAGCTCCCTCGGGCAAGAGGATGTTCTCAGGGTAGCCATCGTCGGGGACAGCAGGGTTATCAGTGACAGCATCAGGTGCTGTCGGCATGGATATAGTGACATAGTTCTCGCTTGCCCATGCTTCTACCCATGCTGCCAGCTTCGCTGCATTCTTGCTGGAGCTGGCCACAGGATGCCCCTTGTTGACGAACTCATAGAAAAATTCTGCTTTATCCGTTGGAATGGCATTGGCAATGTCTGTTAAGTAGGTGGCGATGGCCGTCGCCTTAGCATCGGTGGCGGGTGTCGTACTGTTAGCCGCAGTCGTTGTCGTGTAAATCTGTTCTGGCGCAAAGGAAACGTCAGCCGTCGTCAATTTTGCTTTCGATTCTAGGAAATCTGATGTGATGGATGGCGTGATGATGCCATTCACGAATAATCCGCCATTATCCGGCACAGCACGTGCATAGCAGAGGAAATAATCCGTTTCGTTGGGTATCTCCGCCCTTTTATCGTCGAGATAGTAATAGTGGGTGGAATTTACGATAGCCATGTCTTCGGTCGTGGCATTGCCGTCGAGCGATTCCGCCATGGAACTGCTTTTGAAGGGGAAGAGCCACAAGTCCTGTATTCCGCGGAATAGCTGCCCCTCCTGCTGGGTGACGGCATCGCTCATGCGCGTGGCCCTCAGGGTGGACACGCAGAACGCCAGACTGGGGCCGGTGGCCTTGCCGACGGCAGGGTCATCTTCATATTCGCGACAGCCCGTCAGGGCTGTCAGCGCCAGCAACGTCAGTACTATGTGTCTTATTCCGTTCAATTCGTATGGTTCGTCTTTATTCGTTGTTTCTAAATCTCAGGTTCGTAGGTGTTTCCCTGTTTCCAGTTCAGTAGCACGCTGACGCCCACCTCCTGTCGTGAGGGGACCACGCTGCCGTCGCTCTGCAGGAAGCCCTTCACGATGCGCAGCTGTCCGGCAGGCAGTCGGGTAGGGATGTAGAGGCAGCTCTCGGTGACGGTGCCGTCCGTCAGTGTCACGTAGACGTGTATCTGCCAGCAGGCATTGTTCTCGTCGGCGGTCATCCCGGCCCGTGTGGCGGGCTGGTCGGGCGAGGGGAAGCACTTCCCGTAGAGGCAGTGCAGGCCGCTGCCGCCAGTGTCGAGGGTGGCCATGCGTACGGGCCGGCTGCGGTCGAAGCTGTAGGTGCTGTCGTTGACCGCGAAGCTGCTCGCGGTGCCGGCGATGCAGGCGCGGATGCTGCGGAACTGGTTTGTGCCGGGGTCGAGGACCAGGGCGGCGGCGCTGTTTTGCATGTAGAGCCAGACGTGGAAGGTCTGGTCTTTGACGCTCTGGTTTTCGATGTCGATGTTTGTCCGGGCAGTGAAGAGTCCGCTGCTGTGGCTGTCGATGCTGTCGGCGACTGGCTGGCTGATGGTATAGGCTGACAGCTCGTTGCTGCCGCTGGTGGTAAGGTTCTGCCCGGCGGTGGTGTTGGCCACGCCAAGGTGGCGGTAGTTACGGGCGGGCAGATAGATGGTGTAAGATGCCTCGTTGGCATCGATGATGTGGCTCTCGTGGTGGGCCAGTCCCTGAGTGGAGAAGAACGAGAGGTCGAGGTCGTGGGCACGGTCGCTGAAATAGCTCGACAGGGCTTGGCGCAGCTGTTCTGCCACCAGCAGCTCCGGCGGCGTGGTCAGCTCTGTCACCAGCTCTGTCTGCATGTTCGTCAGCAGTTCCATGGTGTACTCCACGCGCACGTCCTTGCCGCAGTCGCTCAGGTCGTCGTCGATGCTGTCGCACGAAGCCTGCGCGATTGCGCCCAGTAGCAGGAGCACCAGTGTCCTTGCTGCGTCCATGATATGATGTGTTCTCTCAGTTCTCAATTCTCGGTTCTCAATTCTCAGTTCTCACCTCTCAGTTCTCACCTCTCAGTTTTCCACCAGTCATCCCTAGTCCGGCACAGGGCCTGCGCCATGCAGTTCATCGTTTTGCACTCCACAACGCTGATGTTCTCTTCCGTCCTCCGGTAGTGATGTTGCCACGGGGTGACTATCAGCAGTCTGTCTTCCAAACAGAGTTCCATCCGTTTCTCCGAAGGGTGGTAGACGTCAGGCATGCCGTTATCCAGTATCAGTATGATGGGGTATCCCTGTGACAGGGTCGTATCCATGATGTCCTGCTCGCCTTCTGCTATGCGTGCTGATACCAGCACGGTTCCCTCTTGGGCGGCCTGCAGACAGGCGGCTTTCTGGCGGGGGAACAGTGATACGTCGCGTCGGTGGCATACCACGGGCAGCAGTCGCTTCGAGAGGAGCTGGCGGTTGCCGTAACTGTCGCAGCCTATCTTTCCGTTGGTAGTCAGCAGACGGCTTTCTATCAGGGTTCTTGCGGCAGGAGTCAGCTGTGACGGGGCGCATTCGCGCTTTAGGTAGCCCATCAGCGCTTTTACTGTCAAGGCGGTGTCGATGCCGCCGCGAAGGGGCTGTAGCACGCTGCGATGGGTGGAGCGCAACAGACGGCTGCGGGGGTTGTTCCTGATGTAGGCGCGCTGCTGCGCCAGTTGTCCGCTTTTCAAGGGCATCACGTCAACGAAGCCCTCGGAGAAAAGCACCGGCCGCCCCGTGCTGATGCGGGAGGGCACCTTGTAGCCTTGCGGGCTTGTGGCTGCTCCCTGCTGGCTTGGGGCTGCTCCCTGCGGGCTTGTGGCTGCTCCCAGTTGGCTTGTGGCTGCTCCCTGCGGGCTTGTGGCTGCTCCCTGCGGGAAAACCGCAGGGCACGAACCACCCCCTGCGTTCTGGCTGCCGCTGGTGTTTTGGCCTCCGCTGGTGTCCGTTCCGGCGGGTTTCCCCCGCCGGCCGTCCTCGGGCAGGCTTTGCCCGGTCATTTCCCAGTAGCGGCGGTTGCAGCCCTTTTTGAAGCCAGCGATGACCAGTCCCAGATGTGCCTTCCGTCCCTGTGTGCTGACGAGGGGCTCGTGCACCTCCAGGATGAAATGCATGTGTTCAGGCATCACCACATAGTCCTGCACCTCAACCATCGGATAATAGGTCCTGATGCTGTTCAGCAGCTCGTGCCTTACCATCTGTCCTATGGTAGACAGCTCCACGTGTGGGGCACCGTCGCTGCCGTCGGGCAGGGAGGCATCACCAATAACGCGGCCGAAGGGCCTGCCCAGACTGTCAGCCACCCGTAGCGTGATGTGATACATGCCGGGCTGCGAATAGTCGTTCTGCTGGCTGCGCCGTGTCATGCGGTGCTCTGTGGGGTTCAGCTTCTTCGCCATCGTAGGGATTGGGTAGAAATGATTTCAAAGAGCAAGGCGCGTCGTCCGCGCGCGTACATTTATATTATTAAGAGCGGGAGCCTCCCGCGCCGCCGCCAGGACGATTGCCTGTCCGGCAATGCGGCGCGGGGAGCACCGACTCATAAAAGGATGGCTAGAACTCCTGGGTGAAGGTGAGACCCTTACGCCAGTGCAGGTCGACCGACAGACCGAACTCCAGCTTCGGGCTGCGAAGGTCGGGCACTACATTGTAAGCACTCTTCAGCGAGTTGGCACCGATGGTCAGATTAGCAGTAGTGATGTAGTCCTGCTTGAAGACCTGGTTGATGACATCATTGGTTTCAGGCCATTCCTCATTTTGGTCCATCTCAGGAATCTGCTCATTCTTGCTGTCATGATTACCATTTTCACCTGGGTCGAGCTTTGCCACGAGGTAGAACTTTGTGCCAGCAGGAATGATGTTGTTGTCTATGCCGTGGAAGTCGTCACCATTGTTCGTAAACTCAAGAGCGATATTGACAGGAGTATCGGCTTTCGTTTCCAAAGCCAGGGTGTAGTTATAGGCAGAAAGAGCGCCTTGCTTGGCATAGATTTCTGAATTATCCTTACCTAAAATCTTGTTATCCCAAATAGTCATCTCAGTAGCGCCATCAATGGGGGTGAAATCCCATCCCACCTGCTTCTGTCCACCGATGAGCACACCCGTCAGCTGATAGCCCGTTGAGGGCACACTAACAGGCTGCGGAATAATATTGTTGCTAGCATCCGTAATATCCCTGCTACCGCTGTCGTAGATAGTGGTGGAAGGCTTCACCTGAACGGCTACATCAAGACGACCGACGGCATACTGCACCTGCTTCTGGAGAATGACCGAGCGGGTTGAGGCAGCGACGGGCCCCAAAGTATACTGGCCGTCGTAAATTTTAAACCATCTTTTCTCAGTAAAAGTCTGAGTGGTCAGATATTCAGCGTCTTTCACCATAGCCGGCGAATTGATGGTGTAGTAGAGGCGTGCAGGATAGGTGTACTTAGCAATGGAGGGGAGCTGAAGTCCGTCTGTGTTAGGCAGGTTAACCACATCCTTATTGGCAGCAGGCTCAACATACTCGAAGGCTGTAGCCTTGAAGAGCACAGCCACTGCTCCATCAGGCACTCCCAGAGAGCCAGGGAAGTTGGGGTCATCTTTCCAAGCAAGAGTCCAATTGCCATCAGTGCCTCCTGTTGCCGTGAAGTAATCTTCAAGTTTATCGATGATATCATCGCCATAGCTGGTGCCCGTTCCGCTGCGTAGCACTGTTTCTGCCATATTTTTCAGTGCGCTGTAAAGCATTGCCATCAGACTCTTGATGCTGGCTGACGAACCAGCGTAGGGCTTGTAGTTAGCATCTCCCGATGTGCTGATGTCGTTGCGCAAGGTCTTCTGGATATCCTGTAGGGTAGTGCGTGCAAGCACTTTTACCTGATCTGTTTCACTCGCTAATCCAGAAATAGCCGTAGTGAGGAGTGCGTCAACCTCATTGAGTGGTTTGATAGTGCTGACGGCGCCAGCGTATGTCTTCACGGCGTCGGTCGTACCTTCAAGTGTCCATCCTCTGCGGATAGGAACGAGGTCGAAGGTGATGTTTGAGGGCTTGCTTTCATTCAGGTTGATGGGAGTGGGATCCCATTCTTTAGATGCAGTAGCCCAATTGGCAACCACAGTACCGTCACTCTCGCCATTCATTGCCAGATAGGAGGCTTTCAGCTCACCATTGCCTTTGTAGTTTTTGTCAGTGGCAGCGTAGAAAAGGAAGTTGTTCACTCCAATGGAGAGACTAACATCACTATACACTTTTCCGTTGGCGTTAGCGACATTTGTGGTGAACGTAGAGAAATCAGGCAGGCGGATGTAGCTCTCAGTAATGGTTACATCTTTAGTGATAGCTTCTGTGAATGGGAACAGGTAGATGTCTGTCATGCCATTGAAAGCCTCGTCCTGCTGCACATCATCGGCGGCCATACGTGTGGGGCTCTTAACGTTTCCTACCGAGATGGTGAAGGAAGTCTTCACGGCTTTGCCGTCATAGGTGGGGTTCGGCTCCACGGCATCCTCCGAGGAGCATGCGGTGAAGGTCATGGTGCCGGTCAGTACTATCGCACTGAGCATGGCCAGGAAAAATGATTTTTTCATACGCTTAAATGTTGGTTTAAAAAATTAATAATGTTTGTTCTCTAATAGTTCTTTTCTCTCTTATTTGCTCTTTTCTTTAGGGGTTCATTTGCTTTGTCAGGTTCTGCGGGCTTCGCGGTGTTTGCCAGTTGTCCTCGGTGAAGACGGTGTTCCTTATATTAATATTGTATTACTTACATATATATTATTCATTTATCATCTCTCCAGCTGCCGGTACATCTGTATAAGGTTCTCCTTAGCGTCGGCATTGCCGGCATTGGCTGCACGCTCGAAGCACTCTATGGCGTCGCCCATGTGGTTGTTGTAGAAGAGGGCCACGCCGAGGGCGTTCTGTGCGCGTGGGTCGGAGGCTACTGTTTGCAGCATCTGCAGGGCCTCCTGGTAGCGCTCTTGGCTGAGCAGCTCGCTGGCGTGGTTGATGACGGCAGCTGTCTTGTCGGGCACATAGTCGTAGTAGATACGGAGGTAGCCGGAGTTGCGCTGGTCGGGCAGCAGCTGCTGGCTGATGTACTGGTAGGTGCGGCCGCCGTTCAGCTGGCGCAGGCGTTGCTCGCGGCGGGCGGCATCGCTCTCGCCGTCGATGACGGCGATGGCCTGACGGAGCGCCTCGGCGGACGGGGCGTCGGCGGACGGGGCGTCGGCGGGCAAACCGCCGACCACGGACCCGTGCCCGGCGGTTTTCCCGCCGGGAGCAGTGGTTTTCCCGTCGGGAGCAGTGGTTTTCCCGCCGGGAGCAGTGGTTTTCCCGCTGGGAGCAGTGGTTTTCCCGCCGGGAGCAGTGGTCTCTCCTTCGAGGGCGGCGAGCACGTCGCAGAGCTGGTCGCGGAGGTCGGCCCATGCCTCGCCGCCGCCGTTCAGCTCAAAGAGGCTGTCGGGCACGTTGGCTACGTGCTGCTGGATGTATGCCTTCAGAGCTTCTGCACGTTGCTGCGACAGCTGCTCGTTGTGGGCGACGGCACCTTCGATGGAGGCCAGGCCCACAATCTGTATGCGTTTCACGGATGACGTGCTGTCGGCCATGATCTGGCGGGTGATGTCGACGATGCGGTCGAGTGTCGGTGCGTTCTCGCGGTATTCGCGCTGCAGGAGGCTGCGGTCGAGCGGGAAGTTCACGTAGAGGGCGCCGCTCTCCTTGCGGAGGATGCGTGTGCGGTCGTAGGGCCGGTATTGTGAGATATGCTTAAGCACAGGGTTGTCCTTCTCCAGCAGACCTGCCCGGCCGGCATAGTCGGGAACACGGTGGAACACCAGCACTGGCGGTGCGGGTGGCGGCGGGGGGAGGAGCGTGTCGACGGGGTGGACATCGACCACGGGAACGGGCCGCTTGTGGCGGTTGAGCACCAGGTTCAGCGCCAGCTTCGGTACGAGGAAGAGACGCTTATAGTCGCCTGTCAGGGACCCGCAGCGGCCGCACTCGTAGATGTCGCCCTTAGTATAGCCTACGTCGATGCCGGCCTCAGCCTCCAGGCGTAGCCACTGGTTGAGCCGCCACGAGCGCCCTATGCTGGCACCGACAGCCACGAGGTCACCCTGCCGGCGCTCATGCTTCACTGCAGGATAGACAGTGCCGATGGGAAACCCCACGTCGGCCACGTTGTAGTGGCTCCATGCTGCGTTGATGCCCCAGAACCACGAACGGTCGGCAAAGGTAGAATCGCTCCAATGGCGCAGCTCAGGCATGAGGAGCACGTGTCGCCATTTGCGGCTGACATTGTCGCTAGTAGGCCAGGGACGGTAGCCGGCGGTCATGCCCAGCGACCAGCGGTGGTTGAGCATCACGTCGGCACCGATGTTCGGCGTGAGCATAGCATCGTAGAGCAGGTTATTGCGTACTGATACACGCTGCTGGGCCTCGGCCGTGACGCAAAGCAGCATCGACAAGCAGAGAACCAGGCTTCTCAAAGTTAATATATGCGCGCGTACGTACATAATTTATGACATTAATATGCAAAATTACATTTTTTTTCCCTAATAGTCAAGAATTTTGTCGTTTTTTTTAAAAGAAAATCCATTTTTTAACATAATTCAAGTTTTTTGCTTACCTTTGCACCCAAAAAGAGATGGAACGATGAATAAGAAGATGTATTCTTTCCTTTTGCTGGCAGTGGTACTGACGGCATGCCGGCAGACGAAACAAGGGAGGATGGATTTTGACACCTTCTCCAGCCGCCAAAGCCGGACGGAGACCGCTGTGAAGGACAGCCGTGAAGCTGAGACCGACCGCCGTGAAGCTGAGTCCAACCGTCGCGAAGCCGCGAAGGACAGTGCCGCCCCCGACCTGCTGAAGCAGCGCGTGGGGCGTGGTGTCAGCGAGAAGATGCTGACGCGCCGGGGCTATGTGACCAGCTATAACAAGCAGACACGAACGCCGAACTGGGTGGCGTGGACGCTGACGAAGGAGCACACCTACGGCCGGCTGCTGCGTGAGAACGAGCGCTTCGAGGAGGACTTCTCCGTGTTGGAGCCGAGGGCCACCTTTCAGGACTACTACAACTCACGCTATGACCGCGGCCACATGTGTCCGGCGGGCGACAACAAGTGGGACTCCACGGCGATGACCGAGACGTTCCTCATGACGAACATCTGCCCGCAGAACCACGGTCTGAACAAGGACGACTGGAACGAGCTGGAGATGCAGTGCCGCACGTGGGCCCGCCGCTTCGGCGAGCTGACCATCGTCTGCGGGCCGCTGTTTGAGGACGCGGGAGATGCACGCTATATTGGGCGGAACAAGGTGCGGGTGCCCACGGGCTTCTTCAAGGTGGTCTACCGCGACCAGCCCGAGCCGCGTGCCCTGGGTTTCATTTTCAAAAACAACGGCTCGCCGCAGCCTTGGCGCGAGCAGAGCGTGAGCGTGGACGAGGTGGAGCGCCGCACGGGCTTCAACTTCTTCCATCAGCTGCCCGATGACGTGGAGGACCGGGTGGAGGCCGACACCAGACTGAAAGGCTGGTGACAGTGCGCATGTTTCTCGTCATCCAGCGGGAAATGTTAAACTTTGCTTAAAATGAGCACTGCCTTGACGCCATCTCGCGGAAAAGCAGTATCTTTGCAGTTCAAAACCACAAGAAGCGTGAAAATAAAGCAAGTGCTGGAGGCCCTTGAGAGATTCGCGCCTCTGCCGCTGCAGGAAAGCTGGGACAATGCTGGCCTGCAGATTGGGTTGACAGAGGCGGAGGTTTCAGGGGCATTATTGTGTCTGGACGTCAACGAGCAGATTATCAGCGAGGCAGCGGCCAAGGGCTGCAATCTCGTGGTGAGCCATCATCCCCTGCTGTTCCGGGGGCTGAAGCAGGTGGCCGACCTGAACGATGTGCAGCGGACGGTGCGTCGAGCCATCAAGGAGGATATCGCCGTCATCTCGATGCACACCAATCTGGACAATACCCGTGGCGGGGTGAATTTCAAGATTGCCGAGCGACTGGGGCTGGTGGACACCTGCTTTGGCGAAGAAACCGCTCTCTTCGGCGGGGAAGCCGCTCTCTTCGGCGGGGAAACCGCCGAACACGGACCCGTGCCCGGCGGTTTTCCCGCCGGGAAGAATTCCTTGGAGAAAGGCCAGTGGGTGATGGGGACGCTGCCGGAGCCGATGGCGGCCTGCGACTTTGTGCTGCATGTGAAGCGGCAGCTGGAGGCCGAGAGTGCCATGTGCAATGAGATGCTGCGCCGGCCTGTTCGGCGGGTGGCCATCTGTGGCGGTGCCGGCGACTTCGTGCTCGACGAGGCCATCGCCCGTGGTGCCGATGCCTTCCTGACGGGAGAGATGCACTATCACCAGTACTTCGGCCACGAGCAGCAGATACAGATCTGCGTCGTGGGCCACTACGAGAGCGAGCACTTCACCAAGGAGCTGCTGCGCGACATCATCGAGCGCGACTGCCCCGGCGTGAGGACGGAAATAGCCGAGACGAACACGAATCCAATATTATATCTATAGGCCCGTGCCCCCGTATGCGGCCTCCTCCCTTTCCAGGGGGGATAAGAGGGGGGCGTCATTTATGGCAAAGAAAGATTCTACAGACCTGTCGGTTGAGGAGAAACTGAAGACCCTCTTCCAACTGCAGACGGCCCTGTCGGCCATCGACGAGAAGAAAGCCCTCCGAGGCGAGCTGCCTCTGGAGGTGGAAGACCTGGAGGCCGAGATAGAAGGCCTGAGCACCCGCATCGACCGCATCAAGGCCGAAATTGACGAGTTCCAGCGTGCCATCTCCCAGAAGAAGGGCGAGATTATCGAGGCCAACGCCAACGTGGAGCGCTACAAGCAGCAGCTGAACGACGTGCGCAACAACCGCGAGTTCGACACGCTGTCGAAGGAGATAGAGTTCCAGACGCTGGAAATTGAGCTCTGCAACAAGAAGATTAACGAAGCTAACCGTCGCATCGACGAGAAAAACGTGGAGCTCGACGGTGCCGCCGCCGTGCTGGAAGAGAAAGAGGGCGACCTGGAAGTGAAGAAGGGCGAGCTGGACGAGATCATGGACGAGACGCGCGTCGAAGAAGAGAAACTGCGCGAGAAGGCCCACGACCTGGAGGCCAAGATTGAGCCGCGCCTGCTGACTTCGTTCAAGCGCATCCGCAAGAACGCCCGCAACGGACTGGGCATCGTCTACGTGCAGCGCGACGCCTGCGGCGGCTGTTTCAACAAGATTCCGCCTCAGCGGCAGCTTGACATCAAGATGCACAAGAAGATCATCGTCTGCGAGTATTGCGGCAGAATTCTCATCGACCCCGAACTGGCTGGCGTGAAGGTGGAGAAGCCCGTCTCACCGGATGAGAAGAAGACCTCGCGCCGCCGTAGCAGCAGTGGCGTGAAGAAGACCTCTTCATCGAAGAAAGCCACCGACGCCAACGACATGGTGTAAATGTAAGACCGCGTAGCGGTTAAAACGTTGTGACGCGTGAACAATAATAGGGGCTAGCCCATTGAAGCGTAGTCGGGGATGTCTGTGAGGAACTCGTAGCTGTCGTGCTCGTAGTCCATGTGGCAGCAGTAGTGCTGCAGACCGTTGCTGACCACGAGGTAGTCTACGTGCAGTAGCATGTTGTAGACCGTAATCTGGTTGAAGACACGCTGGGTGATGCTCACTTCGGGAGCCTTGTACTCAATTATCATCTGCGGCTGAAGCTGCTTGTCGTAGAGCACCGTGTCGCAGCGTAGACGCTTCTCGCCAACGCGCAGTTCCAGCTCGTTGGCGAGAAGTCCTTTCGGGTAGCCCTTGTGCTCCACCAGGAAGTGGACGAAGTGCTGGCGCACCCATTCTTCGGGCGTCAGCGACACATAGCGACGGCGCAGGAAGTCGAAAATCTCTTGCTTTCCATCCCGCTGGCGCAATTTTATTTTGTACGAAGGTAGGTTTATTTGCATTTTTTTCGTATCTTTGCAGGCGCAAAGGTACAAAAAAACTTTCAACCTACCATGGCAGAAGCGAAAAATGTGACTTTCGACAGCATCATGCGCGACCTGAAGGCCCGCAAGTTTGCCCCTGTGTACTACTTGCACGGCGAGGAGTCGTACTACATTGACAAAATCTGCGACTATATTGCGGAGCATGCGCTGGCTCCCGAGGAGCGCGACTTCAACCAGACCATCCTCTTCGGCAGCGACGTCACCGCCTCGCAGGTGGCCGATGCCGCCCGCCGCTACCCCATGATGGCCGAGCGACAGGTGGTCATTGTGAAGGAGGCGCAGAACATCAAGCAGACCGATGCCCTGCAGAAGTATTTCGAGAAGCCCATGGCCAGCACCATCTTGGTCATCTGCCACAAGAACGGCAAGGTTGACGGCAGGAAGCTCAGTTACGTGAAGGCCATACAGCAGGCCGGCGTGCTCTTCGAGAGTCAGAAGCTGAAGGACTACAAGCTGCCGGAGTTCATCGAGCAGTACCTCCGTCAGCGTGACGTGAGCATCGATCCCAAGTCCACACAGCTCATCGCCGAAGCCATCGGTGCCGACCTGAGCCGCCTGACCAGCGAGCTGGACAAACTGCTCATCACGCTGCCCAAGGACGACCGTCGCGTGACCCCCCAGACAGTGGAGGACCAGATAGGGGTGAGCAAGGACTTCAACAGTTTCGAACTGAAGGATGCCATCATAAATCGCAACATTTTCAAGGCGAACCAAATTATCAATTATTTTGACAAAAATCCCAAGGCCGGAAGCGTCTATTCCTGTCTCCCGTTGCTCTTCAGTTATTTCCAGAACCTGATGATTGCCTATTATGCCCCAAACCGCAACAGTCAGGAGGACGTTGCGGCGTGGCTGGGGATGAAATCTCCGTGGGGTGCGAAAGACTATATGACGGGCATGAGAAACTACAGCGGAGTGAAAGTGATGCAGATAATTGGCAAACTACGCGAAACAGATGCCAAAAGTAAGGGTCTGGACAACCCAAACACCCCTCCAGGAGAGCTGATGAAGGAATTGATTTTTTACATTTTGCACTGAAAAGAGCCTTTTTCCTGCTCTTCCCATGCTAGAATGAGCACTCCGGCGGAGTGCTTTTTTTGTGCCGAAAAGCCGATGAATAGAGGGCATGCAGAAGAAATGACCCCTCTCAAAACTCAAAAATAAACAGCTTTCTGAACCGTCGTGCAGAATTTTTGAGATATGCCGTTTTTCCCTTTTTTCGCCACCCCCAAATTTAGCGTTAGCATTATTTTGCATTTTGCTTTGTGAAGTTTAAAACTTTGAACGGCTGTCGGGTCTTAACAAATGTAGGGTTTCGGGTATTTAAATATGTAAAGCAAGGACAAAGCACAACCTTTGCAAATTCGAATACATGAATTTAAATTTACCAATTTGAATAATTTAATCTCATAATATACGGTCTGAGTAATACGCGCATAAAATACGGATAATCAGTAAAATAGTATCTACTTACTAAATAGAATTACGGGCAAAATGGCCGATTGTCCAGGATAAAACTGCATATTAGCCAGTATTTGAAAATGTAAAGCGCGGTATGCTGCTTATTCTCTGTAATTTAGCTAAAATTGTTCTAGAAATATATAGGTTATTAAAAGTCCTTTGGAATTTGAGTTTACAAATTCATACAGCAAAATATCGCGACTGTATATTTTTGTTTACTTATTCGAATTAATAAATTTAAATTTCAACGGCCTAAATTTCTGTTTGAAAATGTTGCGTATGTCAAATATTTGTTTTACCTTTGTAAACTCTAAGAATAAGCCCCTTTTGGGGCAAAAAATGAGTGATTAGTGTTATGAAGGATAGAATCAGACAGATCATGGAGTCGCAGCACATGACTCAACAGGTGTTTGCCGATTTCATCGGAACCACCCCCGCCACCCTTAGCGGAATCTTCAATGACCGTACCCGGCCTACCCTTAGTATCATTGAGTTGATAAAAAAGAAAATTCCTGACATCAGTACCGACTGGCTCATGTTCGGTACTGGCCAGATGTATCAGCAGTCATCGGCTGCTGATTCTGCTGCTCCATCTTCAGGAATTGCGGCAGCTGCTGGCGGTCAGGTTTCAGAAGCCGTTCTTGATTTTGGTTCGGATGGTTCTCCTACCCCTCGGCATGTCTCTTCCGCTCTGCCTTTTCACAATGGTGTCAGGAATACACTTTCGCAGAACGTCCGTGAAGAAATGAAAATTCTTGACAAACCTGTACGCCGTGTCGTTGAAATAAGAATTTACTATGATGACCAGACTTGGGAGAGTTTCACGCCCTCCAAGAAGTAATGTTTCTTTATCCTATTTACGTCTACTACTCGTAACTCCGCAGGTCAAACTTCTCGTCATGTGCTGATGAACAGAGGTAGAATCGCAAAGCGGTCGCCTCTCAAAAACCGGACGGTGAGAAGCAGCTCCGGAGAAGGTGATGAGGGAACGTCGTCCCTTAATGGGTAGCCTATTTCTGCTGCAGAGGCTCGCTCATTCCCTACCTTCGGTCGGCTACCAGCAGCGTTTTAGATTACGTTCTGCTATGTTATAGCTTACGCAAGTCCTTCGGTCATTGCGGTTGTTGATTGAAGAGGCTTTCGGCGTCATTCCTGTCGCACAAATCTGCTCATTACGCGCGCGCGTATATAACGCGCGCGAGAAAATACGCGCTACAAGCGCTACTTTGGCATTTAACTTTCTGTATTGCAGGTCGTTGTCTGTAGCTACAGGCCTTGTTTTGGCGCTACTTTTGTGGCTACAGGCATATACTGCCGCCGTTTTGAAAAATACTGCCTCCGTTTGAAAAAATACTGCCGCCGTTTGAAAAAATACTGCCGCCGTTTGAAAAAATACTGCCGCCGTTTGAAAAAATACGAACGCCGTTTTCACCTACCACTCACCACTTATCATTTTTCTCGCTAGTAACATTCCTGTAGCTACTAAAGTAGCACCAAACGGAGTGATGTAGCTACAGACAACAGTCAGCCATTCAGTAAGTTAAGTGCCAAAGTAGCGCTTGTAGCGCCAAAATTCAGACTTTACGAAAGTGGTAGGAAAAAAGACGCGTTTCGGTGGGTTTCGACCGCAGAGTTTGTTTATTTCCTCAGCTCCCAGAAAGCTACAGCGGCTGCTGCGGCCACATTGAGAGAGTCAACCTGGTGGTGCATGGGTATGCGGACGGTAAAGTCGGCCTCGGCTATGGTGGAGTGCGGCAGTCCGTCGCCCTCGGTGCCCATGATGATGGCCAGGCGTGGCTCGTTCTTCAGGACGGGGTCGTCGATGGAGATGGAGTTGTCGGTGAGAGCCATTGCGACGGTCTTGAAGCCGAAGTGATGCAAGGCTTCCTCCTGACTTCCCCAGCCGGAGGGGGATAACCATGTCCAGGGAACGAGGAAGACGCTTCCCATAGAGACACGAACAGAGCGGCGGTTGAGCGGGTCGCAAGAGTTGGGCGTGAGCAGTACGGCATCGATGCCGAGGGCGGCTGCGGAGCGGAAGATGGCACCGATATTGGTGGTGTCGCAGACAGCGTTGATGACAACGATGCGGCTTCTTTCCCGTTGGCCGAGGATTTCTTCCAGGCTGCGGGGCTGTGGGCGTCGCATGGCGCAAAGCACGCCGCGCGTCAGCGTATAGCCAGTGAGGCTGGCCAGCAGGTCGCGGTCGCCGGTGTAGACGGGCACGTCATCGGGCAGGCGGGCGATGATGTCGCGGGCATCACCCTCGATGTGCCGCCGTTCGCAGAGCAGGGCCACGGGCTGCATCGCGGCGTCGAGCGCCACGCGGATGACCTTCGGACTCTCCACGATGAACACGGCTTTCTCTGGCTCAGCCTTGCTACGAAGCTGAGCCTCAGTCAAATAGCCGAACATCTGGATGCCCGGTTCTTCCAGTGACTTTACTTCAACAATCATTAATACTATAACAACGAAAGAAGTAGAATTACGTTGTGCGTTATGAAAACGTGTAATTCTACTTCATTCGTTGTTTTATGAAATCGGATTAATCCACGCTGTTCTCGGGGCGCAGCTGGCGCACGACGGCACCTGCCTGCCACATCTCCTGGTTGCGCATGGCCTCCAGTTCCTTCTCCAGTCCGGCACGGTAGTCGGGCTTTGAGTTGGAGTCGATGCTGATTTGTGCCTCGATGCCGCTCTTCACGGAGAGGTAGAGCCACTCCATGACGGGCTTGATGGCGTCGTGGAAGCGGGGAGCCCAGTCGAGGGCGCCGCGCTGGGCAGTGGTGGAGCAGTTGGCGTACATCCAATCCATGCCGCGCTCGCCAAAGAGCGGGCCAAGGCTCTGTGTCAGCTCCTCGACGGTCTCGTTGAATGCCTCCGAGGGAGAATGTCCGTGCTCGCGCAGCACCTCGTACTGTGCCAGCAGCAGTCCCTGGATGGCGCCCATCAGTGAGCCGCGCTCGCCGGTGAGGTCGCTGGTGGCCTCGCGCTCGAAGGTGGTCTTAAACAGGTAGCCTGCACCGATGCCGATGCCGAAGGCGATGGTCTTCTCCTCGGCCTTGCCGCTGGCGTCCTGGTAGACGGCATACGAGCAGTTCAGGCCGCGGCCCTCGCAGAACATGGTGCGGAGGCTGGTGCCGCTGCCCTTGGGAGCCACGAGGATGACGTCGACATCCTTCGGGGGTACGACGCCCGTGCGGTCGCTCCAGTTGATGGCGAAGCCGTGGGAGTAGTAGAGGGTCTTGCCGGGTGTGAGGTGCTTCTTAATGGTGGGCCACACCTGGATCTGACCAGCGTCGGAGAGGAGCATGCAGAGGATGGTGCCACGCTGGGCTGCCTCCTCGATGCTGAACAGTGTCTTTCCGGGCACCCATCCGTCGGCCTTGGCCTTCTCGAAGGTCTTTCCCTCGCGCTGTCCGACGATGACATTGAAGCCGTTGTCGCGCAGGTTGCAGGCCTGTCCGGGACCTTGGATGCCATAGCCGATGACGGCGATGACCTCGTCCTTCAATACTTCACGTGCTTTCTCCAAAGAGAACTCCTTGCTGGTGACCACAGTCTCGATGACGCCACCAAAATTCATTTCTGCCATTTTAATGCTTTAATTATTTGATGATACAATTATCCCCTAGAGCCATGCCCGCCCTGCTCGAGGACAGTCGTCTTACCGGCCCTAACACCTGCTGCGCGAGCTGGCGCCGAGGGACTGTTACATGAATGCTCTTGCTATTCGCGGTGCAAATTTAGATAAAATTTTCGAGATTACAAGCCAGTCGAGATAAAAATGTGAACAAATTGCCCCGAAAAGTTAGAAATCAAGGCTCACATACGCTTAATCCTATTCTTTTCCGTGCTCTAAGTCACATTTTTTTTGT